>Ga0078972_1002963_pt1 | contig 53103 bp, 57 predicted proteins | sample YelNatPaOPGAMG01_FD_67568 | JGI IMG/M metagenome (GOLD analysis project Ga0078972, IMG submission 67568) | Hot spring thermophilic microbial communities from Obsidian Pool, Yellowstone National Park, USA - OP-RAMG-01 (SPADES assembly) (version 2) | ecosystem: Environmental > Aquatic > Thermal... | reverse complement strand
CGATCGTTTTGGTAGTGGCTGCAATTCCCGAAGCATTACCTGTAATAATCACAGTAATTTTAGCTTTAGGAATGAAAAGAATTTTAAAAAAGCAAGGATTGGTGAAAACTCTTTTGGCAACCGAAGTTTTAGGATCAACTTCTGTGATTTGTCTTGATAAAACTGGAACCTTGACTGAGGGAAAAATGAAAGTTGTTAAATTTGAATTTGAAAACAAAGACGATGCTTTAAAGGCTATGCTTTTGAATAATGAAGAGAGAACAGGTTTAGAAATTGCACTTTTCAATTTTGCAAAAGAAAATTTAGGGAAAATAGCAGAAAAACTTTTAAAAGAAGGAAAAGAAATTTTTGAAGAACCATTCGATAGCGCAAAAAAATACTCAATGTCAATTTGGGAAATTGAAGGGAAAAGGGTTTCTCTTTTGACTGGAGCTCCAGAAGTAGTTTTCGATTTTTGTCAAATCGATGAAGAAAAGAAAAAGAAATATTCGAAAATTTTAGACGAATGGGCAGAGGAAGGGTTAAGAGTTTTGGCTTTTGCTAAAAAAGAAAATGGAGATTTAAAAGAGAAAAAAGACTTTGATTTTTTAGGAATTGTTGGGATTTCAGATCCACCAAGAAAAGAGGCAAAAGAAATGGTAGAAATAGCAAAAAAATCAGGAATTTCAGTAAAAATTGTGACTGGAGATTACAGAAAAACAGCAGAGAAATTGGCAAAACTTTTAGGATTGGAAATTAATCCAGAAAACGTGATGGAATCTGAAGAGTTAGAGAAAATTTCAAAAGAAAAATTGAAAGAAAAAATAGATAAAATAGTTTTATTCACTAGAGTTTTACCTCATCAAAAGAAGAAAATTGTTGATGTTTTACAGGATAAAGGAGAAGTAGTGGCAATGACAGGAGACGGAGTCAATGATGCGTTAGCTTTAAAGAAGGCAGACATTGGGATTGCGGTAGGAGAGGCGACAGAGTTGGCAAAAGAAGCTGCAGATTTAATTTTGTTAGATAGCAATTTTAAAACGATAATTTCAACCTGCGAAGAAGGAAGGCTGATTTTATCAAACATTAAAAAAAGCGTAGGTTATGTATTGTCGAATTCTTTCTTGGAAATTGCAGTTTTATTTTTGGCTGGAATTTTAAAATTTCCTCCACCCTTAACCATCCCTCAAATTTTGTATTTACATTTAATCTGCGATGGTCCTCCTGATTTAATTTTTGCTTTTGAACCGAAAGAAAACGGTTTGATGGAAAAAAAACCAATGAATATTAAAAAAGAACCGATTTTAGACAATCTTTTGGGCACTTTTATTTTTTCAATCACTGTTTTTGTTTCTTTAATTTCTATGTTTTTACTTTTTTATTTTGGAATCAAGGGTGAGAATTTAAAATTAGCGAGCACCTTGATTTTCGCAACTTTGGGTGCCATTGATTTAATTTATGTTGCTTCTTTCAAGAATTTTAAAAAACCCATTATCAACACCGAGAACTTTTTTAAAAATAAATTTTTACCCCTTGCCATTCTTTACGGATTTTTACTTTTATTCTTTGCGATATATTTTCCGCCCCTTCAAAGGGCTTTAGATGTCGTACCCTTGAAACCTTGGCACTGGGGAATTGTTTTTGGCGTTGGAATTTTAACCACGTTTTTACTGGAAATTTTAAAAATGTTTTTTGCCAAAAATAAAAAATGAAATTAAAAAATTCAAGATTGGATAATTTAAAAATGACCTCAGAAGACAAACGATTAGATTTTTTTTATAATTGTTAAATTAAAATTTTGAAATTTGACAAAATATTTTCTCTGTGTTAGCATAAAGTTAAGACGATCAAAACCCGCATGAAAAAAATACTAATCATTGAAGACGAAGCGGTTTTGATTGATATGTACAAAGAAAAGCTTGAACTCGAAGGTTTTAAAGTTCTTTTAGCTTTTAACGTGGCTGAGGGTTTAAATTTAGCAAAAAATGAAAAACCAGATTTAATTTTGCTCGATATTTTGTTGGGCGAAGAAAACGGCGTTTCTTTTTTAGAAAAGAAAAAAGAAGATAAAGAAATTTCCGAAATTCCAGTGATAGTTTTTTCAAATTATGATAATTCAATAGTAAAAAGAGAAGCAATGAAACTTGGGGTAAAGGAATACTTATTGAAAACAGATTTTACGCCGCGAGAAGTCATTCAAAAAATCAAAAATCATTTAAAATAGTTTTTAAGCACCTTAAATTTTTACCTTAAAATTTTGCGTTTTTAATTAAATTTTTTTTAAATTATTTGTTTTTGTTTTTTGAAAAAATATTTTTTTTGATATAATTTTTTAAAATAAAGGTCTTAAATAATAAAAATATAAATTGAATAATTTTATGGCAAAAATAACTATTAGCGTGATAAAAGCAGACGTGGGTTCAATTGGAGGACATTTGAAACCGAGCGATGAAATGTTAAAGGTTGTCAAAGAGTATATCGAAGAAAACGGAAAGGGAATAATAATTGATTATTATGTGGGGCATACGGGAGACGATATTTCTATTTTAACAACGCATAAAAAAGGTGCAGGAAATTCTGAAATTCACAAAATCTGTTACAACGCCTTGCTAAAAGCCACCGAAGTTGCAAAATCTCAAGGGCTTTATGGTGCAGGGCAAGATTTGTTGGTTTCTGCTTTTTCTGGAAATGTTAAAGGAATGGGACCTCAAGTTGCCGAAATGGAAATTGAAGAAAGGCCGGCAGAATCCTTTTTGTTCTTTATGGCAGACAAAACCGAGCCCGGAGCTTTTAATTTGCCTTTGTATTTAACATTTTCTGACCCTATGTATTGCGCCGGGTTGATTTTGTCGCCTCTGTTGAAAAAAGGATTCAAATTTACAATTATGGATGTATCACATACAGAAGCCGATAAAGTGATCGAACTGGTGACACCAGAAGAAATTTACGATATTGCAATTTTATTGAGAGAGCCCGGGAGGTTTGTAGTTGAATCAATTTTTTCGAGAGTTACCGGAGAACAAATAGTCGCAGCTTCGACAACAAGGCTTCACAACATCGCGGGAAAATACGTTGGAAAAGATGATCCAGTAATGATTGTGAGAACTCAAAAAGATTTTCCAGCCACTGGTGAGATTTTAACGCCTTATGCTCTTGGATATTACGTTGCAGGTTTCATGAGAGGTTCCCACATTGGTCCTTTGATGCCAGTCAAAGCAAATTCAACAATTTCTTTCTTTGATGGACCTCCAATTATATCTTGTTTGGCGTTTTCAATGAAAGAAGGAAAATTAACAGGACCTGTCGATTGCTTTGACCATCCTTTCTGGGATTATGTGAGAGAAGAAGTTTCAAAGAAAGCAATTGAGATAAGAAAACAAGGATTTTACGGTTCCGCAATGCTTCCGATGGAAGAGTTAGAGTACACTGGAATAATGGAGAGTTTAAAAGAATTAGAAAAAAGGTTTAAAATAAGAAAATAAAAAGGTCGAAGATTTTTTTATCAAAAATGGAAACTATAATTTCTCCTGAAGTTTACGAAGAATTAAAAAAGAGAATTTTTGAGGATTTAGAATTAAAAAATCTTTCTGAAAAAGAAAAAGAGGATATTTTACAAAGGATGGGAAAGATAATTTTTGAGATGGCTTTAATTAGAATTTTGGATGAGATGGACGATGAAACCGCAAAAGAATTTGAGCAGTTTTTAGAAAAAAATCAAAACCCAGGCGATATTTTGAAATTTTTGAAAGAAAAAGTTCCTGATTTAGAAGAAATTTTGGAAGATGAAGCGAGGAAATTTAAATCAGAGACTTTCGATGTATTAAAAGAAGCGAAGCTAAAAAAATAAAAATTTTATGGTAGAGAAAATTCCAAATTCGGAAGCAGAGAAAAAAAGCGGCGGAGAAAAAGAAAAACCTCTTATTGAAGTAGTCACTCCCTACTTCAAATTAACAGAAGAGGAAATAGAAGAGCGAAGAAAGATAATAGAAGAGATTGAAAAAGAAAAAAGAATTAGAGAAAAATTGAAACAAAAAGAATCGCTTACCCCAGAGGAAGTTAATTTTTTGATAGAAATAGAAAGAAAAAGAGCGGTAGCACAAGAAAAAGCAAAAGAAAGAAAAAGAGCGGTAGCACAAGAAAAAGCAAAAGAAGTAGGTGAAGAGAAAAAAGAAGAAGTATTAGAAAAAAAGGAGGTGGAAGAAGTGCCAGAAGGGAAAGAAAAAGTTCCAGAAGAAAAAGTAGAGAAAAAAAGCGGCGGGGAAAAAGAAAAACCTCTTATTGAAGTGATCACTTCCTACTCCAAATTAACAGAAGAGGAAATAGAAGAGCGAAGAAAGATAAGAGAAGAAATCGAAAAAGAAATAAGCATTAGAAAAAAACTGAAGCGAAATGAATCGCTTACCCCAGAGGAAGTTAAGTTTTTGATAGAAATAGAAAGAAAAAGAGCGGTGGCACAAGAAAAAGCAAAAGAAGTAGGTGAAGAGAAAAAAGAAGAAGTATTAGAAAAAAAGGAGGTGGAAGAAGTGCCAGAAGGGAAAGAGAAAATTCCAGAAGAAAAAGTAGAGAAAAAAACTGAGGAGGAAAAAAGAGAAGAGGAATTGAATGAAAAAGAAGAAAAAGTAGAGAAAAAACCTGAGGAGGAAAAAAGAGAAAGAGAAAAGGAATTGAATGAAAAAAGAGAAGAATACAGGGACGCTTATTTTGGTGCAGTCAAAATAATGGAAAAGAAAGAAATGCAAGCGTTTAGGAAAATAAGGAGTGAGAGCGAAGAGGAAATAAAAAAGAGAGTTAAAGAGATATTAGAAGAAAAACCAGAAGAAGTGGAAAAAAACAAAAAAGAGTTTATGGAATTTTTGTTTTTGAAAAGACATTTTTTTATGGAATTTTTGAAAAGACAGTTTGAAGAAAAAGGAATTACAATAAGTAAAGAAAAGGCAGAAAAAATTTTGGAAGTTGAATTGAAAAAGGGAGAATACGATAGGGCGAAAATAGAATGGGTAAGGGCAATGAAAGAAGCAGGAATGGAAGGTCAGCAAATCATTGGAGAATTAACGAGGGAAGTGGAAACCTTAAAAGCTCTTGAGATTGAAAAATGGCCCCCGGAAAAAAAATCTATTTTTGCAAAAGCGTTAGATGGATGGATAAAACTTCCTCGGGGAGCAAGAATAATTTTGTCTGCTGGTGTTCTTACCGGTGTTGGAGTACTTTTTCCAGGAATTTTACCTTCCACTGCTGCTTTGTGCGCAAAATATGGAATTTTAGGAACTGTTGGTTTTAGAGTAGGAAGAGGATTGTTGAGCTCAAGCATAGCTCAAGTTATAGGAGGAGGTTTTGAAAAATTTTGGGGCTCTTGGAGGATAGAAAAGAAAAAATCAGAAAGTTTGAAAGAATTAGCAGAAAAAGGAATGACACTGGAAAATCTTGATCAATTAGATTCAAAAATTCAAGAAATATTAAATGAAACTGCAAAATCAAAAAGGAGAATGAAAATTGCAAAGGGATTAATAATGTTAGCTGCTGGAGCTGGAGCTTCGATGGCCTTGACAGTGGAAGCAGAAGAATTTTTAGCACCTCGAATTCATAAAGAGGCTGTTTTAGAAAGTAAACTAAAAATGGCTATTCCTGAAACTGCTCCAAAAGAGGCTGTTACAGAAACTATTCCAAAAGAGACAGGTGCTGGCGTAGAAACTATTCCCACAGAAAAATATCTTGGAGTAGAAACTGTAGAAAAAGGAGAATCTCCTTTGAGTGAAGCAAAGAAAATTTATATGGAGCACGCACGAGAATTAGGTTACAAGGGAGATTTGAGCGACAAAATTTCTTTAAAGCATTGGGCAGAAACAGCAAGCACCAGACACATTGTGGGTCAATACATTGGAGAGCATCAAGAAGAGTTCAAAAGTTTGATTGAAAAAATAGGCGCTCCTCCAAAAGATCCTGTTGAATTGGATGAGTGGCTCCATAAGGTTCCAAAATCTACTTTCAATGAAATTTTGCACCACAAAGTTCCGAATTTAGTTTATGAAGGAGACAAAATCGTCGTTACAAAATCAGGAGATATTTTGGCTTTATCACCTGAGGGAAAATTGAGATTGGGTCATATTACAGTCACAGAAACAAAAGAGTATCTTGTTGAGGGTAGGGGAAGGCCAGGAGTTTCAGAAGGTTTTGTTGAAAAGAAAGAAGAACTTGGAGTAGGTCCTAGTGGAGAGGAAGGAAGACTTGAGGAAATCCCTATAAAAAAAATACCTACAACAGAAGAAGTAAGAGCAGTTTTGTGGGAAAAATTTAAAATAGTAAGACCTGCTTACGAAAGAATTCAACACGAGAGAGTTTTGAATTTGATAACAGAAACAAAATATGAATATTCCCCTGGCGTGCTTTCTGGTACAGAGGATGTAATTGCTAAAGATATAGACACATTGAGAAAAGAGGTTTTAAAAATTTACAATTCGCTTTCTTTGAAAGAAAAAGCTGAAGCTCAATTAATGAACGTGGATGAGTTTTTGAAAAAATATTTTGATAAAATTTTAGAGAAAAAATAAAAGGTAAAAAAAACTGAGTCAAAAATTTTTATGGAAAACAAAGAAAAAATTTTTTTATCGGTAGTGATTCCAGCTTACAACGAGGAAAAGAGATTGCCAAAAACCATTGTTGAAATTTTTGATTATCTTTCCAAAAAAAATTTTTCCTTCGAAGTGATTGTGGTTAACGATGGGTCTAAGGATAAAACATCAGAGGTTGTCAAGGAGTTAATGAAGAAATATTCAAAATTAGAATTGATTGATAATAAAGAAAACAAAGGAAAAGGAGCGGTAGTAAGGCAAGGAATGCTCAAGGCAAGGGGAGAGATAAGGATTTTTTCAGACGCAGATCATTCAACGCCCATTTCAGAAATTGAAAAATTTATTCCCGAATTTGAAAAAGGAGCCGATGTGGTTATTGGGTCAAGAGAAATAAAAGGCGCAATTTTGGATCCTCCCCAGCCTTTGTTTAGAAGGTTTGTAGGAGAGGGTTTTAAAATTTTAAGAAAAATTATTGTAGGACTTTGGAGCATTCAAGATACCCAATGCGGTTTTAAGTGCTTTAGAGCAGAAGTTGTCGAAAAAGTATTTCCAAAATGTAAAATTGATCGCTTTGCTTTTGACCCTGAGATTTTAATTTTAGCAAAAAAAACGGGATACAAAATAAAAGAGGTTCCTGTTTATTGGAGAAATGACCCAGATAGCAAAGTAAAATTCAAATCAATTTTTAATATGGCAAAAGATTTGTTAAGAATAAGAATGAATTTAATCTTGGGAAAATATGGAAAATAAAAAAGAAAAATTTCCCTCTGAAATTCGTTACGATATAATTTCTCGAGATTGGGTAATTGTGGCTACAGGCAGGGCAAAAAGACCAGAAGCCTTCAAAAAAGAGAAGAAAGAAGAATTCTCAATTTCTGAAAAAGAATGTCCGTTTTGTAATATCGAAACTCAAAAACCGCCCGTTTTAATTTTTGAAAATCAAAAAGAAATCCCTTTAAAAAACGGCATTCCAAAGAACTGGACGACGATAGTTATTCCGAATAAATATCCGGCTTTATTGCCGGCAAAAAAAATTAAAACCGAAAAAGAAGGAAAATTTTACCGAAAAATCACTGGCGCAGGATATTGCGAGTTAGTTATTCCACGAAATCACTACAAAAATTTAGATCAGCTTCAAATTTGGCAAATTAAAGAAATTTTAGATTGTTACCAAAAAAGATATTTAAGTTTAATGAAAAAAGCATTCGTAAACTATATTTCAATTTTTCACAATTCAGGAAAAGAAGCCGGAGCCTCCCAACCTCATCCGCACTCTCAAATTATAACTACACCACTAATCGATATCGATTTAAAAAAAGCTCTTTGGAGCTCCCAGGATTATTTCAAAAAATATAAAAAATGTATTTATTGCCAAATGAACGCTTGGGAAATGAAATCAAAAAAAAGAATAGTTATCGAGAATGAGAATTTTTTAGCTCTTTGCCCTTTCACTTCGAAATCCGCCTTTGAAGTTATCATTTCTCCAAAATTTCATTCACCTCATTTTGAAAAAATCACAGAAAAACAAAAAGAAAGTTTAGCCCAAATTTTCTCAATAGTAATGAAAAAAATTGCTAAAGGTTTAAATTCTCCACCTTATAACTTCTATTTGCATACTGCGCCCTGCGATGGGAAGAAATATCCGTATTATCATTGGCATTTTACCATTTTGCCAAAACTTTCAATTCCGGCAGGCTTTGAACTTGGCACTAAAATGGAAATCTCAACTATCGAACCAGAAAGAGCAGCAGAGTACTTGAGGTTGCAATAATCAGAAAACGCCTGAATAAAACCTGAATAAAAATTAAAAAAGCCTTTTGGTTAACATTTTTTATTTTGAGTGAAAATTACATTAAAAAATTCGGCAAAAAGTTGTTGCAGTTATATAGATAAAAAGGCTTTGAAAATTAGTCGAAAAATAAAAAAACTTTAAAAATTTTGTAAAATTTATTTTAGAATGGATGTTATTGAAGAAATAAAAAACAAATTAGATATTGTAGAGGTTGTTTCTTCTTATGTGCGTTTGCAAAAAGCGGGTTCAAATTACAGGGCTTTATGTCCTTTTCACTCCGAAAAAAAACCTTCTTTTTTTGTTTCGCCCCGACTTCAAGTTTTTAAATGTTTTGGATGCGGAAAATCTGGCGATATTTTTAAGTTTGTAATGGAAATAGAAAAGTCTGATTTTAAAGAAGCTTTAAAAATTTTAGCAGATAAGGCCGGAGTTCAGTTGAAAGAAGACCAAAAAGAGGGTGGCGAGAAAGGAAAACTTTTTCATATTTGCGAGATAGCGACGAAGTTTTTTGAGAGACAATTGGAAAGTCAAACGGGGAAAAAAGTCTTGGATTATTTGTTAAAAAGAAAAATTAATCTCGATTCAATCCAAAAGTGGAGGTTGGGTTGGGCCCCAGACACAAAAAAAAGTTTAGTTGATTTTTTAAGAATGAAAGGATTTTCATTTGACGAGATTGAAAAAGCGGGGTTAGCGTTTCGAAACGAAAAGGGTGAAATTTTTGATTTTTTTCGAGGGAGAATCATTTTTCCAATTTTTGATTTGAATTCCAAGGTAGTGGGCTTTGCAGGAAGAATTTTTGAGAAAGAAGGGCCAAAATATATCAACGGTAGAAACACCCTTTTGTACGATAAGAGCAAAATTATTTACGGTTTAGACAAAGCAAAAAAAGAAATTAAAAAAAGAAATTTTTGTTTAATAATGGAAGGATACACTGATGTTATTTTGGCGCATCAAGAAGGTTTCGAGAACGCCATTTCTGTTTGCGGAACGGCTCTTTCTGATTGGCAATTACAACTTTTAAGACGTTTTACTTCTAATTTATTTTTATGCTTTGATGCGGATTTTGCTGGGGATTTGGCTACAAGAAGAGGAATAGATTTGGCAATTCAAAAAGATTTTCAATTAAAAGTGGTGATACTGCCAAAAGATAAAGACCCTGCTGACATTTTTTATGCTGGGAAAAAGGAATTTGAAAAAGCGCTAAAAGGAACGGTCTCCATTATGGAATTTTATTTGAAAAGTTTTCTCTCTGAATACGACAAAAACACTTTGGAAGGAAAAAAAGAAATTGCGAGGAGATTTTTAGAAGAAATAAAAAAAATTCCAAACGAGATCGAAAAAGATTTTTGGATAGAAACTCTTTCAAGAGAAATTGAGGTGAGCAAAGAAAGCCTTTTAAAGGAAATGGAGCGAATAAAAAAAGAAGATAATTTTTTTGGTCAAGAAAAAGAAGAAGTCATTTTAAGGGTCGAAAAATCAAAAAAAGAAATTTTAGAAGAACGACTTTTAACCTTACTCTTGAAACTTCCTCAAAATTTAGTTTTAATTGATAATGAAAAGATAGAATATTTTTCTCCCCAGATGAAAGAAATTTTAGAAAAATTGAAGGAAGATTTAAGATTTGACCCGAAAACACTTTCCGAAAAAGCAAAAGAAATTTTTTTTGAAGCATCCTTGAAATCAGAAATCGACGAGAATTTGGAAAAAGAAGAAATAACAAAAGAAACAAACTTTTGTTTAAGGGAAATTTCTAAAGACTTTGTCAGAGAAAAATTGACAAAGATTTCAGAATTAGTAAAAGAAGCAGAAAAAAATAAAAATCAAAAAAAACTTGAAGAATTGTTAAAAGAACTTAAAATTTGGACAGAAAAACTTTCAAAAATATGAGAAAGAAAAAAAATAAAAAGAAGAAAAAATTGGTTGAACCCCAAAAGTTAAAAGAAAAATTAAAAGGACGAACGAGAGAAACAAAAGAAGAAAAAGTTTTCAAGGAAAAAATAAGAGTTTTTGTTGAGAAGGGAAAGGAAAGGGGGTTTGTAATGCTTTCTGAGATCTTTCAAGAGTTTCCTGATTTAGAATTTGATCCCGAAAAGTTTGAAAAGTTAGCCGATATTCTTAAAAATAATGATATAAAAATAAAAGAAAGCGCAGGAGAAATAAGCGCAGACCCTATTCAGGCCTACTTAAGAGAAGTGGCAAAATCTCCGCTTTTGAATTCGAAAGAAGAAAAGGATTTAGCTAAGAGAGCAAAAGCTGGCGATAAAAAAGCGAAAGAAAAATTGGTCCGGGCAAATCTGAGATTAGTTATTTCTATTGCCAAAAAATACGTAGGAAAAACGCCTCATTTAAGTTTTTTGGATTTGATTCAGGAAGGAAATATGGGTTTAATGAGAGCGGTAGAAAAATTTGATTGGAGAAGGGGTTTTAAATTTTCAACTTATGCTACTTGGTGGATAAGACAAGCCATTAACCGGGCTATTTCTGATCACGCAAGAACAGTAAGGATTCCAGTGCACATTGTGGAACTTTTAGGAAAATATTCAAAAGTAAAAAAAAGACTTCTGCAGGATTTAGGAAGAGAACCCTTGCCAGAGGAAATTGCTTCTGAAATGGGAATCGAGGTAAAAAAAGTTCATCAATTAGAAAAATTTGAAGAAAGAATAATCTCGTTGGACGCGCCCGTGGGAGAAGATGAAGAAAGTTCTCTGGAAGAATTTGTTCCCAGCGAAAAAGTGCCCTTACCAACAGAAGAAGCAGAAAAGAAGTTTTTAAAAGAACATCTTAAAGAAATTTTAAATGAACTTAATGAAAGAGAAAGAGCAATTTTAAAAATGCGATACGGATTAGAAGACGGAATTCCTCATACTTTAGAAGAGGTGGGAAAGGCTTTTAAAATTACAAGAGAGAGAATAAGGCAAATCGAAATAAAGGCAATTGAGAAGTTGCGCCAAAGCCCTAAAATAAAAAAGCTTAAAGGAATGTTATTTTAAAATCTTTTTTGAGAGCTTAATTTTTTTCGCCTCTACTTCAGTTTTAATTTTTTCAATGAAATTTTTCAGATTCATTTCTCCAATATCTCCTTTTTGTCTTTGGCGAACTCTTATCTTTTTAGAACTCATTTCTTTGTCGCCAACTACCACAATATAAGGAATTTTTTTAATTTCTCCTTCCCTTATTTTCTTTGAAACAGTTTCGTTTTCACTCTTTAAAAGAACTCTAAATCCTGAAATTTTTAAGCTTTTTTCTATTTCTTTGGCATAATTTGTATGGCGACGTGCTACCGGAACAACCCAAATCTGTTCTGGGCACAGCCACAATGGCAAAGCTCCTCCGGTGTTTTCTAATAAAACCCCAATAAACCTTTCTAAAGATCCCAAAAGCGCTCTATGAATCATTATCGGTCTTTTTTTCATTCCTTTTTCGTTAATGTAAGCTAAGTCAAATCTTTCTGGTAAATTAAAATCAACCTGAATAGTGGTACATTGCCATTCTCGGCCCAGGCAATCTTTAATTTTGATATCAATTTTGGGACCATAAAAAACGCCACCTCCTGGGTCAATTTGATATTTTAAATTTTGTTTTTTCAAAACTTTTTTTAAAATTGCCATTGCTTCTTGCCACATTTTTTCACTTCCTGCGAATTTTTCAGGTCTGGTTGCTAAATAAATATTAAATTCTTTAAAACCAAATTTTTTCAAAATTTTTAATCCGTATTTTAAAAGTTTTTCTACTTCAGAAAATAACTGTTCTTGTGTGCACCACAAATGAGCATCGTCTTGAGTGAAACCGCGAACCCTTGTTAGTCCATGTAATGTTCCAGACCTTTCATAACGATAAACGGTCCCAAACTCTGCGTACTTTATTGGTAAATCTTTGTAAGACCTAATTTTTGCTTTAAAAACTTTTACATGGAAGGGGCAATTCATCGGTTTTAAAAGATATTCTTCTTCGTCAATTTTAATCGGTGAATACATATTTTCTCTGTATAATTCCCAATGGCCAGAAGTTTTCCATAAATTTAAATTTCCAATATGCGGAGTTACTAGCCATTCATAACCTTCTTTTTTTAATTCCTCAAACAAGAAATCTTGAATTAATTTTCTCAAAAGAGCTCCTTTTGGCATCCAAATAGGCAAACCTTGGCCTACTTCTTCGTCAAACAAAAACAATTCTAATTTTTGTCCTAAAACTCTATGATCTCTTCTTTCTGCTTCCTCTTGAAGTTTTAAATAATTTTCAAGATCGTCTTTCTTTTCAAAAGCAATTCCATAAATTCTGGTTAACATTGGATTTTTTTCATCACCCCTCCAATAAGCTCCTGCAATTTTCGTTAATTTAAAAGCATCAGGATTTATTTCTTTTGTAGATTTAACATGAGGGCCGGCGCAAAGGTCGATAAAATTTTGGCTTTCATAAATTGAAACCTCACTTTCTTTAATCTCTTTTATTAATTCAAGTTTGAAAGGTTGATTTTCGAAAATTTTCTCTGCTTCTTCTTTTGGAATAATTTTTTTTACAAATTTTATATTTTGCCTAATTAACTCTCTCATTTTTTCTTCTATCTTTGCTAAATCTTTATCGCCAATTCCTTGAAAATTTTTCGCGCTTGAGAAATCAAAATCATAATAAAACCCATTCTCTATTGCCGGCCCAATTCCAAACTTTACCCCAGGAAAAAATTCTTGGATAGCATAAGCCAAAATATGTGCCAAAGAATGCCTAATTTTTTCTATTTTTGCCATAATTTTTACATTCTTCAATAAATTTTAATCTCAAATCCATTTGTTTTCGCTTCTTTTTGTAAAACTTTTAAAATTTCTTTTTGAGATTTATTAAGATTTTCTATCTTAAAACCTTTTTCTATAGTAAGTTTTAAAACTGGAATTGGTATATATTTTTTCTCATCAATTTTTACATCTTTTAAATTCTTGAATAAAATCATTTTAAGTAAACCATCTTTTATATCTTCAATGGAAGGGAAATTTGCTCTTTTTGTATGCTTCCCTTCAATGAGATAAATTTTTTCTTTCTCTAATTTTACTTCGTCTACCGTAAAGAAATAATACCCTCCGAGATAATTTTTAATAGTGATGATTGATTTTTGACCAGTTAATTTTTCCTTGGGTTGAATGGTTAAGCTTTCTCGTTTTTGCGCCTTTTTGGCTAAATCTCTTGATAAACTCATAAAAATTTCTTTGCTTTTTGAAATTTCTTTGATTCTTTTTTCTGCAGAAGGTATTGAATGAAGTCTAATTTTTAGTTTTTTTGAAATTTCCTTATATGCCTCTAGTGCCTTTTCTCCGAGTTTATCTATTTTATCTACCTGTGATAAATTCCAATGCAAAGCATCAGATTGATACGATAAGAGATTTTTAATTTCTTGTTTGATATATTGAATATCAAATTTTTGTTTTGTGATTTTGGTAGTTCTATATTTTTCTCTTAAACTTGGTTCAGCATCGATGTAATACGCAATAATTACATAAATTCCTAACAAGCTCATTAAAGAAATAGTATCCCACTGTAAAAAATCTCTATCCCCCTCTATCCCTTCATCCTTTATTAATGGAATAATAGTGGTTTTTTTACCAGAAAATCCTAAAGAATCATAAACTCTTGCGTAGGGATAAGACCTTGTTCGTTTAGGAGAAACCCACCAGCTTATTGCAATTTGATTTTTATCAACCTCTAAAATAAAGGTCCCTTCCCGAGACAATGCTTTATCTAAATCTTTGATAGGATAAATATTTAATTTCCGATATAAAAGTGGTTTATATTTTATACCAGTGATTTTAGCTAATAGGTCCATATTTTCCTTTTTTTCGAATTATTATTTCAAAAGTATCTTGATTACTTTCCAATTTTTGTTGTCCTTCAAATCCTACCTTCTTTTTTATGATAGGAATTAATGATTTTTTTATTTCTATTCCGATACTATTCCTTCCTAATTCTCTTGCTACTTTCATTGTTGTTCCACTTCCAACAAACGGATCTAAAACAGTTTCGCCTTTATAGGAAAATAATTTTATTATTCTATATGGAAGTTCTTCTGGAAATGCTGCAATATCTTTTTCTAACGGAGAGCCAGGCATAACATTATTCATTTCCCAAAGCGTCATATACCATTTATTTTTTGAAAATTCTTTTATATTTATCTTTGAAGATTCTTTTATTTCTTTAGGAATGTTTTTGTAATTAAATTTTCCCTTTTGGAAGATGAGGATACTTTCTAAAAGATTATCAGGATAAAAATACATTGGGTAGGGATTTTGTAATATAACTCCACTTCTTCTGCTAATTCTTAAATAACCGTCGGGTTTTTTCCAAATAATTCTATCTCGGTATCTGAATCCGGCTTCTTGAAAAATTTTAGTGGCATCAGCAACTATCGGAAATTTTTCACCAGAAATAAGCATATCATCAATATTCAATACTGCTATTCTTCCATTTTTTAAAACCCTGAAAATTTCTTTAGCAACTTTTCGTAAAACACCCAAATATTGTCCATAACTTTTAAATACTCCTTTATAATCAAAGGGAGCATTAAAATAAGGTGGCGAAGTAACCATTAAATGAACGCTCTCATCAGGAATTTCTTCCATACTCATACAATTTCCAATTATTAGTTTATGCCACGTTGTCATAATTATATTATAAATTAATTCTTAAAATTTTTTCCACTAATTTGAATTTTTGATTTGCCAAATTTTACCCCAGAAAAAAGCTCTTGAACCGCCAAAGTCAAAATATGCGCCAGCGAATGTCTAATTTTTTCTATTTTTGCCATAATTTTAATCTTTTATTTTACTCTTTAAATTTTATTTTTGCCACTTCTTTAATTTTTTCCAAAATTTTTTCTTTGTAAAATTTACCTACCTGATCGAAAATTTCTAAAAGTTCTTCATATGTATTTTCTCCTTCGAGAAAATCCCAATATTCTTTTCCAACTAATAATTCTTTTCTATGTTCTAACAATCCTTGCTCAGTAAATCTGGTATAGGATTGAAGATGATTCAGTAAATCTGGTATAGGATTGAGGATGATAAGGATTATATGGAAAAGCTAAAATTGTCTCTGCTTTTCTTCTTAATCTAGCTATCCATTCTAAAAGTTTTCTTTTCGAAGCAGTAAATACATCAATGTTAGGTTTAACTGTTTTAATTTCAAAAAAGTATTCTATTCCATTCCTTTTCATGTAGAAATCAACAATTCTCCCCTCTTTTTGTGGTTTACCATTTTCCCATGGAGCTCTTAAAGCTTCCTCAACCTCTTTTTCTTTATTTACTTTTCTTTCTCCATTTCTCAATTGTTTTATTATTTCTTCAATAACTTCTTTTTGTTCTCGTGAAAGCGTGCTGTTTAAATCGTACTTCGTTTTACATTTCTCTGCCGAAGCTTGGGCAATTATTCTTGAAACCTCTTCATAAATTAACATTCCTAGGGTAGTAGCGACTGATTGAATAAAAGAATATGCTGCGACCTTTTCAGTGTCTTGAATTAATCTAACTAAAAAAGGCATATAAGTTGTTTCTCTTTTATATCTTGCAAGCTTTTCTTCAAGTTTCTCTTTCAAAAAATTTTTTATTTCTTCTTTTTGCTTTTTTGCCAGAGCCATTTTATTTTTCTTTCACAAAATAATAAATACTTTCCGAAAACCTGTTATTATCTCTTTCTGTACGCATTAATACCGGGCGATGGAAAACATCTACAAATTCGTATCCACACTCTTTCCCAATTTCAGGATAAAGATTGTACTTGTCATTCACTACGATGAAAATTTTTGCTCCAGCCTTTAAATAGGGATTCATGTTTTTAAACACCGCTATTATATCGTTTTTATATTTTTCTTTATCAGAATTTCCGCTTTTATTAGGAGAGCCAATTTCAGCCTCAGGATATTCTTTAAAATGAAATAATTCATAAGCGTAACGATGCTGTTCATGATAATTTATTAAACCGAGATAGGGTGGAGACGTAAAGATGCCATCAATTTCTTTTCTAATAGGCAATTTTATTATTCTTGCATCTCCTCGTAAAAGGATGATTTTACCTAGCGTTCTCAATTTATCAAACTCTTTAATCCTTTTTATAGTGTCTAAGCTATAACGATTGATAAATTTAATTGCATTATCGATAGGCTTACAATATTGTCTATGTTTAATACACCAATATTTTTCTTTTACTGGTTTTTTAGGTCTGGCTAAATCATAATGAGGAATTTGCCTTGCATATCGAGCCGCCCTACACAAAATAATTTTGAGAATATCTTGGTTTTGATAGTTTGGAATTAAACTTTTATAAAAATAGATTTCTTTAATAGCTCTTGGATGATACCAAGTTTTAAAATATTCCGATGGTTCAAAATCCCAATTATCGAAAAGCGCTCTTTGATTTTTTTGAATTTTTCGACCAAATTCCTTTGTTTTATTTAAAATATCTAACGACTAATTCAATGTTATATTTTTGAGTCTTTACTTTAGCAATGAGATAGCTGAATTCCGATAATTCTATTCCAATCGATGGCATATTTAAAATGTTTGCTTCAATTAAAGTTGTTCCAGAACCCACAAAAGGATCTAAAATCATTTCTCCAGGTTTGAAATATTTTTTAAGAAAAACTTCAACCAATTGGGGAATGAATTTTCCGAGATAAGGATGCAATCTTTGAACATGCTTTGTTCTTTCTTTTTCATGAATATTTGCAAAAGATAAATCAACACCAAAGTTTTGGATATTTTTTTCTTTCCAATTTAAAATTTTTTGATCACAACTTAACGATTGAAATTTAGATTTTTCTAATAAATTTTTCATTTTTTCTTTAACTAATTTTACCGCATTTTCAGATAAAAAATCAAATTTTTAAATCGTTTAAAAATAACTTCTGTGAATTTTTTGGGGAAAAATTTGAGTTTTTCTCTTAATTTTTTAATATTTTGTTTTTCATTGACATAAAATGCTTGAATTTGGTAAAGTGTGATTGAGTGGGAAAATGTGGAAAAGTTTGGGGAAAAGTGAAAAAGATTGTGGAAAAATAGAAAAATGTTCATTGGAGAATATATTTATTCAATAGATGAGAAAAAGAGATTAGCTATTCCTGTTAAATTCAGAAAAGATTTAGGAAAAATAGCCATCGTTACCAGAGGTTTGGAAGAGTGTTTGTTTTTGTATCCGCAAAGCGAGTGGAAAAAATTGGTGGATAAGTTAAAAAAACTTCCTTTATCACAATCTGACGCCAGGGGGTTTGTTAGGTTAATGCTTTCTGGAGCGATGGAAATTAACATTGATAATTTAGGCAGAATTTTAATTCCTGATTATCTTAAAGATTACGCGAAATTAAAAAAGAGAGTAGTTTTGACCGGAGTTTTAAATAGAATCGAAATTTGGGATGAAGAAAAATGGAAAGAATACAAAGAAAGAACAGAAAAAGAAATCGGAAGCATTGCTGAAAGATTGAAAGATTTACAAATTTAAAATGCACATTCCAGTTTTAAAAAAAGAGGTTTTAGAGATTCTTGGCCCGAAAAAGAATGAGAATTTTGTAGATGCTACTTTTGGGGAAGGAGGGCATGCGGTTGCAATTTTAGAAAAGACAGAACCTTACGGAAAATTGCTTGCCTTGGAAGTCGATCCTGAACTTTTTTCAAAAGGAAAACTAATTGAAAATAAGTTTGGGGGAAGGTTAATTTTAAGGAATGAAAATTTCGCAAACATAGAGAAGGTAGTTAAAGAAGAAAATTTTAATAAGATTTCCGGAATTTTGTTCGATTTGGGCATTTGCTCTTGGCATCTTGAGGAATCGAAAAGAGGTTTCAGCTTTAGAAAAGATGAACCGTTAATTATGCGCTACGATCACGACATAAAAAAATTGACTGCCATAGATGTTTTAAACAGTTTTTCAGAAAGAGAAATCGAAACAATTTTAAAAGAATACGGTCAAGAAAAGTTTGCAAAAAAGATTGCCAAAGAAATAATAGAGCAAAGAAAAAAAGAAAAAATTTTTACCACTTCTCAATTAGTAGAAATTGTAAAAAAAGCCTTGCCACGCATTGAATTAAAAAAAAGAAAAATTCACTTTGCGACAAAAACTTTTTTGGCTTTAAGAATTTTTGTTAATCAAGAGCTTGAAAACCTGAAAGAAGGATTAAACCAGGCGCTGAGAATTTTAGAAAGAGGAGGAAAAATTTTAGTGATTTCTTTTCATTCGTTGGAAGATAAGATGGTAAAAAAATTTTTTAAAGAAAAAGAAAAAGAAGGATTAGTGAAAATTTTAACAAAAAAACCAATTGTACCTTCAAACTTGGAAATTTTACAAAATAAAAGGTCGAGGTCAGCAAAATTAAGAGCAGTTGTTAAAAAATGAACATTCAAAAATTATCTATTTTCTTTTCCTTTGTTTTATTGCCATCCCTTTTTTACCAAACATTTTTGCTTTCTCAAAATTTTCTTTGCCAAATTAAAACTCAAAAAGAGATAGAGAAAATTTCAAGAGAAATAGAATCATTAAAACTTTCTATTTCTTTGGAAAATTCTCTTTCTAATTTAGAGAACTTTGTAAAAGAAAAAAATTTTATTAAAACAAACCAAATGAAATTTGTTGAGGTTTTAGGCGAGAAGACAGCCTCAAAATGAAAATAAAAAGAGAGTATTTTTTACTTTTTTTTATTTTTTGCAGTTTTTTGGGCATTTTTTCGAAACTTTTTTATTTGCAGGTTTTAAACGGGAAAAAATATTTAGCTTTTTCTTCGGGAATTTTTGCAGCAGATAGCGCAGAAAAGAAAAATAGGGGAGAGATTACCTTTTCTGGAGGAGAGCCCCTAGCTATTAACAAAGAAGTTTTTGAAATAATAATTACTCCAGAAAAAATAATAGATAAAGAAAAAACGGTTAAAATTTTAGGTTTAATTTTAGGGGCAGATAAAGAAAAGGAGATTTCTGATAAATTAAAAAATAACGAAAAGTTTTTTTTAGAAATAGAAGATGAGAAATTGTTCGAAAAAATTAAAAACCTTAATCTTGAGGGTGTTTTTTTTAATAAAAAAGAAAAAAGGGTTTATCCCCAAAAAGAGCTTGCTTTCCAAGCGGTTGGTTTTCTGGGGGGCGAAGGAAGGGGCCAATATGGAGTTGAAGAGTTTTACGATAAAGATTTGGCAGAAGGAAAAAATTTGAAGTTGACTTTGGATTTTCAAATTCAGTTTGAGGCGGAAAAAATTTTAGAAAAGGAAAAAGAAAGATTAAATTTTGAAAAAGGAGGAATTTTGGTAATCAATCCCCAAGACGGAAAAATTTTGGCAATGGCGGTTGTTCCAAGGGCCGACCCAAACAATTACAAAGAACATGCAAAAAACTTAGAAATTTACAAAAATTTTTTTACTCAAGAAATTTATGAACCTGGGTCAGTTTTCAAGCCGTTCACAATGGCCATTGGGTTAGAAGAGGGAAAAATCACTCCTAAAACAACTTACAAGGACCCAGGAGAAATAAAAATTGGAGGCTGGGTAATAACTAATTACGATCACAGGCAATATCCTGGAGAAATTTCAATGACAGAAGTATTAGAAAAATCCATTAACACGGGCGCAGTTTTTGTTCAACAAAAAATTCCCAAAGAAACTCATTTGCGCTATTTGGAAAAGTTTGGAGTTTTTGAAAAAACCAACGTTGATTTGCCAGAAATTGTTGCCCCAAATCAAGAAATTAAAAATTTAAGAGATATTACTTTTGCCACAATTTCTTTTGGACAAGGTGTTGCTATCACCCCTATTCAGTTGGTAAGGATTTTTTCTGCCTTAGTTAACGGGGGAAAATTAATTACCCCTCATTTAAATTTCGATTTTAAGAATGAAACCGATAACAAAAATTCTGTAATTTCAAAGGAGACCTCAGAAAAACTACAAATGATGTTAACTTCTGTAGTTGAGAATGGATTTGCAAAAAGAGCAAAAATTCCAGGATATTTTATTGGGGGCAAAACCGGTACCGCTTTGCAACCAATTTTTGGAGAAAGAGGCTATTCGCAAAAAACGTGGCAAAGCTTTATAGGGTTTTTTCCTTCTTTTTCGCCAAATTATTTAATTTTAGTCAAGCTGAACGATCCTAAAACAAAAACTGCCGAATATTCAGCCGTGCCCATTTTCAAACAAATGGCAGATTTTATTATTAAAACAAAACAAATTCCTCCCGACTATTCAATCGACAATCCAACGGAAAATAAAAAATAAAAATTTATGGAGCAGATACAAAAAATCAAATTTTTATTAGAAAAAAAGCCCACCATTCTTTTGGTTGGAGAGAAAACGGAAATATTGAGAAAGCTGTTGGACCATTTGCTTTTAAAAGAGTTTGGGGAAAAAAAAGATTTAATGATTATTGAATCTCCAGAAGAAAAAGTTAATGATTTTAAGTTCTACCTTCAAAAAACAGAGTTGGGAATTGTAGTTGTAAAAGATGAAGTAAAAAAATTTAACGATTTTTTGGAATTTTTAAAAGATTTGCCCCCGAAAACAAATTTGGTTTTTAACTTTGAAGAAAAAAATTTGAAACGATTAAAGGATTTAATTAATTTACATATGCTTTCTTTTGGGATCGAAGAAAAGGCGGATGTGTTCGTTTCTAATTTAAAGTTTAATTCGGGAATGAACTTTAAAATTTCTTTTGGCGGGGCCACTGTTCCCTTTTGGTTAGAAGGTGTTTTTGGGAAAGAATATATTTTTAGCTTATTGGGTGTGGTTTGTTGTGCCATTTTATTCGGAATAAATTTAGTTGAAATTTCGCAACACTTTAAAGATTTTGAAGGAGTATCGGGTAAAAAAAGATTAATGGAAGGAATTTCGGGAAGCTTTTTACTAGACGATTCTGCCTCTTTTGAATTTAAAGAACAAAAAGAATCTTTAGAAATTTTAAAAGAAATTCACTGGGCTAAAAGAAAAATTTGTGTTTTAGATAGCAGTTTTGAGAAAGAAATCATTGATATGGCAACCAAAATTGCTGATTTAATTTTTATCTTTGGAGATGAAAATTTGACTGAAAAAGAAAAAATTTTAATTTTTGATAAAATAGAAGCAGGAACGGAAAAATTGAAAGAAATTTTGAGAGAAAATGATTTAGTTTTAATTTTGGGCTCACAAAAATTTAATTTTGAATATTTGTTGGATAACTTGAGAAAAATTTGGTAAAAATAAAATATGAAAAGAAGGTTTTCAGATATTAGAATTAAAAAAGGAAGTTTTTTCGAAAGATTGGAGGAAAAAAAGTTTCAATCCAAAAAAGAAGAAATCTTTTTTAAAAAAGTTAAAAAAGAAGAACCGCCATTTAAAAAAGAAGAAACTCCTTTAAAAGAAAAAAAGCGTTTTTCTTTTAAAAATAAAAAAATTCTTAATCTTTTTTTGACACTATTTTTTATTTTCATTTTCTTGTTTTTTCTTTTCTCTTTTTTCCAGAGGGTTGAACTTACCATAAAACAAAATCCGCAAGAGATTAATTTTGAAGACAAGATAGCGGGAAACACAAAAATTTCCGATATTGATTTTTCTCAAAAAATAATTCCAGGAAAGTTGTTAGATTTTGAAAAAGAAGTTTCAGAAACCTTTCCTTGCACCGGTGAAACAGTAAGAAAGGCAGAGGGAAAAATTAAACTTTACAATGCCTATACCACGTCAGAAGAAACTTGGAGGGAAAAAACAAGATTTGTTTCGTCTGATGGAAAAATTTTTCTTTCAAAAGATAAAATTGTTGTTCCTGGAGCCAAGATGAAAGAGGGAAAATTAGAGCCTTCGGTAGTAGAAGTCCCGGTAGTGGCTATAGAAGGAGGCGAAAGTTATAATATTGGACCATCAAAATTTTCTGTCTTGGCCTTTAAAGGTAGTGAAAGATTTTTTAAATATTGGGGCGAATCAACAGAATCAATGAAGGGTGGAGGAAAGGGAACCGCTCTTAAGAAAGAAGATTTAGAAAAGGCAAAAAAAGCTTTCGGAGAAAAAATAGAAAAAGAAAAAATAAGTCAAATTTTGCAAGAAAAGGCAGGGAAAGAAAAAATCGTCCCAGAAGGCTGTTTTACCTTTTCGGTTTCTGACGAGAGTTTCTCTAAAAAAGAAGGAGAAGGTTGCGATAATTTTGAAATGAAAGCTAAGTTAAGGATTAAAGCTTTGGGGATAGAAAAAAACATAATTGATTCTTTAAAAGAAAATTTAATTGCAATGAAATTTAAAGAAAAAAATAAATTTTTGAGCGATGGATTAACTCTAAAATGCGAAGGAAAGGATTTTGACAATGGAGTCTTTTCTTTAAATTTGAAGGTCAATGGGAAAATTGTTCAGGAATTTGACGTTAACGAACTAAAAAGAAAAATTGTGGGAAGAAACATTGAAGAGACGAAAGCGATTTTAGAAAGTCTTAATTTTGAAAAGGTTAAAATTAAGCTTTTCCCCTGGTTTTTAAGAAAAATTCCAGAAAATTTTGATAAAATTAAAATTAATTTTGAGACCCCTTGAATAATATTGAAAAATTTTTAAAATTTTATTAAACTCTTTAATTGTGGCAAAGGAAAATAAAATAATAAAAGTTGGCAGAGTTTTAGAAAGTTTGCCCAACGCTAATTTTTTAGTTGAACTTCAAGATAACAAGGAAAAGGTTATCTGTCATTTAGGGGGCAAAATAAGATTGAATAGAATAAAAATTTTACCAGGGGACGTTGTTTCGGTAGAAATTAGCGTTTATGACAAAAGCAGGGGGAGGATAATTTTTAGAAGAAAATAAACATGAAAGTAAGGCCTTCAGTAAAAAAAATTTGTAGGAAATGCAAAATAGTGAAAAGAAAAGGGCGCATTTATGTTATTTGTGAGAATCCCAAACACAAACAAAGACAAGGGTAACCACATTAATTTTAGTACGCGAGCCATAAAAGTTCGCGCATCTAAACTATAAATCTTATGAGAATTTGCGGAGTTGACATTCCAGACAATAAAAAAATTTTTATTTCTTTAACCTATATTTATGGAATAGGGAAGGCTTTGAGTTTGAAAATTTTAAAAGAAGCGGGAATTAATCCTTTTACTTTGGCTAAAAATTTAAGCCCAGAACAAATAAGCACCATCAAAGAAATCATCGAGAAAAATTATAAAATTGAAGGAGAATTAAAAAGAGAAACGATGAGTCATATTAAAAGATTAAAGGAAATTGGATGCTGGAGGGGCATAAGGCATATTAAAGGTTTGCCAGTCAGAGGTCAAACAACTAGAAAGAATTCAAGGACGGTGAGGGGCAACGTAAGAAAAACAACGATTTCAGGCAGAAGGCCTCCACCTTCGCCAAAATAAAAAATTAATAAAATATTATGGGGAAAAGAAGGTTAGTAAAAAAAACAGCAGACGAAGTTCAATTAAAGGCATCAGGAAAAATCTCAAAAGAAAAGCTTAAAAAATGGAAAGAGATAAAAGAGGGAAGAATTTATATCAATTGTACTTATAACAATACTACTTTTACATTAACGGACCCGAAAGGAAACGTGATTTATTGGACTTCTGCAGGAAAGGCGGGTTTTTCTGGAACGAAAAAAGGAACGGGATTTGCAGGAACAGTGGCTTTACAGGATGTAATTTCTTTGATAAAAGAATTAGGGTTGGAGAAAATAGAAGTTTATATTAAGGGAGTGGGCGCTGGGAGAAGTTCGGTTTTAAAAGTTTTGGCCACAGAAGATTTAAACATCGATTTAATAAAAGATATTACCCCAATTCCCCACGATGGATGTCGACCACCTAAAGTAAGAAGAACATAAAATTTATATGGCAAAAACACAAGCAAAATGTAAAAAATGTAGACGCTTAAGAACAAAGCTTTTTTTGAAGGGCGAAAAGTGCTTTTCTTTTAAATGTGCTTTAGCAAGAAGGCCCTATGCTCCAGGAGAAAAACCCAAAAAGGTAGTGAGCAAATTTACAGAATATAGCAGACTGCTCGCTGAAAAACAAAAATTGAAATTATTTTATAATTTAAAAGATTATCAATTAAAAAAATACGTGAAAGAAATATTAGAAAAAACACAAAAATATGAAGATTTAGATCAGGCCTTGGTAGAAAAATTAGAATTGAGATTGGATAATGTTATTTTTAGATTGGGTTTAGCTTCTTCAAGGACTCAGGCAAGGCAAATGGTTTCGCACAAATTCTTTTTAGTAAATAAAAAACAGGTAAACATTCCATCTTTTCAATTAAAAGAGGGCGATTTGATTCAAATTAAAGCCCAAAAGATAAAAAATAAAAATTTTCAAAATTTAAAAGAAAAATTAAAAAATATTCAGCTCCCGTCTTATTTGCATTTTGACCTCGAAAAACTTGAAGCTAAAGTGATTTCAAAACCAAAGGTCGATGATTTAGGAATTCCAATTGATCTTCATTCGGTTTTTGAATTTTACGCTAAATAAAAATTATGTACGAAGAAAAATATTTGCCATTGGCAAAACATACAAAAATGGAAATTAAAGAAAAAAATTGCGCTGTCTTTAAGGTTGAAAAACTTTACCCTGGTTATGGAACAACTTTGGGGAATTCATTAAGAAGAGTTTTGCTTTCTTCAATAGAGGGAGCAGCCGTAACCAAAATGAGAATTGCAGGGGTGCAGCTCGAGTTTTCAACTATTCCTGGAGTTTTGGAATCGGCTTTAGAAATTATGCTTAATCTGAAAAAATTAAGATTTAAGATGATAGGGAAAGAACCACAAAAAGCATTTTTGGAGGTTAAAGGAGAAAAAGAGGTAAAAGGCAAAGATTTTCAGCTTCCGGCTCAACTTGAATTAGTTAATAAAGATTGCCACATAGCAACATTAACTTCAAAAAGCGCTAAATTAGAAATGGAAATCGTAGTAGAAAAAGGCATAGGTTATTTGCCCCGAGAAGAAAGGTTAAAAGAAGAAAAAGAAATAGGGGTGATTTTAGTAGATGCTATTTTTTCTCCGATAAAAAGAGTAGCTTTAAACGTGGAAAAAATGAGAGTAGAAAAAAGAACTGATTTTGAAAAATTAATTTTAGAAGTGGAAACTGATGGAACGATAACTCCAAAGGATGCCTTTTTGCGGGCTTGCGATATTTTAATTTCCCATTATTCTAATCTGAAAGAAATCCATGAGGAAGAGGAAAAAAGGTAGAAAATTATCAAGAAAAAGGGATCAAAGAAGGGCTCTAATGAAAGGTTTGGCAAGAGAATTATTTTTGAAAGAGAAAATTAAGACCACCCTGGCAAAAGCTAAGGAATTAAGAAGTTTTGCGGAAAAATTTGTTGAAAGAGCAAAAGAAAAAAATCTTTCCAATGTAAGATATTTAAGAAGTTATTTTGATAAAGAGACAGTAAAAAAACTTTTTGCCGAAATTGGACCAAGATACAAAGAAAGAAAAGGTGGTTATGCAAGGATTATAAAGTTGGGACAAAGAAAATCAGACGGAGCAGAAATGGCAATAATAGAATTAATAAAATGATCAATTTTTGATTTTCGTCTTTGAAAATCAATTCAATTAAATTAAAATTTAGATTATTTAGTAAAAATTTACTTTTTATGGAACGTCAAATTCACAAAATCGATGCTACCGGAAAAGTTTTGGGAAGGTTAGCCAGCCAGATTTCGATTTTGTTAAGAGGAAAGCATAAACCAAACTTTGACCCATCAAAAGATATGGGCGATGTTGTTGTGGTGAAAAATGTTGATAAAATGAGATTTACGCGAAATAAAAAGAAGATAAAAATGTATAGATGGCATTCAGGATATATTGGGGGATTAAAAGAAAGAACCTTAGAAGAGATGTTAAAAAAAGACCCAAGAGAAGTTTTAAAATTAGCAGTTTTGGGAATGCTTCCAAAAAATAGGTTGAGAAAAAAAATCATAAAAAGGCTAAAATTTGAATAAAAATTATGGAAAACAAGAAATATTTTCAGGGAATAGGGAGGAGAAAAAAAGCGACGGCGTTAGTGAAAATTTTTCCTCAAAAATCAGAAGAAATTTTAGTAAATAAAAAAAATTTTAAAGATTATTTTATTACCGATTTTCATCAAAAAGTAGTTTTGGCTCCTTTGGAATTAACTCAAAATTTAGGAAATTTTAAAATTGAAATTTTAGTAAGGGGAGGAGGAAAAAATGCCCAAGCTGAAGCTGCAAGGCTCGGTATTTCAAGGGCATTAGTTTCTTTTGATGAAAATTTAAAGCCTATTTTAAAATCAGCAGGTTTTTTAAAAAGGGACCCAAGAAAAAAAGAAAGAAAAAAATTTGGTCTCAAAAAAGCAAGAAGAGCTCCTCAGTGGCAGAAGAGGTAAAGTGAATTTTCTTTAAATTTAAACTTTGCCCGTTAAATGTGGCTAAATAATTTAAAAATTTTTTCAGCTAATAATGAAAAATTTGATTAAAAAAATTCTTCCAAAATTTTTTATTAATTTTTATCATTTTTTGCTTGCTTTTTTTTCGGCTATTCTTTATGGATTTCCATCGCGAAAAATAAAATTAATTGGAGTAACAGGCACTAACGGTAAAACTACTACTACCGAAATGATTGCTTCAATTTTAGAAACTGCAGGATATAAAGTGGCGCTGTTGAATTCGGTAAGGTTTAAAATAGGGGAAGAAGAAACAATAAACACTTTGAGAATGACAATGCCGGGGAGAGGTTTTATTCAAAAATTCTTGAAAAAAGCACTAAAAAATAATTGCAGTTTTGCGGTCATTGAGGTAAGTTCAGAGGGCATCAAACAATATCGTCATAAATTTTTAAATTTCAAAATTGCTATTTTTACAAATTTGGCGCCAGAACATATTGAATCTCACGGATCTTTTGAAAATTATAGACGGGCAAAAGGGAAATTTTTCGAAGCCACAAAGAAAATTCACGTTTTAAACGCTGAAGATGAAAACGTTGAATATTTTATGAAATTCCCGGCTAAAAAGAAAATTTTTTACAGCACAGATCTTTCAAAAAATCTGGCTTTTCAAAAAATTGGAACGATAATTTTTGCTGAAAATATTAGAGAGAACGAAAAGGGGACAGCTTTTAAAGTTAATAATGTTGATTTTAATTTGGGAATAATTGGGAAATTTAATATTTATAACGCTTTAGCAGCAATTTCAGTAGGAATTTCTCAAGGAATTTCTCTTGAAACTTGCAAAAAAGCCCTTGAGTCTTTCAAGGGAGTTCCTGGAAGAATGGAGGAAGTAATTTCAAAACCTTTTAAGGTGATTGTCGATTATGCTTTCACTCCAAATGCTATAGAAAAAGTCTATCAAACCCTGCGCAATACGCAATACGAAATACCAAATACACGCTTAATCTGCGTTCTCGGTGCCTGTGGTGGAGGTCGTGATAAATGGAAAAGGCCTGTTTTGGGAGAGTTAGCAGCAAAGTATTGCGATGAAGTTATTGTGACAAACGAGGACCCTTATGATGAAGACCCTTGGCAAATTATTGAACAAGTAGCTTCTGGTACAAAAGGAAAAGCAAGAAAAATTTTAGACAGAAGGGAAGCAATAAGTACCGCTTTAAAATTGGCAAAAGAAGGAGATGTTGTTGTCATTACTGGAAAAGGTTGCGAACCCTCAATTTGTGTTAAAGGAAAAAAAATTCCTTGGGATGATAGAGAAGTAGTGAGAGAAGAATTTCAAAAACTTAACGACTCTACGACTCTACGACTCTACGACTAAACGACTAAACGACTTTACGACTTAATAACAAAATAAAAATGATGAGAAAATTTAGATATTTAGAATGGGAAGTTTATAAAGATGCAAAGGAATTATTTTTTCTCATTTTGAAATTGGTAAAAAACCTACCAAAAGAATTTCGTTTTGAATTAGGTTCCCAACTTATTAGAAGCGCTTTTTCAATTATCCTAAATATTGCAGAAGGAAGCGGTAAAACTTCAGACAGAGAATTAAATAGATTTATTAATATCTCTTTAGGTTCAGTCAGCGAATTACTCGCGGCTATTGATGTTTTAAAGGATGGTAAATTTATTGCTCAAGAAGAATTCGATAAAATATTTAAAAAGCTCGATAGCATCTCCAATCAATTAGGAGGATTTAAGAAAAAATTAAAAAGTCGTAAGTCATAAGGTCGTTAAGTTGTAAGTCGTAAAGTTATAAAGTCAAGATTATGAAAAAATTTGAAATTTTGGAACACAAAGCGGATTTGAAAATTAGAGTTTTTGGAAAAACAAAAGAAAAACTTTTTGAAAATGCAATGGTTGGAATGTTTGAAGCTGCAAAGTATGAAACGACTAAACGACAAACGACTAAACGACAAACGACTGAACGACTTACGAGTAAACGACTAACGATTAAGATTAAATCGATTGACTTTTCTTCTCTTTTGGTTGATTTTTTGAGCGAGGTTTTGTATTTGGTTGAAACAAAGAAATTAGTTTTTGAGAAAGTTGAATTTAAAAAATTTAAGGAGAATGAAATCGAAGCAACGCTGATTGGAAAACCGTTAAAAAGGATGGGAGTGCATATTAAAGGGGTAACTTACCACGATTTGAAAATTTTTCAAAAAAATGGTAATTTTGAAGCAGAAATTCTTTTCGACATTTAATTAAAATTTCATGTTCAAAAAAATACTTATTGCAAACCGAGGCGAAATTGCCCTGAGGATTATAAGAACTTGTAAAGAAATGGGAATTAAAAGCGTGGCTCTTTGTCCTCAAAAAGGATTGGAAAGCCAATTTTTAGAAACCTCTTTTGCCGACGAATTTTATTATTTAGAAAGAGAGGGGACAAAAGGATATTTAGACATTAAAAGAATTTTGGAAATCGCAAAAAAGGTGAATGTAGATGCCGTCCATCCAGGTTATGGTTTTTTATCTGAAAACTGGACCTTTGCAAAACTTTGCGAAAAACAAAAAATAAAATTCATCGGCCCTCACTATTCGGTTTTAAAGAAATTGGAAGATAAAATGGAAGCTAAAAAGTTAGCTCAAAAATTAAAAATTCCTACGCTACCGATGAGTAAGGATCCTGTAAATTCTTTGAAAGATTTAAAGAAATGGATTTTTTTGATTAGGCCTCCGTTTGTTTTAAAAGCAAAAAAGGGTGGGGGAGGCATTGGAATTCGAGCCATTAATGGGGATATTACTCTTGGAGAAATTTTTACTTTGGCTTTGGGGGTAAGAAGGCAAATGTCTAGTGCTTTCGCGGATACAGAATTTTTTCTAGAAAAATATATTCCGGAGGCAAAGCATATCGAGGTCCAAATTTTGGGAGACGGAAAAAATTTTTTACATCTTTTTGAAAGAGAATGCTCTATACAACGAAGGTTTCAAAAATTATTAGAGGAAGCGCCCTCTCCCAGTATCGATGACGAGTTGAGAAAAAAAATTACCGAATTTTCTCTTGTTTTTGCTAAAGCTTTAAAATACGAAACAGTGGGCACTTTCGAATTTTTGTTAGATAAAAATAGGAACGTTTATTTTATGGAAGTTAATCCAAGAATTCAAGTTGAGCATCCGGTTACAGAAGCGATTACAGGAATAGATTTAGTCGAGTACCAAATTAGAATCTCCCAAGGAGAAAAAATTAAAATTTCTCAAGAAGATATTAAAAAAGAAGGTTGGGCTATTGAGGCAAGAATAAATTCAGAAGATCCTCTGAGAAATTTCAAACCCTCACCCGGAAAAATCGAAAAATTATTTCTTCCTGGCGGACAAGGAGTTTTTGTTCATACTTTTTTACACGAAGGTCAAGAAATTTTGCCTTATTTTGATTCTTTGTTAGCAAAAATTATCGGATACGGAAAAACAAGAGAGGAAGCAATTTCAAAATTAAAAAGAGCGCTCAAAGAAATCGTTATTGAAGGAGTAACAACAAATTTATCTTTTTTTGAGGCGTTATTTCAAGAAAAGGAATTTTTAGAGGGCACTTACACTACCGACTTTATCGAAAAATCAAAGATTTTAGAGAAAATCAAAGCTTTTGACTTTTGCCGAACCATCCCTCTTAAAAAAGTAGAAATTAAAGAAAAAGAAATTGCAGATTTGGTTTGGCAAATTTATCAAAAAATAAGAAAAAACATCCCTTCAGAACAAGGAGAACTTGAAAAAATTTCCAATTGGAAAAGGGCCCATTGGTTAGAATCAATGCAAGAATAACCTTGATTTTTAAGTTAAATTTTATTAATCTTTTATAAAAAGGTCGGGATTTTAAATATTTGTTAAATTTTCAATCTTATGCCAATTATTCCTTGGAGACCATTTTGGGAGATGGAAAGGTGGTTTGAGGAAGGTTTTCCAGAATTTTTTGAGGAAGAACTTTTTAGATTTCCTAAAATTAGAAGTCCGCGAATGGATATTTATGAAAAAGATAATAAAATTATCGCGGAAGTAGAAATCCCTGGAGTAAAACCAGAGGACATCAATATTGAAGTAATTGACAATCTTTTAAAAGTTGAGGCAAAAACAAAAGAAGAAAAAGAGGAAAAAGAAAGAGGTTATTATCGAAAAGAAATTGGAAAAAGATATTTTAAAAGAATAATTGCCTTACCGGTTGACGTAAAAGGCAATGAAGCGGTGGCAGAATGCGAAGATGGAGTTTTGAGAATAGAAATTCCTAAAGTGAAAAAGAAAGAAGAACCGAAAAAAATAAAAGTAAAAGTTAAAGCAAAAAAATCAAAATAAAAAAACTTCTCTTGACTTTTATTTTTGAAATGGTAAAATAAGAAAATCTCTCTCCCGATTTTTCACGAGAGAGAGGCAAAAGAAAAGGTCGAAAAAAGAAAATAAAGAAAGATGGCAGAGAAAAAAAGAGATCAAGAATTTTTAGAATTTATTGTCAACGCCCTTTGCGATCATCCAGATTCTATCAAAATCGATAGAAAAGTTGATGAGATGGGAGTTCTGCTTTCTTTGAAAGTCCACAAAGATGATATGGGGCAGATTATAGGAAAGAAGGGGCAAACAATTGCCGCCATTAGACATTTGTTGAGGACGATAGGATTCAAAAATCACGCAAGGGTAATGCTAAAAGTAGAAGAGCCCGAAAAATAAAATCGGGAGATTAAAAACCTCTTTTCCCCCAGATGTATATCTGGGGGGATTTTTTATTTTAAGTTATTTAATGATGTTTATCTTTTTGCTATAATTTTTTATGATTTATTTTGATATTATCACTATTTTCCCCAAAATTTTTGATGGATTTTTGCAAGAATCTTTTATAAGAAAAGCAATAGAAAAAAATAAAATTAAAATTAGAATTTGGGATTTAAGAAACTTTGTAAAAGACAAGAGAAAAACAGTAGACGATAAACCATACGGTGGAGGCCTGGGAATGGTTTTAAAAATAGAACCAATTTTTTTTGCCTTAAAAAAAATCGCAAACATAAAAATAGAAAAGGGAAAGTGCAAATTTAAAAAGGGCCAAAAAATAATTTTTTTCACTCCCAGAGGTCAAATTTTCAACCAAAAATTAGCAACTTTTCTTTCAAAACAAAAACAAATCGTTTTTATTTGCGGAAGGTACGAAGGAGTAGACGAAAGAGTAGCAAAATATCTTTGTAATATGAAAATTTCTTTAGGAAATTTCGATTTAATGGGAGGAGAAGTACCGGCAATGGCTGTTATTGAAGCTATAACAAGATTAATTCCCGGGGTAATTGGGAAAGAAGAATTTTTAAAAGAAAGAAAAATAAAGCAAGGTTTTGTTGAATTTCCCCAATATACCAGGCCCGCTGTGTTTTCTCCAAAAAAGGGAATTTTTTGGAGAGTTCCCAAAGTTTTGCTTTCTGGCAACCATCAAAGAATAAAAGAATGGCGAGAACAAAGAAAAAAAATTCTTGAAAAATAAAAGATAAATTGTTAAAATTTAAACATTCCACAATTTTAACTTTTAACTTTTGAGTTTTAAGTTTTAAGTTATCTTTGGGTAGGTTCCAGAGTGGCCAAATGGGCGTGGCTGTAAACCACGTGGCGTATGCCTTCGGGGGTTCGAATCCCTCCCTACCCATAATAAGAAATAAATGAACAAGTACCAGAGAGAAAAAACCAAAGTTTGTTTCCCGTGAATCGCAAGAACGAAAGGTAAAATACTTTACAAAGAGGAATGGGTGACAGCGAATTCCCCAGATATGCATTTTGGGGAGAGCGTCATGGAAGAGAAACCTTAGGTTCCTCCTATGGGTCGCGAAGCGAAACGAACCACAATTGGAATGAAGAGACCAACTAAAAGGTAAAATTTTCACCTTCCAGGAAAGGGTACAGCGAGGTTTTCGAAGCTAAAAGCGGAGAAAGCCGAGCGCCAGAGGGGAAAACCTTGGTTTTCCCCTGGGTCGCCGAGCGAAGCGAGGCGACAAACAAATATTCGAAAAATCAGGAAGAGGAGTGACAAGCGAATCCCCCCAGATTACATCTGGGGGGAGAGCGCCAGAGGGGAAAAACCAAAAGCTTGTCTCCCCTATGGGTCGCTGAGAAAAAGTGAAAAGAGGAGGGGGTGACAGCGAGTCGATTTTGTTTACAAAATGACGAGCGCCATGGAGGGGGAATTTAGGTTCCCCATATGGGTTGCGGAGCGAAGCGAGCCCGCGTGAAAATTCACGGCGGGCGAGCGCTGGCGCTTCTGCGCCAGGGAGCGGAGCAACTATGCCCCCGTAGCTCAGTTGGTAGAGCAGCTCCCTTTTAAGGAGAAGGTCAGGGGTTCGAATCCTCTCGGGGGCACAAAAATTAACTCAAAACGCAAAAAGTCAAAAGTCAAAACTTAATGATAAATTTTTACATTGAGACTTTTGGTTGCAAATTCAATAAGGCGGATTCTGAATTGATAAGGAAAATTTTGATTGAGAGGGGATTTAAAGAAACCTCAGAAAAAGAGGCGGATTTTGTGGTTTTGAATACTTGCGGGGTGGTGGAAAAGACAGAGAGAAAGATAATAAAGAGGGCGATTGAATTAAAAAAGAAGGGCAAAAAAATAATTTTTGCAGGATGCCTTCCATTGATTTCTCCAAAAGTTTGTCAAGAAGTTGCCGATGGATTAATAGGGCCAACTAACATTTTGGATTTGCCAAAGATAGTTAAAAAAGTTTTGGAAGGTGGAAATGCTAAGCGTCCAGAAAAAACAAAATCATTAAAACAAAAATTTATCGATAAGGCAAAATTGGGAGATTTTGTAATCGTTCAAAAAGCCTGTACTGCCATAGTCCCAGTTTCAGAGGGTTGTTTGGGAAATTGCGCTTATTGTGCTACAAAATTGGCAAAAGGAAAATTGAGAAGTTTTGATAAAAAAGAAATTTTAAAAAACATTGAAGAAGCTTTAAAGCTTGGGGCAAAGGAAATTCAGTTAACCTCTCAAGATTTAGGAATTTATGGCTTGGATAAAGGAAAATTTTTGTTGCCTGAATTGTTAGAGGAAATTTTAAAAATTAAAGGAGAATTTAGAGTGAGATTGGGAATGACAAACCCTACTTTTTTCAAAAAAATTCAGCATAAAATTTTCAGGTTAATGAAGAACAAAAAAATTTATAAATTTTTACATTTACCTTTACAATCTGGGTCAGATGAAATTTTAAAAGCAATGAAAAGGGGATACAACACAAAAGAGTTTTTGGAGATTGTAAAAAATTTTAGAAAAAATTTTAAATTAGGAATTTTAGCCACTGATGTTATTTGCGCTTTCCCAGGGGAGACAGAAAAAAATTTTCAAAAAACTGTATCTTTGATAAAGAAGATAAAACCTGAAATTTTGCACGTATTTAGATTTTCAAAAAGAAAGGGAACTGAAGCAGAAAAATTAAAAGATTTTCCAGATAGAATAAAAAAAGAAAGGTCAAGAATTTTGAATAAAGTTTGGCTTGAAATTTTAAAAGAAAAAAATAAAAAATATTTGGGAAAAGTTTTTCCTGTTTTGATAACTGAAAAAAGAAAAGATTCTTTTTTGGCTCGCACTAATTTTTACAAAGCAGTAATTTTGAAAGAAGGAAATTTGGGAGAATTCAAAAAAGTAAAAATTGTTGGCTCAAAACCGAATTATTTGATAGGAAAAGTAATAAATTGACCTCTTTTTCTTTTTTTGTTAAAATAAAATTGTCCCCATAGTTCAATGGATGAGAATAGGGGCTTGCGGAGCCTCAGATGGAGGTTCGAATCCTCCTGGGGACGTGGAGATCGTGGTGAAATGGCATCATAGCAGGTTGTGGCCCTGTTGTTGGGGGTTCGAATCCCCCCGATCTCCCAAAATTAATAATAGGAGAATTTTAAATTAAAGCTATAAAGTTAAAATTTTTGGTTTGTTTAAATCTGTCCTAATAAAGATTTTTCTCTAATTTTTCGGTGATAGGAGATCGCGAATTTGTGGACTTTTTTGTTTAGATTGAGGATAAAATTTGCAATTTCTTTTTCTAAATTTTTTAATAAAATCGGTTTATTTTGCCCCTCAATAAAAATTTTTTGAGCGCCTTTGGCTATTGTAAAAATTTTTGTTTTTTCAAATTCTGGAAAATTTTTTTTAATTTGAAGAGCTAAATTCAAATGCGCTTTCCCTCCATCGAGCAAAATCAATTCTGGTATTCCCCATTCTGGATGCGAAAACCTTCTTTCTAATATTTCTTTTGTCATCATTAAGTCGTCCGGTTTTTTTTCAAATTTTATTTTAAATTTTCGAAAAAATTTTTCTTTTAAGCTTTCTCCTAAAAATCCAACTATTGCTCCTACGGCAAAAGTTCCTTGAATGTTTGAAATATCAAAAGCTTCAATTTTTGAGATTTCTTTTATTTGAAAAAAGTTTTCTAATTTTTTTTTGAGCGAGTTTTCCTCGACGAAGGTTATATTTTTTTCCAAAATATTCGAATGGGCAAGAATTCTTTCTAAACCTTGAATTTGTTCTCTTATTTTTATTGCTTCTTCGAAATTTAACTTTTTTGCGGATTCTTTCATTTTTCTTTTTAGCTTTTTTAATATATCCTTTTTTCCGTATTTTAAAATTTCAAGGATTCTTTTGGCATTGTTTTGAGATTCTTTTTCAAGAAAAGAGCTTTTAATTTCTAAATTTGAAAATTTTAAGGTACAAGGACCGGGGCAGTATCCAAGATGATACCACAAGCAAGCTCTTTTTGGAATTTTTTTGCATGACCTAAAAGGAAAAATTTTTCTTAAAACTTTAAGCGCTTCTTTTAGCGCTTTTCCGTCGACAAAAGGTCCCACAAAAACTGAGTTTTTTATTTTTTTTGGCTGATGAGTGATAAAAACTTGGGGGAATTTTTCTTTTGTCATTACCACAAAAAAATAATTTTTATCATCCCGCCAGACTACATTAAATTTTGGCTTTTCTTTTTTTATTAATTCTGCCTCTAAAATCAAAGCTTCGATTTCGGAATCGGTTTTAATGTAACCTATTTTTTCGATTTCGTTTATAAAAAATTCTTCTTTGAAAACCGGCTTTTGGAAATGATTGCTTATTCTTTTTTTGAGATTGCTGGCTTTTCCAATATAAAAAATTTTTCCTTCCTTGTTTAAAAAGCAATACACCCCTGGAGATTTGGGTAATTTTTTTAATTCCTCTTTCTTTAGAAATTTAAAATTTGTCATAATTCATTCTAAAAAATCAAATTTTAAGTTTTTTTAGATGAGCCAATATTTTTTCTTTGTCATCTCGTCACGTTTTTGCTCTATTTCTTCCACTTTTCTTTTTGCTGTTTCTGCCAATTCTTTTATTTTCTCGTCTGGCATTTGACCGATTTTTTTTATTTCTTCTATTAAGAGTTTTTTTTCGTTTAATTTTGGGTTTTCCAAAACTTTTTCCAATAAAATTTTTAAAATCCACCCAACTTTAATTCCAGGATTGATTTTTAAAACATCTATGATGTCGTCACCGCTTACCTTGAGCATTTTTGGAGAAATAGGGTCTTGGGATACTTTTTCTATCATATATTTTAAATATCTCAATTTAAAGGGTTCTGCTTTTTTAACTCCGCTTCCTATTCTGTCAGCCATTCTTACTTGCAAAAGTTCTTCAAAATTTTCTTTCCCCACATTTCTTAGAAGCCTTCTTACTGAACTTTCGCCCACTTCTCCGGGGTTGTAATAAAAAAGATGGTATCTTACTAATTTCACGATTTTTTCAATATCTTTTGATGGGAATTTGAGCCTTCTTAAAATTTTTTCTGTCATTTTTGCTCCTATGATTTCGTGGTTGTAGAAAGTGGCGTTGGGACCTTCTCCTTTTTTTGTGCGTGGTTTTCCAATGTCATGAAATAAAGAGGCCAATCTCACGTATGTGTTAAAACCTTTTTTTGCTGCGTATTCTAAACTTTTTATGCAATGTTCATAGCAAGTATAAATGTGATGTTTGTTTTGGGTTACTCCTACTCCTTCCTCGAGTTCTGGAACAACATACTTTAAAATACCCAATTCTCTCATTAATTCTATTCCCTCTGCTGCTCTTTCTGAATTTATTATTTTCAAAAATTCGTCTCTGATTCTCTCTTTGGAAATATATTTTAAGAGATTTTTGCATGCTTTAATTGCGTTTTTTGTTTTTTCTTCAATTTTCCATTCGTATCCCAGGCAGATAGAAAATCTGATCGCTCGCATCATTCTTAGGGCATCTTCAGAAAATCTTTTTTTAGGATTTCCTACTGCTCGAACGATTTTTTCTTTTAAATCTTTTTGGCCATCGAATAAATCTATAATTTTAAGTTGCAGTTTTTCATCTAAGGGATTAATAATTTCTAAAGCCATGGCATTGATGGTAAAATCTCTTCTTTTTAAATCTTCAAATATATTTTCTCCAAATTCTACATAATCTGGATGTCTTTTGTCTGAATATTTTGCCTCCTTTCTAAAAGTTGTAATTTGGATTTCTTTTAAAGTGGGGTCTTTGCTTTCCGTTATCACAGTAACAGTAAAAAATTTATTTTCGTAAAAATTATTGGGGAAGATTTCTTTTATCTTTTCTGGTTTTGCGCTGGTGGCAATATCCCAATCTTCCGGTTTTTTTCCAATTAAAAGATCTCTTACGCATCCGCCGACGATAAAAGCTTCAAAACTAGCTTCATTTAATTTCTTTACAATTTCTATAACTTCTTTTGGGATTTTCCATAACATATTACAAAATCTTACTAAATTAACTTGTCTTTTTTCAATTTTTAAGATATACTTTAAAATAAAATTTGCCCCCGTGGTGAAATTGGATATCATTTAGGGCTTCGGACCCTAAGTTGCAGGTTCGAATCCTGCCGGGGGCACAAGGTGATATTAAAGGAATCAGGAAGAGGGGTGACAGCGAATCCCCCAGATGTATCTCTGGGAGGGGAGAGCGCCATGGAAGAGAAACCTTAGGTTCCCCTTATGGGTTACAAGAGCGAAGCGAACCACAACTGGAATGAATAGGCCAACTAAAAGGTAAAATTTTTACCTTCTAGGAAAGGGGTACAGCGAGGTTTTCGAAGCTAAAAGCGAAGAAAACCGAGCGCCAGAGGGGAAAACCTTGGTTTTCCCCTGGGTCGCCGAGCACGGCGAAGCCGCGCGCAGGCGACTATGCCCCCGTAGCTCAGTTGGTAGAGCAGGCCCCTCTTAAGGGCAAGGTCGCGGGTTCGAATCCTGCCGGGGGCATCAATAAAATTTAACTTTTGAGTTTTAAAAAACCGTTAGAGTCAGATAATTACATTGAAAAAGGAATTATTTTTTAATAATATTATTTTATGGAGGAAATAAAGCCAGAACATATTCAAGAATTATTCAAGGAAAGAGAAAAAAACAGGTATTATATTAAATACGAATTAGGGTTGCTTTTAATTTTGGGTGGTTCTGAATTTTATTCTGGTTCGCCAGCTTTAAATGCTTTAGCTGCTTTTAGGTCCGGAATAGGAATGGTAAGGATTTTTGCTCCAAAGAGAGCAGCAGATATTATTGCGAGCTTTTCTCCAAATTTAGTTGCTTTTCCATTAGAAAGCGCAAGATTCGAAAAACAAAACATTCCAGTATTGTTAGAAAATGTAATTTCAGCAAAAGAAGTCGCCTTTGGGAACGTAGCTTTAGTATTAGGAGGTGGGCTGGGAAGGTCTTTAGAAACCCAAGAAGCAGTTTGCGATTTTTTATCTCAAATAGATATTCCGGTTGTTGTTGACGCTGACGGAATTTGGGCAATTTCAAAGAAAATCGATCAATTTAAAGGAAGAAATTTTTTGATTACTCCCCACGGATATGAGTTTTATGTTTTAACAGGGAGGAAAATGGACCAAGAAATGAGTTTGCAAGAAAAGGCAAAAATAGTGAAAGAAGAGGCAAAAAGATTAGGAATGACAATTTTGTTTAAAGGTTATCCTGATATAATTTCTGATGGGGAAAAAATTTATTTAAATTATACCGGATCGCCTTATATGGCTGTTGGTGGTACTGGCGATACTTTAGCAGGAATTTGTGGAGCTCTTTTGGCAAGAAAGGTTTCTACCTTAATGTCCGCGATTGCTGGAGCCTATTTAAACGGAAAAGCAGGAGAATTGGCAGCGGAAAAATTTAGGGATGGACTTTTGGCAACGGATGTGATAAAATTTATTCCGGCAGCAATAAAAAGTTTGTATGGAAAATAAAGAAGAAAAAATTTGGGATTTAATCATTATTGGAGGGGGGCCAGCAGGAATTACTGCTGGTATTTTTGCCGCAAGGCAAAAATTAAAAACTCTGTTAATTACCAATGAATTTGGGGGACAAATGAATTGGAAAACGGTTAATATTGAAAATTATCCCGGTTTTCCCGAAATTTCTGGAAAGGACTTAATTTCCAAATTTGTTGAGCATCTTCAAAAATATTCTGTTCCCGTTATTTTGGAATCAGTAACAAAAGTGAAAAAAAACGAGAATATTTTTCAAGTGGTGACAGAAAAAAACAATTTATTTTTTTCTAAAACTTTGATCTTGGGGGTTGGAGCTAGACCTAGGTCATTAGAGATAAAAGGGGAAAAAGAATTTTTAGGAAAAGGAGTAAGCTATTGTCCAATTTGTGATGGATATTTTTTCAAAGAAAAACAAGTAGCAGTTATTGGAGGGGGAAATGCTGGCTTTGAAAGCGCCCTCTTTTTATCTCAAATTGCCAAAAAAATTTATATTTTTGATTTTAATGAAATTCCCATGGCAGAAAAAACATTACAAGAAAAGGTTGAAAACACTAAAAAAGTAGAATTTATAGGGGGTGTAAAAATTAAAGAAATTTCAGGCAATCATTTTATCCAAAATTTAGTTTACGAACATGTAAAGACGAAAAAAGAATTTATTGTTCCAGTTTCTGGAGTTTTTATCCACGTTGGAACCGTTCCCCAAACTTATTTAGTAGAAGGTTTAGTTGAATTTAACGAAAGAAAAGAAATAAAAGTTAATCCTGAAACTTTAGAAACAAAAACCCCAGGCCTTTTTGCTGCCGGAGATTGCGCCCAAGGAAAATATAAACAAATAATTATTGCCGCCTCCCAAGGGGCAAGGGCAGCATTATCCGCTTTTGAATTTTTAAAAAGATAAAAAAATATGGCAATAAAAAAATCATCAAAAAGAGCACATAAAAAAAGTTTAAGAAAAAGGAAGCACAATCTTTGGTATAAAAACGAAATTAAAAAAAGAACAAAAGAGCTTCAGAAAATGCTCAAAGCAAAAGAAATTGAAAAAGCCAAGGAATATCTTTCTAAAGTTTACCAAATCATTGACAAAGCGGCAAAAGAAAACGTGATTAAAAGGGGAAAGGCATGCCGACTTAAATCAAAATTTGCCAAATTGATTTCTAAAGCTTTGGCTTAATTATTACTCTCCGTGTGGGTTCTTTTCCGATACTTTCTGTTGTGACATCATTTCTCTTTGCTAATTCCGTATGGATAATTTTTCTTTCAAAAGCTGGCAGGGGATCTGAAATCTTTTCCTTTTTTGTGAGAATTGCTTCTTCCGCTAAAGAATTAGCAAGGTTTATTAAAAACTTTATGCGTTTTTTCTTGTAATCGTTCAAGTCAAAATCTAATACTAAATTTTGGTCGATCTTTTTTTTGCAAATTGCGCTCAGCAAATGCTGTATGTGAATAATGGAATCTTTGGTAACAAATTCTTTTTCTTTTGTTTCCGCATCCATATATATTGTGTCATTTTCGTGACTTATTTTTTTAATCTCAGCCTCTATTCCCAGTTTTTCAAAAAAGTTCTTTGTTATTTTTTCCATTTCCTTCATTTTCTGGTCCATTTATTTTGATAATTTTACCATCTGGTCCTTGTATTATTGTTTCACTTATTATCAACCTTTTTTCATTTAATTTAGCTCCTGAACCAATTATTTTTGAAATTTCAACCGGATTTATGTTTTTCTTCTTAATTTCTATTCTAGTTTCTACTTCATTCATTTTTAAAAATTTCGACAATATTAGCTTTTCAATAAAATTAAAAATTACCATAAAAAGAAGATAAAGGGCAAGGGCGCTCGGAAGTTCAGAAAAAATTAAAATTAAAAAAATAGAAGATATTAAAGCAATTGTCATTTGAATAGTTTGATTTGAACTTATTTGGATATATTGTAACACGCCCGCCAAAAAGGCTATGAAAAAATTCGGCTTTGTTAAATCTAAAATTCCCAAAAAAAGAGGAAGTTTGCGCAAAGAAAATTCTTTTAGCGACTGATAAATTGCCAAGAAAACGGGAAATTGTATCAAAAAGAAAAGATAAATGGGGAGGGGATTTATTTTTTCTTTTTTGAAAATTTCTAAAACATGTTTTGTTAATTCGTCTTTGTTATTTTTATATTGGCTTTGTAGGTCTTTTATTATTCGTGAAATTGTTTCCATTTTCTTTTGCTCTTTTTGCATTTTTATGTTTAAAGGAAGCAACAAAATTCTTAAAAGTAAAGTAAGAAAAAAAATCGAAAAACCAAAATCTTTAAAAAAGAGAAAACTCACTTCTAAAAATTTAAATATGGGCTGGTAAAAATATGTTTGGTAAATTTCATTCAACATTTTTAATTTTTTCAAAAATTTTTATAACCTTTTCTTTTAATAATTGAAAATCGTTTTTGATTCCAGGAACGACAATGAAGACCATATCTAATTTTTTAGCAGTTTCTGGTAAATTCGACCTTACAATTTCTCTTATTCTTCTTTTTATTTTATTTCGTTCCGTAGCTTTTTTAGAAACCTTTTTTGTAATTAACACTCCTAACCTAAAAAAAGGAAGGTCGTGCTCTGAATATTTCAAAATTAAATAACTTATTTTTGCTGTTTTTCCTTTTTTAAGCACCTCTTTAAATTCTTTTCTATTCAATCTTTTAAGTTTTTTCATTTTTTATCATACTAAATTAAAAGAAAAAAATCAAAACTTGACAAAAATTTTTGGAAAGAATAAAATTGATATTAGGAAGAAAGGTCATAATAAAAAAAGAATAAAAATTCATGGCTACTAAAATATTATTGGCAGAAGACGAAGAACTGTTGATCGATGTTTTACAAAGAAAATTAACTCAAGAAGGATACGATGTTAAAGTGGCGAAAAATGGAAAAGAAGCTATGGATTTCTTGAATAGTGGCGAAAAGTTTGATTTAATATTATTAGACATTATAATGCCACAAATGGGAGGGTTTGAGGTGATGGAAAAAATTCAAGAAAACGAAAACCTCAAAAAAATTCCTGTAATTGTAATTTCCAATTCCGGACAACCGGTTGAACTGACACGGGCTAAAAGTTTGGGCGCTAAAGATTGGATCGTTAAAACTGAATTCGACCCCCAAGAAGTGGTAGAAAAAATAAAAAGTCAACTTAATCAATAAAAAACTATGAAGGAGAAAATTTTAATAGTTGAAGATGATAAATTTTTAAGAGAGTTAATGGTAAGAAAATTAAAAATGGAGAATTACACCGTAGTTGAAGCAGAAGATGGTGAAGACGGATTAAAAAAAATGAAAGAAGAAAAGCCTAATTTAGTTTTGCTTGATCTGATTTTGCCTGAAATGGACGGTTTTGAAGTTTTAGAACAAAAAAGAAAAGATGACGAAATAAAAAATATTCCGGTAATAATTTTGTCAAATTTAGGTCAAAAAGAAGAAATCGATAGGGGATTGCAGTTGGGAGCGGTAGATTATTTAGTAAAGGCCCAGTTTTCTCCTTCGGAAATTATCGCAAAAATAAAACTCTTTTTAAAATAACCTTTTTATTTTAAAATTTAAAAAGAATAAATTTCTTAGTTTTTTGTTTTTTGCAAAAATTGATGCGCCTTCAAAAGAATGTCTTTCGATGTTTTATGAGTTAATAGCGCATAAGCTTCTTTGAACTCCAACCATTGCCAATTTAAATGTTCTTTTGAAATTGAAATTTTTTTCTGATCCGTTTCAGCCAAATAGAAAGTGACATACTTGAGTATAGTTTCTCCTTGCCATTTAAAAAAATATTTTATCTTTTCTTTAAATCCGTTTATAATTTTAATATTTTCGATTCCTGTTTCTTCAAAAACTTCTCTTTTGACAGTATCTATTTCCTTTTCTTTTTTTTCAATGTGTCCTTTTGGAAAATCCCAAAAATTTTTCTCTGCCCTATGAGAAAGAGAGGGATAATACAAGAGCAAATAAAAAATTTTCTCATTTTCTTTTCTAAAAATTATCGCTCCTGCTGATTTTTCTATTTTCATTGTTGACTTAAAATGAAGTTAATTTTTTTAAGAGTTAAAAATCCAACAAAGCCCGTTCCTTTTTTTAACCCCCAGGGCAATAAAATTTCTTTGGCATATTTTTCTTGAAAACGAATTAAGGCTTTAAGAGTAAGTGGTCCAAAATATCCAGTAATCAATCCTTCGGGATAAATATCTGAACCTTCGAATTTTAAAACTTCTTGTAAACATTTTACATCTTCGCCCTTCATTCCAATTTTTAAATATCGCTGAATATTTTGACAAGAAAATTTTTGCTCATTGTTATTATTTATTGTTTTTGACGAAAAAAAATCTAAAGAAAGTTCAAACTCTGGGATTTCATCTTTTTCCTCGTAGTTTGCCCTTGGAATAATTAAAAGGGAGGTATAATCTTTTTGAATTTCTTTTGGAAAAAATTCTAAAAATTCTTGATCGTTCAAATTAATATCTTTTAGTTGACAAAAATTTTGAGAATTACACAATAAAAGTAAAACCTCAAAAACGCCCCTTCTTTCAGCTCGAATTTTGACTTTAAAATTTTTGTTTTCGCCATAAATTTTTTCCCAGTTTCCTGAAAATGGTTTAATGTTTTTTAAGAATGAGTAGTAGAATTCGTTAGAAGACGGTAAAATATGAATTTTTGGCAGTATTTTGATAGAATTTACGGGTTCGTTTTTAAAGCAAAATTTTGGAGAAATGTTGCAATCTTGAAAATATAACGCCAACGTAAAATTTTTAAAAATTTCAGAGAAATTTTCACCCGTCGCTTTTTCAATACCTTTGATTCCAATTTCTTGTTCTTTTAAAATTTTTTTAAAAATATCTTCACCATACTGGGAAAGCAAATATTGGCCAAAAATGGATACTATGGCGTAATCTTTTGGTTCGTTTTTCCAATCTATCAACGATGCTTGAGGATATTTTTTGAAAGTTTCTATTCTTTTTTTTAGGTTTTCTTTATATCCTAAAATAGTAGGCGCCGTTTCTGCGATCATTTCTAAAACCCAAGTTTTTTCTTTTGCTTTTTTCAACTTTTGCTCCCATTCGATTAAATGGGTAAATTCGTGGGCTATTTCATCTTTTATATCTTCTTTATCAATTCCATAAACATTCAAATAAATCATTTTTCTCTCATTAGAAAAGGAAGCGATTATTTTTTCATAATTATCTTCTTCTCGAAAGTACCCGCCAACATTTTCTCTTATCTTGTGTATTAAAACAGTAATTTTAGGATCTTTGTTAACGCCCGCTTCTGGTTCATTTCCCAAAAGGCGAGTCAATTCTGGATAGATTTTTTTGTCGAATTCTTGAGAAATTTCTTTTAACCTTTGAAAAAAATTCTGCTTTTCGTTATCTGAAAGCTCTTTCCAAAAATCTTCTTCAACATAATAATACGTTTTTTCCCCTAAAAATAAATTTATAGCAGTGATTTTTTGCCTTCTGTATTCGTCGTAATTTTTATCTACGAAAAATTCTTTTTTGTCCAGATAAGAATCTCCAAAACAAAAAAATGGTAAAATTAAAATCACAAATAAAATTTTTTTAAAAAGTCTTTCTTTAATCATTTTGTTACAGTAGCCTTTTCCAGGGTAATTTGAGGATCGTCTTTTAAAAATGTATTAATTTCTGCAACATTGAATTTAACTTCTTTTTGAACCAAAGAATCATAACCTGAAACCTGAGTTTCAGAAATTAATTTTGGTGTATTTCCAACATCATCTTTTGTTGGCAAAAGTGAAATTTGGAAGGCTAAAGTTTTTGATTCTTTTTCGCCAAGGTCGCCAACCGACCAAAGAATTTCTTTTGATTCGGAATCAAACGAAAATTTTGAAATTTCTCCTTCCGGATAAACTTTTCCTGTAAACGAAACATTATTTGGCAGTTTTGCTTTTATTTTAATATCTTTTTGGGGTGAAAAAGTCGTTTTAACTTTCCACAATATGGTATAGGTTGTGCTTTCTCCAACTTTCGGTGGCAAGGGGCCGGAATTACCAAAAATTTCATCGTTAAAATATCCTTGTTGAGCAAATTCTAAGGTTGAAGAAAGTTGGGTGATAAATTCTTGTTTTGTTTGGTCAACTATGACGGTATTTTTTAAAACAGGATTTTGAATTTCTTTTGGATCATCTTTTAACTTAACCCAAAAATCAACCCTTCCTTCTTCTAAAGGTTGCAAAAGTTTCAAAGAAGAATTTTTTTGCCAATCAAAAACGACTGTTTTTTGACTATCTTGCAAAGAACCGGTATCAGATTTAAAGGTAGAAAAATCAAAAGCATTTCCAGTAAGGGTAGAAAATAAAATGAGATTTTCTAGCGGTTTGTCGCCTATGTTTTTAAAAAAAATTTCGTAATGCAACCATTCTCCTGGCGAGGGGGAATATTCAGGGTTTCCGTTTATTTCTTGGCGAACAAAAATCGAAGATTTTGCAATTTCTACCGCTTTTGAAGTTTCTTTTAGTAAGATATATTGTCCTCCTGAAATAAAACCGATTCTAGCTCTAAAAACTTTTGATTCTTTAAGTTCACCGTGAATTTTTCCCACAATTTCAACTTTTTTTCCTTCAAACTTATTTAAAGCTGGAATTAACCATTCTTTTTGTTCAATACTTTTTGGTTGAGAATCGATAAATTCAAAACCAGAAGGCCACTCAACCTGAATTTTAAGATTCGATAGGGGAGAGGGGAGGTAAGAAGAATAACGAATATTAAATCGAAATTCTTTTTCAGTCTCAACCTGAGAAGGAATGTCAATTTCAAGGGAAAGAGGAACTTTTAATTGGAATGTAAATTTAGTTTCATTTTTAAAGAAAGAACGAAGGTTTTTAGGACGGTAAGTCAAAAAAGCATTAACTTGTTTTGATTCCGCCTCTTTTCCGAAAAATTGCACTTTAAAAGAAAACGATTTTTCTTCGCCAGGATAAATCATTCCTCCCATCTCTTCTTTTTTAATGACTTTTCTTAATAATTCTTCGCCGTTTACCTCTTTTGTTCCTTCGGGAAATTCAATTACAAGCTCTGGTTCTTCCAATCTAAAGTTCGCGTTGTTTTTAACTTTGACCACAATTTCATTTTCTTGTCCAACAGAAATTTCGTTTTGCCCTAAAATTTCAAATCGCACAGATTCTTTTGAGAAAAGATTTCTTTTTATCGTCCAGGCTCCTAAAAACAATCCTAAAATTAAAACTAATAATAAAATTTTTTTAAAACTCATTTTTTTCTAAAACAAAATTTAACCATTTTTCCGAAAATTCTAAACATTGTTTTAGAACTTTTTTCGGCGTTTTTATTCGTTCTAAAAAGTTAAAATTTCTCCTTAATGTTAATTTTAAAAGTTTTATCGTTGAAAAATCAAGTGGAAAAATTTTTTCCTTTGAGTTAAATTTTAATCTTTTACATTTTCGACACAGAATCTGTCCCGTTACAAAAGAAAAAAAACAATCTTCTTTAATTTTTTTATTACAAAAAGCGCATTCGTTTAAATTTGGAAAAAAGCCCAAAATGAAAATGAGATTCCAGAAAAAATAGCAAAAAAGCAATTCTTTTTTTTCGAAAGAAAAAGAGTTTAACTTCTCAAAAGTTTCTTTGAATAACTCAAAAATTTTTTCTTCCTTCTCTGAACCCCTTATTAACAAGTCTGAAACCTCTGATATTTTTTGGGCTAAAAATAATCTTTCTAAATCTTTTTTAATGCGAGAAAACCTGTTAAGGGTTTTTGTCTCAACCAATCTTTCTCCTTTTTTACCTTCAATAAATCCTATTTCTACCAAAGAAAAAATTTCAATTTCCCTTCTTAATTTAGAAGAAATTTTTCTGGCAGATTTTGCTAAAAGGTCTAACCTGCCAAATTCTCTAGAAAAAACAAAAAACAAAAGGTCTGCTTCATCGATTTCTTTTTCTTTTAAAACGAAACCTTGAGCTCTAAATTTTTTGAACATTAAATTTACAAACTAAGAGCTTGCATCATCGAATAGATTGGTTGGAGCATTGAAATGGCAAAAAAACCAACTGCTCCTCCAATAAGCAAAAGTAAAATTGGCTCTATAATCGAACTTAAACCTTTTGTAATCTCTCCGACTTCATTTTCATAAAAATCTGCTATTTTTTTCAAAAGAGAGCTTGTTTCCCCGCTTATTTCTCCGGTTTCCAGCATCATCGTAACAGTGGGAAAAATAATTTGGGGGTATTTCTTGAAAACTTCCGAAAGCCTCCGGCCCTTTTTAACATATTCTAACCCTTCCATCAGCACGTTTTTAAAATATACATTTTCTAAGATTTTTGAAGAAATTTCTAGGGCCCTTGGTAAAGAAATTCCACTTTCCAAAAGCGAAGATAACGAACGCGATAAAAGGGCGCAATTTTGTTTTTTTAAAAGATCGCCAATTACGGGTAAAGAAATTAAGATTTTATCAAAAAATTTTTTTCCTATTTTCAGCTTTATGATTTGATAAACAATAATGAAAACAAGGGCAAAAATAACAATAAGCGAAGGTAAATTTTTTGAAAAATAATCTCCAAGGCCTAAAATAAATTTTGTAGTAACAGGGAGCTCCATATTCATTTCTTTAAAGACTTTAGATATTTTTGGTACCACTACCACAAACATTAAAATACCAATACCAATTATTGCCAAGACAATTACCGTTGGATAAATTAAGGCTCCTTTTATTTTTTGACGTAAATCTGCTTCTTTTTCAAGCTGAACTGCTAAAAGATTTAAATTTTCTTCTAATTTTCCTGCTTCCTCTCCAGCCATTACTATGTTTTGATAAAGTTCTGAAAAATATTGAGGATATCTGGACAAAGCAAAAGAAAATTTTTCACCTTTTAAAATGCATTTTTGAATATCTAAAATGGCTTTGGCAAAATTTTTATTTTTAAATTGCGCCGATAAATTTAAAAGCGCCTCTCCAAGGGGGATTCCAGCTCCGAGCATTACCCCAAGATTTTTTGTGAAAAAAAGCTTTTCTGCAATAGAGGCACCTTTTTGGAAAGAAAAATAAAAACCTCTTTCTTTTTTTGGTTTTGCCTCAATTAAAACTAAGCCTTCTTTTTTTAATTCTTTTTGTAAATCTAAAACGTCTTTAGCTTCTTTTTCTCCTTTTACTATTTCTCCTTTTTCTGTGAAGGCTTCAAAATAATACTTTGACATTATCAAATTTTATAAAAAAATAACAAATAAAAAAAGAGTCCCAAAAGGAGGATCTGACTCAGTGGCAATTTTTTATGTGCTGCCACTAAAGCACCAAAGAATTGAGAAGCGAATTCTCCTTCTCAATTCTGCCGACCAATTAAATAAAAACTAAGTGTTCTACGGCCACCTTCCAGTAGCCGTACCTTGTTTCGACTTACGCCTTCTCACCGGACTTACCCTTGTAGCTCGTAAGAGCTCCTTCGGGTATTCCCGGCTCGCCTGCGTTGACGGGCGGTGAGTACAGAGCTCAGGAACGTATTCACCGGGACGTGGCTGATTCCCGATTACTAGCGATTCCGGCTTCACGAGGTCGAGTTGCAGACCTCGATCCGAACTGGGCCTGCTTTTTAGGGATTAGCTCCGCCTTACGGCTTAGCGACCCTTTATAGCAGGCATTGTAACACGTGTGCAGCCCAGGGCATAAGGGCCATACCGACCTCACGTCGTCCCCACCTTCCTCCGGCTTCCGCCGGCAGTTTCGTATGACACCCAGCCAGAACATTTTCTAGCTGGGAAACATACGATGAGGGTTGCGCAGGTTTTGGGATCTAACCATGCGTCTCACGACACCTGCTGACGAGGGTCATGCAGCACCTGTGCCAGTGTCCTTGTGGGACCCTGCGGTTTCCCGCAGGTTTCACTGGCATGTCAAGCCCTGGTAAGGTTCCACGCTTGTTGTCGGATTGAGCCACGTGTTCCACCGCTTGTTTGAGCTCCCGTCTATTGCTTTGGGTTTTACGGTTTCCCGCGTACTCCCCAGGCGGGGCACTTCACGCGTTAGCTTCGCCGAAGGAAAGGGTCGACACTTCCCCCAGCTAGTGCCCATCATTTACGCCGTGGACTACAGGGGTCTCTAATCCCTTTTGCTCCCCACGGTTTCGACCCTCAGCGTCAGAAACGGCCCAGGAATCTGGCTTCCCTTTCGGCGTTCCTGCCGATATCAACGGATTTCACCCCTACACCGGCAGTTCCGATTCCCTCTGCCGCTCTCTAGTCTAGCAGTATCTATCGCATTCTCCAAGTTGAGCTCGGAGGCTTTAACGCTAGACTTGCTAGACCGCCTACGGTACCCTTTACGCCCAGTAAATCCGGTAAACCCTAGTGACTCACGTTTTACCGCCACTGCTGGCACGTGATTAGTGGTCACTTATTCCTGCGGTACCCTCAACCCCCCAGATATACATCTGGGAGGATTGTTCCCGCAGAAAAGCGGTTTACAACCCGAAGGCCTTCTTCCCGCACGCGGTGTCGCTGGATCAGGGTTTCCCCCATTGTCCAAGATTCTCGGCTGCTGCCTCCCGTAGGAGTGGGGCCCGTGTCGCAGTGCCCCGGTCGGCGGCCACCCTCTCAAGCCACCTACCCGTCATAGGCTTGGTAGGCCATTACCCTACCAACTACCTGATAGGCCGCGGGCCCTTCCCAGAGCGGTTGAAGTTTCCTTCTTCCGTTTACCCTATCAGTATGTATACTGGTAGGGGCTATCAGGAATTAGCCTGGTTTCCCAGATTATTCCTGTCTCTGGGGTAGGTTACCCACGTGTTACTGACCCGTCCGCCACTAGCCTCGCGCTCCGCGCGAGGAACTTAACAACTTTACAACCTTACAACTTTTTCGTCGTTAGTCGTTTAGTCATTAAGTCGTTAAGTTACTTGTGCGAAGCACGAGGCTCGTACGACTTGCATGCCTTATCCACACCGCCAGGGTTCTACCTGGACCAGCATCAAATCCTCATTAGGAAAAATGAGAGTCAGATCCTCCTTTCGAGACTCTTTTTATTTTTAATGTTCACGTTTTATTTTTTACATCCTTTTTTCTTTTGTGCCATTATATAAACTATTTAGCAAAATTAATCTTAAAAGTCAAGTTGTGCCAGCTTTATCTAAAAATCTCTACCAGGCGAATTTTTTTAAATTGGTCCTTGTAAAATTTAAATTTTGAATATTTTTCATCTTTTAAAATTTTTTCAATGCTTTCTTTTTGGAGGGGGTCAATTTCCATAAAAATAATCCCATCTTTTTTTAAATAATCTTTTGTTTTTTTTAAAAACTTTTTAATATACATTAAACCTTTTTTACCTCCATACCAAGAAATTTTAGGTTCTAATTTTTTTACTGATTCTTGGACCTCATTTAATCTTTCTTTTGCAACATAGGGCGGATTAGCAAAAATGATGTCAAATTTTTCTTTTATTTTCGAAAAAATATTCGATTTTACAATTCTATATTTTTTGGGTAAAATTCTGTTTAATTTTAGATTAATTTTTATTTGTTCGATGGCATTTTTATCAATGTCAACAAAACACACAAATGATTTTTTAATATTTTTTAAAACCGAAATTCCAATACAGCCAGAACCAGAAAAAATGTCTAATACTTTAATATTTAATTTATGTTTTTTCTTTTTTAATTTTTTTATAACTCTTTTTACCCAAAATTCAGTTTCAATTCTTGGATTGAAAACTTTTTTTGAAAGGTCAATTTTACAATTTATAAATTTTTTCATTGTGGTAAAATAATTTGCCCTTCTGCTTCTTCACCAATGGCGTTAAAATTTCCTTTTAAATATAAAAATCCAGTAAAAGCGCACGTTATGGCGTCTAATTCATCTCCGTTTGGATTTTGCTTTAAAATTTTAATTCCCAATTTCTCCAGTCCTTTTTTTAACCTTTTTAATCCTTTTTGCTTTCTTTTGACCTTCAAAATATCTTGGGTCGCTCCCGGATAAACTTCAATCACTTTCCATTTTTTCTCCAAAATTTTTCTCAATTTTATTCCCCTTTCTGTAAGTTTTCTCATTGGTCCCAAAGTTATTGGGAAAAATTTAATTTTTAATTTCCAAAGTTCTCTGTCGCATTCTCTAAAATGAATCTTTGATTTTCTTTTTAAACTTTTTCTCCCTTTTGGCAAACTCAAAGGAGCATCGATTGCAATTAAATTCGGCTTTTCTTTCTCGATCAGATTCAGAATTTCCTTGTCTTTTAAAAGACAAAAGCAATTTGCCTCCATTTTTTCATTCAAAATACAAATCCCAGTTTTCCTTTTTTCAGATCCCGCCAAATCAATTCCCAAAATTTTCATTTTTCTTTTAACTTTAAAAATTCATCTAAAGTAATATTGAGATCTTTTAAAATAGATTTGAAAGTTTTTCTTTTGAGAGGTTTTGAACCGTGATTTGGAATAGTGGTTTGGCGACCATCTGAATCCCTTCTCCAAATTTCGTGGCTTCCTTTTGCCCGACGGCATAAATAAAAACCGAGCTTCTTAGCAACCTTAGCCACTTCTCGATAAGCGACTACAGGAAATTTTTTACCCATAAATTAATCTCTAATGAGAATAGGCAAATTTACATCGATTTGCTTTTCGCTTTTCAATTCAACGCTGGGCATAAACTCTCCACGCTTTTTTCTAATTTCAATATGGGCTTTAATTACATCTTCAATATTTTTTATAACCTCTGCATAAGTTTCTCCTTCGGCATGACAACCCTGAAGGGTTGGACACCAAGCAAAATATCCTCCTTCTTCGCAAGGTTCGATAATCACTGGATATAAAAGTACTTTCAGTTTTTTGGTTTTTTTTCTCATAGTTTTATTTTACACTTTTTAAAAATTTTTTCAACAATTGCTTTCCCTTTTTAAGTATTCTTTGTTCATTTTCGATTTCCCCATCTCGCATTAAAATTTTTCCGTTACAAATTACGTTGGAAACGCAATTTTTTGCATCAGAATAAACCAAATTTGAAATTAAATCATAATTTGGAAACATTTCGATTTTGTTTAAATCAATCAAAACTAAATCTGCCAATTTTCCAACTTTTATTTCACCCGCATTAATTTTCAAAGCTTTTGCTCCGTTTGCTGTTGCCATTTTAAAAATTCCTTGGGCTGAAATTGTGGTAGGGTCTTTATTTTCAATTTTTTGCAATAAAGCTCCAATTTTCATTTCGGAAAATAAATTCAAAGAATTATTTGACGCTGGACCATCTGTTCCCAAGCAAACATTTATTTTTCTTTTTCTAATTTTTGTCCACGGAAAAATTCCAGAAACCAATTTCATGTTTGAAGTTGGATTGTAAATTAAATTGCAACCTCTTTTTTCTAAAATTTCAATTTCTTTATTCTGCAACCAAACGCAATGGGCAAAGATGCAATTTTTATTTAAAAATCCAATTTTTTCTAAAAATTCAACCGGCCTCATTTTGTATTTTTTTAAACAATCTTTAACTTCATTTTCAGTTTCTGATAAATGCATATGAATTAATAAATTGTGCTTTTTTGCAAAATCTCTCGCCCAAATTAAATTTTCTTTTGAAACAGTGTAGATTGCATGGGGAGCAATAGCAAATTGAATAGTCGTTAGTCGTTCAGTCGTTAGTTGTTTAGTCAATTTTTCAACTTTTTCTCTCGATCCCATTGGCAAAAAGTCGAGCATCACTAATCCAATGTTTGCCCTGATTCCCATTTCCTTTACTGCTTCAACTTGTGCTTCTTCAAACCAATACATTTCATTAAAAGTTGTAATTCCTGATTTTATCATTTCTAAAATCGCCAATTTTGTCCCCCAATAAACATCATCTTCTGTTAGTTTTGACTCTCTTGGCCAAATTTCTTTTTCTAACCAATCTTTTAATGGTAAATCTTCAGCCAACCCTCTAAGCAAAATCATGGCAGAATGAGTATGACAATTTATTAATCCTGGAATTACTGCTTTTTCTCCTTTTCCGTCGATTTTTTCATTTGCCCTCAAATTCAAATTCTTTCCAATTTTTGAAATTTTTCCTTCCTCAATCAAAATATCCGCTTTTTTTCTTTTTAAAATTACATTTTTAATCAAAATTCTCATTTAAAATAAATTTTCTTTTGGTTATTCCGATTTTTTTCCATATTTTTTATATTTCTTTAATAACAGGCAGAGCAACGATGAAAGTGCTTCCTTTTCCTCTTCCTTCGCTCTTTGCCTCAATTTTTCCTCCGTGAGCTTTAACATAATTTTTGACAATAAAA
>Ga0078972_1002961_pt1 | contig 53133 bp, 50 predicted proteins | sample YelNatPaOPGAMG01_FD_67568 | JGI IMG/M metagenome (GOLD analysis project Ga0078972, IMG submission 67568) | Hot spring thermophilic microbial communities from Obsidian Pool, Yellowstone National Park, USA - OP-RAMG-01 (SPADES assembly) (version 2) | ecosystem: Environmental > Aquatic > Thermal... | reverse complement strand
CTTGGACGAGGAAATAAAAGTTAAAGCAGTAGACAGAGCAGGCAACGAAACTATAGCTACTTATTATCCAAAATTTAAAAAAACAGAAAAACCAAATTTAACTAAAAAAACCATCAACAGAAAAAAAATAATTATAATTTCCGCGTTAATCTCTTTAATTTTAATTTTGATTTTTACCTTAATTTTCTTTATAAAAAAGAGAAGAAAATTTTAAATCCTTTTTTGTGCCCGGGGAGGGATTTGCACCCTCACGGGGAAGATTCCCCAGCAGATTTTAAGTCTGCACCGTCTACTTGTTCCGGCACCCGGGCAGATATTTCTAATTCCGCCACCGTGGCAAAATTTTTCTCTTTTAAACATCCAACTTCTTAATTCCAACTTCCACTTCCAATTCTTTGAGGCCAGGGTGGGAATTGAACCCACGCATAAGGGTTTTGCAGACCCTTGCCTTGCCACTTGGCTACCTGGCCACGACTTTTATACTAAAATTTTATTCCTCTTTTCATTAAATTTCAACCTTTCTTTTTTCTTCAATTACAAAAACCAAAATGTCCTCTTCTTTTATTCTTTCATCGCCTTCATACAAAATTCCAACCTCATCTCCTTTTTTTGCTTTTTCCACATCTCTTTTGTTAATCTGCAGATTAATTAATTTCCCCTTCCCAACCATTTCATCCCCTCTTAAAATTTCAATTTTTACTCCTTTTTTAACTTCTCCTTCGATTATCTTTCCCCCTACAATTTGTCTTGACCCTGACCTCCAAAACAAAACTAAAACTTTCAGCTTTCCTATTTCTTTTCTCTCAATTTCAGGCTCAAGCATCTTTTCCATTCCTTTTTTTATTCGTTCTAACAAATCATAAATTACAGAAAACTGGTAAACTTTGATTTGTCTTTCTTTTTCTAAAATTTTCTTTGCCACTTTATCTACTCCAGTTTTAAAAGCTAAAATTTTTCCTCCAGAAGTTTTTGCCAATTTGATATCATCTTCCGAAACCAAACCTACTTCAGACTTTAAAACTCTTACTAAAACTTTATCTTGCGGGAGTCTTTCTATTAATTTTTCTAAAGCTTCCAAACTTCCCAAACAATCCGCTTTCAAAATAATATCAAAAGTTTTTTGACCTTCTTTTGGTATCAAAATCTCTCTTTCTCTTTTTTCTAATTTTTCTAAATTTTCTTTTGCCTCTTCTGTACTTTCAAATACTTCGAAAATTTCTCCTACCCCAGGCTGTCCTTCAAACCCCAGAACTAAAACTCCTTGACCTGGAAAGGCTTTTTGTAAAGGTTCTTTTTTCCAATTTTCCATTCTTCTTATTTTTCCGAAAGCAGTCTGGGTACCGATAATTTGCCCCAATTTTAAAACCCCTTCTTCTACCAAACAAGTGGCCAAAAACCCTTTTTTAGAATCAAATTGACTTTCTACTATTATTCCTTTTGGTTTTTTTGTAAGGTCGGCTTTCAAATTTTGCATTTCAGCTAATAAAATTAAAATTTCTAAAAGTTCTTTTATTCCTTGTCCTGTTTTAGCTGAGGTTTCTACAACAGGAACATCCCCTCCAAATTCTTCAATATTTATCCCAATTTTCGTTAATTCTTGTTTTACTCTTTGGGGGTTTGCTCCTGGCAAATCCATTTTTGTAATTGCTACCAAAAAGGGAACTTGGGCTTTTTTTATTGCTTCTAAAGCTTCTTTTGTTTGATCTTTCGGTCCTTCTATTGCTGAAACCACTAAAATGGCAATGTCTGCGGTTTTTGCTCCTCTTTCTCTCATTTGAGAGAAAATTTCGTGTCCCGGTGTATCTAAAAAAGTAATTTTTGAACCCTCAACTTCCACTTCAAAAAGGCCAATTTCTTGGGTAATCACCCCCCCGGGTTTTTCTCCTGTGAAAGGTAAGTTTCTTATTGCATTCAAAAAAGTTGTTTTCCCATGATCAATGTGTCCTAAAATAGTAACTACTGGTTGTTTTTTTATTGTCGTTGTAAAATTGTTCCTTTCCATTTTTTGAAATTTCTATTGCTTTTCTTTCTTCTTCGGTAAGCAAGTTTTCTGAAAGACCGTTTTTGATTAATTTTACAAACATTCTACTTTCTTGTCTCAAAACTAAGTTTGAAATGACCACTCCGTTATCTTTTTCGTCCAAAAGGGCTAAAGCAAAACTTTGATTTCCACCTAAATTTTTCAAAGCGTTAAATTTAAAAATTCCTACCTTTTTTATAAAAAATTGTTGCTCTTTTTTTGTTTCTTCAATTTTCCCTTCTAAATTTTCAATCCTTTTTTCAATTCCTTCAATTTTTTCCAAAACTTCTGATAAGTTTTCAATTTTCTTTTTCTTGAATGGCCACATAAAAAATTTGCGGGGGCGATGGGATTTGAACCCACGGTCTCCCGCGTGACAGGCGGGCGTTCTTAACCGGGCTGAACTACGCCCCCACAAAATTTTTAAAATTTTACTTTAATTTTTCAGAATTTTCAAGTTTTTTGATAAAATTTTTAAAAATGAACCAAAAGACAATCTTTATCGGAATAGACGAAAGCGGAAGGGGGCCCTTGGCAGGACCGGTAGTAGCCGTTGCAGTAACTTTTAATCCAAAATTTGAAATCAAAAAAATTAAAAATCACCCTTCGTTTTTATTTTTGTTAAAGAACGTTAAAGACTCCAAAAAAATTTCTCCTCAAAAAAGAGAGAAAATTTATCGAGAAGTTTTTAAAAACTCTTTTTTAATTTTTGGAATTGGAAAGGTTTCTCCAAAAGTGATTGATAAAATTAATATTTTCAACGCGACAAAGCTTGCTATGAAAAGAGCAGTAAAGAATTTAGAGAAAAAACCAAATTTAAAAAACAAAAAGAAAATTTTGCTTTTAGATGGAAACTTCAAAATTAATTTAAACTATTCTCAAATTTCGATAGTAAAAGGGGATCAAAAAAATTTTCTCATTTCTTTGGCTTCGATTTTAGCTAAGGTTTATAGGGACAAATTAATGGAAAAATTTGCAAAAAAATTTCCTCAATATTTATTTGAAAAACATAAAGGTTATGGAACAAAAAAGCATTTAAAAGCGTTGATAAAATATGGTCCTTGTGAAATTCATCGATTTTCTTTTTTCCCGCTAAAAAATTTTTTGAATAGTTAACCAAATACATGTGCGCTCTTTTCGAATTTATTCTAAAATAAGTCAAAATTTTTTTAAAAATGAAATAAAAAATAAGAGAAAAATTTTTTACAACCTCAAGGATCTTCAATAAAATTAAAATAAGATGTTGATTACTTTATTTAAATCTAAAAATACTAATAACCACCTCCATATCTCTGTAAAAACATTACGTATCGGAGTAAAAATAGGCTCATTATCTAAATTTTTATACGATATTAATGAAAACTCGTTTCTGGAAACATTTGTTTTGCTGGTATTTTTTACGGAAACTTCAAATTGATATTGTTTTAAAATTTTAAAATCGTATTTCTTGTTAGAACCCAACCATAAAATGGCATCGTGTCCACTATTCAAACAAGAACGAGTGGTCATACATTTGTCACCAATGGTTATATGCGGAGATAATGTTGTTGGACAAGAATATGGTCCTGGCGGACAATACGGCGGCTCATAAATATCTATAACGTATGCATTACTAAAAATTTTCTGCTGGTTGTAGATTGATTTTGATTTAACTCGTAAACTGATTATTTTTTACCTTCAACTAAATTATCTTTTCTAATATCCGGTTGGACGTTTGATTTGTCTGAAATTAAAATGATTGTAAAAGGTTCACCTTCTTTTGCTTTAGAATAATAGCTGCTTCTAACTTCAAAAGTATATTCTCCGCTGTATGGCAAAGTCTTGGTCACGGTAAACGGATTTTGTTTTTGTTCGTTTAAATAAAAATCCATTTCTCCGTTAGCATCCACAATACGAATTTCTGGAATGAAATTTTGGGCAGAAACGGTAATTGTTACTTTTTCTCCTTTTTGTCCTTTATAATAATAGTAAGCATCTTTATTTACACTCAGGGCACAAGAAATTTTTATGCCAGGTCTAATATTCATAGACCAGCAATTTCCGCTCCTTTCATTATTCGTTAATCCTTGGTCGAAAACAGTTTGCAAAAAATTATCCACTGCTTCAGGGTCATTCGTGTTAATCTCTGCATAGATAGCGCCAAAAGTACGTAGAGCGTCTTCAAACTTTCTTAAAATTTTATATTCCTTGTAACAATTACCGAACACAAAAGAAAAATAAAGAATATAACAAAATAATATTTTTTCATATTCGTAAAGATAAAATTATAAAAAATTGTTTTTAATCAATCTTCAATCAAACAATATCACAAAATTAACCAAAAATCCATTTATTCCAAATAATTATCCTTAGCTATTAATATTTACAAGATTTTAAAATTGTGTTTGCTCCTACCCCTTGAATTTTTTAGAATTTTATGGTATTTTACAACAAAGCTCAGCATAAAAATAAAATCTATGTTTAAACATCAAAATCGTGGTATAGCCATGCTGGGAGTACTAGGGATTATTGCTGTTTTATTTGTCGGAGTCGGCGCTGGAATTTTAGGTTATAAATATCTTTCATTGCAAAAAGGGAATCACCAGCAACAAAATCAAAACCAACAACAAACACCAAATAATCAAACAAATAATAACCAACCGCCGATTCCGAGTGTTAGTTCTACAAATCAGACCGCAAATTGGAAAACGTATACAAACACACAATATGGGTTTAAAATACAATACCCTAACAATATGAGGGTTCAAAATTTTACTAATGGCGTATCCTTGATATCCTCCGATAACCAAAGAAAGATAGATATTAGGGTTGAATCTGTTGAACCTGGACAAAAAGATTGTCGCAAGACTTCATGGTCGGGTGATACTCCGAACAAAGTCATTGATAATACCGTGTTTTTGGGCGTTAGGTCAGGATTAAAAGATGAGCCATATTACGGTGTAATGTATTGCACAATTCGCAACGGTTTAAATTATATGATTACTTCACATTTATTTCATGTATCGGGCGGACCAAATAATTATCCAGAAGATGATCCTGTTTTGAATCAAATAATTTCAACTTTTAAATTCACAAAATAATTTTTAGTTTTTTTCAGAGAACCTCAAAAAATAGAATTTTTTAGGCGAGAGGGCAAAAAATGAGGTTTGAGGGAAGGAAATTTTTTGCTCTTGATCCGATTTTTTTCGTTCTTGCCCTTTTGCCGTCCTTCAGGGTAGTGGGCTCTTTTTCAAGAATTTTTGATAAGGTTTAGGAAATTTTAAAATAAAAAGGCAAACTAAACGACAAACAAATGCCTTCACAAGGCAAAAACAACAAAATCTAACAAACTTTACCTTCGCCCAGAAATTAAATTTTCTCTTTGTTTCAAAAAGTTTCTTTGTTTCTAGATTGGGTGGGAAAATTTTTGGAACTGAATGGAAAGAAAAAATTGTTTGCTAAATGCGTTTTTTGTTTGTTTAAAGAAATCGAAACAGAAAATTAAAACAATCAACAAAGACTTTTTAATAAAAAGATTACTAATCAAGGAAATCTTTAGCTTAAATTTTATTTAATGGACCAGCTTTTGGCGGCAAACCACAAAATCAGTGGGCGACGTCTCTGTCACCCACGAAATAGTTTCCAAAAAATAGAAAAGTTTGGTTTTTGTGGGCGGTGCTGGAATCGAACCAGCGACCTCATACACGTCAAGTATGCGCTCTGCCAACTGAGCTAACCGCCCATTAGTCGCTCGTCTCCCCAGCACTATCGCGCTGGCGCCCTTTCAGGGCTTCGGCTCGCGACCCATAGGGAAGACATCTTCGGTTTCTTCCCTCTGGTGTTCTCCCCCAGATGTATATCTGGGGGATTCGCTGTCACCCCTCTTCCTAAACATATCGGAAACAGAAATTTTTCCCACTGATCGGTCTGCTTCATTTGTTGTTTAGCTTTCACTCTTGCGATCCGTAGAAGGAGCCTTAACCTCCATCTTAATTTCTGCTTCAATGAATTCATCTAAATTTCCATCGAAAACCTCTTCAACCTGAGTAGTTTCTATTTTTGTTCTCAAATCTTTTACTAATTTATAAGGGTGCAAAACGTAAGAGCGAATTTGTTTTCCAAACTCAATTTTTTGCTTTTCTCCTTTTATTTTTTCTAACTCTTTCTCTTTTTTTTCTTTTTGTAAATGGTACAATTTTGTTCTTAAAATTTCAAGCGCTTTTTCTTTGTTTTGTTGTAAAGACCTTTCTGTTTGGCAAGTAACAATAATCCCTGTGGGCAAATGTTTTATTCTTACTGCGGTCATTCTTTTGTTTACATATTGGCCACCAGCTCCAGAACTCTTGTAGGTTTCAATCTCCAAATCAGAATTTTTAATTGGAAATTCTTCTTCTTTTATCTTTGGTAAAACTTCAACTAAAACAAAAGAAGTATGTCTTAAGCCTTGAGCAGAGAAAGGAGAAATTCTTACTAATCTATGCACTCCTGATTCTCCATTTAAAATTCCAAAAGCAAAAGAGCCGCAAACCTCACAAATTGCAGATTTAACACCCACCCTTCCTTCTGTTCCTTCTTCTCCAAAATTAATGTCTAAAATTTCAAAAGAAAATCCTTTTCTTTCGCAAAACCTTTGGTACATTCTTAATAAAATGGCGCAAAAATCTTCGGCGTCTTTTCCTCCGGCTCCGCTTTGGAAAAACAAAATCGCGTCGCCCTTATCATATCTTCCCGACAAAAAAACTAAAATTTCCTTTTCTTTCAAGATTTTTTCAATTTCTCTTAAATCGTTATCAAAACTTTCTTTTTCTCCAAGCTCAAACTCCAATTTCAAAATCTCAAATTTTTCGTATAAATCATCAAAATCCTTTACCTCTTTTTTGAGCTTTTGGTATTCCTTTACTTTTTCCAAATCTGTCCAAACATTCAAATTTTCTAACTCTTTGAGTTTTTTTCTTTTTTTCTCAATGTCAAAGAAAGTGAGAAAGTTCTTTTATTTTATTTTCAATTTCCAAAATTTTTTCTTCCATAGATTTTTGGAGCCGCTTCCCGGGATCGAACCGGGCTCTCCTGTTTACGAGACAGGTGCTCTACCACTGAGCTAAAGCGGCCTAAAAGGATTTTATCATTTTTTTACTTTTAACAATTAAATTCACGAAGTTAACTTTTCCATTTTCAGGTAAATTTCTGAATTTTCGATTGAGATTTTTTCAAAAAATTTTGGAATCTTTTTTAGTTTCACGAATTCAATTTTTTTTATTTTCGATTTTCTTTGGAGCTCTTTTTGATATTTTTTTACTATTGAGATCAATTTTTCGTCTCCAACAATTTTCACTCTTACTTTATCTTTTGGTGAGAGTTTTCTTTTCTTTCTCATTTCTTGAAAGTTTCTTAGAATTTCATTGAAGGTTCCCTCTTCTTTGAGTTGTTCGTCAATCTCAAAATCGATTTCAAATTTTTCACCAAACGAAATTTCTTTAATGTTTGCTTCTTCCTTTATCAATTCCAAAATTTCGCTTGAAAATTTTTCTGTTAAAATTGCTTTTCTTAAAGGTTGTCTTACCTTAATTTTCATTTCCTGGCGTTTTTTCAAAATTTCAGCAACAATCTTTCTTGCTTTTTCCATTTCTTTCTCTAAGTTTTCATTTACTAATTTCAAGTTCGCATTTGGCCACTTTTCAAGATGGACTGATTTTTTTGTTTTTAGAACTTCTTGATAAATTTTTTCTGACAAAAATGGCAAGAATGGAGCTAAAATTTTTGAAAGTTCTATTAACACAAAGCCCAAGGTTTTTTGAGCTTCCATTAATTCTTCTTTATTTTTTGGATCTTGGAAGCTTTTTCTTGACCTTCTGATGTACCACAAAGAAAGGTCTTCTATTACAAAACTTTCAATTTTCCTTGCGGCCAAAATTAAATGAAAATTTTCTAAATCTTTCGTAACTTCAAAAATTAGTTTTTCTAGCTTCGAGACGATCCATTTATTCAAAGCATTTTTCAAAGAAGGAGCTCTCAAGTTTATTCTTTTTTGACAATAGGTTTTGTAGAAGGTAAAACAATTTTGTAAAGTTAGGATGAAATTTTTTAATTTTTCAAAAACGTCTTTTTCTGAAAATCTTTTCTCTTCCCAGGGTTGGTTGATAGTGTAAAAGTACCATCTGAGTGCATCCGCTCCGTATTTTTCCATCAAATAAAACGGGTCGACTATATTTCCTCTTGATTTTGACATTTTTTCTCCTTTTTCGTCCAAAACAATTCCAATCGTAATTACGTTTTTGTAAGGAGTTCCAAAACCCAAAAGGGTAGAAATTGCTAGCAAACTATAAAACCAGCCTCTTGTTTGATCCATGCCTTCGCAAATAAAATCTGCGGGGAAAAATTTTGGAGGCTTTAATTTTTGATTTTTAATTTTTAATTTTTGACTTTGAGCGAAGGGCCAATGGTATTGAGCAAAGGGGACCGCTCCCGAATCAAACCAAACATCGATTACTTCTTTTACTCTTTCTAAATGAGAGCCACACTTTGGACATAAAAATTTTACTCTATCAATGTAAGGTCTGTGAAAATCGATTTCACCCTCTTCATTGTAAGGTAAACTTTTAAATTCTATCTTTCTTATTTCTCCTGTTTTAATTTTCTTTTTTTCAAACTTTTCAAAGTCTTCGACCTCAAAACCCCTTACCGCTCCTTCCAACATTGTTAAAGGCCTTTGATGGCTTACAATCAAAATTCTTTTTCCTTGATATTTCCTTTCTAAATCTTCCAAAAATCGGTACATTCTCACTTTGACTTGGTTGTAATTTTCACTGCCTTTAATTTTTTTAGTAAATTTTTCTTTATAGTTTTCAACAGATTTTTCCCAATCTTTTACTTTCTTGCCGTCAAAAATTCCAACGTTTATTTCTCTTAACCTTTTGTCATAAATTACTTTCAAGCCCAATTCTTTGGCTACAATTTCTGCCGTTTGTTTTGTTCTTTCGAAATCGGAAGCAAAAATTAAATCTATTTTTTTGTTTTTTAATTTTTTAGCCGCTTCTTTTGCTTCTCTTTCACCCTTTTTTGTTAGGGGACAGGAAATTTTTTCTGGGATTTGAGTTATGAGAATGCTCTTTTTATTATTTAGGGCCTCGCCGTGTCTTAAAATAAAATATTCGTTTTTTGAACACTTTTGTTTTAAGAAATCTTCTTTACTTCCTATTGCTTCGGTGTGCTTGCAAACTTGGCATTTCCAAATTGGCAAAGGAATTCCAAAATATCTTTCTCTAGAGAGCGCCCAATCTTTAACTTCTTTTAACCATTGTCCAAACCTTCCTTCTTTCAAAAATTCAGGAATCCAATTTATTTTTTGGTTCTCTTTTAAAAGCTCATCTTTTACTTTAGTGACATTAATGAACCAACTTTTTTTGGCATAATAAATCAAAGGAGTTTTACATCTCCAACAGAAAGGATAATCGTGCTCGTATAACTCTTCTTTAAACAAAAGCCCCCTTTCTTTTAAATTTTCAATAATTTTTTGATCAGCTTCCTTCACAAAAAGACCGGCAAATTTTTCAAGTTCGCTTTTAAACTTCCCTTCTTCATCAACGTTCACAATTACAGGAAACTTTTCTTTTTGATCTTCGGTTTTTGAATTTTGATTTTTGATTAATTCAAAATCTTCTTCGCCAAAGGCAGGTGCAATGTGAACCAAACCCGTTCCAGATTCCAAATCCACAAAATCCCCCAAAATTACCTTAAAAGGAACTTCTATATTTTTTGGAGGAAAAATGCCTTGGTATTTTATTCCTTCCAAATCCTTTCCCAAAAATTCTTTTTCTATTTGGGCTCCTTCTCCCAACAAAGAAATTTTTTCTTTTGCCAAAATAAAGCCTTCGTTATCCTTTTTCGCTTTCACGTAAACAAAATTTGGGTTTACTGCTACGGCCACGTTTCCGGGCAAGGTCCAAGGAGTGGTAGTCCAAACTAACAAAGATGTGTTTTCAAAACCAGGATTCAAAATTTTAAATTTAACATAGATTGAGTTTTCTTTTATTCTTTTGTAGCCTTGAGCGACTTCGTGAGAAGAGAGAGCTGTTTGACATCTTGGGCAATAAGGAACTACCTTGAAATTTTCGTACAACAACCCTCTTTCCCAAAAATTTTTCAAAATAAATAAAACAGATTCCATGTATTCTTTCGAGAAAGTAATGTAAGGGTTTTCCAAATCAATCCAGTATCCCATTCTTTTGGTAAATTTTTCCCACACTTTTTTATAAAAGGACGTGCTCTTTTTGCACTCTTTTGTGAATTTTTCAATTCCCACCTTTTCTTCAATTTCATTTTTATTTTTAAGGTTCAATTTTTTTTCAACTTCTAATTCAACGGGTAATCCATGAGTATCCCAACCTGCTTTTTTTAAAACTAAAAATCCTTGCATCGTTTTAAACCTACAGACTGCATCTTTAAAACATCGAGCCAGAAAATGATGAATACCAGGGTTGCCGTTTAGAGTAGGAGGGCCTTCATAAAAAACAAAATTTCTTTTCCCTTTTATTTGAAGATATTTTTCAAAAATTTTATTTTTCTCCCAAAAATTTAAAATTTCTTTCTCGGATTTTGGCAAATTAATTTCCATATAAAAAAAATTTTACATTAAAATTGATTGAAAATTCAAGGGGGAATTAAAGTTTGCAAAAAAAATTAAATTTTTGTATATTATTTTAATCAATGAAAAAAGCCTTGTTCTTTTTAAGTTTGATAATTTTTGGAGGAATTTTAGTGGGATCAATCTTTTTTCAGAAAAGCCAAGAAAAAGAAATTAAAGAGGTCAAAAAAGAAAGAACAAAAATGTCAGAGAATCTTTCTGGGAAAAAAATTTTAATGATAATTGCTTTTCGAGATTTTAGAGATCAAGAATATTTTGTTCCAAAGAAAGTTTTTGAAGAGAGTAAAATAGAGGTTAAAACAGCAAGCGATAAAAAAGGAACAGCCATTGGAGCTGACGGTGGCGATGTGAAAGTGGATTATTTAGTTTCTGAGGCTTCTGCTGAAGGATTCGATGCCATAGTTTTTGTTGGGGGGCCAGGAGCAATAGAGCATCTTGACAATGAAGGCTCTTATAGGCTGGCTAAAGAAACGGTAGAAAAAGGAAAAGTTTTGGGAGCGATTTGTATTTCTCCTCTGATTTTAGCCAAAGCTGGAGTTTTAAACGGGAAAAAAGCTACTGTTTGGACAGATTTTACGAAATCTCAAGCAAAAATTTTAAAAGAAAACGGCGCTATTTTCGAAGGAAAAGAAGTAGTAGTAGACGGAAAAATTGTCACGGGTAATGGTCCTGAAGCTGCAGAAAAATTTGCGAAAGAAATTGTCAACCTTTTAAAATGAAAAATTATGGAAAAATCAAGAGAATTTGACGTAAGAATAATTATTTTAGGAGTTTTAATTTTAGTTTTGGCTTTAATTTTAGTTTTTGTAATTCTTGCAAAAAAAGAATTGAAGTTAGTTTATCCCAAAGGCAACGAAAAATTTTCCGCAGGGAAAACAGTTACTATTTTGTGGAAAGGAAAAAAAATTGGAAAGGTTGACATTTATTTGATTTCAGAAGGCAAGGGAGAAAAAATGATGATTGCAGAAGGAGTTTCGGGGGGGAGGTTTGATTGGAAAATTTCTTTTTGGCAACAACCAAGAGATGATTATAAAATCGAAGTAATTGAACATACAGAAAACGTTGAAAAACATTACGATCAATCAGGAATTTTTAGAATCGTAGGACCTACGATTGCTTCTTGTGAGGAACTTTCAATCCCACAAGAATGGCATTTTATTCCTTCAGATTATCCAAATTTAAAAAGAGTTTTTATCACAAGGGGACTTTATTCTGGAAATTTGGGAGGTTTAGACGGAGCGGACCAAATTTGTCAAAAAGAAGCAGAAGCGATGGGGTTGGAAGGAAAATTTAAAGCCCTTTTGGGAGACGAGAACATTTCAGCGAAAGAAAGGTTGAATTTGGATGGAATTTTTGTTGAAATTGGACTAGAACAAATTCCTGGAGAAGAATTTCTTTATCCTTTGTACTGGAAAGAATTTAAAAAATTCATAGAGAAGAACGCAGGAGACCAAAAAGAAAATTATTTAAAAGCCTATCAACTTTTAGACAAGGCCTTCAACGTTTATTTGAAAAAAATAGAAGAGCAAAACGAGAAAAGATATTGTTACAGACTTTTGAGTAAAAGCTTTGATGATTTTTTGCAAAAAATTGTAATGCACGATAAAAATTATTTAAAATGGTTTTTTGGGGAAAGTTTTGAAAAAGATTTAGAAAAAGGAGTTTGGATTGGAAGGATTTATCCTGAAGCAAAAAAAGAATGCCTTCAAGTTTCTTCTGGTTATGGCACAGAAGTTAAATTTTCTTTTACCACTTCCTGTCAAAACTGGAGTACAAACCAAGATAGGGTTGGCGAAATTTTAAAAGAATGTTACGACGCTCAAGGAAAAAAATGGCAAGTTTCTTCCGTAGGAGGGATAAGCATTTTACCTACGGAAAAGAGCTTTTCTGCAGATTTTGGTTTACCTTGTAATTCTTCATTAGCTTTAATTTGTGTTGAACAATAACATGATAAAAACAAAAAAAGAAAAAATAAAAATTGTTGAACAATTAAAAAAGGATTTTAAAAACTTTAAGTTTTTAATTTTTTTCAGTCTTTTCAAAATGGAAACTAAAAGTTTGGAATTTTTAAGAAAAAAATTAAAAAAAGAAGGATGTAAACTTCAATTAATAAAGAAAACTTTGGTGAAAAAAGCAATACCAGAAAAAGAAATTAACTTTTTAGAAGGGAAAACGCCCGTAGCAATAATTTTTGCACCAAAACTTTTTTCTTTGCCAATAAAATTTTTAAAAGAAATTTTAGAAGGGAAAGAGGGCCCAAAAATTTTAGGAGGAGTTTATGAAGAGAAGGTATTTTCGGAAAAAGAAATTCTACAAATTTCAGAGTTGCCTTCAGAAAAAGAACTTTTGGGAAAATTAGTTTTTACCTTGTCCTCCCCGATGCAAAAAATTCCTTTGATTTTCAATCAAATTTTGTTAAAATTAATTTTTGCTTTAGAGCAAATTAAAGGTCAAAAAGAAAAAAAATAAAAAATGGAAGAAAATAAGGTTGAGATTCCTGAAAAATTTAAAAAAGTTGTAGAGGAAATAGAAAAAATGAGCGTTTTGGATTTAGCAGAATTCATAAAAATTTTAGAGAAAAAATTTGGAGTTACAGCACAACCTCAATTTGTAGCTCCGGTAGTAACTCAAGCTGGAGGAGAGGGTGGCGCAGAAAAAAAAGAGGAAAAAGCGGCGTTCAATATAGTTTTGACCCAAGTTGGCGCGAAAAAGATAGAAGTGATAAAACTTGTAAGAGAAATTACTGGTTTGGGACTGAAAGATGCTAAGGATTTAGTTGATAAAGCCGAATCAGGGGCTCAAACAATAAAAGAAAACGTAAAGAAAGAAGAGGCAGAAGAAATAAAAAAGAAATTTGAAGGAGTGGGAGCAAAAGTAGAATTGAAGTAAGATAATAAAACGCAACTGATTAGTTATGGAGGAGTTGATCACTCCTTCCTTTTTTATTTTCAGATGGCACTATTTTACAATTGGATTTTCTCTAATTAATTTAGACATTTTGCTCTTAATTTTTTTATTCTCTTTGCTCATTTTTAGATCTCAAAAATATATTTTTTAATTCAAACGATGTCGTTTTCGTTCGGACCACGTTTGATTTTCCTTCCTAATATCTTTTTCCAAACTCTATTTTTTTATGGTTTTAGAAACGGATAAATGATATCTTTTCTAGAGGTTTTTTAAACCCAAAAATCTCCCACTGTAGGATTGTTAAAATATAAAAGATTTTGGACGATAATTTGGATGAGATTTAATTTTTTTAATTTCCTTTTCTTATCTTTAAAAGGATTCTGGATACCGTTAATCCATTTAAGAGGTTCGTTGGTAATTCCGGGAGGGAAGTGAGTTTATTTTTGTAGCGTTCAAGAATTTCAAGTGTATATGGTAATTTAGGAAGTAAAGTAAGTTGATTGTTATCGCAATAAAGCACCCAAAGTTCAGGTAATTTGGGGAGAAATGAACAGGTTCTTTGCGTTCTTGCATTTTTAAAAAATTTTTTCGATTTCTTTCAATTTCTTCTACGCCTTCAATTCTATAAATTTGGGGGTCAACCTTCAGTACTTCCCAAATTTTATCTTGAAAAAACATTTTCCTTTCTTTCAAAAGTAAAAAATTTTTCCTGCTTCTGAAGGAGAAATTATTGAAGCTGGTCTGATTAAATTTTCATAAAGATACCAATCGATCGGATATTTAAAATTATCCTTTTTCCAATTTTCTAAAATCGAACGAAAAGTTCTATTAGAGATTGGGTATTCTTTCAAAACTACATCTTGGCCCGAAGGAAGTTTTACCGACGTTTCCAATTTTCCACCCGCATAAAGCTTCTGTAAAAAGAGAAATTTCACTTGCGAGATTCCAGGTTTTTTCCAAAAGGTCCTTGGGTCCTGAAACATCTCCTTTTTCGTCAGCCAAAATTGTTAAACCAATTTCAAAAAGTTCTCTTTTTGGGATTTCTTTACCTTCTTTGAATTCTTTTTCTGTAGAATTGATTCTGCAAAAGCCATATTATTTGTTTGAGGCACACAACCATATTCAATTAATCCAGAGTTTAATCTATTAACTAAAGCAGGATCAATTTTTTCTCTTTGAAGATGCCTTCCTTGAAAATCAGAGCGAGTAATGTTACCAGTAAAAATTACACCAAAATCAGGTGGGACTTTAATTTTTTGGTTGAAAACGATGATTTCTTGGTTTGGTTTTGCTTGATATTGACGAAGTTTTAAAAGAGATGGGCCAAAAAACTTTCAGGATTCCTAAATGGCAATTCCTTTTCTATTTCTTCTTTAATTTTATCGATATCTCGAGAACATCTGTCCATTAGCTCACTCAAGTAAGATTTTGTTGTCTCGTTAGTTTCTTGTAGATATTCTTTTCTCATTTTTTCTGACATTTGGTTAAATCTTCTAGTGCGTTTTTTCTTTCTTTCATAAACTCTTTTAACCTTCAAAAAGATTCAATTCTTAATTTTTCAACCTCCTCTTTTGTTGCCAATTTTGATATTTTTTCTTCTAACGTTTTTATTTTTTCATCAAGAAATTTCTCTTTATCGCTTTCATAATAACTACCCTAACTTCTTTTTTAAATTTCTTCTATCGCTTTTATTCTCTCTTCAAAAGATTTAGCTTCTTTGCTTATTTCTTTGTGCCTTTCCAACCATCTTTTCTCGAGCATTTTTTTCATAGACTTCTTTTTTGCAACCTTCTCCTTTAAATTTTTCTGTAATAATTTATTTGAATTATTTTTTAACCCTTATATTGACATTTCTCTTAAGACTTTAATTCGTTCTTCTATTGGAGGATGAGTCATAAATAGTTTAGCAAACCAATTGGTTGATTGTTTTCCGCGAAAGGGTGAGGCAGTAGGTTTTGCTCCTGTCATTGCTAAGACGATTTTGTCTGAATACCAGTAGCTTACGAAGCTTTGAAAGAAAGCCAAAAAAACCGCAAAATACAAAATCGCAGGACTGTTAAAAACTCGAGCAAAAATCCATCCCAAAAAAATCACAAAGATCAAAAATGATGTCATCAAAATCCAAGTTTTCCTTACGTTTTTTTCTGCTTGAGTGTACAAAGTGGCCATAATAATTTACTCTGGTGAATAATAGTTTTTAAGGCTTTCTCAGTTTACTCATATAATTTATTGAAACATTTTATTGAATAAGTTCTTTTTATCCTAGTTGCACAGAGTATAAAGACTAAAATTAAACCTATAAAAACAAAAATCGCTTGGCAAGTTTGTTTTTTTAAAAATTTGAGATGATTAACCAATAATTCTCATCATACCATCATTACTTCCTATTACTACCTTATCTCCTTCTGGAGAGAAATTGGCTGCATTAACCCTTTCTCCAGCAGCTTTATATTCAGCTAAAACCTTAGGTTTTCCTTTTTTGTCTTTTTCTTCTAAGGAGATAACTCTCATCATACCATCATTACTTCCTATTACTACCCTATCTCCTTCTGGAGAGAAATTGGCTGCAAGAACCCATCCTCTAGCTTTATATTCAGCTAACACATCTTTTTCAGTTAATCTTCCTTCTTTTTTCCAACCAATGATTTCTTTTTCATAAAGCTTTTCTATTTTTTTAGTTAGTTCAACGATTCTTTGATAATCTTCAATGGTTTTTCCTTCTTTTTCCATTCTTTCTTTAATTTCCTTTATTTCTTTTGCCAATGCTAAAGCTTTCTTTTCTTTGATTTTTTCAAAAGATTTTTCTTTTTCTTTTTGACCAAAAAGTTTTTCAAAAGATTCGGGCATAGCTATATTTACAATTATAACAAAAATTGCTAAAATAGCAAATAAAGAATATGGAGAGATTTGAACCAAAACAATATTCTCCAGAAAGAGGAAAAAAGGTTGAAGAAAACTTTGAGAAAATAGAGATTCCTAAAAAGGACTGGCAAATTTTAGAAATTATTGTCAAAAGAGTGGGGGGCGATTTTGGGATGGAGGTGAAGTTAGGAAAACCGGGAGGTGGAAATTTTTTTAATCCTGAGGATGGTTCCATTACTTTTGATCCTTTATATATTAAAGAAAATCCTGAATTAGCAAAATTTGTCGCTGGTCACGAAGGTAGTCATCGGGCGATTACTCCTCATCCCAAAGAATTAGGACTTTCTCCAGAAAAAATTAATGAACTTTATTCTCAAATTGGCTTTAGCTATACTCAAAATGTGATAGAAGATCTGGCAGTAAACGATTGGATGAAAGAACGTTTTCCAGGCCTCAAAGAATATGTTGAAAAAACTTATAACGAACAATTAAAGGAAGAGAATGTAGTTTTGAGCAGCCCAGAAGTCCAAAAGATTGCTATTCAGCTTGGCTATTGGCCAAGGTTTGCTCAGTACGGCTCAGAGATAATCCGCGATTGGCATCAAAAAAGATTTAGCAAAAAATTAGACCCAGCAGTTGAAAAAGCCCTACAGAGAACCATAGATTATGCCCGCGAAAGTATTAGTAATATTCCCGACCCTCAAAAGCCAAGCCAAGAAAAAAAAGAAATTATCATTGCTGGTCAAAAAAGATTTAAAAATACTACTGATTATATCTGGCCAGAGGTGAAAAAACTAGTAGAGATGGATTTACATACTGAAGAGCAAAGACAGATGTTACAGGATTTCAGACAAAAACAAAAAGAATTGGAGCAAAAAAGAAAAGAAATGAAAGAGGCCAAAAAAGAAGGTAATACACAGAAACAGGAAGAACTCCAAAAAGAAATTGAAGGATTAGAAAAAGAATTAGATCCATTTAAGGGTTTACCGGAAGATGTTAAAAAAGAGCTTCAAAAACAAATTGATAAGGCTGTGCAAGAAGCAGCTGAAAAATTAAATAAAGAAATTGAAGAAAAACAAAGACAGATTGAAGAAGCAAGAAAGAGGCAGGAAGAGTTAGAAAAAGAGATTCAAGATTTAGAAGAAAGAGCTAAATCAGCTCAGGGCAAAGAAAAAGAAGAATTAGAAAAGCAAATTCAAGAAAAAAAAGCTGAAAAATTAGCTCAAGAAATGAAGCAAAAACAAGCAGAAAAAGATTTGAAAGATACCCAGGAGGTTTTAGATAATATCCAATCTGGTCAGGAAATGCCTTATCCGGAGGATAAACTTTCAGAGAAAACAAAGCAAGAATTAGAAAAATTATTCAATAAATTGCCTCGTCAAAAACGCGAAGAAATAGAGGATGAAGCAGAAAAACAGTTGGAAGATTTTGAAGATACGATAAACAAAGATTTAGAAGGAAAACTTAATAAAGATAAGCCGGAAAGTCATAAGGAGAGAAGGGAAAGGGAGGCAAAAGAAAGAGAAGCTGAAAAAAAGAAAGAAGAGACGGAAAAAGAAAAAGAAGAAATAGAGAAAAAATTAGAAGAACTTCGAAGAGAGAAAATGACTGAATATGATAAGGTCTATGAAGAAGTGGTAGATATTATTAACTCTCTTTATATTCGTTTGAAAAAATTTTTCTTACCAGAACGTCATCCCAAATGGCGCAAAGGGTATCCGACGGGATCCCGGCTTGATTTAGAAAAGGCAATGCAAGCCGAAGCCGACCCTCGCTACCTGGAGAAAATTTGGGAAAGAAAAACCATTCCCCATAAATTTGATTACCGGTTTTCCATATTAGTGGATCTATCAGGATCGATGGGGGGTGAAAAAATAGAGGAGACATTTAAAGGGGTAGTGGTCTTGGCTGAGGTTTTGGAAAAATTAGGAATCCAATATGAGATTTTGGGATTTAGCGATACATCAAGAATTTTCAAAGAATGGAAGGAAAAATTAGATAGACACTCAAGAGAAAAAATGGCAAAAATGAAAGGTTGGGGTGGTGGAAGTACTGAAACCACTGAAGCTACCAAAAAAGCCTACCAAGAGCTGTTGAAAAATTTAGGGAAAGATAACTTTTTGATTACTTTAACTGACGGACAACCAAACGATGATGAAAGCTTAAAAGAGGAATTAGAAAAGATTGTTAAAGAAAAAAAGGTAAAATTAGTAGGCATTGGTCTTGGTCCCGATACAGAATTTGTTAAAGATTTCTATAAGGCTGCTATTTCATTAGAGAAAATAAAAATTAGCGAGGAAGAACGTCGGCAAGGTCAAAAAGACTTTGTTGAAACATTTGCCGACCTATTGGAAGATATGATTAAACATCCGGAGAAATATTAGTCCTGTTAGAATTCTTACAATTTCTAAGGAGTTAGATATAATATAACCATTATGGACAAAGAAGAATTAAACGTGTTCATTCGTCTTCTTCAAAAAGTTCGAAAGCAACCGAACCAAACTTTTGATTTGGGCTTGATTGTTAAAGAACCGAAAAGCCAAATTGAAGTTGAAAAAGTTTTTGAAGAAATAAAAAAAGTTGTTGATATTGAAAGAATTGTTTATGATGAAACAATTTTTGACGAAGATGTTATTGATAAAATAGTTGAGGCATTCCAAAAAAACAAATGGGTATTTTTAGAAATCAAAAAAGATATTGACAGTCCTCTTTTAAATCAATTAAAACATTTGGCAAATTACAATTCCTTCCAATTAATCGATTATCGAGGAAAAGATGTTTTTGAGATGAAAATGCCAGAAAATTCAAGAGTGATTGTTTTTGCTGAAAGAGATTTTATTGAAAATAAAATTTCTTACCCCCATTTTTATAGATTATTCGGTCCAACTTTAATTTTACAATAAAAATATGCCAAATCCAGAAACACTTCGTTTTAAATCACCAGAAGAATTAAAAGAAGAAAAAATTGAGAAAAAAATAAAAGAAAGAGGTCCTGAAGGAGAAATTCTCGGTGGCATTGTTTTTGAGGAAGAAAAAGCAATTGATCCGGAAACCAAAGAAGAGAGAACAAGGAGATATATCTACATTGGTAATCCTTATGAAGAAAGACCAATCATTACCAAATTAGAAACAGACGCTTCGCGGGAAGAGGTTGAAGCGATTAAAAGAGAGATTATTCCAATGAAAGAATCTTTTGAGATTTTAGAGGCGATGGCAAGAACCTATAAACATCGCCAGCCGCTTTTAATTGAGGGCTCTACTGCTATTGGCAAGACTTATTTGGCGGATAAATTTACTGAATTACTTTATGGGAGAGGAGTAAAACCGCTTGATGTTTATTGCTCTGGCCAGACCGATGTTTCAGAATTAATGGCAAAATGGGTGCCAAGAGTAGAAACTGAAGAAGAAAAGAGAAAATGGAATGAATTTGTGGAATCGTTAGAAGCTCAAGAAAAAATTTCTCAAATTGCCCAAGAAATAGAACAAAAAGAAAAACTTTCTCAAGAACAAAAATTAGCTTTAATCCATACAAAACTTCAAGAACTTGCCAAATCCGCTGGACTTTCGGAAAAAACTCAATGGCGTTTCCAATATGGAGCCGTGCCAAAAGCAATGGGACTAATTAGAAATCCTGATGGCAGTTTTTCTTTTGATGAACAAAAAGGAATGGGTTTTATCATTCATATTGAAGAGGTTGGCTTGGCTGAGCCACAAGTAATTAATGCCTTACTTAAATTAAGAGGTAAAAGAGGTCAGTTAGCTGAAGAAATTCAGCTTTGGGAAAATGGCGGCAGAAAAGTAAAAGCAGGACCTAAATTTTGGGTAGTTTTTTCTACTAATCCACCGGAAGAATATTTAGCTCGTAATGAAGTAGATCCAGCTTTGGCAAGAGGAGTAGTATTTAAGCGAATGGGAGAACTTTCCGAAGAGTCTCTTCGTTTAGCTGCTGATTATTATTTTACTTATAAATTGAGTGAAAAACCAAAAGAAAAACCTGAGGGTTGCATTTTAGACATTTATAATTATCCGGAAATCGGCAGAGAAATTGCAAAAGTTGTCTCAATTTTTCATAACGAGTTAAACAAAGAATTAAAAAAGGGAGAAAAAGGCAGACAACAAAGAATTCCTCTTACTCTTGATGATATGGCACGGGTAGCCGATGCCTTGATTGATACCCAAATCAGAAATAAAGAAACTGGCCTGCTTGATTTAAACGAAACACTAAAAAAGCATATTCATTTTTATTATCTTGATCGTCTGGCTGACGAGGAACTTAAAAAAACAATGGAAGCCAATCTTAATGAATTATTAGAAGGTGTTACTGGGAAAATTAAATTTGAAGGGAAAATATTAACCAGAAAGGAAATTTTTGATACTTTGGTTGAGCGTGCTTCACTAACTGAAGATGAAAAAAAGAAATTAGAAGAAGAAAAAAAGAAAGAGGAAGAAAAGAAATTACGACAAGCTAAATTTGATGTTCAAGATGCTATAGATTCTCTTTTGAAAAATCCGAAAATTCCAGAATCAGTAAAAAGACTTTTACAGGAATAATTTATCCTATGCCAGAATCTTTTGAAAAATATTTTACTCAAAAGAAAAAAGAAAAAGAAAAACCTTTTGAAAAAATCAAAGAAAAGAAAGCTTTAGCATTGGCAAAAGAAATAAAGGAAATTAAAGAAAGAATGGAAAAAGAAGGAAAAACCATTGAAGGTTATCAAAGAATCATTGAACTAATTAAAAAAATAGAAAAGCTTTATGAAAAAGATGTGTTAGCTGAATATAAAGATGTGTTAGCTGAATATAAAGTTGGAGGATGGGTTCATGAAGCCAATTTCTCTCCAGAAGGAGATAAGGTAGTAATAGGAAGTGGTGATGATCATATGATGAGAGTTATCTCCTTAACAGAAAAAGACAAAGAAGGAAAACCTAAGGTTTTAGCTGAATATAAAGCTGGAGGACGGGTTGATGCAGCCAATTTCTCTCCAGAAGGAGATAAGGTAGTAATAGGAAGTGGTGATTATATGATAAGAGTTATTGGTTAATCATCTCAAATTTTTAAAAAAACAAACTTGCCAAGTGATTTTTGTTTTTATAGGTTTAATTTTAGTCTTTATACTCTGTGCAACTAGGATAAAAAGAACTTATTCAATAAAATGTTTCAATGCCTCACTTTGGCGGGAGCGTTTTTGCAAATAAGAAACCCTGGTATCATTAGTGAAAATAAAAAACTCAAGGTGTTGCACTTGAGGGCTGAATGTACTCCTCCTTTTACTTGAGATTCTTTCACTTTTTTTGAATAAAATCAACGATTCTTTTTTAAGGAAAATATCTAAAAAATTTAATTCTTTTTTCTCCTCCGATTTCTTTTAAATATTTAAAAACTTCTTCAGGCATCAAATTTTTCCATTTTTTATTGGCAGCAATTTTTCTCTAATTTCACTTGCCGAAAGTTCATTGAAATAAATGGGACAAGGTTTTGTTTTAATTCCAATTTTTTCAAAACATCTTTTTACCCAGGAATTCTGAGTAAAAACAAGAACTTGGCTTTTCTTTAGCTTTGTGATTTCCAAAACTTTTTTGCTTATAAAACATCATCAAAGAAATCTACTACTCCAAAAATTTTGAAATTTTTAATTTTTTTCAGTCAAAAAAGTCCTCTCTAACATTTCCTTTCTTTCATTAAAACTAAAAGGGTTCTCTTCCATTGAGAATTCCTGAATACTTCTAATCACAATCAAAATCTCATTTTTCCTCTCTAAAATCCACTTTATCGCTTTTAAGTGCCCTTTATGAAATGGCTGAAATCTTCCAATAAAAATTGCTGGCATAAAAATTAAATCTTTGGGAATAAAGGTTTTATCTTTTGGTTTTCTTTCTGTTTTAAAATTCTTTCAGAGGTCTCTGGCAAAAATGGGTTGAGCATTTTTGAAATTTCCTCCAAAGCATAAAATAAATCTGGTATAATTTTTTCATTCCCCTTCTCCCAAGGTCTTTTTTCTTGGATGAATTTGTCGCAAGAAGAAATCAAATTCCAAATTGAGATTAATGCTTCATTCAATTTGAAATTTTCAAAGGCCTCTTTCCAACTACTCTTTGTTTTTTTGATTTCTTTTTTCAATTTTGAATCTTGAATTTGGAATTTGGAATTTGGACTCCAACCCGCCCTCCACCCTCCCAGCCTTCGGCTGGGCCCCATTTGGATTTTTTTCATTAACCCAATCACCCTCGCTACCAGATTTCCAATTCCAGCTGCCAAATCTGAATTGTATCTTTTTTTGAATTTTTCAAAAGTAAAATCCAAATCCTCAAAGGGAGAAGATTCTCTCAAAAGAAAATATCTAACAGCATCAGTTCCATACTTTTGAACAAGTTCAAAAGGGTCGACAATATTACCCAAAGATTTTGACATTTTTTGACCTCCAAGAGTAATGTAACCATGGATGAAAATGGCTTTTGGCAAAGGCAGTTTTGCTGAAATCAAAATCGCTGGCCAGTAGATACAATGAAACCTTGAAATTCCTTTTCCAATAACATGAACATCAGCTGGCCACCATTTTTTAAATTTTCTCTGGCTAGTACCATAACCTACTGCATTAATATAATTTGAAAGGGCATCAAACCATACCCAAATCTTTTGTGAGGGATCTCCAGGGACATCTATTCCCCAACCTCTGGCTCTTTTGGCTGATCTTGAAATGCAAATGTCTTCTAATCCTCGATAAAGAAAAGTTAAAATTTCGTTTTTTCTAATCTCGGGGATAATCTTTATTTTATCCTTTTCGATGATTTCAATGAGCTTTTTTTGATATTTCGAGAGTCCAAAGAAATAATTTTCTTCCTCTACCAATTCTGGCTTTGTTTTATGCTCTGGACAAAGTCCATTCACTAATTCTTCTTCTTTGTAATACTCTTCACATCCTCCGCAATACAATCCTCGATAAGTTTTTTTGTAAATATCTTTTTTGCAAGCTAGCCAAAGTTTCTGAGCTCCTTTTTTGTGCCTGAGCTCTGTAGTTCTGATAAAATCATCAAAACTTAAATTTAAAACTTCTTTTAGTTGATAAAATTTCTTTGCATTCTTATCCACCAATTCTTGAGGAGTAATTCCTTCACCCTCTGCAGCCCGGACGTTTTTAAGAGAATTTTCATCAGTCCCAATTAAAAACAAAACTTCTCTTCCCAAATTTCTAAAATATCTCGCAATTACATCTGCCTGGACTTTCTCTAAAGCATGCCCTAAATGAGGAGATGCATTAACATAATCGATGGCAGTTGTAATAAAAAAAGTTTTCTTCATAATGCCTCAGTCGGGATAATGACATTTTTTAGTTGTATCTATTAATGATTCCGACGGAAAAAGTCCTTCCTCATAAAATTGCTGACACATCGGGTTTGGGGCATAAAAATCTTTGTAAATTTGAAAAGCATATATACGACAAAAACCCCTACAAACTCTGGCGTATTTACAATTTCCACAAATCCCTTTTAACCTTTTTGGAGAAAATGTTCTCAGTTTTTTAAATGTATCATTGTACAACCAAAGATCAAGAAGACTTTTTCGTTTGTTAAGATAACCGGCTGTAAAGATTGAATTATCCGGAGCATAATGACAAATACCTACTTCCCCCTTATTAGTTAAACCAACTATTTTAATTCCCCAATCACATTTTGGAAATATTTTGATGTCGTTAGGAATAAAAGGCTTGGGAATTTCTATGTAAAGATTCCCATACCTTTTTTTCACAAGTGTCCTAAATTTAGGATAATAAACTTCGTGCAAAAAGTTCAAAAGTTCTTTGGGAGATAAATTTAAATTTTGGCTGCTTTTTCTTTTTCCTCTTCCTAAAGCGGAAATTCTTACAATTAAAGTATGCCCGCAACCAAGTTTCACTACAAAATAGTCCATAATTTCTGCTACTTCATCCTTATTCCATTGAGTAAGAACTGTATTAATCATTACTGGAATATTTACTTTTCGTAAATAAACAATATTTTTTAAAGCTTGTTTAAATGTTCCAACTAATCCTCTAAATCTGTCGTGTTTTTCGGGTGTTAAAGCATCTATGCTTATTTTAAATAAAATTTTTTCCCGAATCTTTTTTAATTTATTTATTGTTTCCTCCTTTAACAAAGTACCATTCGTTTCTACCACCACAAACAGTCCTTTTTTACTGAAAATTCTATCAATTCAACTATATCTCGGCGTGTAAAAGGTTCTCCTCCTCCAAAAACCACTTCTTAAATTATAAAATCTAAAATTTCACGCTTGGGGTTTCTTTTTCTTCAGGAGCTGAAATTTCAAAGAAATCCATTTTCTTGAAGCCAAAAATCGAGGCGATAATGTTTGTGGGAAAACTTTCAATGGCAATGTTTAAATCTCTCACGTTTGCGTTATAAAACCTTCTTGCTGCCATGATTTTATCTTCTGTATCCGTTAATTCTTTTTGCAACTCAAGAAAATTTTGGGAGGCTTTCAAATCTGGATAATTTTCTGCAATGGCAAACAAACTTTTTAAGGTTTGGGATAAATAATTTTCTGCTTGGGTTATTTCTTTTAAATCTTTATTTTCTCTTACTCCCATAGCTTTTGTCCTTGCTTCAAGTACTTTCTCAAAAACTTCTTTTTCGTGGCTTGCGTAGCTCTTTACTGTTTCTATTAAATTCGGTATTAAATCATGCCTTCTTTTCAGTTGGATATCAACGTCCGCAAAAGCTTCTTTTGCTCGATTTCTCAAGGCCACGAGATTGTTATATCCAAAAACTATCCAAGCTAAAATCAAAACAAGAGCAACGATTATTAACCAAAAAATGGATATCATAATTTTAATTTTTATCCAACCAATTTAGCAAAAAAAAGGGTTGGAATTGTTTTTAATTTTTCCATTAACTGTTTAACTCCAATCAGTTATGGTTTTCGACCTTTTGTTTTCTTTTAAAAAATTCTGTTATCTTTGTTCAGTGTCAAACAATTTTTTTATTTTAATGGTCGTTTTCCTGGGCGCTACCAAATTGGTTCGCAATAAAAAACTAAGCCAAAAGCAATCTTTCTATTTCTTCTCGTAGTTTTTGAGTAATCTTTTGGCAAATTTCTTTATATTCTTGTGAATTGCAATCTAAGTTTTTTGCTCTTTCTATTTCTTCTTTAAAAAACAAAGGTTTTCCAACTCTAATTTCGACAATTTTTTTAAATTTTGGAAAGACTTTTCCCACGGGAATGATTTCAAAGTTTCCTTTAATTGCCACGGGCAAGATTGGAACTTCGCTTTTTAAATGAATTTTTGCCACCCCTATTTTAAATTCTTGTAATTTTCCATCTTTTGTTCTTGTTCCTTCTGGATACATTATTAAAATTTCTCCTTTTTTCAATCTTTTTACACACTCTTTTAGGGCTCTTTTTTTTGACTCTTCGTCGTATCGGTGGATTGGGATTACTCCTGCTATTTTGTACAAAAAATTTCTTAAAAAACCTTCAAAACCTGTGTATTTGTCAATCTGTCCTAAATAAGTGAACCTTCTTGGTACGCACAAATATCCATTGATTACTTGGTCCAAATGGCTTTGGTGGTTTGAGGTTAAAATAAAATTTTGTTTTGGAATGTTTTCTAATCCTTCAACTTTTTTTATCCAAATAAGATTTACTATCGGTTTCAAAAAAATGTAACAAAACCAGCTTAATATTTTACCCATGGAATTTTTAAATTTTACATTAAAAAACCTTTGTTTTTCAAATTTTGATAAAATTTTTAAATGTCAAAAAAGATTTTCATTCTAATTATTTTAGTTTTTTTGTTTCCTTATGTTTGTCTTGAGAAAGAAAATGAAAAAATTTCTGCTATTTTAGAATTTCCTCAAAAAATAAAAGCAGATGAAGAATTTGAGGTTTTAGTTAAAATTTCAGGTTTAAAAGAGGAAAAATACGATTTGAAATTGACCCTCAAAAAAGAAAGAGAAATTTCTGAAATTTACAATTTTTCTGCAAAAAAGTGGCAAAACTCTCTTTATTACTTCAAGGATGAAGTTTTGGGACCAAATTTTGAAAAAAATTACAAAATGAGAATAAAAGAGAATTATCTTGATACAGAGGGGAAGGCTCAATTGATATTGAGATTGAAACAAAAAGGGAAAATTGTTTTTGAAAAGAAAGAAGAAATTGAAATTGAAAAAGGAAGAGGAATTTTTAAATCAAAAGATTATCTTTCAAGAAAAAATTTAGATTTCAAGAGAGAGCTTAACTCTAACTTTTTTGAAAAAACTGAATGGTCAAAAAATTGGCCCATTTTAATTTTGGGCCTCCTTCTTTTTTTAATTTTTCTTTTCTTTTTAATTAAAAATCAAATTAAAAAATAAGCACCTCTTTGTTTTCAATCTTCTTTAAAATTTCAAAAAGAACTCTTTTTGGAATTAAAATTTCAATTTTTTTGCCTTCCAAAGTGTTCTTTAAAAATTCAAAATCTTCCTTTTTTGCGTTTTCATTGTTTTTTTTGAGTTCAATCAATTTATTTGCCGAAATTATCGTATCGCACTTTTTTTCTTTTTCTCCTTTAACTTCTAATTCAATTTCAAGTTTTAAAAAAAATTCTTTAAATTTTATTAAAGCTTCCTCGGTTTTTTTTATTTTTTCGCAAGCAACTTGAGAATTTTCTTCATTTTTTTCTTCAATTTTGTTTTTTTTAACCGTATTTTCGATTAATTTTTGAGGGTTTATTTGGGACTGAGAGAGGTTGTTTTCGTTTTTTTCTTGAATTTCTTTTTCCGTTTTTTCCACAAATTCTTGAAGAGCTTTTTGGGGTTTTACTTTTGGGAAAACGTTAATTTCTTTTTCAAATAAAAGGAATCCTAAAATCGCAAAAAAAATTATTAAAAATACCAAAATAAAGATTTTTTTCATTTTAAAAATATTCTTTTAATATCTCCCAGGGTAGCGAAAATGGCCAACAATATCAAAAGAAAAAAGAAGAAGGTTGTGATTGTCTCTTCTGTTTTTTGACTTACAGGCTTTTTTTTCAAGGCTTCAATTCCCAAAAACAAAAGTTTTCCTCCGTCCAAAGCGGGAATGGGAAGCAAATTAAAAATTGCAAGATAAAGTGATAGTAGGGCTAAAAAATTCAAATAATAATTAAAACCCATCTGACTTATTTGCCACATTAAATGAGTAACTCCAACGGGTCCCATTAAAGAAGCTCCTTCGACCTTTTCTTTTTGTAGTAATTTTTTAAAAAATTCAAAGTAACCCTTTAAGATAGCTACTGAATTCTCAAGGGTCAAAAGCGGAGCTTTGTAAAGAGCCAAAAAAAATGGATATTTTTCCATTCCTGTTTTGACCAAAGCAATTCCCAAGGGCCCCTCACCTTCTGGAAAATTTTTTCTCGGAACGATTTCTGTTTTAAAAATTTCTTTTCCTCTCTTAATTTTGATCGAAATTTTTTCTCCCGCTTTTTCTCTCACAATTTTTTGAACTTGTGAGACCTTTTCTATTTTTGTGCCATCAATTTCCAAAATTTCATCGCCAGCTTTTAAATTGGCAAAAAAAGCAGGAGAGTTTTCTTTAATTTGAACAATTTTTACTATAGGATTTAAAATTTCTTTTTCATCCTCAACTGCTACTGGAATTCCAATTTGTAAAAGAAAAAAATAAAATACCATCGCTAAAATCCAAAAAGAAAGACATCCTCCCAAAACAATCCAAGCTCTTTTTAAGATCGAAAGATTATAAAAACTTCCCTCTTCTTTTTTTCTTTCTGTTTCACCAAAAATTTTTACAAAGGCCCCAAAGGGGATTGCGTTCAAAGAATAGACAGTTTCCCCAATCTTTTTTTTGAAAATTGGGGGAGGTAAAAAAATTCCAAACTCTTCCACTTTCACTTTAAAAAGTTTGGCAAAGAAAAAATGCCCAAATTCATGCAATATTATTAAAAAAATTAGAGAAAAAAATACCCAAAGAATTTCAAACATAATTACTATTATTTATAATTTGACGCAAATTCGCGAGATTTTATTCTTTGATTTCTCTTTCTTTTTTTTCTATTAATTCTTCAATTTTTTCGTTGTATTCTTCAACCACATCTTGGAGTTTATCTTTTGCTTTGTATTTTTCATCTTCCGAAATTCTTTTTTCGTGAAAAGCTTCTTGAATCTTATTCCAAATTTTCTCTCTAATTTCTCTTACCATCTTTTTTGCTTTATCTTTTTTTTGAGAGAGAATTTTTAAAACATCTTTTTTAAACTCTTCTGTCATCGGAGGGAGTTCAATTCTAATGCTATCTTTGTCTGCAATCGGGCTCAAACCTAAACCGGATTCTTCGATAGCCTTAACAATGGAAGTAATATAAGATTGATCCCAGGGCTGAATGACAATTTGGCGAGGGGGCAAAACTGAAATTTGGCCCAATTGTTTTAGTGGAAATTTCTGACCAAAAACGTCGCATTTTAAATCTTCAATCAATCCTGGAGAAGCTCTTGAAACCCTCAACTTTTTTAAATCTTCTTTTAACCTTTCAACGACTTCTTCAAATTCTGATTTTTTACTCTGGATTAATTCATTCCAATTTAATTTTTCTTTTTTTTGTTTTTCTTCCATAAGTTTTTAATTTAAATTTTAAAAACTAAAAACTCCAAAAGCGACCTTTTATTTGTTTTAGTAAGATAATTTTGCATTTCTAAAGACAAAATTAATTTTAAAACTTTTTTGGCTTTTTCTTTTTCATTTTCGTTAAAAAGTTTTTCTTTAAAAATAGTAACCAAAATTTCTAAAAATTCATCTTCGTTTTTAACTTTTTCTAAAAGTTTTAATCTTTCATAAAACCCTCCTTTTAAAATTTTTTCTATCAACCACTCTTTCTTTTTTCTTTCCTCTATTCCTTCTTTTAAAATAGTTTTTAATCTTTTTAAATTTCCCTGAGATCTTTTTAAAACTTCTTCTTTTTCTTTGGTGTTTTTCTCCTTTAAAAATTTTTCAAGCTCTTTTCTTTTTAAAAAAGAAAAAGAAATCTTTTGGCAACGGGACAATATTGTAGGCAATAGTAATTCTGGTTTTGAGGAAACCAAAATCAGAATTGAATCTCCTCTGGGCTCTTCTAAAGTTTTTAAAAGCGAGTTTTGGGCTGCCCTTGTCATCAATTCTGCGTTTTGAATAATGGCTACCTTTTTTTTAGCAACAAAAGGGGACAAAGAGAGAAACCTGATTAATTCATTTTTAATTTGTTCAATAGAAATGATATTTTTTTGGGGTTCTATTAATAAAAAATCGGGATGGTTTTTTACTTTTCCCAAAATCATTTTTGCAAAATTTATTGCTAACTCTTTTTTCCCTATACCTTCTGGGCCTTCGAACAAAAGAGCATGAGGAATTTTTTTAGATTTTGCAATTTTTTCTAAAATTTGATTTTTTTCCATACTTTATTTTGTTAACAAAACTTTTTTATATAAATCTAGAGCTTCCAAAATTACTCCAGTTCCCTTTGCGGTGCACTCTTGAGGGTCTTCGGCTAAAATCGCAGAAATTCCAATTTCGTTTTTTATTAATTGGGGAAGGTTTTTTAACATAGATCCTCCGCCTGACAAAACTATTCCTTTTTCATAAATATCACCAGCCAATTCAGGAGGAGTGTGCCTTAAAACAGCTTTGATAGTTTGCAAAATTTCTTGCAAAACATCAGAAATTGACTCTGTGACTTCAAAAGAGCTCAATTTTATCGTTCGAGGAACTCCAGAAACCAAATCTCTTCCTTTAACCTCCATTTCTGTTTTTTCTTTTTCCAAAACTGCGCTTCCAATTTTAATTTTAATTTCTTCTGCAGTTTGTTCTCCGATTGCTAAATTATATTTTTTCTTTATGTAATCTACGATTGCCAAATCCATTTCATCTCCAGCCACTCTTATTGACCTTGCGGTTACAATCCCTCCCAAAGAAATTACTGCTACTTCCGTCGTTCCCCCTCCAATGTCACAAATTAAGTTTCCAGAGCAACTTTCAACGGGAATTCTAGCTCCCAGCGCTGCCAAGATTGGTTCTTTCACCAAAAAAACTTCCTTTGCTCCTGCCAATTTCCCAGCTTCAATTAAGGCTCTCCTTTCTGTAGAAGTGGCGCCTACAGGAATTCCAATAACCAGGTAGGGTCTAAAAAAATTTATTTTTCCCAAAACTTTTTTCAAAAAATATTTAATCATTGCTTGCGTGACTACAAAATCAGCGATCACTCCATCTTTTAAGGGTCGGTAGATTTTAATTTCTTCTGGAGTTTTTCCAATCATTTCTTTTGCTTCATATCCTACTGCTAACACTTTTTTTTCTATCAAAGAAACTGCCACCACCGAAGGCTCTTTTAAAACTATTCCCTTTTTGGGTAAAAATAAAAGAGTGGTTGAAGTTCCCAAATCCATTCCTACTTTTTTTTCAAACATCATCCTTATTTTACCAAAAATTTTTATTTTGTAAAATTAGAAAAATGGACAAAAAAATTAGAACCATTTTGTTTTCACTTCTTTTTTTGGTTTTTATTATTTTTTCTCCAATTTTAGTTTGGTATTCTTTAGGCTATACATTCGATTTTGAAAAAAAAGCCTTTGTGAAAACAGGGCTTTTATATGTACAAACAAAACCCCCGCAAGCTCAAATTTTTTTGTCAGGAAAGTATAAAAAGAAAACAGACAGAATTTTTGGAAGGGCAAAAATTCTAAGACTGATTCCTAAAAAATATCTCGTAGAAATTAAAAAAGAAAATTATTTACCTTGGAAAAAAGAGCTTGAAATTAAAGAAGGTGAGGTTACTGAGGTTCTGGGAATAATTTTGTTTCCCAAAAAAATAAATTTTAAAGAATTAGAAAAAAAAGAAGAATTTTTTTTAAAAAAAGCACAAAAAAATCTCATTCCTTGCGAAGTTTTTTTTCCTCAATCTAACCAATGCCAAAACAAAAGTTATTTTCCTAAAAAAATTGGAGATTTTGAGGTTTTTTTAGAAGGGAAAGACGTTTTTTTGTTTTCTTTTGACAAAGGAAAAGAAAAAATTTTAGAAAATTTTTTGGGTTGGGACGAAAAAGGAGAGAAAATTTTACTTTTTTCTCAAAAAGAAATTTGGGAAATAAATCCTGAAGGTAAAAAGCTTTTATTTAGGACGAGCGAAGAAATTCAAGATGCAGTTTTTTTGAATGAAAATTACGTTATTTTTGCTCTTTCTGGAAAAATTATTATTTTAGAAACTGATACCAGAGACAAGCCGAACCTTTATGAAATTGCAAAATTCGAAAATCCAAAATTAGCGGTTAATTCAAAGAATCAAGTTTTAGTTTTAGAAAAAGACAAACTTTTTATTTCAGATCCCCTCTATTGAATTTCCATCAGATTCAATTTTTCTCAAAAATTCTTCCCAGCTCATTTCTTTTTCGCCTGCCAGTTTACAAATTTCAGCAAAAACACAGCCTTGACATTCCCAATCTTTGGGCCAATTTGGTAATCTCAAAGGAATGGTGTTTTCTTCTATTTTGTTTTTTAATTTTTCTGCCCACTCCAAAAGCTTTTCTACTTTTTCTGGTTCGTAATCTAAAATAAATTCTTTTAATTCTTGAGTATCTTTGTTAATGTAAAGCAAAATTCCTTTTTTAATTTTGAAAAAATGTAAATAAAGCTGAAGTTGGTTTATATGTTGGGGAAAGGTTACTTTTGGGTTTAGTTTTTGAAAATTCATCCTTCCCGAAATACTTTTTATTTCAAGCACGTAAGGGATTCCTTCTGAATCGGAAATTATCGCGTCTGCTTTACCTGCGATGAATTCATGAGAGGGAATAGGAATTTCAGTCGCCCTTAACAATCCTTTTGCGCTTAAAGCTCTTAAAATTTTTTGTTGTAAAAAATGGCCGTCTTCAAAAATTCTTAGTTTTTCAGGTTCAATTTCAGCCTTGGGCGCTTTTTTAAATTTAAAAAATATTCCCCGAGGACATTTTCCCACTTCACTAATCCAAATTTTTATTCTATCTTTTTCTTTTTTTAATCTCTCTTGTTCAAGATAAAACTCATTGATTTTTTCAACGACGCTAAAATTATTTTCCATTATTTATAAAGATAATTGAAAAACGCCTAAAAATCAAGATAAATTTTTCTTGAATTTTTTCAATTTTTTTGTAAGATTTTTTATCTTTCTTTGGCCCCATCGTCTAATGGCAAGGACGTCAGTTTCTCAAGCTGAAAATAGGGGTTCAAATCCCCTTGGGGCCACAAAAATTTTTTTAAATGTTAGAAAAATTTTTTAAATTTGTTTTTTGGGTTCTGGTAATTTTGGGTACTGGATACTATATTAATTTTACAATTCAAAAATACAAGCCAGAATTTAAAAAAAATTTAGAACCTTTTTTAACTCAAACAGAAGAAATTAAATCACAAATAGAAAAACTAAAAGAATTTGCAGAAAAAGAGATATTACCTCCTGTTCCAGAGTCTCCGAAACAAGTTTTAATTCCAGAGCCTTTAGTAAAGATTGAAAAAGAAAAATTTTTGGGAGGGATTTTGACTAAAGAAGGAATCGTAGCTCAAACTAACGCTCAAAGAGAAAAATTTAATTTACCAACTTTAAAAGAGAACGAAATTTTAAATTTGACTGCAAGAATGAAATTAGAAGATATGTTTGAAAAAGAGTACTTTTCGCATTTCTCCCCAACGGGAGAAGGTCTTGAGGACCTAATGAAAAAAGGAAATTATGATTACATTGTAGTCGGTGAAAATTTGGCCATGGGAAATTTTGAAAACGACGCAGAGATAGTTAAAGCTTGGATGGAAAGCCCAGAACACAGAGAAAATATTTTAAATCCGAGGTATCAAGAGATTGGGGTGGCGGTAAAGCAAGGAATTTTTCAAGGGAAAAAAGTTTGGATAGCCGTTCAACATTTTGGTAAACCTCTTTCTGCCTGTGAAAAACCCTCAGAAGAAACGAGGGCTCAAATTGAAAAAAAGATTGAAGAACTTAAAAATTTCAAAGAAAAATTAGAAAATTTAAAAAGAGAAGCGGAAAAAACAAAAGATTCACAAAAAATTCAAGAATACAACGAACTGGTTCCAGAATACAATTCTTTATTAAAAGAAACCCTTTCTATGATCGAAAACTACAACCTCGAGGTTAAAAAATTCAACGAGTGTATAGAAAAATAATTTTTTACTCAATTTTGTAAACGAAAATTGAATAGCCAATTTTTGTTATGAGTTTTTGGTGGTTCAACCAAAGATAGTATCCTGTTGGCAAGTCAAAACCCTTTCCAGGAACTCCCCTTCCATTTTGCAAGGCAGTGGCGGAGACTGCTAAAAAAGACCCCTTTGGAAGTTCTTTTGGATCTCTTTGGCCCCACCAGCTTTCGTATTTTTGGCCCAAATAATACTTTGGATTTCCGCCCCCAAAATAATCAAGATAAATTTTTTCAATTTTGTTTTCTTCAACCCATTTTTTCAATCTCTTTAAATCTTGCCCCCAATCTAAGTTTGAATCGACGGTATAGCGATAAACCTCATTTGGACCTCCAACAATTTCGTTGGCATAAGCTAAAAAGTGAGGATAGACTTTCAAAACAGAAATTGCCTGCCACAAAAGCAAAATTGTCAAAAGAGAAAAAGCCAATTTTTTGTATTTTGTGTTTTCGAGCCAAAAAACGATACCTTTTGCAGTCAAAATTATTGAAAAAGGAAAAGCAGGAAGTAAATGCCTTACTCCAATATTTAAATTTGATTTAATCGAAGTCGACCAATAAATTAAAAGCCAAAGTACCATTGAAAATTCGACGAAATGCTCTTTAATAAAATTCTTAAATCTAAAAACTGGTTTTTTCCAAAGAGGCTCTCTGATTTTTAAAACAAAATAACACAAAGCCAAAATCCACAAAATATGAAAAGCCAAAGGTTCTTTTATTAGATAAACGATTGGAAAGTAATTTCGCCAACCTGCCGCAGTCACCTCGCCCAAAAAGTAAGTAGTATGGCCGCCCGAAGCTCTTTGAAAAACCATCAAAAGTCCAAGACCGTAATGAGCCAAAGGTCTAATTATGGGTTTGTTCGAAGCCCAAACTATAATTTCTGCAGGACATCTTTTTATTTTTTGAATCGAAATTGGAGAAAAACAAGTTTCTTTTATTGAAGAAGGGCCACCAGAGAAAGATTCCAAATTCATCTTTGTATCCCTCAATTGTCTTTCTGGCGGATAATTGTAAATTTGTATTCCATAAACTATCCAAACAATTAAAACCCAAAGTACTAAAGAAGATATTAAGACCCTCAATGGGTTTTTCCACTCTCTAAAAACCAAAATCCAAATTACAGCCAAAAGAACAAAAAAGGGAGCTAACAAAATCAAAGAAAATTTCAAAAGTTGAGAAATGCCCAAAGCAATTCCGGCCAAAACTATGTTTTTTTTACTTGGATTTTTTAACGCTTTCAAAAAATATAAAGTTGCCAAAACTACTCCAAAAGCCGCACCAACATCAGTGGTTACAAACCTTCCGTGGGCCAAAAAAGTAGGGGAGAACGAAAACAAAAACAATGCCAAAATTGCCACTTTTTCTCCAAAAAAATCTCTGGCGAATTTAAAAATAAAAAATCCACAAACTACCAAAAGCAAAATCATGGGAAAGCGAGCAAAAAACAAAATTTGGTCGGGATTGTTTCCGCTTTCATACAAAAACTTTCCACCCAAATTAAATTGGTGCCACCAATAAGGACCGTCAGGTTGTTGCCAGGCAGGGTCCGATTGAGGAAAATTTAATTTTAAAAACAAAAGAGGAAAAGCTGCCAAATCTTTCACCAGAGGCGGGTGTTCAGGGTTCAATCTCATATCGTGGAATTTTAAATAAGAATATCCAGAAACAGTGTGAGGAGATTCGTCGCTAGTTGCAGAATCGTCAATTGAACTACTTAGGGCTAATACAAGAACCAAAAAAAGCAAAGTCCCTGCGGTTATAATTGTTCTATTTTTTATTTTCATTGATTTTTTCTAAACAATTTTTTAATTTTCTGGCAGCTTGTGACAAATTTCTTGTTTTTTATTTATTATAACAAAATTTAATAATTTTTGTTTGTTTTTTAAATATAACAACAATCAAGACAAGAAAGGTTTAAGTTTGTTATCAGGAGCGGGTTCTCATTGAGTATTTTTCGTGAGATTAAAAAAAGGATTTAAAAAACAAAAGCAGGCGATAAAAAATTTTTTTTAATAAGTTTAAGGTTTTTTTAAAAGAAGCCAGTAAAAGACGACAAAAATTGTGCCCAAGAAAAAGAACAAAAACTTCAATCAACAATTACCCAAGTTAAAGGATGTTTTAAAATTTTTCCCATTTTTTAAAAATTTATTTCGTAGACCCAAAATTCTTTTTCTTTTCTCCAATTTCCTTTGGGAAATAAACTTGAAATTTTTTTTGCCAATTCTTGATCTTGAGCCATCAATAAAATTACTCCTTTTTTATCTATTTTAATTTTTCCAATATCTTCTGGCAACAAATACTTGCTTTTTATTTGTCCGTATTTTGCGATTTCCAAAAACATTATTGTTTGGGCAGAAACTGGAATTTTATTAGCCCAAGAAACGGGTTCTCCTCCTCTGTTTACGATTACATATCTTTCATAATCTTCTGGCAAAGAATTAAGATAATTTCCCATTAAAAGATATTCTTGAGTATATTCGCTTTTTACTTGTGGTTTTTTTGCCCAAATTAAAAAATATTTATTGAATTCTGAAATCAGAACGAACGATAAAAAGAGAATCACTAAAGCGTTGATAATCAATTTGTTTTTTGTTTTTTTCTCTAAAATTTGATAAACCCAAAAAGCGCCCAAGCCAGAAAAAATAAAAACAGGAGGAATTGTTCCCGCAACTCTTAAAGAATGAGGAAGTCCTTCTCTGGTTAAAATTCCTGGCAAAAGCATCACAAAAAACCAAATGACTAACGACAAATGACTAATGACTGATGATAAATTCTTTTCTTTTCGATACCTTATTAATTTATTGGTTGAAATGAAAAATCCGATTAAAAACAAAATCCCAACCGGCCAAAATAACATCGGTTTTCCTGCAAAATTGTGTCGCCAGTTAGGATCGCCATGAAAATTAAACATTGAAAAATGCAAAATTAAAGATTTTAAAAATTCTTTTACTGGATTTTCTGCTTTGAAAATTGAAACAGGAGCCGCTCTTGAAATAAAATCTTGAGGATTTTTTAAAAAGTAAATGCCAATGGGTAGGGCGACAAAAAAAGTTAAAAGTAAAAAGCAGAAAACAAGAAGCAAGAATTCTCTTTGAGCTCTCTCTTTTTTATAAAAAAACCAAAAAGAAACAAAAATAAAGGGCAAAATTAAAACCGCCATTCTAAAGGAGGTGTAAGTGTAAAACCCCAAGCCAAAGAACATTCCTGCCAAAATCGAATCAAAAATCGATTTCTTTCTAAAAGCTTTAAAAAGAAAATAAAAAGAAAAAACTAAAACAAAAGGCAATAAAATTACTCTAAATCCAATGCGAGAAAAATTTGTGTGCCAAAAAGAAACTGCCAAAAAAAAGCTTGAAAAAAGAGCAACTTTTTCTGCAAAATTTTTTTCTTGATGAAATAATTCTTTTGCTAAAAGATACAAGCCTAAAACTGTCAAAACGCCAATTATGGCAGCAACAACTCTGATTGAGAAAATTGAAACTCCAAAAATTTTAAAAGAAAGAGCAATCAGCCACATCATTAGACCTTCCCTTCCGTAATTTTCAGGATAAAAGACTTTAAAATCTTTATTTTTTAAACTAAAAAAAGCTTCAGTTCCATTTATGGCCACATCAGGATAGAGTCCCGGGGGAATTAAGAAAAGTTTGTAAAACCGAAAAAAGAAAGCCACAAAAAGAATAAAAATTAAAAATAAAAATTCTTTTTTAATTTTCATACTTTGGTTTCTTTGTGCAAATTATATCAAAAAATTAGATAATGTAAAAATTTTTTGAGTTTATTATGAAAACAAATTTTTCAATCTTGACAATAAAAATTCGTCTTTGATAAAATTTAAAAATGAGTTTGTTAAATTTTTTTGATAAATTAAATAAAATTTCTCTGTATTTGCTTTTAATTTTTATTCCTCTTTTGTACTTGCCCCTTACCCAAAATTATCTAGATTTTCCCAAAGAAATTTTAGCTCAAATTTTGATTGCTTTAAGTTTTATAGGTTGGGTTGGAAAGTCATCTTTAAAAGGAGAATTAATTTTAAGAGGTTCAAAAATTTTTTATTTTTCTTTATTTTTTATCATCTTTTCTCTTTTTATTTCTTCTATTTTCTCAATTTCTAAAAAATCTTCATTTTTGGGTCTTTCTTTAGATTATGTTGACAGTTTTGTTAATTTTGTTTTGTTGATTTTATTTGTATTTCTTGTCATAAACTCTTTTGAAGAGAAGTTAGATGTTATTTCTTTGATTACCACTTTCATTATTTCAGGTTTCATAGCAGGGGTTATCAATCTTTTTCAAATTTATAAAATTTTTCTTTTGCCAGGTCAAATTACAAAAACAATTACTTTTAATACTATTGGCAACCCAAACGCTTTTTCAATTTTTTCTCTTTTACTTTTACCCATTTCTTTATTTTTTGCATTCAGAATAAAAGAAATTTCAAAACCATTTTTTGCTTTATTTATGATTTCTTCTTTAGTCTTTTTTCTTAATATTCTTTTTGTGAATTTTAAAACCGTTTGGGGAGCCTTAATCATTACAATTTTATTTTTCTTTACTTTAAGAACTCAAGACAAAAAAATGAGTTCAGTTTTAATTATGCTTTCAATGTTAGGTCTTATCATTTCTGTGTTTTTTTACTTTTTTTCTGTTCCCTTGAGAGGATTTCCCAACCTCCCTCCAGAAATTTCTCTTGGCTTTATTTCAGAAATAGAAATTATTAAAGGAGCCTTTTCCAACAATCTTAAAAATTTAATTTTGGGTACAGGACCTGCTACTTTTATTTTAGACTATTCTCAGTATCATTCTCCTCTTTTAAACCAAACCATCTTTTGGGGTACAAGATTTTTAAGAGGTCATTCAGCAACTTTTGATTGGCTTTTGACAAAAGGGATCTTGGGATTTTTGGGATTAATTTTTCTTTATTTGATAGCGTTTTATTATCTTTTCAAAAATTTACAAAAAGAAAATTTCTTTGAGATAAAATTGGGTGTAGGATTGACTTTTATATCTTTAATTTATGTTTCTTTGTTTTATCCTTTTAATTTTGCTTTGTGGTTTTCTTTCTTTTTTATTTTGGGAGTTTTCTTTTTATTTTTTTCTGAAAAAGAAACAAAAATTTTTGTGAACACTTCTTCAAAAACAATGATTCTGAACTTTATTTTGGCCATTTCTTTATTCTTGAGTATTTTATTGATCGTTTTTAACGTCAGATGGTATTTGGCAGAAGTGAATTTTTTAAAATCCTTGAATTTAACAGATGTGAATAAATCTATCGAAGCCTTAGAAAACACAGTAAGATTGAACCCTTTAATAGATAATTATTGGAGAAATCTTTCTCAATTGTATTTGGTTCAAGCCAATGCAATTTCTCAAGACTCAAAAATTCCTTTGGAAGAGAAAAGAAGCAAAGTAAATTTTGCCATCGCCAAAGGGGGAGAAGCCATTAATCAAGCAATAAGTATTGAACCGATGAACGTTGCTAATTGGAATGTAAGAGGGTTTTTCTATCAAAATTTAATTGGAATTGAAGGAGTAGAAAATTTAGCCTTACAATCTTACCGAAGAGCGATTCAATTGGAGCCTTCTTCTCCTTTTGCTTTTGCCGAGATTGGGAGAGTTTATATTTTATTAGCCCAAAACTTTTCTCAAAAAGATGAACAAAAAAAGAATGAAAATTTGAATTCAGCAATAGAGGTTTTGAATAAAGCTTTAAAATTAAAACCAGACTATCCAGTGGCAAATTATCTTTTGGCCGTGGCTTTAGACCAGCAAGGGAAATTAGAAGAAGCGATCGATAAATTAGAAAAAGCAAAAGTTTCAGCTCCTCAAGATTTTGGGTTAAGGTTTCAATTAGGAATGCTTTATTGGAGGAAAGGAGATTTGGATAAAGCCCAAGCAGAATTTGAAGAAACTTTAAAAATAAACTCAGACTATTCTAACGCAATTTACATGTTAGGTTTGATCTATGATAAAAAAGGTGAAAAAGAAATGGCTAAAAAAGAGTTTGAAAAAGTCTTAAAGTTGAATCCGGAAAATCAAGAAGTGAAAAAAATTTTAGAAAACCTCGAAAAAGGATTGTCTGCTTTGGAAGGATTAACCTCAAAAGAACCTCAAACCCAGCTTCCTCCAGAGATTAGGAAAAGGTAAACCCTCTTTATTTTAAAGGCAATTCAATCCAAAAAGTAGTTCCTTTTCCAAAACCCTCAGATTTTGCAAATATTTTTCCTCCGTGAGCTTCTACAAATTGAATTGCCAAAGAAAGCCCAATTCCTTTACCCGATCCATACATTTTTTTAGCTTCTATTCCTCTTTCAAAAAGGGTGCCTTTCAAAAATTTTTCTATTTCTTCTTTTTCCATTCCAATTCCTGTGTCTGAAATTTCAATTTTCAATTTTTTATTTTCAATTTTAGTTTTAATTTTTACTCCTCCTGTTCGGGTATACTTTATTGCATTATCTACTAAATTAAAAATTGCTTCTTTGATTTTCTTTCTGTCAATTTCAAGAGACGGCAAGGGGATTTTTTCATATTCCAAATATAAACCCTTTTCTTGGGCCGAAGATAAAAGTTCATTAACTACGCTTTCTATTATTTCTTCAATTTGACATTTTTCCAACTTTATACTATCTCTTTTGGTTTTATATCTTTGAATTTCGATTAACTGTTCTACTAAGTAATAAACATCGTCTGCTAATTTTTTAACTTCCACGAGTCTTTTTTTAATCACAGGATTATCTAAATTTCCATAAAATCCTTGTAAAATTCTATTTAAATATTCTCTTATCGGTCCCAAAGGAGTTCTTAAGTGGTGTTGAATTGATAAAATAAATTGTTCCTTTGCTTCCAAAAGTTCTTTTTGTTCTTTTAAAATTTTTTCAATTTCTTTTTTTCTTTTTGTTTCAAAAAATATATTTTTTTCAAACTGCCAAGCAAGAATTAAAAACAATAACAAAGAGAAAAAAGTCAAAATTTTAGAAAAATTATCTGTTAGAGAAGTAAATAAAAAAGAAAACAAAGCTAAAAAGATAACGATTCCAATTTGAGTCAAGAAAAATTTAATTTCAAAAAAAGAACTTTTTAATGTGAAAATTGACCAAACAATTAATAAAAAAGAAAGGATGGGGCCCAAAAAGATTTGTTTTTCATTTAAAAAATTATTAACGATTAAAAAATAAAAAATTACATTAAAAACAATAAAGATTCCGAGAACAATTAAAAAGTAAATCGCATTTAAATTTCTATAATTTAAAAAAGAAATTCCATAAATTAAAGTAATCAACCATAAAAAAAACATAAAAAAAAGAGAAAGAATTAAAGTTAACAAAAAGGAAAAAGAAAAAATTTTAAAAAAAGAAATTAAAAATAAAATTAAAAAGAAGATTAACAAAAATATTGTCTTTTTAAAATGAGTCCCTTCCAAGAGAGAAATTAGTACTAATACCGCGGTCAAAAAAAAGAAAGTAGAAACAAAATTTACCTTGGACCAGAAATTAATATTAAAGAAAGAAGGATAAAAGCAAAAGTAAAAAGAAAATATCCAAAAAAAAGAGAGAACAAAAAGCAATGGTTCAAAAAAAACTTTTAGTTTTTCCATTTTTATTTTAATTTCTCTCTTATTATTTCTACCAATTGATCCAAAGAGACATCAACTTTTAACAAGATTTCATCGATTTTTTCTTGAATTAATTTTTGATTTAGTTCAGGGTCGCTAAAATTCGTAAAAGCAAAAACTTTAATATCTTTGGTTTCGGGATTTTTTCTAATTTCTTTTAAAATTTCAATTCCGCTAATATCTGGCAAAAGAATATCTAACAAAATTAAATCTGGTTTTTCTCTATTTCCTTTTTTAATCTCTTCAATTTTTTCTAAAGCTTCTTTTCCAGAGGTGGCACTGTCTGTTTGAAAATTTTTCATTCTTAACCCTTCCTCCAAAAGTGTCAAAGTGGGAAAGTCGTCTTCAACGATTAAAATTTTTTCATTCATAGTCCCAAAAATATTTTAACTTTATTTTCGCTCACTTTCAACACTCCTCTTTCGAACTTATAAACGATTTTCTTTTTTTCTAAAGTTTCAATTATTAATTCTTCAAAAATTAGAGTAATAAAATTGATATGTTTTGATAAAATGTCAAAATTGCCCAATTTGTTTTTTGAGGAAACCGACCTTACTAATCCTGAAAAATTTTCACTTTTCAAAGCTGGAGAACAAAAAACTTTTACTTCCAAAGCTTCTTCCATAAAATTTTTATAATTTTAAATCTTTCAACCCTCCTACAAACAAAAAAGCTTCATCTGGAAGTTTATCGTACTTTCCATCCAAAATTGCTTTTACTCCTTCAATGGTGTCAGATTTTGGTACGTATTTTCCTGGTAGACCTGTTTGGTCCTGAGCGGTAAAGAAATTTTGAGTCATAAAATTTAAAATTTTTTTTGCTCGATGATAAATCTTTCTGTTTTCTAAAGATAGTTCTGTTTCTCCAATGATAGTTACAATTTGTTCTAAATTTTTATATTGTTCCAAAACTCTTTTTGCTTCGAGTAAGAGTTCATAATGTTCTTTTCCCAAAATAGAAGGATTAATAGCAGAGGAAGAAGAAGCCAAAATATCAACCGCAGGGAACCTTCCTTCTTGGTAAACATCTCGAGACAAAATTATTATAGAGTCAAAATAAGGCAGGATGGCCTGAACCCCAGAATCTGTAATGTCGTCTGCTGGTACATAAACAGCTTGAATGCTTGTTATGGCTCCATTTTTGGTTGAAACCAATCTTTCTTCGAGGGACGAAATTTCGCTATAGAGAGTGGGTTGATAACCATCTTCCGAAGGAATTTCTTCAAGCATTACCGAAATTTCATTTCCCGCCTGCAAGAATCTGTAAACGTTATCGATAAAAAAGAAAACGTTCTTTTTTAATTTATCCCTAAAATATTCAGCTAAAGTAATTCCAACAAAACCCACTTTAGACCTTATTGTGGCAGCTTCGTTCATTTGTCCAAAAACCAAACTTATCCAAGGTAAAATATTTGTTTTTTTCAAAGTTTCATAAAGTTCTTGTCCTTCTCTTATTCTTTCTCCGATTCCTGCGAAAACCGCATACTCTTTTTTTAAAAAAGAAAGATTGTGCATTAATTCCAAAAGCAAAACAGTTTTTCCCACTCCCGCCCCTCCAAAAATTCCCAATTCTTCACCTTTTATTAAGGGGACAAAAAAATCGATTACTTTTATTCCCGTTTCAATTATTTCCCTTCCTGGGACAATATCTTGATACGATGGAGGAGAGCCCCAAATTTCTTTTTTTTCTTTGGTTTCAATTTTAGCTCCTCCGTCTAAAGGGTTTCCAAAAATATCAATTACTCTTCCTAACAATTCTTCTCCTACCGGAATTTCAAAAAATTTTTTAGTTCTTTCTACCTTATCTCCTCTTGAAATTTTTGAAACATCGGAAAGACAAAAACAGTAAAAACTATTTTCTCTGGAAGACTTGCAAACCTCAAAAAAGACAGAAGGGTTTTTTTCTAAAACCAAGATTTCTTTTATAAACGGAACGCTTCTATAAAATTCTACTTCTACTATCTCTCCTTTTACTGCTACTATTTTTCCTTTTTCTAAATCCATAATTTTTGTCCAAAAACTTGCTCGATTTGTTTTTTATTATAAATTTTTCTTTTAATTTTTTCTTGTTCTTTTTTTATTATCTCTTTTAATTTTTGAGCATTTTCTTGAGCTTGATGCATTGCGATCATTCTTGTGGCATATCTTGAAAGTTGGTGTTCCCAAAGAGTTTGATAGAAAAAAGAGAACAACAATTCTTCTTCGAAAAAATTTAAAATTTCCTCGGGAGAAGGTTCAAAGAGATAAGGTTTTTCTTTTGTTGATTTTTCTTTTTCAATTTCTATTCCAGAAATGTTTGTGATTACTACTTGTTGAGTTAATACTGTTTTAAACTTTCCATGAAAAACTAAAATTTTTTCATAATTTTTTATAAAATCAAAAATTTTTCTAATATCTTTAACGTCAGGATTTTCATCGTTTAATTCAAAATAATGAAACTTTAAATTAAAAGAACTTTTTTCTGCTAAATTTTTTCCCATTCTTCCTACTACTACCAAATCTGCTTTTTTTTCTGATAAATATTTTTCAACCTCTTTCCAAATGTCAAAGATCAATTTTCCATAAAACCTTTCGTTTGAAGAAAGAAAAACTACAACCTCCTCCTTTTTTCGAAAAGATATTTTGAATGGATAAACTGATTTTATCGTGCCATAAACTTCCAAAAGTTCTTCTATAAATTCTCTCGTTTTTAAAACGCTTTCTCTGATTTCATTCATTTTCGTTTTTGCTGCTTCTTGGTAAACTTGAGCAATCGTTTCGATATAAAATATTGTTTTTAAGGTTTCTTTAATTTTTTTTAAGACCAACATGAAATTTATTAAAAGCTTTCCAAAAGCCTTTTAATTTTTGGCAAAATAATTTCAATAAAGGAATTTAATTCTTTTAAACTTTCCATCGTTCTAATTTCTTCTATTTCTTTTAATTTTCCTTCTTGATACTTTTTTATTATTTCTTGTTTTTCTAATTTTACTAAATCTTCAGGTTTTCCTTCAAAAAAACCAGCAAACAAAAGACCAAAAAGAAAAATTCTTAAAGAATAAGAAATTAAAGTTTCTGGATCTTGGTCGAATAAAATTTCTATTTTTTTTCCAGTTTCTAAAATCTTTTTTGTTTTAGCAGAAAGTTCAACTCCAAACTGGGCCACGGTAGAAGCTTTTTGATATTCAATGAGATTCTTCCTTATTAAATCTGCCATTTCTTTTTCAATTTTGGTTTTCGTTTGTTTTCCTACTCTTGAAACCGACAAAAAAGGATTGATCGCAGGTCTTTTTCCTTTTTTAAATTCGTCGCTATCAAAAAAAATGTGCCCGTCTGTCATTGCCATAAGATTTGTCTGAATGTATCCTGAAATATCATTTTCCAAAGTTTCTGCGATTGGTAAGGCAGTAATGCTTGCTTGCCCAAATTCATTTTCAACGTTTCCTGCTCTTTCTAAAAGTTGGGCGTGAACATGAAAAACGTCACTTGGATAACAAGCCCTTCCAGGAATTTTTTTTGCTAAAAGAGAAATTTCTCTATAATATTTGGCGTGAGAAGTTAAATCATCAAAAATTAAAAGAACTTTTTTTCCATTATCTCTAAAATATTCTGCAACCGTCATTCCAGAAAAAGGAGCTAAATAATTTAAAATAGGGGAGTCTCTTCCAAAGCCTGAAATCATTATTACTTTTTCAAAAACATTTTTTTCTTTTAAATATTCTTCAACAAATTTCACCGCAGAAATTTCTTTTCCAATTCCAACATAGATACAAATCGTTCCTTCTCTCGATTGATTTACCATAGTTTGCAATAAAAAAGTAGTTTTACCTGTCTTTGGGTCTCCGATTACCAATTCTCTTTGGCCGTGGCCTATGGGAACTAAAAAATCTACAATCGTCACTCCTGTTTCCAAAGGCCTTTTTACTCTTTTTCTTTTTACAATTCCAGGCGCTTCTCTATAAATTTCTAAATGTTTTTTTTCTCCAAGTACGGGTCCCAAATCATCTATCGGTTGTAAAAGAGGGTTTAAAATCCTTCCCAAAAGTTTATTTGAAACCGGAACTTTAAAAGTTTCTCCTGTTCTCACCACCAATTCTCCAGGTTTTAATAATTTCTCCCCAAAGATTAAAATTTTGGCCGTTTCTCTTTCCAAAGAAAAAGCAATTCCTTTGGCTCCGCTTTCCGTGATTATCGTTTCGTTTATTTTTAAAGAGGGCAAACCCGAAACTTCCAAAAGAAAATTTGAAACTTTTATTATTTTTCCGATTTCTTCTGTTTTTTCTAAATATTCTTGAAACTCATTCATAAATTTTTTCAATTTTTTTTGCTAAAGAATAATCTTTCCATTTTCCTTGGTATTCTATTTTTGCTCCCCCAACAATTTTTGAATTAACAAAAATATCCAAAATTACCCTTTTACCTAAATTTTTTTTGAACCATTCCCGCATTTCTAAAATGAAGCTTTCTCTGGGTTCAAAAGCAATTTCCAATTTTACTATTGGAGTTTTCAAAAGAGTTTCTTTTAAACGATCAAAAAATTCTGAAAACTCGGCTACAGAAATATATTTTTCTTTTTTTTCTAAATTTTCAATTTCTCTTTTGAAACCTTCGCTTACTTTGCCTTTTAATTTTTCTGAAAGAAAAATTTCAGGTTGTTTAAAAAGAAGGTCCTTTGCAATTTCTATTTGTTCTAGAATAAAAATTAAATCTTCTTTTGTAATTATTTTTTCTGCCAATTTTTCTAAAATTTTTTCCATTTTTTAAAAAAGTTTATCTTCTTTTGCTTTTTCCAAAGCTTCCATAACCAATTTTTCATGGGTGCTAATGTCTATCGATTTTCCGATGGTTTTTTTTGACACATCGATTATTATTCGATAAATTTCTTTGTCAATTTCTGCTAATTTTCTTTTTTTGTAATTTTCAATTTCTTCTTCTTTTTTAAAAATTTTTAATTTAACCTCTTCAAAGAGAGAATTTAAAACTTGAGAAATTTTTCTGCTAAATTCTTCTACTAAACTTTCACCCTTCAACCTTACTTCTTTTACTATTTCCTCTTTTTCTTCTTCCAAAGCTTTATTAATTTGGTTAATTTTTTCTGAAATTGTTTCTTTTTCTTTGAGCAAAGAATAAATAAAATCTTCAGTTTCTTTTTTTATTGCTTTTTCAAGGTTTTCTCTTTTTTCTTTTAGTGTTTGATAAAAAACAGAAATTTCTTTTTCTTGTTCATCCATTATTTCTGAAGCTTTTTGGTAAATTACATTTATTTGCTCTTTTTGTTGTTGTGAAAATTCATCAAGAATTTTCTTTTTAATCTCTGTCAAAAGATTTTTAACTTCTTCTTTTACTGTTTCTTTGAGAAAGCTTTCTAATTTTTGCGAAATTTCTAAATCAGAATTTTTTATTTCAACTTTTTCTTTTTTTGAAATTTTTATCAAAATTAAAATTATTAAAAGATTCAAAAAAATTAGAATAAGATAAAATAAAATCTGATTTTCTTGCATACTTTTTCTTTAAAAAAATATAACAAATAAAGCCAAGCCAATTCCAGCTAAGGTTAGAATAGAAATCCCAATTAAATTTAAAATCATCGCAGTTTGAATGCTTTCTTTTGCCAAAGGGTTTCTACTAATACCAGAAATTCCTTCTCTTAGAACGCGCGCAAAAAACAAAAAACCAAACGAGAAACTCATTATCGCTAAAATTATCGCAAAAACATAACGTAAAACTTCTGGGATATTTTTTTCAATTTTTATTCCAGAAAGTATTTCTTGAATTATTTGTCCAATCCCCGTTTTCTTTTGGAAAGAAGAAAAGGTAATCGGTTGCGGATTTACAAAAACCAAAATTAATCCTTCTTCTTTGTCAAAATCTTGCAAAGCTTTTCCCAAAGCAAATCCAGATTGAGTTGCTTTTTGCCCTACACCGGGTTTGTTAGAAGAAGTAATAAAATCTCCTCTTTTGATTTTTCCGTTTTGAGTTGATACTTTTACTAAGGCTTCCCCATATGATATTACTGGCAAAGATGTAGTAGTTTTTTTGCCAAAAACTAAAATTGGTTTTTCACCCAAAACTCCAACGATGTTTTCGTCATAAGCCGTATCACAACGAAAAATTTCTTCTTTTTTTGCGCAAACAATTTCTCCATTTTGGGCGTTTTCATCTTTAATTTCTAAATTTTGCGCGATCGAAGGAACCGTTTGAGAAAAAGAAATTTGGAAAATCAAAGTTAAAAAGAAAATAAAAAATAAATTCCACTTTTCCATTAAAAAATTTTAACAAATAACAAAAATTTTTCAAATTGTATTATTCAAAGAAAAATTTTTCCAAATTTAATCTTACATTCAAAAATCAAGAGGCCTTATAAATATATTCCTTTAAATTTTCCGACCAATTCGAGCAAACTTTATAATTTGTCTTACAAGAGGGTGAAATTGACAAATTTTGTTGTAAAATAAATTAAAAATTCCGTCACGGAAATTTAAAAAATTTAAAATTTTAATAACTTTTAAATTTTCCAAGAAATTCACACTTGACAAAAAATTTTGACTAACTTAAAATTAAATAATATCCATTAAAATTTCCGTCACGGAAATTATAAAAATTTAAATGGAAAACAACAAAGAAAAATTAATAAGTATTAGTGAATTAATCGAAAGAGCGAAAAAATTAGGAGTTGATTTTGGAAATACAGATCCTAAAAATCGGTTGAGATACTACGTTAAAATTGGCCTTTTGCCCCACGCCAAAAGAAAAATTTTCAAGAAAAATGGAAAACCTGAAGGAGCCTATTCTGAAGAGATAGTCTGGAAACTTTTTGAAATTGACCGAAAGATAAAAGAAGGGAAAACAATCTTGGAGATTAAAAAAGAAATAGAAGAGATAAAAAGCGAGAAAGAAGAAACTTTTGAATCAAAGGAGAAAAAAGACCAAAAAGAAGAAATTTTTGAATCAAAAGAAAAAAATACTGAAACTTCCCAAACGATTGAGCTTCCCAAAATTGAATTAGAAGAAAAAACTATTGAACTACCCAAAATTGAAATTGAACCTTCAAAAGAAAGTGAAAAAAAATATTTTGTAAAAAGGCCTTTGGGAATTTTTACAATTTTCATTTTTTTATTCATTTCATTTTTTCTTTTAAAAAGTATGGATTTTAAAAAAACATTTTTATACTTTTCCTCTTTGACCAACTCAATGGGTTCTTTGGCGCAATTGACAGAAGGGTTTCAAGGCAGTAATGAGAAAAATTCAATCGAAGGAATATTTCCAAGTTTTTTAAATATAGAACCTTATTTGACAATTAATGCCGAAACTGCAATCGAAGGTTCGCTGAATGTTTCAAAAGAAATTTTATCTCCAATCTTTAGAGCTTCAGATTCAATGCAAGCTCCAAATTTTGTGATTACAAAAGAGGAGTTTGCGGCAACCCTTTCCACGCAAGCTTTAACTGCCAACCGAACTTATACTTTTCCAAACGAATCTGGAATAGTTTGTCTTTCTACTGGAAATTGTGTTGGATTGAGAGGAGAAGTAACAAGCACAGGAGGGAGCGCAAACAGATTGGCAAAATTTTTAGGACCAAACACTCTTTCGAATTCTTCAATTTCAGATTTGTTTACTGGAATAGCAATTACCATTGACGCTGCGGGAAACGTTGGAATTGGTACTCAAGCTCCGAGAGGAAAATTAGAAGTTGGAGGAAATTTAATCACTACTGGAAATTTGGGAATTGGAATTTCCAATCCACAATATTCTCTTCATGTTGGAGGAAAAATTCAGGCCACGGGAGACATTTGTACCGATCTGGGAGGAGGCAAATGTTTAAGTCAATTAGTTCCTTCTTCTTCCGTAATCACTCCTTCTACAGTAGTTCTTGGAAGGGGAGGGGGAATAGGCGGTTCTGGTACTCCAAACTACATTCCCATTTGGACCACAGCAAACACTCTCTCAAATTCAATTTTAAGTCAAATAAATTCAACCTTAACCTTGACTGGAGATTTAAACGTTACTGGGTTGTTGACAACTTCGGGTTTGAAAACTTCAACTTTCCAACTCGCAACCACGACAAAAGCAGGATATTTATTGACAGCAGCGGACGAATACGGAAACATTATTTTTACTCCTCCACCAACAGAAACCATTCCTGTAGGCACTAAAGTTTTGAGAGCGGCGCTTCCAATTTTTGACTATTCGTCGCCAGCTCAAACTGCAAGTACTTCTTTTGTGGCGGTCACAAAAAAAATTTCTACATCAAATTTGTTAGAAGTTTTGCCACCAAAAATTCCAAATTCCCAAAGAAAATTTGCCTTGTTAATAAAATTTTCAGACAACATCCCAGACATAGCCTCTTCGAGCTGGATGATAGATTTTGATAACCTTTCAGATTTAACTTTCGAATTTCAAGGTCAAAACCTTCCTTCTTTAGATTCTGGAATTTTACACTTAAAAGAGAACATTGAAAATTTAACCCAAGACAATTGGACATTAAAAGTGAGGGTGCCAAGTTATGAATACGCAATAAGAATATTTAATATTTTTTTAATTTGTTATGATGAAGTTCAATAAAAATTATTCAATAAAAATTATTTTGAGGTTGAAAGGAATGCGTTTTAAAGGTCGAGCATTCTAAAAAAGAAAATAAAGCAAATAGTTTTAATGAGGATAAAAGAAAAAATTAGAGAAATTTTCAGGCCAAGACTGAAATTAGAGAAAGGAACGAGATTTGTTTCGTTCTTGTTTATTGCGGTTTCGATTGCAATTTCCGGTTTAGTTTTGTGGGCAGCGAATATGTATTACAACATCGATACCGGGGAAGTAGTAGTTGAAGAATTTCAAAGAGTGACAAATATTTTAAGAGCCACTGCAGGATTGATCGTTGGGGGAACAGCTACTCAGAATCCAAGCGCAGGTTATGTTTTCGAAGTGGTTGGTTCATCGAAATTAGCGAGTACAACATTAGCGACTACAACAATTGCCACAGGACCTTTAACTTTATCTGCAGCCAATCAGGAATTAAGGTTTACTGGTGGAACGAGCTATTATGTTGGAATTAAAGCACCCACGACCTTATCGACAACTTCAGTTTATACTTTGCCAGCAAATTATCCTGCAAATACAGGATATATTTTGACTTCAGACACTTCTGGTAACTTATCTTGGACTCAAGCTGGAACAGGAGGAATTGGTGATATCACTGCAGTCGGCGATTGCGCAAGCGGTGATTGTTTCACTCAAACAGGAGGTAGCGGAAATAATCTCTGGTTCATAACCGGAGGTGGCGGAAGGATTCAATTAACGGGTGCTTCAACTGCATCCAATTACACCGTGACCTTGCCAGCTGCAAACGGAACGATTGCTTTGGGAACTGGTGCTGCAAATCAAGTTGCTTACTGGACAGGAACGAATATCTTAGCTGGAACAAGTACCCTTCCTGCAAGGATGGGTGGTACTGGTGCCGATTCTTCTGGCTGGAACGGAATGGTAAGAGTTGTCGCAGGAAGTTGGTCAGCAGTACAAGGAACAGCAGGTTATGCTGCCTATTGGTCAGATGCTAATACAGTGGCCGGTGAACAATATTTATCAGTAATCAGAGGTGGTACTGGAAAAGGCTCTTGGACTCAATGGGGAGTTTTGTATGCTGATGGAAGCACGAGTCTTAACAATGTTGCTACCTCGACTACTTATGCAATTTTGACCGCTAACTCATCAGCAGCACCAAGTTGGAGAACAATTTCACAATTGATTTCTGCAACTAACGGTCTAACAGCAACTGGAACTACCCAACTCACGCTAAAACTCGGTGGAGCATTGAGTGAACCTACTATGATTGCCTTAGCAAACTATGACCTAATTTTCAAGTTGACTGGAACTGGTGATTTCAGAGTTCAAGATGCTGCTGGAACCGATACTTTAATTGTTAACGATAGCGGGCAAATTTTATACAAGACCTATCCTTTGGCTCGAACGGGAAAGCAGGTTTTGAGGGAAATGATTCCGATTTTTGGTTTTGATTTGCCAGCAAAAACTGCAACCACAAGCTATGTTCAAATTTCACGAACGATCGTAAATTATCCTTTAAATCCTTGCGAATCAGGAGCGAGTAGAGTTCACAAATTAGTGATTAGATACGGTGCCACTGCTACTTCTACTTGGCAAGTTGCCACTTCAACCGGAGGCTATACAGAACTTACGGTTCCTCCAACCGGAGCGACATCAACAGGAAGCGTTTACACCATTACGACTGACATCCCCACGCCAAGCGGTAGCTGTACTGGTTGGAACCAGGGAACAGACACAGACGATTGGTGGGTAAGAATGAAATTAACTGGGACGGGCGAAATTATGATTTATCAGATTTTCTTGGCAGCATACGACCAGCTTCCATAATTCTGAGCGCATACCGTATTGCGTAGAGCGTAGCTCGTATTGCGTATAAAAGCATATAGCGTATTTCGTATAGCGTATAAAAAAGATTAGGTCTTTTAGGGATTTGGATGCCTAGAAGGAAGGACATAGGTTAGTGCTGGAGATTTATAAGAGAACAAAAAGTTTTTCAAAAGAAGAAATGTTTGGGTTGAGTAATCAATTAAGGAGGGCAGCAGTTTCGATTATTTCGAATATTGCCGAAGGATTTTCGCGTAAATCTTTAAAAGAAAAGATCCATTTTTACTCAATGGCAAAAGCCGCTAACACTGAGCTCCAGAATCAACTTTTAATCGCCAGAGATGTTGGATATTTAAGCGGAGAGAAATTAAAGGAATTAGAAGAACAATCCATTAGAGTGAACAAACTGATTATTAGAATGAACAAACTGATTAGTGGTTTAATCCGATAATGTAAAAAGTAAATCCCACAATACCCAATACGCAATACGAAATACGAATTTCCATGAATTTCAAATCATTAAAAAAGGTATTCATCGCGATTTTACCGAGTTTAATCGTGGGAGGTTTGATATTTGGTGCCAATCTCTATTACGATTTGGATTTGGGAAAGGTAATTGTTGAGCAAATCACAAGGATTGTTGGAATGTTTGAGACGACTGCGACAACTACTTTGGCAACTCTTTCAGGTTATGTCGGTATTAAAACCGCAACTCCCACAGAGGCATTAACAGTTGTAGGAAATATTGGAATTCAAGCAGGAACAAATGCCTTTATTGGTACATTAGATAACTATGCTTTAAGTTTAAGAACAAATAACACAGATAGAGTTTTCATTGATACTTCTGGTAATGTCGGCATCGGGACGACGGTACCGAATTACAAATTAACAGTAGCAGGTCCAATTTCAATGTATGATGAAGCTCAAACTTTAGATTCTCGATATTTTGGGGATACATTTTTACGAGGATGGAGTTCATTTGCTGCTGGTAGCGAAGCGAATATTACTTATACGACCGATGCCACTTCTCCTGTAGGCAACGAAGTAATCGAAGTTTCTACTTTTGTTTGGGCACGAGGACCTAAAATTAGATTGGATAGAACTAAGAATTATGAAGTTGAAATGTGGGTTAAACGACAAACTGCTAATACTCCTGGAACATTTTATTTTGTTGTTTCCAATTATGATTGTAATGGAAATATAATTTCAGGAGATGGTGCAGATTGGCATTATCCTTATTCTACTTCTCAAGCTAATATTTCAACCAGTACTTGGACTAACTATCGATTCGTAGTTGGTCCTTATGGAGGATCAAAAAATCATGCCTCAAATGCTTGCTATATCAGTGTAGGTTTTATAGTGAATTACACAACTGGCAACGATGTAATGAGGCTTACAGGATTTAGAATAAGACCTTTACCTAGATATCCTAATGAAGCATTAACAATAACAAATGCAGGCAACGTCGGCATTGGGACGACGAATCCAAGTGAAAGGTTATCAATAGTTGGTGATAATCAAGCAGTGGCTGTATCTCAAAGCATTGATTCATACAGTAGTTCAATTCCAATAGGTGCTAAACTAGGAGCTTGGG
>Ga0078972_1002960_pt1 | contig 53148 bp, 50 predicted proteins | sample YelNatPaOPGAMG01_FD_67568 | JGI IMG/M metagenome (GOLD analysis project Ga0078972, IMG submission 67568) | Hot spring thermophilic microbial communities from Obsidian Pool, Yellowstone National Park, USA - OP-RAMG-01 (SPADES assembly) (version 2) | ecosystem: Environmental > Aquatic > Thermal... | reverse complement strand
GGGTCGGGAATACTTCTCGAAACTCGGCTGGCAGGCAAATGTTATCTGGCGCATCGCGTCCTCGTTACTCCTACATCATTAGACGCCAATGACGCGGATTCGGAACTTAATCAGAGGCTCCCTAAGTCTTGTGGAATCAGTTTCTAGCGGTCCTCACAACCCAAAGGTTGCAGGTTCAAATCCTGTCCCCGCAACCAGGCACGGTTCTTCTATTGGGCCGGGGTGCTCTTTGTTACGCACCGGCCTCTCGTGCAGCGGTGGATGGAGAGGCCGGTACGGAATCCGGCACTGCGCGTCATCTTCAAGATCAAGACAATGATGAAAAGTTAAAGCGCAGGCCGGGTTTGCAGTGCGTGGGTGAGCACGGCAAGGGCTTGCTCGAGCTCTTGACCGCTGACCTGCTGGCGCGGGCCGCGGACGCGCGCATTGCCCATGCCGGTTTCTTGCTGGACCAGCTTGATGAGCTGAATGAATTTGGGAACGGTATCCATGCGCAGCAAGGGCAGGAACCAGCGGTAGAGGGCGAAAGCTTCGCCGGTCTTGCCGTCCAGCGCAAGACGGAAGAGCTCTACCGATTCCTTCGGAAATGCGTTGACGAGTCCGGCGACCCAGCCGGTCGCTCCCGCTGCAATGCCTTCGACGATGGCGTCATCCACGCCGACGAAGATGGAGAGCTTGTTGGTGAGGGCGCGAATTGCGGTGATGCGGCGGACATCGGTGCTGGACTCCTTGACGGCTTGCAGATTGGAGTGTTCGGCGGCGAGTTCTGCAATCTGCTCAGGAAGAAAATCAGTGCCGTAGGAGACTGGATTGTTGTAGAGCATGCAGGAGAGCGGAGTGGCGGTGATCACTTCGCTGAGGTAAGTCTTCATCTCGCGCCAATCGCCCTTGTAGACATAAGGGGGTAACACCATCAGCCCTTTGCAGCCAGCGCTGGCGGCAGCTTGTGCGAGTGAAACAGATTCCGCAGTGGAGAGAGAAGAGATGGCTGCGACCACGGGAACCCTGTGGCCCGCCGTCTGCACCATGTTGGTGAGGATGGCGATCTTTTCTTCGGTGGAGAGGGTGGCTGCTTCTCCTAATGAGCCAAGCATGATCAGCCCTGTACAACCGCTGTCGATCATCCAATTGGCATGCCTGGCCATGAAAGCGTGGTCCACCTGCAGTTGCGCGTCAAAGCAGGTAGTCATGGCGGGCATGACGCCTTTCCATTGCATAGATGTTGCTCCTTATTGAAGTGAGTGATTGGTGTGGGGAATGGTTCTGGTGCCGGCAAGGGTGCCCACCTGCACAGGTAAAACGGGCGGGCGGATGCTGTTGGCTTGCCATCCAAAAAGAAAGTGTGCGGCTGAGCCGCAGACGCGTCCCTGGCATGGCCCCATGCCGCAGCGCGTATGCAGCTTGGCCGCCCGCCATGAGGTGTGGCCGTTCAGCCGCTCATAGGGAATGTCTTCGCAACGGCAGACCAGCGTATCTGGCTGGCAAAGGTGCCGCAGTTCTTCGCGCAAGGCAAAGGCGCGGCGCATCTCAGTGGCAAACCGAAGTGCGTGACTTCTTTTGAAGCGGAGTGCTTGTGCTCTTTCGTATTGCCCGCTGCTGGCGAGTCCGGCAATCTCGCCTTCGATGAGGGATTTCTCCAGGCCTCCAATGCCAGTGCTCTCCCCTGCGCAATAGACTCCCGGTATGCTGGTTTGCTGCAGAGCATTGACGGAGACTCCGTGATCAGTGATCTCGCAGCCGAGCAATGCCGGTAGCTCCAGGTTGGGCACGAGATGGAAGCCACAAGCAAGCAGGTCGCAGCTGATCTCTATCTGGCGATGGCCATTGCTGATGGTTACTGCACGCAACTGCCCCTTGCGGCCATGCGCCATGATGGGCCACCAGCCAGGCTTGTAGGGAACCTGGGATAACGCACCGCGATAGCGCAAGCCTTCTGCGATCTTGCCGGGATGAGTCAACAGCGCAAGCGAGAAGCCAGCCAACCTGGACAGGGAAGCCTGTTCGCAAATGGCGAGAACATGGGCGCCGTGCTGTTGCAGATATGCTGCGACCGCGAGCAGGAGCGGTCCGCTGCCTGCGAGCACGATGCGTTTGTTGGCCACTGTCAGGCCGGATTTCACGAGTGCCTGCAGTCCGCCCGCGCCTGTTACGCCACGGAGGGTCCAGCCGGGAAAGGGAAGAAACTGTTCTCTTGCTCCGGTCGCCAGAATCAGATGGTTGTATCGAATCTCACTGAATCCATCGGGACCCTCGGCGTGCAAAAGGCCTCTCTCTGGCGCGGCAAAGATGCGATGGCCAGCGAGGAAGGTGATATTGCGCTCGTCAATTTTGCGACGCCATTGTTGAGCGAGCGGGCTTTCTAATGCATGAACAGAATTGCGCCAGATCTGGCCGCCGAGTTCCGGGTTTTCATCGAGGATGGCAACGCGAGAGGTTCCGGCTGCGGCGCAGGCGGCGGCCATACCCGCAGGGCCGCCACCCGCGACGACGACATCGAACGTCGAGTTTTGATTGCTATTCATCGGTGCGAACCGCCATGCCTTCCGCGCAGGGGATGCGGCAGGAAAGCCGGTCAGGAACGCCGTTGATGGTGACACGGCACTCGTAGCAGATGCCCATGCCGCAGAGTGGTCCACGGGTTTCGCCCGTTACGGATATGCGGCAGCCTGCTTCCTGCTGCATCAGAGCGGCAGCGACGGATGTGCCGTATGCCACCTGAACAAGACGGTGATTGATGCGCAAGGAAATGAGCTCAGGCATGTGGCCCCTTCTGTGATGCGCCGAGTAGGCGGGCGGGCAGGTAAGGCTCCATAGGAATGTCGATGCTTGACCCGGTGAAGATGTGCCTCAGGATTTTTGCCGTAGCAAGCGAGGTGGTGATGCCGAGCCCTTCATGGCCGGTGGCGAGGTAAAGGGAAGAATCCTGCGGATGAGGACCGATCAGCGGAAGCTTGTCCGCGGTGGCGGCGCGAAAGCCTTTCCAGGTGCGCAGCACGGTGAGTGGCTCGATGGCGGGCATATATAAAAGGGTCTGCCGCAGCATCTGCTGCAATATAGCCTGGTCAATGCCTGGATGGCTGGCATCGTATTGGCGCGATGAGCCAATGAGTATCTGGCCGGTTTTTCTTGGCTGCACATTGAAGGCTACCGAGTCTGCCGTGCCTGAGCCGGCGCTGCGAATGTAGCCCAGCTCCACTAACTGATGCCGGACAAAGCCTGGCGCTCTGTCTGTGATTGCCAGATGCCCCTTGCGAGGACGTATGGGCAGGTCTGGCGTAATGATGGCAGCGGAGGCGCCGAGAGCATTCACAATGCGAGGCGCGGTCAACGTGTCTCCATTGTGCAGCGACACCTGCCCCTGCGAGGCTTTCACGGCCTTTTGTGAGATGAGTCTTGCACCGCGCTCCCTGGCCCGTTGCAGGAAGTAGAGCGCCGCGCAGGGCGGGTAGATGACTGCATCGTCTTCCACCAGCAGGCCTCCGGACAGGCCCGGGCGCAGATTCGGCTCTTCCTGCGCCAGTTCGCCTGCATCGAGTATGCGCAGAGAAAGCCCGCGCTGCGCGTAGAGGGCATGCTTTCGAGCCACCTCCTGCATCTCTTCTTCGTTCGCTGCAACCCAGATGGTGCCGGTCTTTTCGTACTCCACCTCGCTGGGCAATTGCGTGGCGAGGTCATTCCAGAGTTGCCGCGAGTAGTGCGTGAGGGCAAGCTGTTCGGGCGAGTCGTCCATGATGACGATGTGGCCCATTCCGGCCGCCGTGGCTCCTCCACCTACGACGTCTGTCTCCACTACGATGACACTCATGCCTGCCGAGGCACACTCCATGGCGCAGGCCGCGCCCACAATGCCTCCGCCAAGAATGAGCACATCGCAGGAGGAAGTCATGCCTGTATGCCCAGCATGAAAGGATCTTCGGGATCGAGAATGAGAGTGGACTGAGCAGTGATGTAAGCCGAGCCTGTGATGCTGGGATAGACACCGTCTTCACGAACATCCAGCCGCCCATCAAAGATGCCGCCAAGAATACCCTCCTGCCGCCATACTTCTCCCGGTTCCAGCTTGCCGTCGGCATACAGGCAGGCCATTTTGGCGGAGGTTCCTGTTCCGCAGGGGGAGCGGTCATAGGCTTTGCCGGGACACAGGACAAAGTTGCGGCTGTGCGCCCCGCGATGGACTGCCGGCCCGAAGAGTTCGATGTGGTCGATCTCCTGTCCGTCGTCTCCCGTGATGCCCTGCCGGGTCAGCGCATTGCGAATGGCCCATGTGTATGCGGTCAATTCGTCTACATACTTCAGGTCGAGCGAGAAGGTGTGCTCCTCGACCAGGAAGAACCAGTTTCCACCCCAGGCGACGTCTCCGGTCACTGGGCCATAGCCGGGCACTTCGACTGTCACCTGGCTGGCGGAGCGATAACTCCTGACATTGTCCACGGTGATCAGGCCATTTTCATGCAGGGTTGCCCTGACCGCGCCCACGGGCGTGTCGACGCGGTGCTCGCCAGGCTGAATCCTGCCCAGATAGGCAAGTGTTTTGATCACTCCTATAGTTCCATGTCCGCACATGCCAAGATAGCCCACGTTGTTAAAGAAGATGACGCCGAAATCGCAGGCAGGATCATGTGGTTCGCAAAGCAGAGCTCCTACGATGACGTCATGCCCGCGTGGCTCGTTGACCACGGCAGTGCGGAAATCGTCAAACTCGGTCCGCAGCCGTTTGAGTCTGCAGGCAAGAGGGCCGTCACCAAGGCCGGGCATTCCATCCAGGACGAGTCGCGTGGGCTCGCCTGCAGTGTGAGAGTCAATGATAGAAATACGGCGAGCAAAAGTCATAGATGGGAAAAGCTCCAAGTACTGTTTACCACATTGGATACATTTTCGTCTTCGAGGCGTTTTTGTTTCACACGCGAAGCCGCGCGCGTACAGTTTCGCGAAGGATTCTAGCTGTGCAGCTAAGAGGATGTGCGGGCGGGCATGACACTCCTTCCAGCCTCTTGCTTGTTGACCCTGCGCAGCAGGTGAGCTTTAGCCGTAACATGCTTGCTGTATTGCGATGCTGCCGCTCGCAAGCATTGCAGAATGCTTTTGTCTGCAAATAGAAGGACAATAGCAGCGCGTTGGTCTTCATAAATGGCATGCTGCCCATGGGGCTTTGAGCCCGCCACTGAGCGGAGTGCAAGCTAATGTCAGAGCTACAAGGTAGCCGCAACTCTGGGCGAGGTCTATCGCAAGGCCCCACTCATCATCCCGGGATGCCCGTAACGTCGATTAGAAGGCTTCGTTATGGCGAACATGCTGCACGAGGAGCCGCCTGACTGGAATAACCGCCAGAAGCAGTAGGACTGTTCGCATAGATTTTCCTAAGTACTGTCATGAACGCGGGGCCCTGCCATCGGAGCAGGGCTCATTTGCGGTGCCGCTCCTCCGTCATTCATAGCGGGATGATTCAAAAGTGGTTTTCGCTTTGCGAACCCTCCTGGATTTTCTCTCCTTATCAACTTGTTGACAGCCGCAGAATTTCGGGTGTAATGTTGTCCGCCATCGGGAAACGTTTACCAATTTCCGTGCTGTTATCACCTCTATCTGAACCATATCCCCCTGGAGGTAGCATGATTCGTAGACTCCGCAAAACCCTATTGCTTCTGGCAATGGCATCCCTCGCTGTAAGCGCCGCCTTTGCTCAGGAGAACGCCAGTATCACGGGTACCGTAACCGATCCGACCGGGGCCGTGATTCCAAACGCATCTGTCATCCTTACCAACACTGCCACAGAGCACCAGCAGAAGTCTCAGGCAAACACCGACGGCATCTATATCTTTGGCAATCTGGGGGTTGGCAGTTACAGCCTGAGTGTCTCGGCCAAGGGATTTACCCGTACGACGATTGGTGGCATTACCGTCAATGCTGGGCAGACCGTGCAGGAAAACGTCTCCCTTAAAGTTGGGAGCGCCGCCCAGACGGTGACGGTTCAGGCAGGGGCGCTGGCATTGCAGACACAGACGAATGAACTGAGCACGCTGATGACCGGCAAACAGGTTTCGCAACTTGCCACGAATGGACGAAATGTCACTGCGCTGGCGGCATTGGGGCTTGGTGTTTCCAATAATCTGCCTGCCTTCAGCGGAGTGAATGCTCTGACCTCATCCAATGGCATCAGCTTCAATGGAACCCGTACGTCTCATAACATCTACTTGCTGGATGGCGGGGAATTGAATGATCGCGGCTGCGGAGGCTGCTTCAGCTCGCTGCCTTCGATTGATGCTCTCTCTGAGTTTCGCACTCTGGACAGCAATTATCCACCCTATTACGGACTCGGCTCAGGCGGCGTGGTGATGATGGTCATCAAATCAGGCCAACGCCAGTTTCATGGAGAGCTTTACGAGTTCAACCGGAACGAGGCCTACGATGCAAACAACTATTTCACGAATCTGGCCGGTCAGAAGCGGCCGGAATTTCGCCTGAATGAGCCGGGCGGCAACATTGGAGGCCCGCTCTTCATCCCGCACGTATACAACACCAACAAGACGCGAACGTTCTTTTTTGTGAATGAAGAGTGGCGGCGACTGATTCAGGGCAGCTCACCTTCCATCGTCAATACGATCCCGAGCAATGACTTTCCCACGCTGGGCCAGCCGCTTGCTTACAGCATTCCGGCAGGAGGAGCGGTGCCCATTGTTCCAAATACGAGCGACCCTGCGAAGCTCGCTCTTTACGCCTCCGATGGACTGACACCGGGGCAGCCCTTCCCGAACAATGTGATTCCAGCAAACCTGATTGATCAGAATGCGGTGCTCGAGTTGAACGCGGGAACCTTCCCTCATCCCAACTACGGCAACAGCCAATACATTTCTTCCATTCCTCTTACCGACAATGTGCGTGAGGATGTGGTGCGCATCGATCACACGATCAACTCCAAGCTGCAGTTGATGGGGCACTATCTGCACGACGCCGTCAGTGAGACGTTCTATCCACCGCTGTGGGGTGATAGCACTTATCCGACGGTCGGCACGCAGATGAAGAACCCGTCTTACAGCGCAGTCATCAGCCTGACGCAGACCATTTCTCCGAACCTGCTGAACGTGACGGCGTATGACTATAGCGGTAACAAGATCACTCTTGATCCTGTGGCAGGGAAGGGCGGCTCATTCACTCAGCCTCAGGGTTGGAACGCGCAATCCTTCTTCCCGGTAGCGGACAACTTCGGTGCACGCCTGCCTGAGATTGACCTGCAAGGGTCTCCGCTGAATGCCAATTGGAGCTCCTCCTATTTCCCCTGGAAGAATGGCTACGAGGGCTTTGAGTGGCGGGATGACCTGACCTGGAATCGTGGCCGTCATCAATTGCGATTCGGCTTCAGCTGGCTGCATGACTACAAGAATCAGCAACTGCAGGCCAATACCCAGGGCACGGCAGTCTTCAATTCGAGCAATTTTTCAAAAGATTCTTACATCAACTTTCTGCTCGGCGACGCGAGCAGCTTCACTCAGCTGCAGTATCTGTATGGCAAGCACTGGGTGAGCAACAACTACAGCTTTTATGCCAACGATGACTGGCATGTCACGCGCGACCTCACGCTGAATCTTGGTCTGCGCTATGACGCCATGCCGCACACCTTTGAACGCTACAACCAGTTCGCCAACTTCGTGCCGGCGGACTATAACTACTCAGAGCCATATCCTCTTGATCCGGCGACTGGAACACTGCTTTCCTCGTCTCTGACGCAATACAACGGCGAGCCTTTCTACTTGAATGGCATAAGAGAAGCAGGCGTCAATGGATTTCCGCGCGGCGTGGTCAACAATGATTTCAAGACCGTGGAGCCAAGAGTTGGCTTTGCCGATGATTTGAACGGTAACGGACGGACGGTGCTGCGCGGTGGATTTGGTCTGTTCTATGAGCGGGTGCAGGGCAATGATGTTTACAACGCCGCATTGAATCCGCCTTTTGCGTATCAGCCGTCGGCGACCAATGTCTATTTCTCAAACCCCAAGACAAGCGCCCTGACGGGGCAGACCACGACGCAGAGTTTCCCCTCAGTGCTTACCGACATCAAGTATCACTATCCGCACCCTGGCACCGCGGAGTATAGCCTCGGGGTGCAGCACAGCATTACCAACTCGATGATTGCGGTGATTCAGTATGTCGGCACCGATGGATGGGACCAGAACGATGACCGCGCCATCAACACGCTTCCGCTCGTCGATACCGCGAATGCTGCCAACCCGTATGATCAGCGCGAAGGGGTTGCGAACGGAAGCCTCAATGCGAACTTGTATCGCATGTTCCCAGGCTACAGCAGCATCTCTCAGGAGGAAAACGAGACACACTTTAACTACAACGCACTGCAGATGGGCTTGCGCGCGGATAACTGGCACAATCTCACGCTTGTGCTGGCCTACACCTATTCGCATGAGATTGATGAGGTAAGCGCAGATCTGAATTCTGTATCCAATCCCTTCAACCTCAAGTACGACAAAGGCTCGGGTTCGTTGGATCGCCGTCATATCCTCAATCTCACCTACATCTATGCGTTCCCCTTCTTCCTGCATAGTTCCAACGTGGCAGAGCGAGAGTTTCTAGGAGGCTGGGAGTTTTCAGGCATTACCAGTGCGGAAACGGGAACGCCTCAGCCGATCACTTATACCGGGTCAGATACGCTGGGACTGGGTGGAGGAACGACGAACCGGCCTAACCTGGTCAACGGGCAGGTGCACTATATGAAGCACGGGTTGCAGTGGTTTGATCCGGCTTCATTCTCAAACCCGGTTGCGCCGTGGAACGGTGGATCGAACCAAGGCTTTGGCGACGCTGGCAAGGATGCGGTGGTGCTGCCGGGGCTGCTCAACTTCCAATGGTCGCTCTTCAAGACCTTCCACTTTACCCAAGGCGGGCTGCCCAATCTGGAGCTTCGCTTTGAAGCCTTCAACGTGTTCAACCACACCAACTTCACGGGCATTGATGCGAACTCGGCCGATGCAAATTTCGGCCAGGTGACCTCAGCCTACGATGCTCGTGAGTTGCAATTTGGTGCGAAGTTCCACTTCTAGCCCTCCTCCTGAATGATCCAGGGCGTCCCCAAGTGGGGACGCCTTCTTTTTTGCAGTCTGGAGAGATTTGGCCGCCTCGTTCAGGCATGCGTGACGCGCATGGTGCGCCAGTCTCCAAACGAGTAAGCGCCAATCAGAAGGTAGGCGGCCAGGGGAACCAGATAGGCAAGCGCCTGGTTGCCGGAAGCATCGGCGATGTATCCCATGAGCAGGGGGATCAATGCGCCGCCCACGATGGACATGACCAGGATGGAGCCGCCGATCTTTGCATCTTCTCCGAGTTCGCGAATGCCCTGCGCAAAGATGGTGGGGTACATCAGAGACATGAAGAAGCTGCTGAGCAGCAGGCTCCAGACACCGATCCAGCCCGGTAGAAAAATTCCCAGCGCAGCCAGAATGGTATTGGCGATGCAGTAGATGCCCATTAACAGGCTGGGCCGCACATAACGCATCAGCCATGCGGAAAAGAAACGCCCCACTCCGAAGCCCACCAGCGACATCGTCAGCAGGTATCCTGCTGCCTTGTTGTGCTCGGGAGTATAAGAGACTACGTATGGAATGAAGTAGCTCCACGTGCCGACCTGCGCGCCCACATAGGCGAATTGAGCCAGCACCGCTAGCACAAAGTGAGGCTTCTGTAGCAGGGTGGCGATGCTGCCATGCTCCTCCTGCTGCTCATGAGAGTCTGTCAGGTCATGAGGAAAACGCGTGATGGCAATCAGAATCAGCAGCCCAAGCGTGAAAGCGCTGAGCACAAGATAAGGGTCGGCGACGCGCAGCGTCTCTGAATGCAGATAGGCCAGATAAGTGTGTGCGGCCTTTTGCGCGGCGATTTGTGTGGCGCTGAGGTGAATGCCAGAAAAGATGAAGATTGTTCCAATCAGCACGCCGGTAATGGAGCCAAGCGGATTGAATGCCTGCGCCAGATTGAGCCGCCGGGCCGCGCTGCGCGGATCTCCCAGTTGCACGATAAAAGGATTCGAGGCTGTTTCAAGAAACGAACATCCGCTGGCAATGATGAACAGCGCCGCGAGGAAAAAGCTGTAGCTGTTGGCGACTGCCGCGGGCCAGAAGAGGAATGCTCCGAGTGTGAAAAAGGAGAGGCCAATCAGGAAGCCAGATTTGTAACCGAACCTGCGCATGATGAAGCCGGCCGGTAGTGCCAGAAAGAAATAGCCTAGATAAAAGGCAAACTGTACCAGACCGGCCTGCAGTCGAGTCATGACAAATGACTTCATGAACTGCCGGATCAGCACATCATTGAGATTGTTTGGGATTGCCCATAGAAAAAACAACGCCGTGATGAGCACAAAGGGCAGCAGCGTCTTGCGCGTGATGATGGGAGCATTGTCGTCTGCGCCGGAATGATGAACCGGAGACTCGGGAAGCATGGGAGTGCTGGGCAGCATGGCGGATGATTATCCTCGGGAAGGCGTGTCGTCCAGATCGATCATGATCTTGGTAAACCGCGCGGGATTGGCGCTCCACTCCGCCAGGATGCGAGGTGCATCTTCGAGCGGAACGGTTGTGCTGACAGCGGCATCCACAGGGAAGCTCCCGGCTTCGAGCATGCGGATGACTTTGCGAAAGTCCTCGGGCTGCGCATTGCGGGAGCCGCGAATGTCGAGTTCCTTTTGAACGAAGAGCCGGGTCTCGTAGCTCACTGGTTCTTTAGCATAGCCTATGTAAACGACGCGCCCGGTGAAGGCAACCTCTTCAACGGCTGCGCGAAACGTGGCCGGTGTGCCGATCGCCTCAATGATCACATCCGGGCCACGTCCCCCGGTGAGCTCCTGCAGGGCTTCATGCAGGTTTTGCCGTTGCGAATGAATCGTATGCTGCGCACCGGCCTGTTGCGCAATGGCCAGCTTCGCGTCATCCACATCGACGGCGATGGTTGTTGCTCCTTCAAAGGCCGCAGCCGACACCGCGCCGAGGCCCACGCCTCCGCAGCCCAGCACGGCTACCGTGCCGGATGCGGTCACCTCGCTCCGGGCGACTGCGTGAAAACCTACGGTCAGCGGCTCTACGAGACACAGAGATTTCAAGCCGAGCTGTGCCGGGTAGAGGCGGTCCACGGGCACGCTTACATACTCCGCCAGTGCTCCATCGCGTTGCACTCCGAGCGTCTGGTTAAACTGGCAGGCATTCTTGCGGCCACGCAGGCACGAGGCGCATTGATTGCAGCATGTGTAGGGGGAGATCGTTACGTCCATGCCGGAGGCCAGGGATGCATGGCCCGCGTCAATGTCTACAATGGTGGCGGCAATTTCGTGGCCAAGAATTCGCGGATAGGAAACCATCGGATTTCGTCCGCGATAAGAGTTGAGATCGCTTCCGCAAAGGCCGACGCGACGCACGCGCAACAGGGCTTCTCCTGATTGGCGCACCGGTACGGGAACGTCCGCCACCGAAGCTCGTTCTGGCTCGTGGAGCAGCAGTGCTTTCATCCTTCGTGATCCTTGAGGTGATAGATTCTCGTAGCATTGCCAGCGAGGATGCTCTCCTGCTCATCGCGGGAAAGAGCCGCGGCCCAGCTGCGCAGTGTCTGCCACCAGCGCGAATAACTGGCCGCTACCGTGCAGACCGGCCAGTCCGAGCCGGCCAATAGCCGGTTCGCACCGAAGCATTCCAGAGCGGCATCCAGATAGGGGGCCAGATCTTCGGGCGTCCAATCCAGCCAGTCGGCTTCGGTGACCATGCCGCTGACTTTACACATCACGTTGGGGCGCTCGGCTAATTTGTGCAGATGCTCTCGCCAGGGTGACAGTTCGCCCGCGGCGATGTGTGGTTTGGCCAGATGGTCCAGCACAAATATCTGGTTCGGGTGCAGGTCTGCCAGTTCGATCGCCGCAGGCAATTGATGCGCGTAGATCAAGATGTCGTAGACCAATCCGGCAGGCGCCAGCAGGCACAGCCCGCGCCTGAAATCAGGCTGCAACGCATAGCGGCTGTCCGGCTCGCCCTGCAGAACATGGCGCAAGCCCTTGAGCCGGCAATGGGATTGCAGAGACTCGAGAATGCCGGGAAAGTCAGGGCTTGCGATAGGAGCCCAGCCCACCACGCCCGCCAGAAACGAATGCCTCTCTGCCAGTTGCAGCAGCCAAAGTGTCTCTTCGAGTGTTTGCCTTGCCTGCACTGCTATCGACTGTCTGACCTGTACGCCTGGCATCTCGCGTTCAAGATCACCCGGCAGGTAATTGCGCCGCAGCACCTGCATGGAATCGTCAATCCAGCCATACTCAGCGTCAGAGTAACGCCAGAAATGGTGGTGTGCGTCAATGGCGTACACGGCCTGCAACTCCCGGGGCGATAGAATTGCTTCACGGTACAGGAATCGTTAACTGGATGGCAAGACTTCCCCCCTGAATTTCTGTTAGTAGATGAAAAGACAGCATTTGCATCTTGGCTTTGGCGCTGTATAGTGCCTAGCATGGCCGTTCGCCTCAAAGACATCGCGCAAGATCTGGGCCTTTCTGTCGTCACGATTTCAAAAGCACTGCGCAACCATCCCGATATTGCCGAGGAGACTCGCACGCGCATCCTGGCTCGGGTCAAGGAACTGGATTATCAGCCCAATTTGATGGCGCGCAGCCTGGTGACGGGCCGCAGCTATCTTGTGGGGCTGGTGGTGCCGAGTCTTCTACATCCCTTCTTTGCCGAGGTTGCCCGCTCCTTGTCCGCAGTGATTGGCCGTCAGGGATATTCTCTGATTCTGGCATCTTCTGAAGAAGATCCTGAGCTTGAGGCTCGGGAGATACAGCAGATGACGGCACGGCGGCTTGATGCGCTGGTCATTGCCACGTCGGGCGCGGATGCTGCTCCGCTGGAACGTTTGCAGGCCAATGGAATGCCGTACGTGCTGATTGATCGCGAGATAACTGGCCTTGCGACTAACTTTGTGGGCGTAGATGACGTTGCCGTCGGCCGCATGGCGACCACGCATCTGCTGCAGCAGGGCTGTCAGCGCATTGCGCATATTCGAGGCCGCGACAACAGCACCGGCCTGCGGCGCTTTGAGGGGTACCGGCAGGCGCTGAAGAAGGCTGGTCGCGCGTTCTCAGAGGATCTGGTGGTGGCTCGCTCCAACGTTGACGTGGACAGCACGCGAATGGGGGCTGAGGCCATGCGCCTGCTGCTGCGGCGCAAGCCGCGTCCAGATGCGGTGTTTGCCTACAACGACCCACTGGCTATTGGTGCGATGGAAGCCATTCTCGACGCCGGGTTGCGCATTCCACAAGACGTTGCCGTCATCGGTTGCGGCAATCTGCATTACAACGAGTCTCTGCGTGTTCCGCTCTCGAGCATCGATCAGCGTAGCTCATTGATTGGCGAGCGGACTGCTGAAATCCTTCTGCATGCGATTGCCTCCAAGACGCCGCCTCAGCCGGTGTCCGTGATCCTCGACCCGTCCCTGGTGGTGCGTGGTTCCAGCCTCAAGAGGGGAGCCGTGCAGCCTGCGGCGCGCTCAAAGAAGGAGCGCGCCGCAAAGAAGACGCCTGCGCGAAAAGCAAGTATGAAACGATAACTGTATCGTTTGACATCTCTCCGCGGCCGCAGCTATGCTCGCACGGCAAGCAAGCGTGCGGCTTGTGTTACGCGCTTGCGGCATCATGAATTGCCAGCGTCACTGAGGAGGAGCATTTATGCAGCGGAGAGATTTCTGCAAATTGATGGCGGCCATGGCGGCATCGTCAGCATTGCCTTTGAGGGGGCAAGCAGCAGGGAATGCGCTGGCCGGCGCACCGGCCGGCTTTGATGCGCTCACCATGGACTACGCGCAATTCTGTGCCACTCCGGCAAACGAGCGCGTGTTTTACGCGCTGGTCAACGGCCAGATCGTCAAGCAGAAGCTTGATGACGCTAACTGGACGCCCACTGGCTGGGGCAAACCTCCCGCGTTGCCGGTTCCAGGTGGTTCCTGGGATGGTGTGCCGATGCGCTCGCCCATTCCCAACCTTGCCGGCAGTGGCAAGTTCAAGCCCACATGGAATTCACTGCTGCAATATGAAGCTCCTGAGTGGTATCGCGATGCGAAGTTCGGCATCTGGGCGCACTGGAGCCCGCAATGCGTACCCGAAGACGGCGACTGGTATGCCCGCAACATGTACATTCAGGGCCAGCCTCAATACAAGTTTCAGCAGGAGCATTACGGGCCTCCGTCGGCCTTCGGCTACAAGGATCTCTGCGCGCAGTGGACGCTTCTTAACTGGGATCCCGAAGCGCTGATGGAGCGCTACCAGCGTGCTGGCGCGCGCCTCTTTATTGCGCTGGCCAATCACCACGATAGTTTCGATACCTGGAACTCAAAGCACCAGCCATGGAACGCAACCGCGATTGGTCCGCACCGCGACGTGGTGGGTACCTGGGCCGCGGCCGCGCGCAAGCGGGGCATGCGCCTGGGCGTCACGGTGCATCAGGCACGCAACTGGTGGTGGTTCCAGCCCTCGCACGGCGCGGACAAAACTGGTCCGCTGGCTGGTGTTCCTTATGACGGCGATTTGACTATGGCGCAGGGGAAGGACCAGTGGTGGGAGGGGCTCGATCCCCATCGTCTGTACAGCGTGAAGCATCCTCACGACGCATTGCCGGATACTTCCTACGTCAAGAACTTCTATGACCGCACGCGCGACCTGATTGATCAGCACGATCCTGACTTGCTTTACTTTGACAATGATCGCGTGCCGCTTGGTTGGGGTGGCATGAATCTGGCCTCATACTTCTACAACCACAACATCGCGACCCACGGCGGCAAGCTGGAAGCCGTACTGACGGGCAAGAATATTCCATCTCATTTGACGGGCGCGCTGGTGGCCGACTATGAGCGGGGATTTTCGAGTGACATTCTGCCGCATGCCTGGCAGTCGGAGACCTGCATCGGCGAGTGGCACTATCAGCGCAAGCTCTACGAGCAGCCCGGCGAATATGGCGGCTACATGCATCCGCGCGATGTGATTCACTGGCTCGTCGATACGGTCTCAAAGAACGGCACATTCATTTTGAATATTCCGGGCAAGCCAGACGGCACCATCGATAGCAAAGAAATCGCGGTACTCGACAAGATCACCACCTGGATGCAGATCAATGGCGACGCCATCTACGCAACGCGTCCGTGGAAGATCTCAGGAGAGGGACCAGATACGCTGAAAAGCGGCGCATTCCATGGCAACAGTATCCGCAAGCTCGACGCGCGGGACATTCGCTTCACGCGCAACAAGCAGAACACCGAAATCTACGCTCTGACCATGGGATGGCCTGAGGGCCCCGTGCTGATCAAGGCGCTGGGCACGGCGGCCTCCACTAACCCAGGCAGGATTGAGCACGTGCAACTGCTTGGCACCGGCGAACGCCTGAAGTGGAAGCAGCGTGCGGATGGTCTGCATATCGAGCTGCCCAAGGGCTATCATCCGCCGGTGGATTTTGCGGCGGCATTCCAGGTGTCACTGGCCTAGGCCGGTGGCACCATTATTCTGAAGATCAAAAAAAACAGAAGCAGGGAAGCAGAAGAAGCATGCGTCTTGTGAACTTTCATGGTGGGGCTCAGGCTGGTTTCGGCGTGGAGCGCGGTGGCTTTGTGTATCCTCTCAGCGCCGAAGGTTGCGCCACAGAGATGGAGTTTTTTGCCGATGTCGAGCGCGGATTGGCCGCGGCTCGCGCGGTGCTCTCGAACGGCGGCGCGCAGAAGCTCGCGCTCGCAGATGTGGAATTGCTTGCGCCGGTGACCCGTCCGGGCAAGATTCTCTGCATTGGTCTCAATTATCGCGACCATGCCATCGAGTCCGGCATGGAGATCCCCAAGGTTCCCACGGTATTTCTCAAGCTGCCGCACGCGGTCATTGGGCCAGGCGCTGAGGTGGTGCTGCCCACGCTCTCGCAGCAACCGGACTACGAGGCTGAACTTGCGGCGGTGATTGGCAAGCATGCTCGCAATGTTCGTGCGGAAGACTGGGAGCAGTATGTGCTTGGCTATACCATCCTCAATGACGTGAGCGCGCGAGACGTGCAGTTAGCCACCTCGCAATGGGTGCTGGGCAAGAGCTTTGATACGTTTTGCCCACTGGGGCCTGCCATTGTTACGACAGATGAACTGCGCAATCCGCATGCGCTGGATATTCAGCTAGCGATTGATGGGGAGACGCTGCAGCACTCCAATACGCGCGAGCTGATCTTCAAGCTGCCGGAGTTGATCGCTTATCTGTCGGCCATCATTCCGCTTGAGCCGGGCGACATCATCAGCACAGGCACGCCGGCAGGCGTGGGGCTGGGACGCACGCCAAAGCGCTGGCTCAGGCCCGGTGAGGAGATGACCGTGACCATCGAGGGCATTGGCGCGTTGAAGAATCGCACAGTCGCGGCCCGCGCCTGAAAGGAAGTCACAAAGACTTATGCCTCGAGTTCTGCAGATTGATCCCCGAGACAACGTGCTGATAGCGCTGGAAGATCTGCACCAGGGTGAGACCGTCATGATCGGCGGCGAGCCTGTCGTGCTGCCCGCGCCGGTACCGTGCAAGCACAAATTTGTAACTGAAAATCGCGCAAAAGGTGACCCGGTCACGATGTATGGCGTTCTGGTGGGCAGAGCCCGCCAGAACATTGCGCGCGGTGAAGTCATCACAGTGCGCAATCTAAGTCACGACAGCGCGGCCTTTACCTCTACCCGGCAAACGCACCCCTGGACGCCGCCCGGCATCAGCCGCTGGCAGCATCGCACCTTCCTGGGCTATCACCGCGATGACGGCCAGGTGGGCACGCGGAATTACTGGGTGGTAGTCCCGCTTGTCTTCTGTGAAAACCGCAACGTAGAAAGCCTGCAGCGCGCCTTTGAAGAGGAGCTTGGGTACAGCGCCCCACCCAGGTATCGCCGCCTGGTGGCAGAGATGGCGCGGGAGTATCGCGCAGGGAAGGCTGGTACAGGAAGCATCGGCGGAGAGTCCCGGTCGGAAGCTGCCGACTTGCCGCGGCCGGTCTTTGAGCATGTGGACGGCATACGCTTTCTCACTCACCAGGGAGGGTGCGGCGGGACGCGCGAGGATTCCGATAACCTGTGCGCGCTGATTGCGGGTTATCTGCATCATCCCAACGTTGCTGGAGCAACGGTGCTCAGCCTGGGGTGCCAGCATGCGCAGTCTGCCATTCTGATGGAGCAGTTGCGCAAGCGCAATGCGGCGTTCTCTAAACCGCTTGTGATGGTGGATCAGCAGACCGCCGGAACAGAAGCCGCGCTGATGGAGCATGCTCTGCGAGAGACCTTTCACGGTCTGGTACAGGCAAATCAGCATCGCCGCCAACCTGCGCCGTTGAGCAAGCTAACCATTGGTCTCAAGTGCGGCGGCTCCGATGGATTTTCTGGCATCTCGGCGAATCCGGCAATCGGACATGTTGCCGATCTGGTGGCCGCGCTCGGGGGCAAAGCGCTGCTCTCGGAATTTCCTGAATTGTGCGGCGTGGAGCAAAGCCTGGTAGACCGCTGTGCGACGCAGCAGGCCGCGGATAAATTCGTCGCTCTGATGCATGACTACGCCGCTCGTGCCAGGGCGGTGCGCTCGGGCTTTGAGATGAATCCTTCTCCCGGCAATATTCAGGATGGCCTCATCACAGATGCGATGAAGTCCGCTGGCGCAGCGCGCAAGAGCGGCACGTCGCCGGTGACCGATGTGCTCGATTATCCGGAGTATGCGGTGACGGGCGGCCTGAACCTGCTCTGCACGCCGGGCAATGACGTGGAGTGCGTCACCGCGCAGGTGGCCGCGGGCGCCAACCTTGTGCTATTCACCACAGGCCTTGGCACTCCTACCGGAAATCCCGTTGCGCCTGTGATCAAGCTGTCCACCAACTCCGCGCTCGCGGCGCGCATGCCTGACATTATCGACATCGACACAGGTGGCGTGGTCACCGGTGAGTCCAGCATTGAAAGCATGGGCGCATCCATTCTCGAACTCATGGTCGATATCGCCAGCGGCTTGCTGAAGACGAAGGCCGAAGAGCTTGGTCAGAACGACTTTATCCCGTGGAAGAGAGGAGTTTCTCTATGACGCAACCCTTCCGTCTGGATGGAAAATCCGCAGTCGTGACCGGCGCGGGCAGCGGCATAGGCCGCGCAATAGCGCTCACCTTTGCTGCAAGCGGAGCCTCTGTCTATCTGATCGATCTGCGTAAAGACGCCGTGGAAGAAACCGCACGTAGCATCGCCGAGGCTGGCGGTGGCGTGGCCGTTCCTCTTTCTTGCGATGTCACCGACGCCGCCAGGACGCAGGAGTGCTTCGCCGGAATCGCCAGCCGTGCGCGCATCGACATGCTGGTGAATTGCGCGGGCGTGGCACACATTGGCCGCCTTGAAAATACGACGGAAGCCGACTTTGACCGGCTCTTTCGCGTAAACGTGAAGGGCACTTATCTGTGCATGCAAGCTGCAATTGGCCCGATGAAGCAAGCCGGTGGCGGAGTGATTCTCAATCTCGCATCGATCGCTGCGAGCGCGGGCATCAGCGACCGCTTTGCCTACTCCATGACCAAGGGCGCGGTGCTGGCCATGACGCTTTCAGTGGCGAAGGACTACATCGCGGACGGCATTCGCTGCAATGCGATCTCTCCGGCGCGCATTCACACTCCTTTTGTGGATGCTTTTCTTCGCGACAACTACGCCGGGCAGGAAGAGGCGATGTTTGCCCGTCTCTCTCAAGCGCAGCCCATCGGCCGCATGGGGTCGCCCGAAGAAGTCGCCTCCCTGGCGCTCTATCTCTGTTCTGATCAGGCTTCATTCATTACGGGCGCTGACATTCCGCTCGACGGCGGCTTCTTTAACCTGCGAGGGTAGCATTGTGGATCTTGGCCTGAAAGACAAAGTCATTTTGATTACCGGAGGAGCCGAGGGTATCGGCGGCGCCATTACAGAAGCCTGCATTCGCGAGGGCGCGGTCCCGGTGATCGTGAATGCGGATGCTCCTGCCGTGCAGCAGTTTGCCGGTGATCTGCGGGCGCGCGGCGCTGCCTTTGAGTTGCTGACAACCTATCTTGCCACTCCGGATGACTGCCGCGCTGCCGTGGAGGAAGCGCTGCGCCGCCGCGGTCGCATGGACGCATTGGTGAACAATGCAGGCGTCAATGACAAGGTGGGTCTGGAGTCGGGCAATCCGCAGGATTTTCTTCGCTCGATCGGAAAAAATCTTTGGCACTACTATGCGATGGCTCACTACGCTTTGCCGGCTCTGAAGCAGGCGAGAGGAAGCATTCTCAATATTGCATCGAAGACGGCATTGACCGGTCAGGGGGGAACCTCAGGTTACGCGGCCGCCAAGGGCGGGCAACTGGCACTGACCCGTGAGTGGGCCGTGGAGCTATTGCCTTACGGCATTCGTGTCAACGCCATTGTGCCCTCAGAGGTGGCCACGCCGCAGTACCAGAGATGGGTTGCGACCTTTCCCGATGCGGAGGCGAAAATGCAGGCCATCCTCTCCAAAATTCCGCTGGAGCAGCGCATGACGCGACCGGAAGAAATTGCCGCAATGGCTGTGTTTCTGCTTTCTTCTCAATCAGGGCACACGACCGGGCAGCATGTTTTCGTAGACGGCGGTTACGTGCATCTGGATCGCGCTATCTCCTGAATTTTGTCCTGCTTCAAGAGAGTGCGGAAGCCTGAAAAGTTGACTGCATCGCATTTCGCTATTTCCTTATCTTTTCTTTATCTCCTCACGTGACACAATAGCGGTTTGGAGTGCGTAGGTCATCGCCCCGAGTTGCGCGATGCAGTTCTTCAGGCAACGAAGCCGCTGTTCGACCCGGATTCTCCGGCTGCGAGCGGTGTGTAAGGAGGATGGCCCTTGGCCGAGGAGAAAAAGCGATCGTCCGCTTTGAATGAGATTGATCTGTTGCACGAGATTGGCAGCCGCATGGCGGCGGCCGATCCGTTTCACACCGTACTGGAACGCATCATTGAACTGGTTACCGATGCCGTGCAGTGCGATTCCTGTTTTATCTATGTGCTTGACCGTGACCAGCTTGTTCTGCGCGCGTCCAAGAATCCGCATACTGACATCGTGGATCACGTCTCGCTCTCGATGGGGCAGGGCATCACTGGATGGGTGGCCACGCACAAGCAGGTGGTCGCGATTCCGGCCAAGGCATCGAGCGATCCGCGTTTTGCCCGGCTCAGTAATCTGCCGGAAGACCGCTTTGAAGCATTTCTTTCGGTGCCGGTGTTGTGCCGGGGCAAGCTCGTGGGCGTCATCAACGTGCAGCATCGCCAGCCGCACCCGCATTCCCAGCAGGAAATTCGTCTGATCACCATGCTCGGCTATCTCGTGGGTGCTGAGGTCGAGTTGGCGCGCATGGAGTTCGAGAAGGCGCAGCTTGCCGGGCAACTGGAGACCCGCAAGATCATGGAGCGCGCCAAGGGAATCCTGCAGCGCGAACTGAACGTGGATGAGGAAGCTGCTTACCTTGCTCTGCAAAAGCAGAGCCGGCAGCGTCGCAAGCCCATCAAGGAGATTGCCGAGGCCATCATCCTCATGGATGATCTGCGCCGTGGAAAGAGCATCACCGCAAAGAAGTAGCGCTTCACTGCTGCTGCTGCTGTTGCTGCTCAATCTGTTGCAGTTGCAGAATGGGCGAGGCCTGCGGCAGCAGTTCCTGCGCACGCTCTACGTGTATCGACCAGTCTTCGGGAATTGGCCACTCCTGGTCGAGCGCGGGCGCGGATTCATGCGCGGAAACCTGCACGGCAACATGTAACTCTTCAGCGCTGGTGCCACGGTACACGCCCCGCGTAGGGGGAATATCAGCATAGTCCCGGCCGAGCGCTGTGCGGATGTGCGATTCGTGCGCGAGCAGGTTGTTGGTCGGGTCAAAGCTCACCCACCCCAGATGCGGCAGAAAAGCGTCCACCCAGGCGTGAGTGGCGAGAGGCAGATGCCTCTCCATCTCAATACGGGAGTTATGCTGATAGCCACTGACGTAACGACACGGGATCCCCAGATGTCGCACCAGGGCGATCATAGTGTGGGCATAGTCCTGGCAGACACCCTGGCGCTGCGCAATTGCTTCGTCAATGCTGGAGTCCACGCGTGTACTCTGCGGCACGTATTCAAAATATTCGTGCAGCCGTGCGTTCAACTCACGTAGCAGCGTCATGGGGTCATCGCGGCGTCGCACCTCCAGTTCCTGGGCCAGCGCCATTAAGCGCGGAGTAGGCAGCGCAAATCTGCTCGGCAGCAACATCTCCCAGTAGTCGCCCTGTGCCACCAGATTGTCGAGCAGTTGCCAGTCGTCGGCTGCCAGTTTCTCGGGGACTGGAGCAAGCTGCTGCATCTCGATAAGAGATTCCGCGATGATCACCAGCGTGTCGTGCTCTGCCGGAATATCAAAATGATGCACGCTGTTGCCTAGGTGGTCCCGGTAAGAGAAGACGCGGCAGCGTGGGCTCACAGACAACGCAAAGTGCAGGCAGCGCTGGTTCGCATCCGTCCGGGGATGCATCCGGGTCTCCATCAGCGTCTCGCAGATGGGGCTCGCATACTGAAATCGGGTGAGATGGCGAATTGAATAAAAATACATGCGCGCTCCGGTTACATGGCCAACGCCGTGTCAATGGAATAGCTGATATAGAGCCGGTAGATCAGCTCTTGAATCATTCGGCATTGATCGAGCACCTGGCGCAGATAGGCCGCGGCATCCTGCTCGATGATTTCACCGATCTGCGCGAAGCTGAGAGAAGCCCGCAGACGGCCCGCGCGGCGCGCCAGTTCATCTGCGCTGGCGCGATGGCTGCCCTGTTCGATGCCCGCCAATGCTTCGACAATCGAATTTACCGAATACCACAGCGAATGCGGAAAGCGTCGATGAAGCAGCAGGAATTCCAGAATGCGCTCCGGGGTCAGGTCCGCTGTGTACACCGTACAGTAGGACTCAAAAGCGGTGCAGCACCGCAGCAGGCCCACCCATTCGACATACTGGCTCGCATCGGCAAAGAGATCGCGATTTGAGAAGAATTCGCGATAGTACAGCTCCAACAGCGTAGCGGTCTGCATGGCCCGCTCCATGTAGCGTCCAGCCCGAATGAACTGCCAGCCTTCTCCGTGGGTCATGGTCGTGTCGGTGACGCCCTGGAAGAGATGAACGCCATCGAGGATGGTCTGCATGGCGTCAGAAACCATGGCCGGGCGTCCGGAGAGATGCATCTCGCAGAGTTGGTGATAAAGGCTGTTCAGCTTCTGCCATTGTTCGCTGCTGAGTTCGTCGCGTACCTGACGTGCGCTTTCTCGCGCCAGCGCCACGCAGGCCGCTGCCGAGGCGCGATTACCCATATCAAAAATCAGCGACTCGATGGTCGTGTCGCCGTCGGTTTCCTCCATGCCGGCCGGGTTGCTGAAGGCCTGCAGCACACGCCGCCAGCGCGTCTCGCTGCGGGTGTGTGAACCTTCCAGCATCAGGTTCATGTTCACGTCCACAATCCGGAGGGTGTTTTCGGCGCGCTCCAGATAGCGGCCAATCCAGTACATGCTGTCTGCTACCCGGGAGAGCATGGCTATTCTTCGAGTACCCATGTGTCCTTGCTTCCTCCCCCCTGCGATGAGTTAACCACCAGTGAGCCCTTTTGCAGCGCAACGCGCGTCAGTCCGCCTGGTGCAATGTGAATCTGATCTCCGTAGAGAATGTAAGGTCTGAGATCGACGTGCCGAGGCTCGATGCGATCGCCCATGAGACAGGGTGCGCGCGAAAACGTCAGAGTTGGTTGCGCGATAAAGTTGCGCGGGTTGGCATTGATGGCGTCCCGAAAGCGGGTGCGCTGCTCCGGGGTGCTGTGCGGCCCAATCAGCATGCCATAGCCACCTGATTCGCCCACAGGTTTGACTACCATTGATGCCAGATTGGCGAGCACGTGCTCCCGCTGCAGATCATCGGAAAGCAGAAAGGTCTCGACGTTGTTGAGCAAAGGTTCTTCGCCGAGATAGTAGCGAATGATGCGTGGAACATAGGCATAGATCGCCTTGTCGTCGGCCACGCCGGTCCCGAATGCATTGGCAATCGTTACATTTCCCGAACGGTAAGCATTCAGCAGGCCGGCTACGCCAAGGATGGAATCAGGGCGGAAAGCGAGCGGATCGCTGAAGTCATCATCAACGCGGCGATAGATCACATCCACCCGGCGCAGCCCCGCCGTGGTGCGCATGTAGACGAAGTTGTCATGCACCAGAAGGTCGCGTCCCTCCACCAGTTCTATGCCCATCTGACGCGCCAGATAGGTGTGCTCAAAGTAGGCAGAGTTATAGGAGCCGGGCGTCAGCAGCACAATCGTCGGCTCCGGGCGGCTCTCTGGTGCGAGCGATCGCAGCGTGCTCAGAAGCATCTGCGCATAGTGATCGATGGGGCGAACCCGATATTTGCGAAAGAGCTGCGGTAGCGTTCGCTTCATCGCCCGGCGGTTGGTCAACATGTAAGAGACCCCGCTCGGCACGCGCAGATTGTCCTCAAGAACCACGAATTCGCCCGTGCTCAGGCGTAGTAAGTCCGATCCGGTCACCGCGATATAGATATTTCGCGGCACCTGCAGGCCTCGCATCTCGCGCCGAAAATGACGGCAGGTGTACACAATCTCCCGCGGCACCACGCCGTCGTTGAGAATCTTGCCTTCGTGATAGATGTCTCGCAGAAACAGGTTCAGCGCCATAATGCGCTGCTCCAGCCCCTTGGAGATGATCTCCCACTCCTGGTGCGTAACAATTCGCGGCAGCAGATCGTAGGGGAAGATGCGCTCGGTTCCTTCTTCGCGCCCGTAAACCGTGAAGGTAATGCCCTCCGTAAGAAAAGAGAGATCCGCCGAACGCTTGCGCGCGTCCAATTCCTCTGCGGGCATTGCCAGAAAGGCCTTCAGCAGTTCGCGATACTCCGGCCTGGGCTCGCCTGACCGGTTGAACATTTCATCAAAGGCATCGTCGAGCGGGTATTGCTCCAGCGCGCGGCTATTGGACGTCAATAAATCGGAGAGCGTCATAAGGCCGCCCCCGCCAACTGTCGCAGCGCACCGCAGCGGACCAGAAGAGGAAGAAGCTCGGCCGCTGGACCACTTCTGAAAATGGAAATGAAATCGACGTGCCCATAAGCTCTTTGCATCGCGCTATCCTGTCTTTACCTTGGGGAAGACACACGGCGGTTTTGAGCTGATGTGCGACGTGGAACGTCAGCGATTGCCTATTTAGTAGCAGCGTATGGCCCACAGTGCAAGCAGGAAATACAACGGAGACGGGTACAAGCATCGCCATGACCTATTGCGTAGGCATTAAAACTCATCAGGGACTCCTTCTTGCGTCGGACTCGCGCAGCAATGCAGGCTACGATCAGGTCAACACCTGCCGCAAGATGTTCACCTTCGTAACGCCCGGTGAAAGAGCCATTGCCGTGCTCACTAGCGGAAGCCTTTCGCTCACGCAGTCCGTGACTACGATGCTTCGCCGCAGCTATCGCGCGGGGGAAGGGTTGGCGGCGGCCGCAACGTTTTACGATGCCGTGCGTGTGATTGGAGAGTGCATGCGGCAAGTCGCCGACCTCGACCGCGCGGCGCTGGAGAAAGACGGCCTGAACTTCAACATCCACATGCTGGTGGCCGGTCAGATACGGGGAGAGGAACCGCAGCTCTACATGGTCTATCCACAGGGAAACCCCCTCGCCGCAACGGCGGAGATGCCGTTTCTGCAGATCGGCGAGTACAAATACGGACGGCCCATTATTGAGAGGGGTGTGGTCTACTCCGCCACCACTTTGGAATCAGCCGCGAAGTATGCATTGCTGTCCTTCGATGCGACCATGCGCTCCAACGTTACCGTCGGGCCCCCCATCGAAATGCTGCTCTATCGTTCCAACTCACTGGAGTTCGACGAGTACCGCAGCTTTGGAGCGGACGATTCTCTGATGCTCTCTATTCATAGCCAGTGGGAGCATTCGCTGCGCCATGCGGTTGAGCAGTTGCCGGAAATTCCCTTCAACGCATGTCTGCCCGGGACGCAGTCTGCGGAGTAGCGCGCTCAGGCTTCGTCGAGTGAAAACTGGCGCGACAGAAAATCGGCAGTCTTTTTAATAAGGCTGCTTGAAGGGGCTCGCATCCCACGCCGCAAAGCTGGCCTGTGCCTCTTCGCGCAGCAACTCTTCGGCAGGCAGCGAGCGCTCGGCGGCCGGCAGCGCCATCTCGCGATAAAGAAATGCATCATCAAAGCCGGCGCGTGCGGCGTCTTCCGCATTGGCGGCGTAGTAGATGTGGTCCAGATGCGCCCAGTAGCAGGCGGCCAGGCACATGGGGCAGGGCTCTGAGCTGGTATAGATCACGCATCCCCGCAGTTCAAAGACGCCCAGATTGCGGCAGGCTGCGCGAATGGCATTCACCTCGGCATGCGCGGTGGGATCGTTGGTGGTGAAGACGCTGTTCGCGGCCTCACCGACGATCTGGCCTTCACGAACAATCACCGCTCCGAACGGGCCGCCTTTGCCTGCCTGAACATTCTCAAGCGCGAGTGCGATGGCTCGCCGCAGAAAGGTTGCGTGTGTCTGGTCCTGGTTGGATGCCATCGACTTTCTCCCTTTGCCATTACCGCCTGCCCAGCAATACCAGCGAGACGCCCAGCGCCACCAGAGCCACGCCAATCCAGCGCTGCCGCGTGACTTTTTCCTTCAGGAAAGTGACGCCGCCAAAGACGCCCACCACGTAGCTGAGCGCTGTCATCGGCACCACAAAGCTCACAGGCAAAGCCGCCAGCGCACCGAGCAGAGCAAAGAATCCAGATGCCATCATGGCCACGCCCAGCCACATCCAGGGCTCCCGCAGCGCACGCAAAATCAGTCGCGCCAGTTCGACGGGATGAAAGCCCTTGGCTTCGCCCACTGACTTCATGGCTCGTGAGACGCACAACTCGCCTCCGGTGCCGGCCACGACAATCAGGGTAAACAGAATGAAGTCTTTCATCTCAGGCCTGCTCCGCTATTTCGGTGGCCGCTGCCGGGTGGGCGGTGGTTTTAAGGTTGGTGCGTCCAACCACAAAGACGCCGAGGCAAATGATGGCGATGCCGGTCCACTCGATCGGGCTGACATACTCTCTCAAGATCAGCCAGCTCAGCAGAGCGGTGACGCCGTAGCCGAGCGAAGTGGCGGGCTGCACAAAGCTGTAATCCGCCCACGAAAGCACCAGCGCATAAGAGATGAACCAGCCGATCAGCGCAGCAACGCCAATCCAGATCGCCGGAGTGCTGAAGATATGCAGAGCGGTCAGCCACAGCATGTTCAGCGGCCAAATGGAGAGCGTGCCTGCGTGCTTCATGCCCATGCCCAGCATCACGTTGCCAAAGGGCATGGCCACAATGGTCACCAGCAGCATCAGGTAAGTCTTGAAAGGAAGAGCCGGGTGCGCGCTCTGCGCCTGCCCGGGGTTGGGTACTCGTTCTGTGGCCACAGCTTCATCTTATAAGGAAGCCAGGAACCTGCTCAGGCATGTCGCCAGATGCGCAACCTGTAGAGAGCCATTGAAACCTGCTTTGGAAACCACTAGGATGCAAGGCAGTCACCGAAGGAGAGTCTGCATGGAAATGCTGGATCGCATCACTCAGCGGCCCGATATGATGGGCGGCAAACCATGCATTCGAGGAATGCGGGTGACTGTCGGAATGATTGTCGGGCAGGTGAGCGCGGGCAAGAGCGTGGACGATATCCTGTCCGAGTATCCCTATTTAGAACGGGAAGATGTTACACAGGCACTTCGCTATGCAGCCTGGCGCACCGAGGAGCGCGAAGTTACGCTCGCTTCCGCATGAAGATTCTCATTGATATGAATCTTTCTCCTCGCTGGTAGACCTTTTTGTGCCAGAAGGGGCATGAGGCCACGCACTGGAGCAAGATAGGCGCTGCCAGCGCACCGGATGTGGAGATTATGGCCTGGGCGCGGAAGAATAGCTGCATCGTACTGACGCACGACCTGGACTTTAGCGCAATACTGTCGGCTACTCAGGGTAAAAAGCCCAGTGTGATTCAGCTACGCTCTGACAATCTTGATCCTGAAGTGACCGGCCCCGCTGTCATTCGGGCCTTGGCGGAGGCGGAAGCAGATCTCCATGCAGGAGCCTTGCTCACTCTCGATGCCAGTCGAATGCGTCTGCGAGTTCTTCCGCTGCTCAAGAAGGAATAAGACAGCTCCCTTGGGCGATAGCAGCCCAAGGGAGCGTTGCATCTAGTGCCGGAAGTGCCGCATGCCGGTTACAACCATGGCGATGCCGAGCCGGTCCGCTGCGGCGATGACGTCTTCATCGCGCACTGACCCTCCGGGCTGAATCACCGCCGTCGCTCCTGAGGAGACCACAACTTCCAGACCATCCGGGAAGGGAAAGAATGCGTCGGAAGCGGCCACGCAGCCCTGCAGCGGCAGCACGGCCTTCATGGCGCCAATCTTCGCGGCGTCCACGCGGCTCATCTGGCCCGCGCCCACGCCCACTGTCTGGCCGTCGCGCGCGTACACAATCGCATTCGACTTCACGTGCTTGCAGATCTTCCAGGCAAACAGCATCGAGGTCAGCTCTGCGTCCGTGGGTTGGCGCTGTGTGACCACCCGCAGCTCGCTCGCCGTGATGCGGCCCGTATCGGCATCCTGCAGCAGCAGACCGCCGGAGACCTGCTTGATCACTTGCCCCAGCTGCGCGCTCTTCACTTCGATGAGGCGCAGATTTTTCTTCGCGGCAAAGCGCTCTTTGGCTTCGTCCGTAAAGCCGGGCGCGGCGATGGCCTCTACAAACAGCTTGGCAATCTCTTCGGCGGCCTCGCCATCTACCACGCGATTGATGCCAATCACGCTGCCAAATGCGGATACCGGATCTGTCGCGAGCGCCTTGCGATAGGCCTCAACGACTGACGCTCCAGTGGCCGCGCCGCAGGGATTGGTGTGCTTGATGATCGCCACCATCGGCTCATCAAATTCCTGTGCCAGCTCCCAGCATGCGTCCAGATCCACCAGATTGTTGTAGCTGAGCTCCTTGCCCTGCAACTGCGTCGCCCCGGCAATGCCGGTTCCGCTGCCATCGGCATATAGCGCGGCTCGCTGGTGAGGATTCTCGCCATAACGCAACGGCATCGCCAACGGATAAGCAATGCGCAGCGCCGCGGGGAATTCTGATGGCTTCGCATCCTTGGCGTGCACGGGGGCCTCGGCCTCGGGCGCGGCAATCTTTTCGAGCGTGTTAGCTATGGCCGTGTCATAGGCCGCCGTGGTGGCAAAGGCCTGCTTCGCAAGCCGCCAGCGGGTTTCCAGGCTCAGTGCGCCCTGATGGGCCTTCAGCTCTTCAGCCAGCGCGGCATAGTCGCCGGCTGAGGTCACAATGGCCACATCCTCAAAGTTTTTTGCTGCCGAGCGCACCATCGAAGGGCCGCCAATGTCGATGTTCTCAATCAGGTGGCCTACGGTGACACCAGGCTTGGCGGCTGTCGCCTCAAAGGCATACAGATTCACCACCACCATATCGATGGGCTCAATGCCGTGCGCCTCCACGGCGGCGCGGTGCTCGGCGTTGCCGCGAATGTGAAGAATGCCGCCATGCACCTTCGGGTGCAGCGTTTTCACGCGCCCATCGAGCATCTCAGGAAAGCCGGTCAGCTCTGAAATGTCGCGCACCGCGAGACCTGCTTCGCGCAGCGTCTTTGCTGTGCCGCCGGTCGAAACCAGTTCGACACCATATGCGGTCAATGCCTGAGCAAATTCCACCAGCCCTGTTTTGTCGGTCACGCTCAACAGCGCCCGCTGTACCTTCTTCAAACCGGTCACGTCTCTCTCCTGATTATTTTGTCGGCAATCTTTGAAGCCAATACGACCGTCATCCTTCATGCAACATCCCATTTTACGAGACAGAAACAGGATGAATCGCTTAGACGCGCCGCTCCTCCGCGCTGAGGCCGGAGTTTGTCAGAGTAGTATCCCTAACGATAGCCTGAAGAAAGAGGCTTATGCGGCGAGAGACAGGGCAGACCTACAGAAACGGCATGGACCAGTCGCCCGAAATTCTTCCGCCCGGCCAATACTTGCCACAGGCGGAGCCGGACTACTACGCGGCGCCACATCCTGAGCCTACTTACACCCGCCCTCCGCAACGCAGTCACTGGGCCATGGCTCCGGCGACCTACACCTTGGTGGGCATCAACTGCCTCGTCTACTTGTGGATGTGCCTGCGCGGCTTTTCGCCCTGGGCGCCGACCACTCTGCAACTCTATTACAGCGGCGCGAACATCGGCCCGCTCGTGCTCGCGCACCATCAGTGGTGGCGGCTCATCACCGCCATGTTTGTGCACGGCGGCATCATTCACCTGGGCGTGAACATGTGGTGCCTCTGGAACCTCGGTCTGCTTGCCGAGCCGCTGATGGGGCCTGTCGGAGTCTTTGCTGCCTACCTGCTCACGGGTTATGCCGGCGATGTTCTCAGCGTGGCGCGGCATCCTGGTGTGGGCGGTGGTCCGCAGGGAGTGGTCTCGGTCGGTGCCTCCGGCGCCATCTTTGGGCTGGCCGGCGTGCTGATCATCCTGCTCAAGTCACCGCTGTTGCCGATTCCCAAGGCTGATCTGAGTAAGCTGCGCCGCAGCGTCATCTGGTTTGCCGTGCTGAACCTGGTGCTGGATGCCGGCATTGATTTCAGCCACTTTTTCATTCAGGTCGACAACATGGCCCACATCGGCGGATTCCTCTCCGGCATGGCTCTCGGCCTGCCGATGGTGCCGCGCATCGGTTCGCGGCCAGAGATCTTTCGTACCCGGCGCAAGCTGGCGATCATTGGAGTGACCTTCCTGCTGCTGCTGCTGACGTTCGGAGTGTATTCGTTCTGGATGGGGCACGGAAGCGCGCCAAGAATGCGATAGCCGCATACAGGCGGGGCCGGGGATAAGCTCACCCGGCCCGCCAGATGCTGAATCGAAGATGGAATCTACTTCGCTGCGGTGGCGGCGAACTTCTTTACCATTGCCAGCAGCAGCTTGCGGTCACTGTCATTCAGGTTTGAAGAATAGCGCCGGATCTGGGTGAGAAAGCGCAATTCATCGTCCGTGAGTTTCTGCGTGTTCAATTCGCGCCCCAGCGAATCTTCCGCAAAAAACTGAGCCAGCGGCAGATCGAGTGCCCCGGCAATCTTGGCCAGAGTGTCCAGTGAAGGAACGGTATGGCCGTTCTCCACCCGGGAAAGATAACAGCGCAACAGCCCCGTTCTCTTTTCGATGTCACCCTGCGATAAACCTTTTTGCAGCCTGTATCCCCGGATTGTCATGCCAATTTTCATCATTTTTACTCTTGCCTTTACTTTCTCCTCGCTTGTGTTGGCGACAGAGCCGTGCGAGGTGTTGGCTGCATAGTTAACACGCCAAAGTGGCGCTTGCAAGAAGTTTTTTTGCAATGTGCGTCTTTTCGACAAATTGAAACGTCACGCACCCTCTCATTCACCTCTGGACTGTTATTCCCCCGGGTGAGACGCCGCCTTCTTTGAGGCTTTCAGCTCGCGGGCAAAGAAGGCCCGCATTCTTGCCTGCGCATCCGCGGCATCGGCGGGGCGATAGCCCATCCGGTTGTTCGGGTTTTCAAAAGCGTGTCCCGCACCGGGATAGGTCTTGACGGTGATCGACTTGCCCAGCGACCGCATCGTCTGCTCAAACCCCGCAACCTCAGCAGGAGTCACCACCGGGTCGGCTCCACCAAAGATGCCCAGAACAGGAGCCTGAATCTTCGCCAGCTCCGCGCGGCTCTGCGGCAGCTCGCCGTAGTTGATGGCCACGGCTTTCAGTGCGGGGTCGTGAACGGCCAGCAGCGCCGCGTAGCCGCCTCCCATGCACCATCCCACGGCGCCGATGCGGCGGGCATCCACATTCTTCTGTGCTGCCAGATAATGCGCAGCTCCCACCACGTTGGCGGTGGCTTCCTCTGGCTTCAGCGCCATGTCCAGTTGCCGTGCTACCTGAGGATTCGTCGTGACCTTCCCGCCGTACAGATCCACAGCCAGCGCGACATAGCCCTCATGGGCAAGCTGCTGCGCCTGCTGTTCAATCCAGGAGTCGAGGCCCCACCACTCATGAATCACCACAATCGCGGGATGCTTGCCATGGCCCGCAGGCTCGTAGAGCAGTCCGTGCACGGTTTGCCCGGTGCTGGTCATGTAGGAGACTTTTTGCGGCCCGGCAGCCAGCAGCGAGGCAGGGAACAGAATCAGCAAAGCGGTGACAAAGAGGTGGGAAAGGCGAACGTGCATGAGGTGTCTCCCTGCGGATACGAAGAATCGACCAAAGCATGACACAATTCCGGTGCATTTGTATGCAGAGAAATCAATAAATTGCGCGACTCTCTCAGACTGCAAAGCCTCAATGAACACAATGTCATTTCGCTTGCCGTGCTGTCGCCGCGCGAGCCCTGCGATGTCAGGCAGCACGTGTCACGTGGCGAGACGGATCCATTCCATGCAAGGTATCAAGGCAGATGCCATGGGCCAGAGGAATCTTCATGCCTTCGTCCGTTACATTGGTACGTCAATCCATCGACGGCAATCTCACAACATTGAGGAGCAGTAGATGCAAAAGCAGCGGCGGATTCCGCCGGTCTGGATCATGGGCCTCACCAACGCCACATTTGGCATGATGGGCGGATTCGCCGTCGTCACTCTGCCGCAAATTCTGGCTGCCGAAGGGGTGCCCGGGGGACATATCGCGGCCATGACCGCGGCCGTCATCTCCCCCGGCTTCTGGGTCTTTCTTGTTTCTCCCATGCTGGATGTGCGCTTTCGCCGCCGCACTTACGCGCTGTTTTTTGGGTTCCTCACGGCGCTGGGCGTGGGCTACACCGTACTGAGTCACAGCAATGTCGCCGCTACCGAAGCCGTCATGATTGTGGCCTACACCGCGGCCGCGCTCTATCAGGGCACTGTTGGTGGATGGACGGGCAGCCTCATCACCCACGAGCAGGACAGCCAACTGGGCATGTGGTTTAACGTGGCCAACGTTGGCGCGGGCGGGCTGATCGAGATCATTGGCGCGCCCCTCATTCTGCACTCGCCGCCCGCTGTGGCCGCTGCTGTGATGACCATTGCCCTCATGCTGCCCATGCTTTCCTTTATCGCCATTCCCGCGCCCGAGCCAGACAAGATGCTGGCCAGTGAGAGCTTTGGGCGCTTCTGGCGAGAGGTGGCATCGTTGCTCAAGCGGCGCGACGTTATTGTGGCTCTGGTGCTTTTTGCGCTGCCCTCGGCCTCATTTTCACTCACCAACGTGCTGGGCGGCCTCGGTAAGGACTATCACGCCAGCCCCCACATCGTGAGTCTTTTTGCTGGTGTGGGTTCGGTCGTAGCCGGCATCGGCGGCAGCTACCTGGTGCCGCAGCTTGCCAAAAAGTTTCCGCTGCGCCCGCTCTATTTGAGCATTGGATTCATCGGCGCGCTCTTCACGCTGGGCACATTGCTCCTGCCCCGCGCGCCCTGGACCTTTGGCCTGGTCTTCACAGGCGAGATCATTTTTCAATCGCTGGCATTCACGGCCATGAACGGCATCACGTTTGAGGTGATTGGCCCGGACAATCCTTTGGCGGCTACTCTTTTTACCGTGCTCATTGCGGCCTCCATGCTGCCCATCACCTACATGGGCTTTCTCGATGGATGGGGCTACGACCGCGGCCACCTGATGGGCAGCTTTCTGGTGGATGCCGGCCTCAGCATGGCGGCCTGTCTCTTGCTGGCGTGGCTGCTCTTTGGCAGAGGGCGGCGCAGCCGGGCTTAGAACATCGCATGGACCCGGCGGGCGGCATGGGCCAGATTACCCAGGCCGCCACGTACTACATGTACATGCCGCCGTTTACGTCGAGCACATGCCCGGTGATGTAACCGGCTTCGTCTGAAGCCAGAAACCGCACGGCCGCCGCAATGTCTTCATCGGTTCCCGGGCGGCCCAGCGGAATCTGCCCCAGCATCGCGCCGCGCTGTTTCTCATCGAGCACCGCCGTCATGGCCGTCTCAATGTAGCCGGGTGCCACGGCATTGGCCGTGATGCCGCGAGAGGCCAGTTCCCGCGCCAGCGATTTGGTGAAGCCGATCATGCCGGCCTTGCTGGCCGCGTAGTTGGCCTGTCCCGCCTGTCCGGTTTCGCCCACCACGCTTGAGATGCTGATGATGCGGCCCCAGCGAGCTTTCAACATGGCGCTCACAAATGCCTGCGTCAGCAGAAAAGAGCCCGTCAGGTTCGTCTGAATGACCTCATCCCAGTCGCTGCGCTTCATGCGCAGCAGCAGCGTGTCGCGCGTGATGCCGGCGTTATTCACCAGAATATGCACGGGCCCGAGGCGCTCCAGCGCATCCTTGGCCACTGTCTTGATCGACTCTTCGCTGCTTACGTCAAGCACGAAGGTCTCGGCCGTGCCGCCAGCCGCGGCAATCTCAGCCGCGACTTCCTGCAGTTTGGCCTCGTTGCGTGCGGCCAGGCCCACGCGGGCTCCGGCCTTGGCGAGCGCCAGCGCGCAGGCACGTCCAATGCCCTGCGAGGCTCCGGTTATAAATGCGTTTTTTCCTTCGAGAGTTCCAGCCATCAGTGCAATTTTCCTCTGGGCGATTATAGAAGGCACTCAGACCTTTTTGCTGCGGCCCGGCAGGCGCGGCGTCACCGCATAGTTCATCTGCACCAGCAGGATAAAGCCGATGCTCCAGCGTGTGCCCAGCACGCACAGCAGTGCGCCCAGCGCATAGAGGCTCTGCGCCACGACCACTCTGCGCCGCACCGCGCGCCGAATCTCCAGCGGAACCTCTGCCTTCAACAGCCCGGCCCGCGTGGCATAGCGCCAGCTTGCGTAGAGCAGCAGCCCCGGCAGCAGAATATTGAACCAATAAACCACCAGCGCCGTGCGGTAAGCCAGAAAATGCGCCAGCAACTGCGTGGTGAAAGGCATGACAGTGATGGTGAAGAGAAAGCCCAGATGCAGCCATGACAAATCGCGGTCGCTGCGCTCAAAAAAGTGGAACTGCGTCTGCTGCCCATTCCAGAAGATGCCGAGCGTCATGAAGCTCATCAGGTAGACGAGCAACTGCGGAGCCAGCATCCACAGCGCCGCCTGCAAGCCATGCTCGGAGTGAATGGCCTCGCTGGCCGGCAGACGCAGATCGAGCACCAACAGCGTCATGGCCACGGCGAAGATGCCATCACTCAGCGCAGCCAGCCGTTCCAGGCTTTGATTGGCAATCCGGTTGTAGAGCGTCGGCATCGAGGGAGAGTGTAACTCCGCTGGCGAACAAGAGCTACAACGGCTTGGGAACAGGAACCGCAGCCCCCGCACGCATCTTGCTCAACGCAGGCACCGGCTCCAGGTTCCACACATACACCACCAGTTCGCGGCTGTAGTGCAGCAGAGGCTGGGTGCCGGGCAGGCGAAGGCCATGCGCCTCGGGCAGCTCATTCAACTCGATCTCCGCCTCGGCCTGCTCCAGCGGCCAGGGCATGTGGTGAATATTGCCCTGATAGAGTTCGCCCGAGTGCCCTGGAGTGAAAAGGGCATAGCGTTCCGTTAGAAAATGCTCAATCAGTCCCTTCTCCGCCGGCTTGCCCAGGCTGCGGTAACGCGCCTTGAAGCGAACCGGCTGCGGGCTCATGCGGCGTTCGCTGGTGTAGTGAAACCATCCGGTTCCGCGGCCGGAGATGTCTTCGCCGGACTTCTCTTCCTGAATGCCCATTTTGGCCCAGAAGTAGGGCAACTGGAAGAAGAGCCGCGCCATAGCCACGGCCAGCGGGCTGGCCGCGTCCAGCGAGAAGAAATAAACGCCCGGTGTGTTCTTGCTGCGGTCGCGGACATAGGTGCGCAGATTGAGTTCCGGGAAGCGATTCGCGCCGGGAATAGAAGGCAGTCCACGCAAACGCACGCGGTCCATCCAGAAGGGAACCACGCCGATCCACGCGGAGCCATCGAAGGTATCCACGGCCAGCGAAGAGGGAAGCAGCGCGTTGATTTCCTCCGGAGGCACCGGCCAATGGGCAAACAGCAGGTCATTCCAGCGCTGCAGCATCGACCACGGCCGGTTCGGCAAGGGCCATGGGCGGTGACTGGTCGCGGAAAGTATCTCGTTCATGCCATTCGGTCCGCCACGCCTGACACGGGCGCGGGCAACTTCTTTATCGTATGCCAGATCAGGGGCCATCCGCGGCGATTCTCAATTCCCCACAGGGAAGGGTGCCGGAATGCCGTATTCTGGACGCGACATGCCCGACCTTCAGGCCGAACTCTCCAGCACGCAGAACGTCCCCGAGCACTCGCAGAACCGCACCGAAGTCTTCGCCGTGCATGGCGCCGATCCTGAGGTGCTGGCCTATGCCATGGCCAAGTACTCGCGCTCGGCGCTTTCGATGAAAGAGTCGCTCAAAGAGATCAGCAGCCAGCGCGCCGAGCAATTCCTGAACACGTTCTATTTTCAGTACGGCCACCGCTCCATTGCCGATCTCGCGCACATTGCCTTCGCCATTGAGCGCCTCTCGCTGCTGGCGGCCATTGAACTCGTCGACGAGCAGCGCTGGGATGGCCAGGAACGCTCCACGCGCTATCAGAATTTCCGCAAATCCGGCTGGTATCTGCCGGAATTTGCTGCGGATGCCGCTGCGCGCGCGCGGTACGTCGAATCGATTGAATCGAGTTTCACCGCCTACCATCAGGTGGCCGACGGCATGCTGGCCATCTATAAGCAGCAGGTCGTCTGCCCGCCTGAGATGAAGCCGGAAGCCTACGAGCGCACCTTGCGCGCCCGCGCCTTTGATGTGGCCCGCTATCTGCTGCCGCTGGCCACCAACACTTCGCTCGGCCAGATTGTGAATGCGCGCACGCTCGAAACACAAATCTCGCGCCTGCTCTCGCACCCGGTGGCGGAGATTCGCCAACTGGGCGAGTCCCTGCGCGAGGCCGCGTCAACGCCCGCATGGAATGTGTATTCTGGCGATCTGGCCGGTCTGCAGAAGCGCATTGCGGAGTCTGATCCGGAACTGGCCGAAGAGGCGCGCGCCATGCTGACGCGCGAAGTCTGCCCCGCGCCCACGCTGGTCAAATACGCCACGCCGAACTACTACCAGATGGAGACGCGCCGCGAGCTGGCGCAGGCCGCGAGTGAAATCATGGCCGGAGCTCCCGTGGCCGCGGCTCCGCTGGTCGATCTGGTGGAAAAGACCGAATCGCTCGAAGCCGAGATTGCCGCCACGCTGCTCTATGCCCACTCGCACTACTCCTTCCGGCAGGTGCGTGACACCGTCGCCGCGCTGGGCGAGGCACGCTGCGCTGAGATTGTGGAGATGGGGGTGCGCCATCGCGGCCGCCACGACGAGTTGCTGCGGGAGTTCTCTGCCGGGCAGGCCTTGCGCTTCGACATCCTCATGGACATCGGCGGCTTCCGCGACATGCACCGCCATCGCCGCTGCACGCAGATCATTCAGAGCTTCACCGCGCTGCACGGCTTTGACGAGCCCGATGGCATCGCAGGCACAGAGCTGGCCCCGGTCTTTGCCCAGGCCATGACCGCGGCCCACGCCGCTTATGTTGAACTGGCCGCGAGCGCGACGCCTGAAACGGCGTCTTCGGCGGCCTATGTGCTGCCCTTGGCCACCCGCTGCCGGGCGCTCTTCAAAATGGATTTCGCCGAGGCGCTTTATATCTCCGAGCTGCGTTCCGCTCCGCAGGGGCACATGTCCTACCGGCGCGTCGCCTGGGAGATGTACCGGGCCGTCGAGCGGCAGCATCCGGCCCTGGCGCGTCATTTCCGCGCGACGGACGTGCATGAGCCGGTCGATCTGCTCAAGCGGTGACCATTACCTCGGTTTGGGTGGCTTCAAAGCTCTCTGCAGCCACTCCCGCTCCGGTGGTACACTTCGCTTAACTTTCACCCCGCATTGAGTGGGAATCAGGAACCGGCGCTCACGAAGCGCCCGCAAATTCTGGAGTTTTTCACGTGGCTGACGATCGTTCTCGCGCCGTAGAACTGGCGCTCTCACAAATCGAAAAGCAGTTCGGCAAGGGATCCATCATGCGCCTCGGCAGCAAGGAAGCCGTGGTGCCCATCTCGACGATCTCGACCGGCTCCATCTCCTTTGACGCCGCGCTCGGCGTGGGCGGCGTGCCGCGTGGCCGCGTGGTGGAGATCTTCGGGCCGGAATCCTCAGGCAAAACCACCATCACGCTGCAGATCATCGCCGAGGCTCAAAAGGCCGGCGGCATGGCCGCGTTTGTGGACGCCGAGCATGCACTCGACCCCATCTACGCGCAAAAGCTGGGCGTCGATGTGGACAACCTGCTCGTCTCGCAGCCCGACTACGGCGAGCAGGCGCTCGAAATCACCGAGGCGCTGGTGCGCTCTGGCGCCATTGACGTGCTCGTGCTGGACTCGGTCGCCGCGCTCGTGCCCAAGGCCGAACTCGACGGCGAAATGGGCGACTCGCACGTCGGCCTGCAGGCGCGCCTCATGTCACAGGCGCTGCGCAAGCTCACCGGAACGGTCTCGAAGTCGCGCACCTGCCTGATCTTCATCAACCAGATTCGCGAAAAGATCGGCGTCATGTTCGGCAATCCGGAAACCACCACCGGCGGCCGCGCGCTCAAGTTCTACTCGTCGGTCCGCGTGGATATCCGCCGCATTGCCGCCGTCAAGGAAGGCGACACCGTGGTGGGCTCGCGCACCCGCGTCAAGATCGTCAAGAACAAGGTTGCCGCGCCCTTCCGCGAGGCCGAGTTCGACATTCTCTACGGAGAAGGCATTTCGCGTGAGGGCGACGTGCTTGACCTCGCCGTGACGCACAATATCGTGGAGAAGTCCGGTGCCTGGTACAGCTACTCCGGCGAACGCATCGGCCAGGGCCGCGAAAACGTCCGCGGCTTCCTCAAGGAAAATCGCGACACCTTCCAGCGCATCGACACGCAGTTGCGCCAGAAACTCGGCATCACTCTGGCCAACGTGCCGCAGGCTGAGGTGCCCGCGGTCCCAGCCAACGGCGCGGCCGCCGCGCAGGACGCCGTCAAACCCTCCCGTCGCGGATAGGCTTCACTGCAGATGCATTTCAAAGAGGCTGCCCGCGGGCAGCCTCTTGATTTTTGGGTGCACGGAATGTATATGTATGTATATGAAGTTATATGTATGCGAGTGTATGCAAATCAAGGAAAGCTTCAGGAGAACTGGATGACGCTGAGTGAAGAAGTACGCCGTTACGTCCAAACTTCGTATTTGGCTCCTGCCCGTCTGCGTGGCGATGCAATTGTTGAGATCAAGGCAGGGGACGTGCATCAGGGGCTACGGTGGGTAAATCGCGTACCCTCCGTGTGTACCACTCTCGGATCGCAGAAATTCCAGCGCGAAACGGGTGTCGAACTCGTAGGCAAGGAAGGTCCGCCTTCAGGAATGGGCACTCGAATGACATTTACCTATCGAATTGCGGATGTCGAAGCCGGCGCTTCCAGCGTGCCCAGGCAGAGCAAGTTTGATGCTCTGCGCGGTATCGCCCAGAGCCTTTTTCATGAGCTTGGAGGCGGTGAGAATTTCATCCGTGGCGAGAGAGAGTCACTGAACTTCATAAGGTCAGACAGAGCGCGTAACCACGGTAAGAAGAAATGAGCGTTATCTACTGGGATACGATGCTCTTTGTCTACTGGCTCGAAGAAAACCCGGTATTCCAGGCTCGCGTGCAGGAGATTCATGAAACCATGACCAGGCGCGGAGACCGGCTATGCACCAGTGTGTTTACTGCTGGAGAAGTTCTGGCTGGACCTCGTAAAAGAAACCAGCCAGACGTGGTTGCGCAAGTGCTGGACTATTTTCAAAGTGGGGAGATTGAAGTGCTCCCCTTCGATCTCGCGACAGCAAACACTTACTCGATGATTCGCACGGATCACCGGGTGTTACCGGCAGACGCCATTCACCTGGCGACGGCAGCCGAAGCGAAGGTTGACTTGTTTCTTACCAATGATCACAAGCTTCAGTCGCTCCATGTTCCAGGAATCCGCTTCATTGGCGGCCTGGAAGGCAAAGTCATTTGAATTCAGCGGACAAGGGCTTTTACGCTTCAGCTACAATCACTTTGCTGTGCATACCGTAAAAGCCATCTACCCCGGCAGCTTTGATCCTGTCACGAACGGGCACCTCGACCTCATCGCGCGAGGCGCCAAAATGTTTGATCATCTCGTCGTCGCCATCCTGCGCAACTCCACCAAAGCGCCGCTCTTCACCGAGGCCGAGCGTGTGGAGATGCTCACCGAGGGCGTGCGTGGCTTCGGCAATGTGAGCGTCGCCACCTTTCATGGCCTGCTGGTGGACTTTGCCCGCGAGCAAAAGGCCAACGCTGTGCTGCGCGGCATTCGCGCCATCAGCGACTATGAGTACGAGTTCCAGATGGCCCTCATGAATCGCCGTCTCGCGCCTGAGGTCGAGACCATCTTCCTCATGCCCGACGCTAAATACTCCTTCGTCAGCTCGCGGCTCATCAAGCAGGTCTTTGAGTTGGGCGGCTCGGTGGATGGCCTGGTGCCGGATTTTGTTGTCGAACGCCTCAAACAGCGCGTGCCGCACCTCTAGCCGCCGCCTGCCGCGCGGATTCTTCCCCCGCCGCGCATGAAAATCTGAAAAAATGGTGGCATGGCTACCACCGCTACCCGTGTCTTTGCCGAACGTATCGGCCGCATTGAGGTTTCCGCAACCATGGCTGTGACCGCCGAAGCCGCGAAGCTTCGCGCCCAGGGCCACAAACTCGTCGACTTTGGCGCCGGCGAACCCCACTTTGCCACGCCGCAACATATCAAAGACGCCGCCATTCAGGCGATTCATGACAACTTCACGCGTTACACGGTGGTCTCCGGCATTCCCGAGGTGCGCAAGGCCATTGTGGAGCGCCACGCCGCCGACTTCGGCACGGACTACGCGCCCGAGGAATGCGTCTTCACCACGGGCGGCAAGCTGGCACTCTTCAACGCCATTCAGGTGCTCATCGATCACGGCGACGAAGTGATTCTGCCCGTGCCCTACTGGGTCTCCTACAAGGACATCATCCAGTACGCCGGCGGCAAGGTCGTGTATCTCGAAACCGACGAAGCCGAGAACTTTCGCATCACCGCCGATGCCATTGAGGCAGCCATCACGCCGCGCACCAAGGCCATCATTCTCAACTCGCCCTCCAACCCGGCGGGCTCGGTCGTTTCCACTGCCGATCTTGAGCGCATCGTCCGTCTCGCTCACGCGCGCGGCATCTTCCTGATGCTCGATGAGTGCTACAGCTACCTGCAGTTCAACGGCGAGATGATCAGTGGCGCTTCCTTCAAAGAGGCCAAGGAGCACGTCATCGTGCTCGGCTCGCTCTCGAAGACCTATGCCATGACCGGCTGGCGCGCCGGCTACGCGCTGGGGCCCAAGGCCATCATCGCGGCCATGAGCAAGCTGCAGAGCCAGTCCACCTCCTCCACGGCATCGATGGTGCAGAAGGCCTCTCTGGCAGCCGTCGCCGGCCCGCAGGAGTGCGTCGCCGAGATGCGCGCCGACTACATCAAGCTGCGCGACCGCATCCTGGCCCGCCTCGCGGAGATTCCCGGCATCACCTGCACCAGGCCTGAGGGCGCGTTCTATGTTTACCCGAACGTGAGCGCCTATCTCGGCCGCCCCGGCGCGCAGACGGCCATGGAGCTGGCCTCGCGCCTGCTGCAGGAAGCGCATGTTGTCTCGGTTCCGGGCGAGGCCTTCGGGACGCAATCGCACATCCGCCTCTCTTATGCGGTATCGCATGACAACGTGGAAGAGGGCCTTGCGCGCATGAAGCAGTTCTTCGCCAAGCTGTAAGCAGTCATCCTCCGGCTCTGATCCGAGCGTTCAGCCCTTCGCGGCTGGACGCTCGATCGGCCGGTCGCCCGCCCCAAAACTGCTACCCTGAAAAAGTGAAAATACAGACTCGCGGCATTTTGTTTGACATGGATGGCGTGCTGGTCAGCTCGCTTGGCTCCGTCGAGCGCAGTTGGCAGCGCTGGGCAGAGGAGCACGGCGTTGATCCCGCGCTCGCGGTTCGCACCGCGCATGGCTGCCGGGCCATCGACACCGTTCGTTTCCTGCGCCCTGACATTGACGCCCAGGCCGGGCTGCGCCGTATTGAAGACCTCGAAGTCGAAGACAACGAAGGCCTCGAAATCCTTCCCGGCGTGCGCGCTCTGCTCTCTCAGCTTCCGCCCCACGCGTGGACGGTCGTGACCTCGGCCACCGAGCGGCTGGCGCGCGTGCGCCTCGCGCAGGGCGGCCTCACCGTGCCCGAGCACTTCATTACCGCCGATCGGGTTGAGAATGGCAAGCCGCATCCTGAGCCGTACCAGAAAGGCGCAAAGCTGCTCGGCCTGCGCCCTGAGGACTGCCTGGTCATTGAGGATGCCGCCTCCGGTGCAAAGGCCGGTCACGCGGCCGGGTGCAAGGTGCTGGCGACGCTCTTCTCCCACTCGCTCGAAAGCCTCGCCGCCGCCGACTGGATTGTGCAGTCGCTCGAAGACGTGAAGCTCACTGTTCTCGAAGACGCGCAGGGCGTCTTGCTGGAGCTTGATTTCACTCCCGTGGACCGCATGGTTCTGGCCCACTGACCAGCTACCCCGCGCAGAAGTTCTTCATCGCAGCTTCGTATCAGGGCATGGCTTCATGCCATGCCGCAAAGGCGCTGGAAATAACAGGGCTTTCGCTCCTGCACGAAGCTCATCGCTCGTGTCCTTCGCGCTTTCCATAACAAAGGCCGCTCCCATTGGAGCGGCCTTTGCATTTCAATCGTGACTTGAGACTGCGTGTTTACAGATTGCCGCGCAGCTCCTGCTCGCGTTCAATGGCCTCAAACAGCGCCTTGAAGTTGCCTTTGCCAAAGCTGCGGCTGCCCTTGCGCTGAATGATCTCGTAGAAGAGCGTAGGCCGATCCTCGACCGGCTTGGTGAAGATCTGCAGCATGTAGCCCTCGTCGTCCCGATCCACCAGGATGCCGAGCTTCTCCAGCTCGTCAATCGGCTCGTCAATCTTGCCCACGCGGCCTTCGAGCTCGGTGTAATAGCTGTGCGGCACTTTCAGAAAGGCGACGCCCTGCGCCTGCAGCTTTGAGACCGTCTCCAGAATGTCATGGGTTGCCATGGCCACGTGCTGCACGCCGGGGCCGTGGTAAAACTCCAGATACTCTTCAATCTGCGACTTCCTGCGTCCCTCGGCCGGCTCGTTGATCGGGAACTTTACGCGCCCGTTGCCGTTGGCCATCACCTTTGACATCAGCGCGGAGTACTCGGTCGAAATGTCCTTGTCGTCAAAGTGCTGGTAGAGCGAGAAGCCCATGATGTCCGCATAGAAATCCACCCAGCGGTTCATCTCATTCCAGCCCACGTTGCCGACCATGTGGTCCACATACAGCAGGCCCGTGGGGCGCGCGATTGCATCCTCACCTTCGGCGCGATAGCCGGGCAAAAAGACGCCATCGTAGCTGCCGCGCTCCACAAAGGTGTGAACGGTGTCGCCGTAGGCCGCAATCGAGGCCATCTTGACGGTGCCGTGCTCGTCCTTCAACTCAAAGGGCTCGCGTACGCTGCGCGCGCCGCGCTTGGTGGTCTCCTTCCATGCCTGGCGTGCATCGTCCACCCACAGGGCCACGTCGCGCACGCCGTCGCCGTGCAGATGAATGTGCGCGGCAATCTCGCCGTCAGGGCGTAGCGGCGTGGTCAGCACAAAGCGAATCTTGTTCTGCTGCAGCACATAGCTGGTGCGGTCGCGCACGCCCGTCTCAGGGCCGGCATAGGCGACGAGCTGAAAGCCGAAAGCGGCGCGATAGAAGTAGGCCGCCTGCTTGGCGTTGCCAACATAAAACTCAACGTGGTCGGTGCCGTTCAACGGCAGAAAGTCTTTCTGTGTCGCGACTTCAGGGTGAACCAGGGTGGACATGCTGTTCTACTCCGATACAGGTACAAAAGTTTGCCGGGCGCGGGGAAGTGCTCTTTTCCCCCAGCGACCCTCTAAGCTATACCCGGAATGGCACGGATGGCAAAGGGGAGAACTGTTAAGATCAGTGTCTTTTCCGGCACCGGTTCCGAGGATCGCCCTCTCGGTTTAAAGATCGCCCTCTCGGTTTAGATGATCTGCGCGAAGCTCGCGCTGCCAGTAACCGAAGAGATGGGCAGGGGGGACCGAATCCCTATTTTTCGCGCGGCTGTCACATCGAATGTTGCACAATACTAGGGATAGGAGTTACGCCGTGCCCCGCATTCACTTTCATCAGCAACTTGCCGACCTGAAGGACCGCCTGCTCGCCATGGCCGCCCTCGCCCAGCAGGCTGTCGAGTCCGCCGTGGATGCGTATTGCAACTTCGACGAAGGGCTCTGCCAGTATGTGCGCGAGAATGAGACTGCCATCAACCTGGCCCAGCGCGAAGTGGACGAAATGGCCTATGACCTGCTCGCCAAGGAGCAGCCCATGGCCGTGGACCTGCGCTTTATCCTCGCGGTCATCAAGATCAATGGCGATCTGGAGCGCATCGGCGATCAGGCGATGGGCATTGCCCGCCGCACCAAGGAATTGCTCGAAACCGACCGCCCCGAGTTGCCTGTGGATATCGCCCAGATGGGCGAGCAGGCCTGCAGGATGATTCGTACCTCGGTACTGGCGCTGCTCGACGGTGACGCGCAAGTGGCCGACACCGTGCTCACCATGGACGATGAGATTGACGACCTGAACCGGGACGCCCAGCGCACGCTGCTGAGCAAGATTCAGGAGTCGCCCGAGTGCGCCGAGCATGCCTTGCTGGCGATCATGGTCTCGCGCAGTCTGGAGCGCATCGCCGACCACGCCACCAACATCGCCACCGACGTCATCTTCTGGATTCGCGGCGCGGACCTGCGTCATCAGCTCAGCATGGCGGAATAACCGCTCGCTTCCCGGTACACTAGCAGTATGTCCGCTATTGTTCTTGACGGTAAGGCTTACGCGAAACAACTGGAAGGCGAGATGCAGGAGCGCGTGGAGCGCATCCGCGCCAAAACCAACGGCGAGCCGCCGATTCTGGCCACCATTCTGGTGGGCAGCGACCCGGCCTCGGCCACGTACGTGCGCATGAAAGGCAATGCCTGCCGCCGCGTCGGCATGGACTCGCTCAGCGTCACCCTGCCCGAAGAGACCACCACCGAAGATCTGCTGGCCAAAATCGACGAGCTGAACGCCGACGAGCGCGTGCGCGGCATTCTGCTGCAACACCCGGTGCCCAAACAGATTGATGAGCGCGCCTGCTTTGACCGCATCTCCATTGACAAAGACGTCGATGGCGTTACCACGCACGGCTTTGGCCGCATGGCGATGGATGAGCCGGCCTACGGCTCCGCGACTCCGGCCGGCATCATGCGCCTGCTGCGGCATTACGAGATTCCTCTGGAGGGTAAAGAGGCTGTCGTGGTGGGCCGCAGCCCCATTCTTGGCAAGCCCATGGCCATGATGCTGCTGGCCGCCAATGCCACGGTGACCATCTGCCACTCGCGCACCAAGAATCTGCCCGACGTCATTCACCGCGCCGACGTCGTCGTGGGCGCGCTGGGCAAGCCTGAGTTCATCAAGGGCGACTGGATTCGCGATGGGGCTGTCGTCGTGGACGCGGGCTATCATCCGGGCGGTGTGGGTGACATTGAGCTTTCGGCTGTGATCGACCGCTGTGCGGCGTATACGCCGGTGCCGGGCGGCGTCGGTCCCATGACCATTGCCACGCTCATCGCGCAGACCGTCGAAGCTGCTGAAAAGGCCGCGGGCATCTAGCGCAGCCTCTGTTACGCGCGGGCCGCTGAGCGGAATGAAGCGAAATCCTCGGCTCGTGCATCTTTTGAAGAACGATAAATTCATCGTCCGCGCACGCGAGGCAAGGTTGCCCCGCACTGGCGTGGACTCTACAATGTCACAAAGCTGCTCCTGCCCGCCTCCTTTCTGAACGCATTGGCCCTCGAGAGCTTTTGCCGAAAAAATACTTATGATTGATGGACCGATTCCCGAAGCTCTGACGTTTGATGATGTGCTGCTGGTTCCTGCCTACAGCGAAGTAATTCCCAACCAGGTCAGCACCGAGACACGGCTGACGCGCACCATCCGGCTGAATATTCCCCTGTTGAGCGCCGCGATGGACACCGTAACTGAGTCGCGCCTGGCCATCGCCATGGCCCAGCAGGGCGGCATTGGCATCGTTCACCGCAACCTCACCATCGAGGAGCAGGCCGGGGAAATCGACAAGGTCAAGCGCTCTGAGAGCGGCATGATCGTCGATCCGGTCACCATGGAGCCCGAGCAGTTGATCTCCGACGCCCTCGACGTGATGCGGCGTTACAAGATCAGCGGCGTGCCCGTGACGCGCAACAAGAGGCTGGTGGGCATTCTGACCAATCGCGACCTGCGCTTTGAGACCCGCACCGATGTGCCGATTGGCGAGGTGATGACCAAGGAAAATCTCATCACCGTTCCCGTCGGCACCACGCTCGAGCAGGCCGAAGAGATTCTGCATCATCACCGCGTTGAGAAGCTGCTGGTGGTCAATGACCAGTACGAGCTCAAGGGCCTCATCACCGTCAAGGACATTCAGAAGAAGCTCAAGTACCCCAACGCCTCAAAGGACGAGCAGGGCCGCCTGCGTGTGGGCGGTGCCATCGGGGCCACCGGCGACTTTCTGGAGCGCGCCGCCGAACTGATCAAGACGCGCGCGGATGTGCTCTCGATTGATTCCGCCCATGGCCACTCCTCCCGCGTGCTCGACGCCATTCGCGAGGTCAAGAAGCGCTTTCCTGACGTCGCTCTGCTCGCCGGCAATGTGGCCACCTACGAGGGCGCCAAGGCCATGATTGAGGCCGGTGCGGACGGCATCAAGGTGGGCATCGGTCCCGGCTCCATCTGCACCACGCGCATGGTCACCGGCGCGGGCATGCCGCAGATCACGGCCATCTCCGAGGCGTTTCGCGCGGGCCGCGAGCACGATGTTCCGGTGATTGCTGACGGCGGCATCAAGTACTCCGGCGATATCGCCAAGGCCATCGCCGCCGGCGCAAGCTCGGTGATGATTGGCTCGCTCTTTGCGGGCGTGGATGAAAGCCCGGGCGAAACCATCCTCTACCAGGGCCGCTCGTTCAAGACCTACCGTGGCATGGGCTCGCTGAGCGCCATGTCCCAGGGATCGGGCGAACGATACTTCCAGGGGCCGAGCGACCGCTTTGCCGAGGCCGTGCGCAGCGAGGGTGTCGTCAGCCGTGAGCGCAACGGTGAGAATCGTCTTGCCAAGTTTGTGCCCGAGGGCATCGAAGGCCGCGTGCCCTATCGCGGACCCCTCGAAGCCATGGTCTACCAGCTCGTGGGCGGTCTCCGCTCCGGCATGGGCTATCTGGGCTGCTCCAGCATTCACGAGATGCAGACGCAGTCGCGCTTTGTGCGCATCTCCAATGCAGGCCTGCGAGAGAGCCACGTACACGATGTCATCATCACGCGCGAGGCTCCCAACTATCACGTGGAGTAGCCCTCAGCGAATCAGGCAAAACAAGGGGTGCGGGAGATTCCCGCACCCTTTCTGTTTCCACCGCTACGCCCGGCCTAGGCCACGATGCGGTTGCCGGCAACCATCCCGAGCCAGACCGCCAGAATGCCCAGCGCCAGGCTGCTGCCAAAGTAAAGCACCGCCGTGCCCATCTGGCCTTGCTGCGCCGCCCGCAGCGTTTCATACTCAAACGTCGAGAAGGTCGTGTAAGCGCCGATAAACCCGGTCGGAATCGCGAGCCGCCACGCTGGAGACAGGTCCATGTGCGCATCCAGCACGGTCAGCGCCAGCCCAATCAGAAAGCATCCTGTCACGTTGATGGCAAAGGTGCCGTAAGGGAAGCGGGTGCCGAGACGCTCGTAGATCCACACTCCCACGGTGTAACGCGCCAGCGCGCCCAGTGCGCCGCCCAGCGCAACCCACAGATATTTCATTGGAAAAGACTCCTTCCTGGCACTCTTTGACTCGCGAGCGCGGTGCTTCAGCAAAAGTGTCAGGAGTCATTGGCTGCCGGGACCGGCAACGGTTGGGACTGAGGCGAACTCCACCGCTCGTATCTCCAGCATGGCGAAGGGCGCGCCGTGCGTCAAGAGGGCATTGTGTTCATGAGCGCAAAACCACTTTAGGCAAGATTTATGATGGGCGCGGCGTAACAGTCTGCCTCAGGCGTCATCATACAAGTACAACGCATGCGAATCCTTACGACCTCCACGGCCTTTCCGAATCACTACTATACGCAGCAGCAGATCGCTGAAGAGCTTTGCCGGTATTGGGAGCAAAGCATTGATATCGCGGTGCTCGAGCGGCTGCATGGCCGCACCGGCGTCGATGGGCGCTACTTCTCCCGGCCTCTGGACGAGTACCGCTCGCTCGACACCTGGGGCAAGGCCAACAACGTGTGGATTGAAACCGCGCTCGACCTCGGCGAGCAGGCCATCGAGTGCCTGCTGCGGCAGTCCGGCGTGCGGCGCGAGCAGATCGGCGCAATCTTCTTTGTGTCGGTGACCGGCGTGGCCAGCCCCTCGATTGATGCGCGGCTGGTGAATCGCATGGGCCTGCCGCGCAGCATTCGCCGCAATCCCATCTTTGGGCTGGGCTGTGTCGCGGGAGCGGCCGGCCTGGCGCGCGTGGCCGATTACGTAAAGGCTTATCCCGATCAATATGCCGTGCTGCTGTCGGTCGAGCTGTGTTCGCTGACCTGGCAGCGGGGCGATGTTTCGGTCGCGAACCTGATCTCGACGGGTCTGTTTGGTGATGGAGCGGCGGCGGTGCTGGTGGGCGGCGCGGAGACGCCGGCGCTGCCCGGCGCAGGACCGCGCATTCTGGACCATGCGCAGGTCTTCTATCCCGGCACGGAAGATGTGATGGGGTGGGATATCTCAGAGCGCGGCTTTCAGATCGTGCTGTCACCGGAGGTGCCGCAGGTGGTGCGCGAGAATCTGGGCGGCGACGTGGACCGCTTTCTGGCCGGACATGGGCTGACGCGGGCCGATATTGGCTGCTGGCTCATGCATACCGGCGGCCCCAAGGTGCTGGAGGCCTCAGAAGAGGCGCTCGGCCTCGAACACGGCGCGCTGGTGCGCTCGTGGGAGGCGCTGCGGCGCGTCGGCAACCTGTCGTCGGCCTCAGTGCTGGTGGTGCTCGATGATGTCATGAAGCAGCACCGTCCCGCGCCGGGTACAAAGAGCCTGCTGGCCGCCATGGGCCCGGGCTTCTGCGCGGAGATGCTGCTGCTGGAGTGGTGAAGACGAATCCCGCGCCGGTGCACAGGGATGAGCTGCTGTGACCGGCCCGTCCGTCAGCGGCAGAGCAGCGCTTCGGCCTGCTTGGCGGCCTCGAAGATCTGGTCAAACGACTCGACGGCGTACAGAACCGGCTGCATCTCAGACACGTTGACGGTCTGGTTGAGCACCTGTTCGAGGTTCCAGTCGCGAATCTCGGGCCTGCCCTCAATCACGTGCGTTGACTCGCCGTGCGAGGAGATCAGCCCGCTGCCGTAGAGCTTGATCTGCCCATGCTGGCGGATGACGCCGAACTCCACCGTGAACCAGAAGAGGCGGCCCATGCGTTCGAGGGCGTCTTTGTCGTGCATGATGCGGGCACAGGTCTTGCCGTACTGCTGCAGAAAGTCGGCAAAGACCGGGTGCGCGTGCATGGGCACGTGGCCGAGTACGTCGTGAAAGATGTCCGGCTCCGGGGTGTACTCCATGGACTCGCGGTTGCGCAGCCAGGTGGTGGTGGGGAACTGGCGGTCGGCGAGCATCTCAAAAAAGGCATCGGGTGGCAGAAAGCCGCTGACCGGGGTAGCGTTCCAGCCGGTGAGCGGGCCCAGGCGGCGATTGACCTCGGCGAGATCGGGGATGGAGTCCTCGCGCAGGCCGATCTGGACGAAGCCGGAGAGATACTCCTGGCAGGCATGCTGGCGCAACTGGGGCATGCGGCGGCCGACCAGCTCCTGCCAGATGGCGTGCTGCTCGGGCGTGTAGGCGTTCCAGTCCTGCTGGATGAGGTAAGGCTCGGCGACGGTCAAGGTAGAGGGCATATCGGGACTCCAGACGAAACCCTTTAGCATCGCGCGCCGGATTGGGGTTGTCAAACCATCCCATCGACGTGGACCTGTCGATGGGGGCCCCGGCAAACTGAGCTGCACCCCCGGTGGCCCGGCAGAAAAAATAGATTCATTAGTGTCTTGTAAGTGAATGATTCTAAAGGTACTTGCGGGATCATTAGTCCCGTAAGTCTTTTAGAATCAACGCACTTTGGTTCCGGTTTGCCCGGCATCGATTAGGGCCGTGGCGCGCCGCAAACGAAAAAAGCTCAGAAAAGGACCGGGTTGGGGCGGTCTTTTTCTGAGCTTCTATTTTTATGTTAGCGGAATGAGGGGGAATTCCCGGCGCGGGGCGGGATTACTTTGGGGATGGTGAGTGTTGGCCATTGGGCACGAATTGGGGTACCTCAGATTCGGTGCCCGATTGAGAGCGGGTCGGTGCGACCAACGGGATTTCGCAAACTAGAAGCTCCCCGCGCGTGAGTCAAGAAACCCCTTCGACCGCTAGGCTTTTAAGAATCCATTCGACTTCATTTCTAGCATGCGAGCAAACTGCCGCATACGAGAGATACTGAATGTCTTTGCCGGAGTTCAATCGGAGCGAGTTCTCCACATCCTTTCCCATCATTATGATTTTGATTGGACTGACAGTTGGTGTCAGATCGTCGCGATATTTTTGAGCTTGCCCCTCTTCTTCACGCCCGATGCTCTTCGCAGGCCTTTTGAATTCAATCAAGGTGTATTCCTTTCGAAGGTCGCTTAGCAAAAGCAGGTCCGGACGTTTCGACTGCCTCTTCCCCGAATACTTCTTTTCGGTATATGTCTGGATGATGGTCTTCAGTGATTGGTTTGAAAACTGGAGCGCAGAGGCCTCGGTTTTTCTGATCCAGTTGAAATGTTAGTCTTCGGCCAGAACTGAGCCTGTCAAGGCGGAGGGTTGGCTGATGAAGAAGAAGCGCTTCAGTGTGGAGCAGATCATAGGCGTGTTGAAGCAGGCGCAGGTAGGAGTCCCGGTCGCGGAGGTGATCAGGAAGGCTGCGATCAGCGAGCAGACGTTCTACCGATGGAAGGCGAAGTACGCAGGTCTGGAAGTGGATCAGGTCCGCCAGATGGCGCAGTTGCAGGAAGAGAACCAGCGACTGAAGAGATTGGTGGCGGACCTGACGCTGGACAAGACGATGTTGCAGGATGTGCTCTCAAAAAAATGGTGAAGCCTTCGGGGCGTGGACCGATGGTGGAGCATCTGGAGCGGATGCACGGTGTAGCGGAACGCAGGGCATGCCGGGTTTTATGCGTTCCACGAGCGACGTACCGTTATCGGAGCTGCCTGGATCCACGAACGGAGCTGCGGATGCGTATCCGGGAGATTGCGCAATCGAGAGTGCGCTATGGATACCGCAAGATCCGGGTTCTGTTGAACCGCGAAGGCTGGAACGTAGGCAAGTACCTCGTGTACCGGTTGTACTGTGAAGAGGGCCTCTGTCTGCAGCGCATGCGACCAGGGGGCAAGCGCAAGGCATCACGGTCGCGGGCGGAGAAGTTCAAGGCCACGGCTCCGGATCAGGCCTGGAGCATGGACTTCGTGTCCGACCAGCTGCAGAACGGTACGATGTTCCGCTCGCTGACGATCGTCGATGTTTATACACGAGAGGCCGTGGCCATCGAAGCCGGCCAAAGCCTGAAGGGAGACGATGTAGTGCGTACGCTGAATCAGTTGAAGCTGGAACGTGGCGTGCCGAAGTTGCTGTTCTGTGACAATGGGAGCGAGTTCACCTCGCAGGCTATGGATTTATGGGCTTACCGCAACAACACCAAGATAGACTTCTCGAGGCCGGGTAAGCCGACCGATAACGCTTTCGTGGAAAGTTTCAACGGCACCTTCCGATCCGAGTGTCTGAACACGCATTGGTTCGCCGATCTGCGGGAAGCCAAGGCACTGATCGAAGCCTGGAGGAAGGAATACAATGAGAGTCGTCCTCACGCATCTCTCGCGGACAGGACACCAAGCGAGTTCGCCAGCCAGTATGCGGCTAGCCGCATACTGGCTGAAACCAAAAACAGCCGCGGACTAACATCAGACTTGGTACAGGAAAACTAGGCCCTTCAATCTGATCGGCCTCCCTAACAATCTCGCTGGTACAAATTACCGGGCAGGCCAGGGAGTGCGGCGAGTGTTATGAAATCGCATTCTACACCTGAGGAGAGGACACGTTGCACGAGAAAGCGGCGGAACCCTTCACCGACAGCGGTCTTCCGGAGACGGAATTTCCAAGGACACAAATCGGAATCAGCATTGCGAACCCGACTCACCGTCGATTGGTTGAAGGAGTCTCTGCGCAACTCGGATTACTGCCCATCTTACTGGAAGAAGCGGATTTGGCTCACCCCCAGCGTATCGCGGAGATGGAAATGCTGATCGCGGACGAAGCTATTGCTCTTCGCTTTCAGCAAGCGGCGGGTATCCCGGAAGATCCGGGGGAAAGCATCCGACTGGCAGTCGTAGCTGCCATTGCAGTTCCTACCCAAAGCATCCCAATCCTTCCGGATCGTAATCAGGAGCGCCCCTTTGATGGCTTGCTGGCGTTGCCGCAGCAACCCGCCATGGTGCTCGCACAACTCAGCGTCATCCTCTATGCTCACCGCGCTTACATCTATCGCTTCGAATCAGCCTTAGAGGAATTGCGCCTAAATCGAAGGATCTTTCGCTCAGTCACGAGCGGCATCGTCGTTGTCAGTGCTACGCAGCCGGAAAACCCGGTGACATACGTGAATCCCGCCTTCGAGGTGACGACCGGCTATAGCCTCGAGGAAGTGCTAGGCCAAAACTATCGCTTCCTGCACAGTAAAGACGAGGATCAGCCCGGTCTAACCTTGCTCGGTGAAGCCCTGAGAGAAGAGCGCGAGACCGTAGTTATCGTAAGGAGTTGCCGAAAGGATGGTTCGGAGTTCTGGAACGAGTTGTTTCTGTCGCCGATTCGGAATGCGACGGGTGAAGTCACGCACTTCGTAAGCATCCAGAATGACGTTACTTCCCGCATCGCCTTCGAAGAGGCTTCGCGGGAAAGTGAGAAGCTCGCCGCTGCCGGAAGGCTCGCCACTTTGATCGCGCATGAGATCAATAACCCCCTGGCGGCGATCACAAACCTGGTGTATCTGGCGCGCGGAAAGTGCAACGACCGAGAAGCCGAAAAACTCCTCGGCATGGCCGAGAAAGAACTTAAGGCGGTAGCCCACATCACAGCTCAATCGCTACGGTTCCATCGGCAGTCGACCAAGGCAACCGCAGTACGTCCTGTCGATCTAATCTCGACCGTCCTTGACCTCTACGAACGAAGGTTCGTTGAACGCGGCATCGTGGTTACCCGTGAGGACAGCATGTCAGAATCGATCGTGTGTTTTGAAAGCGAAATTCAGTTGGTCATCAGCAACCTGATACGCAACGCCGTGGACGCAATGTCGATAAGCGGTGGCAGGATGGTTGTCCGCACTCGGGAGGCTACGCAGTGGCGATCGGGCGCGAAGGGTGTGGTGATCACTGTTGCCGACACGGGAACCGGAATGAGCCCAGAAACGCTGGCTAGAATCTACAAAGCGTTTTACACCACCAAGGGAATTGCGGGAACGGGTCTCGGGCTTTGGGTTAGTAGCGAGATCGTGGATCGGCATCATGGCCAATTGCTGGTGCGGAGCCGTATGACTCCAAGATCTAGCGGTACCGTTTTCGAGCTATTTTTGCCCTATCAGACCATGGTGAATTAGATAAGCCGGCTTGTCTACTTCAACACCGAGCGCCCACACTCATCGTTGGGCTACAGACCTCCAGCACCAGAGGCACGGCTCACAAAGAACATGGGGCATGGAAAAGTGGAAACCGCTACGCGCTTCCCACTTCTCCACACCCCCGACGGTGGCGGGATAGATTCAACTCCCGTTGCGCTACACTAACAATCTCGCTGGTACAAATTACCGGGCAGGCCAGGCGGGAATCTGTGCGCGTGGTTGCTTTGGGCGGGGTGGGTATGCGTTTTCTCAGGGAATCATCGAGATGCGT
>Ga0078972_1002959_pt1 | contig 53154 bp, 47 predicted proteins | sample YelNatPaOPGAMG01_FD_67568 | JGI IMG/M metagenome (GOLD analysis project Ga0078972, IMG submission 67568) | Hot spring thermophilic microbial communities from Obsidian Pool, Yellowstone National Park, USA - OP-RAMG-01 (SPADES assembly) (version 2) | ecosystem: Environmental > Aquatic > Thermal... | reverse complement strand
CCAGTTCGGAGACAATCGAAAACGCCGAAGCGCAGTACGCGCTGGCCATGAAGCGCGTTGACGAGGCCCAGAAGATTTACGATCAATATGCCTCCTTGCCGGACGATAATCCTCTGAAAGCGCAGGCGTACAGCAATCTCTACGCGGCATGGCAGGCGCGCGATCGCGCCCTGGCGACGCTCAACTGGTATCTGGGCAAGCCCAGCGAGATTGACATTGCCAAAGCGGAGGCGCAACTGGCACTGGCCAAAGCCCAGCTGGAAGACGCTCAACGCGAATGGGAACGCCTGAAGAATGGCCCCGACGCAGCCGATATTCGCGCCGCTCAGGCGCGCGTGGCGGCTCTGGAGGCCGCCCTCAACGCGGCGCGCATCACCGCGCCGTTTGCCGGTGTGGTCACTGTGGCGCGGCCACTGGTGGGCGATCAAGTCTCGCCCGGCATGATAGCCTTCCGCCTGGATGATCGCTCCCACTTACTGGTCGATGTCCAGGTATTGGAAGTGGACATCAATAGCGTTCAGGTCGGCCAGCCGGTCCTGTTGACCTTCGACGCTGTCCTGAACCAGGAATACCACGGCAAAGTGATCGAAGTGGCTCAAGCGGGCGAAAGCGTTCAGGGGTCGGTATATTTCACGGTGACCGTCGAGATGGAAGATGCCGATTCACAGGTCAAACCCGGTATGACCGCCGCGGTGACCATCATCACCAAAACTCTGGAAGATGTCCTGCTCGTTCCCAATCGTGCCGTTCGCCTGGTCGAGGGCAAGCGTGTCGTGTACGTGTTGCGAAACGGCAAATTGACGCCCGTCGAAATTACCCTGGGCGCGACCTCCGACACGGTCAGCGAAGTGGCCGCGGGCGATCTGGCCGCGGGCGATCTCATTGTGCTGAATCCCCCGGCCCAGCTCAATGATCAGGGCGGCGGATTCCGCATGGAGGTACGTTAACCTATGGCGCTTTCCTCCAACGACATTGTCATCGAGACGCATCATCTGACCAAGGTGTACAAGATGGGGGCGGTGGAGGTACCGGCTCTGCGCGGCGTCTCCCTGACGATACAACGCGGCGAGGTCGTGGCCATCATGGGGCCATCTGGCTCAGGAAAATCCACGTTGATGAACCTGCTGGGTTGCCTCGATCGCCCCACTTCAGGCGAGTACATTCTGGATGGCGAGAAAGTCTCAGACCTGAATGATGATCAACTGGCCGCTATCCGTAACCGCAAAGTCGGTTTCGTCTTCCAGTCGTTCAATCTCCTGGGGAGAGCCACCGCGCTGGCTAACGTGGAATTGCCGCTGCGGTATGCCGGCGTGCGGGACGGACGCCGCGAGCGGGCGCGCGCCGCACTGGAAGCCGTTGGCCTGGGCGACCGTCTCTACCACCGCCCGACAGAACTATCCGGCGGTCAGCAGCAGCGCGTTGCCATTGCCCGCGCCCTGATCAACAATCCGGCTATCATCATGGCTGATGAACCCACCGGCAATCTGGATTCGAAAGTAGGCCAGGAAATCATGAATCTGCTGCTCTCGCTTAATCAGGAACGCGGCACAACTCTTCTCATTATCACGCACGACCCCAACATCGCCCGTCAGACCCAGCGTATCATTCGTCTGCGCGATGGCCTCGTCGAGGAGGATGGCCGATGAATTTCTTGCAAACCGTTCTCGAAGCTCTGGAAAGCCTGAATGCCAACAAAATGCGCTCAGGCCTGACCATTCTGGGAATCGTCATCGGCGTTGCGGCAGTAATTGCCATGCTGGCCGTCGGGCATGGCGCCGAAGCGACCATTACCGGCTCTATCAGTGGCATCGGTACGAACCTGCTCTTCGTTTTCTCCGGCGGCACAAAGGATGTACGCAATCCCCAACCGTTGACGCTGGCCGATGCCCGTGCCCTGGCCGATCCGTTCGCGGCTCCATCCGTACAGGCAGTAGCCCCGGTGGTACAGGGCAGTGTGGAAGCGTCCGCAGGGGGTGAAAAAACCGCCACCATGGTCATCGGTGCCACCACGGAATACCTCACCATGCGCAACTACAGCCTGCTCGAGGGAGACTTTTTCACAGCAGAACAGGTGGCCGGGCGCGCCTCGGTCATCCTGCTGGGCCCCGACGTTGCAGACAGGCTGTTTGATCGCCGCGATGGACTGGTCGGCGAAACGATACGCATCAACGGACAACCGTTCCGCGTGATTGGGGTTTTGGCGCCGAAGGGAGGCGGTTCGTTCGGCAGCGAGGACGACGTGATCATCATGCCGTTGGATACGGCCCGGCTGCGTATCCTGCGGCGCGAATCGGATCGCGTGGGGATGATCCTGGTCCAGGCCACCGGCCCACAAACCGTGCCGCAGGCGATTGAGGAGGTATCGCAAATCCTCCGTCAACGTCACCGTTGCGAAATTGGCGCCGATGATTTCATCGTCTTCTCGCAAGAAGATTTCCTCAACCTGGCCCGCACCATTACCGGCGTGTTGACGATCTTCCTGGGCGGTATTGCGGCCATTTCGCTGTTAGTCGGCGGCATTGGCATCATGAACATCATGCTGGTCTCAGTCACCGAGCGCACGCGCGAAATCGGCCTGCGCAAGGCACTGGGGGCACGCAAACGCGATATCCTGGTACAATTCTTGACCGAATCTTCATTGCTCAGTCTACTGGGAGGGATGATCGGCATTGGTCTGGGATGGTTGATATCGTTCGTTGTTGGGCGCATCGCGGCTTCGTCCGGCACGCCTTTCGAGCCGGTCGTCAGCCTGAACGCCATTTTGCTTGCCACGCTCTTCTCCGCCGCCGTCGGTTTGTTCTTCGGCATCTACCCGGCCAATCGCGCCGCGAACCTGGAACCGGTGGAGGCTTTGCGCTATGAGTGATCTGCATACCGTGCCCATGCTGGTTACCCGCGCCGACAGGTACTGCTGAGCGCCGTTAAACTATCCCAAATAAGGAGTGCTCTATGAAATCGTTTCTGCGTGGCTGGTCGTTTCTCAAACAAGCCTGGCAAATGGCAATCAAAGACCCGGACCTGATCAAGCCTTCCATTCTGGCCCTGTTGACAGGCTTCGTTATCTCGATTCTCTTCCTCCCGTTCATGATCGGCGCATCGTTGCTCCTGACCGGCGGTGAAGGCAATCTTATCATCGGGCGGGTGGCGCTGTTTGTGTTGAGCACGGTGATGATTTTCGTCCAGTACGTCGCCAGTTATGTTTTCTCGGCGATGACCGTCTACCTGATTTACGGCTATCTGGCCGAAGGGGACGGGATCATGTCGAAGGCCTGGGCAATAGTTCGGCGCGATTGGCTGGACTTGATGAGCCTGGCCGCCGCCTCGACGGCGGTCAACCTGCTGAAGAAACTCATTGAGGGGAAAAGCAAAGCGGGGTCGCGCAACCTCCTGGCCGGCTTGATTGACACAGTCTGGACAGAAGCCGCTTTTCTCATCCTCCCGGCCATGGTGATTGAAGACATGAACCTGAAAGAGGCTCTCAAGCGTGCCGGCAGCATCATCAAGAACAACCTCTTGCTGGTAGGCATCAGCACAGTCGGCGTGAAGGCAGTCAACGGGCTGATTGGCTTTCTTCTGGGCGGGCTGGGTCTCGGCCTCGGTTTCAGCATCGGCTATGGGGTGATTACCGTCACCTCCGCTTCGACCTTTGGACTGGTGAGCGGCATTGGACTGGGCGTGATCGTGGCTGGTACATTCATTATGATTGCCGCCGTGCTCACCTCCTACACGGCGACGGCCTACCACACCTGCCTCTATCTGTGGGCGCGGGATGTGGAAAAAGCGCAGGCAATGGGCCACAATGTGGCGATTCAGGCTCCCGCCCCGCTGGCGGCGGTGTTGGGAAAGTAACTCCCTGGCAGAGGCCGTTTTTCTCGCCGCGAAAGATAACATTTCCGCGCCAGTCGTCAGCCTGAAGGTCATCTGGCGCGCCGCGTTCTTCTTCGTTGGAGGCTTTGCGACATGAGCAATCCGCCTGCAATGTCCGTTCTGGTTACCGGTGCCGACAAAGGGTTGGGATTGGCGCTGGTAGAACGTTTCCTGCACGCCAACGATTTGGTTGTGGCCGGGGTGCACACGTCTGCTACAGCGCTTGAGCAACTTTTTGCCCGTCTCGGTCGCCAGGCCATACTTGTCGCGCTGGATGTCAGCGATATGGAATCAGTGCGCCAGGCGGCGCGTGAGGTGGCGCGGCAAATTCCTCATCTGGACATCTTGATTAACAATGCGGCCATCTACCCCCATCGGCCAGTGCTCCCCCTCGAACAAGAAGATTTTACCAACGGTCATCTGGAACGCACCATGAACGTCAATGCGTTCGGCCCTTTGCGCGTGACGCAGCAATTCCTGCCTCTGCTGGAGAAGGGACAGAGAAAAATCATTGTCAACGTTTCATCGGAGGCCGGGAGCATCTCCAATTGCTGGCGCACCAGTGAATTCGCCTATACCATGTCAAAGGCGGCCTTGAATATGCAATCGAAGATTCTGCAAAATTATCTGGGCGCGCGCGGGTATAAAATTCTGGCCATACACCCTGGCTGGATGCGTACCGAGATGGGCGGCCCCGACGCAGACATTGACCCGGCAGAGGCCGCCGAAGGAATCTTTGCCCTGGTCAATCGCCCCTGGCGCGTGGACGACGATATTTACCTGGACTATCGCGGACAGCCCATGACGTGGTAGAGGAATGAAGAAACCCAGACGAGTGCTGCTGCTTCTGGGTGGGGAATGGCATGACTTCGAGGGATTCGCGCACACCCTCGAGCCCGTGCTTGCACAACGCGGCTATCAGATAGAGGTCGCCTGGGAGCCGGCGCGGCTGTTACGGCTGAAAGAGGATGGTTGGGACGGCGTGATTGCCTATACCTGCTTTACCACCAACGAGGGCAAAGGCGCCGTAAGCGGCCTGACTCAAGAACAGGTTGCCGCCCTGACGCGCTGGGTGCGCACTGGCGGGGGATTTCTCGCCTTGCACGCCGCTACGGTAGTCGGCTCTTCAGGAGAGGCTTATCGCGCTCTTTTAGGGGGCGAATTTCAGTCCCACCCACCGCCCTTTTCGTTCACCGTTTACCCTCTTTCTCATGCTCATCCCATTCTTACGGGAATCACTGCATTCACCATTTACGATGAATTTTATCTTCAGCAATATGACCGCGCGGTAACTGTTCACCTGATAGCACTTTACCAGAATATGGCTTATCCTGTGGCCTGGAGTAAGGTAGAGGGACGGGGACGCGTGGCTTATCTGGCTCCCGGTCACTTCCCAACCGTTTGGGAGAACCCGATGTATCAACGTCTGGTGCAGCAGGCTCTGGAATGGGTATTGAAGGTCTTGCCCTGAACAATGCTCTTTCGTAACTACCTGCCCACCATGTCATTGCAAGCCGCCATAGGCGGCGAAGCAATCTCAAGTTCCACAGAAGCCATAAGAACACTCATGAGACTCGCGCGGGGATGGCTTCGGCGGCGCCCCGGGCGAGCCTCGGCACAGCGAACCACAACGCCAGTTTTGCTATACAATTAAAAACAAAACCAGAGATGCTTTCCGACAGACTCGCCCTCGTTTTACAGGGCTGATAGCCACAGGAAAGGAGGAACCTATGGCAGGTGTTCGTGTGGGCAAGGTGACCCATTTCTTCGACCGGATCAGCGTCGCGGTACTCGCCCTTGACGATAAGATTCAGGTCGGCGATACGCTGCACTTCCTGGGAAGAGCAACGGATTTCAAGCAGAAGGTTGAATCCCTGCAAATTGAGCACCAGGCAGTGACACAAGCCGGCCCCGGTCAGGAAGTCGCCATCAAAGTTGTCCAGAAGGTACATCCCAACGACTCGGTGTTCAAACTGATCGGCGAAGAATAACGCCCCGCTTGCCGCCCGGGTTTATTCTGGCAAGATACGCTGTTGCCAGGCAAACATCCGGGCATACAATCCCCTCTGCTGCAGCAGGTCAGGGTGTGTGCCGCGTTCGACAATTCGTCCCTGGTCCAGCACCAGAATCTCATCCATATTCTCCAGGCCAATCAGGCGGTGAGTAATCAGAAGCAACGATTGGGAGCGCGGCAGGCGGTAGAGATTGGCGAGTATCGCGCGCTCGGTCAGGGTATCGAGATGCGCCGTTGGCTCGTCCAGAATCAGAATTGGCGCGCGGGTTAACAGGGCGCGCGCCAGCGATAGCCGTTGACGTTCACCGCCACTCAGCCGCAGGCCGCGTTCGCCGATGAGGGTATTCAGTCCCTGAGGTAACTGCGCGACGAAGTCACTCAAGAGGGCCTGCTCCAGTGCCCATTCCACTTCGCGCGCACTGGCCTCTGGATTAGCCAGGAGTAGGTTTTCGCCTAATGTCGCGTAGAAAAAGAAGGGGGATTGAGGTGCTACACCAAAGAGCGACCGCGTCTTCTCGACATCATACGATAGCAGGTCGTTTCCCTGTAACCAGATGCTACCTGATGGCGGTTGCCAGAAACGCAACAGGAGATGAACCAGCGTGCTCTTCCCCGCCCCACTTGGGCCCACAATGGCCAACCGGGCGCCAGGCGGCAACGAAAACGAGACATTCCGCAAAACAGGCCCTTCTGTGGCAGCATAGGCGAAGGTTAAGCGCCGAAATTCAAGCGCAGGGGGCGAGGAAGATGGCTTTTTGGGTCCGTCATCCATCAGCAACCCCTTCTGTGAGCGCAGGTCTTGCTCCTGCTCTTTTTGCTCTGCCCCGGCGTCGACAATGTCAAACAGACGCTCGCCAGCGCGCAGGCTGGTGACCAGCATTTGCGCGGCCGTGGGCAACGGAGCAACGGCCTCAAACCCCGCCAGAGCCGCCAGGAACAAGGCCGCCAACCAGGGACCGGTTATTTGCCCGCTTTGAAAGGCAATGGCCGCTATCAGCAGAATGATTACCCCGCCGCTTTGCGTTGTGATGAAGAAGATGGCGTCGAGTAGTGTGCTGGTATGTGAGGTTTTTTTCTGTGTCTTGAGCTGTTTTTGGCTTATGTTGGAGATATATTGGCTATACGAAATCCAGGAACCAGCAAGCAGGATCTCCGCCAGACCCTGCACGCCGTCCACCAACGCCACACGCAGGGCTGACCGTTGCGCCAGAAGCCGCTCCCCAGGTCGGCGACCAGCGACCACAGCCAGACAGGGGATGCCCAGGGCGGTTACGAGAAACAGTCCCAGATACACCACCGCCAGCCCCGGGACAAAACTACCGAAAAAGAGGCACAGCCCCGCCGTCGTAATCAACGCAACCAGCGGTGGAGCAATTCCTCGCCCATAAAAATTCTCCAGTGTTTCTACATCGGCCACCGCGCGATTGAGCAAATCCCCGGCGCGATAGTAAATCAAGCGCGCTGGCGATAGCCTCTCCAACGCCCGATAGAACCAACCACGCAAACGCGCCAGCAAACGAAAGGTCACCTCGTGCGAGGTCAACCGCTCGGCGTAACGGAAAACCGCCCGCGCCAGTCCAAAGAAGCGCACTCCGACAATGGCCACTTGCAGGGCAGCCAGCGGCGGTTGCAACGCAGCCGTAGCAATTAACCACGCTGCCAGCGCCATCAGGCCCACGTTGCTCCCGACTGTGAGCACTCCCAGCAGTACCGAAAGCGCCACCGGCCCTTCCCTGCCCTGCAAGAACCCCAACAGATGTCCCAAAAGCGCCCACCAGGGCTGGGGCATGCCGGTGACAGCGCTCACATGGTCGTCGGCGGGCGGTCGCGCCTCTGGCGGCGTGGTCATTGGCGCGGACAACATGCGCCGGTCCAAAGCGAGGCGTTCTCCTTCGCCCACCAGGCGCGCATACAGGCCGCGCGCCGCCAGCAACGCGGCATGAGAACCGCGCTCGACAATCCGCCCATTATCCAGTACCACGATACAATCCGCTTCAAAGACAGTCGTCAGGCGGTGAGCCACCACCAGCGCAATCCTGCCCTGCAGCAGCGAATGGCTGGCCTCCATAATCAGGGCCTCCTCACGTGGATCAAGACTGGCAGTGGCCTCATCCAGAACAAGGATCGGGGCGTTTTTAAGAAAAGCCCGCGCCAGAGCCAGTCGCTGCGCCTGCCCGGCGCTCAACCGCGCTCCACCTTCACCGATAACTGTTTGATAACCCTGCGGCAGGGAACAGATAAATTCGTCTAAATGCGCCGCGCGCGCCGCCGCGATGACTTCCTCTTCTGTAGCCGCCGGCCGCGCCAGGCGAATGTTTGCCGCAATCGTGTCGTGAAAGAGGTATGGGTGCTGAGAAACCCAGGCGACAGCGTTCCAGGGCGGTGGGCCCTCGCGGACAGAGCCGTCGGCGTACACGGTCACAATCTTCCCCGAATCCGGTTGCAGGAAACCCAGAAGCAAATTCACCAATGTAGATTTACCGGCACCACTTCGACCGACCACCGCCAGCCGCTGCCCGGCGCGCAACACAAGATTCACATCCTGTAACGAGGGGCTGTGTTCGTCCGGATAGGTAAATGAGACCGCGTCGAAAACAATGGAGTCAATGGCCGGCAGGTCCGCCACCGTACCCATCAAAGCAAGATCAATCTGCGGCGACCGATCCTCAAGGAGCCCCCAAATCTGACGCGCGGCGGTTCGACCGGTCATTCCAGCATGAAAACGCAGCGCCAGCATTCGCAGCGGCAGGTAAAACTCCGGGGCGAGCAAAAGCACCAGAAGAGCCGGCGGGAAGGCCATTTTCCCGTAAAGCAGCCGCAAACTCACGGCCACAGCCACCAGCGCCGTACTGATTGCCGTAAACAGTTCAAGCACAAGCGCAGAGAGAAATGTAAGGCGCAAGACATCCAGAGTCGCCTCACGAAAACGCTCACTGACCCTGTCCACCTCTTGCGCATGAGCCCGGGCGCGCCCGAAAAGTTTGAGTGTTATCAACCCCTGCAGGCTATCCAGAAAATGGGCACTCAGACGACTCAGAGTTTCCCATTGACGCTGCGTCGTCCTCTCGGCGGCCTTGCCAATCAACATCATGAACAACGGCAGCAACGGCGCGGTCGTCAGGAAAATCAACCCGGAAAGCCAATCGATCGGGAATACCAGCAGGAGAATGCTCAGCGGCACAACAATCGCGACGACCAGTTGCGGCAGATAGTGGGCAAAAAAAGCATCCAGATTTTCCACCCCCTCCATGAGAATGGCCGTTAATTCTCCCGTCTGCCGCCGACGGGTAAACGCCGGGCCAAGCGCAAGAATCTTCTCGAACAATCGGGCACGCACATTCTCCCGTACACGTGCCGAGAGCGCAGTCGCGCTTCTCCCCCCAATCCAGAACGCCAGGGCGCGTAACAAAATCAACGATCCAATAGCCGGCACAACACCCGGCAGGGCGGCCAAAGAACGCTTGGCCAGGAAGACTTCCGCGATAAATCGACTGACCAGCCAGGCCTGAGCAATGGTCAACCAGCCGCCGCATATCTGAGCCAGTATCCCTGCCGCCAGCAGGGAGCGGGCGCGCGGAGCAAAGCGCAACAAACGCCATGTTAAACGCATACTGAGGAAACGATTGTGAGCACTCAGCCGCTGCAAATGCTTATTCCTGCGACTCCTCCACCTTCACGCTTACCCGTTGGCGGAAAACCCAATATGTCCATGCCTGGTAAGTCAGCACCAGCGGCAGCAAAAACACGGTGACGATGGTCATGACGCGCAATGTGTAGGCTGAGGAGGCGGCATTCGTTATCGTCAGACTATAACCTGGATCGAGGGTAGAAATAAGGATGCGTGGATAGAGGCCGGTGAAAATCATCGTGATCAGGCACAGGATGGTCAACGCGCTGCCGAGGAACGCCCATCCTGTTCGCCGTTGACGCAACGCCAGGCCGGTAAACAAAAGAGCCAGCCAGGCCAGAGCCGAGGCGGGCAAGCCATTGAGGCCCGGACGACTCAGGATATCCGTCGTCTGCCAGGTCCAGAGATCGAAGAGAATCAGACCACAAAGCACGGCCAGCCAGACAGAACGCCCTGCTTTCGCCGCCCGTTCTGCAATCTCCAGCGGGGCCTTGCGTATCAGGAAAATCGCGCCATGTAGCGTGAACAACGCCGCAAAGAGCAAGCCGCTGGCCAACGCATACGGATTCAGCAGGGGAAGCAGGCCATCATAGTAATTCCCATCTGCCCGGATAGCAAATCCACGCGCGAGATTACCCATCACCACTCCCCATAAAAACGCCGCGAGCAAACTACCGGCAAAGATGCCCCAATCCCAGAAGATACGCCAGCGCGCGTGGTTCATCCTGTTGCGATATTCAAAACCTGCGCCGCGCACAATCAGTGCCGCCAGCAGTAACACCACAGGCAAATAGAACGCGCTGAAAAGGGTCGCATAGGCCGCCGGGAACGCCGCGAACAAGGCTCCACCGGCCGTAATCATCCAGACCTCGTTGCCGTCCCAATGCGGGCCAATAGTCCGTAAAATAGCACGGCGATCAGCCTCTTTCCGGCCAAGCCAGGGCAGGAGCATTCCTACCCCATAATCGAATCCCTCCAGGACAAAGAAACCGGCAAACAGAATCATGACGAAGATGAACCACAGGATATTGAGTATCATCCTGGCCTCCTTAAATCAATACTGAACCACATCCCCAGCGACCTGCGGCTGCGCTGTTCCCGCGCGATACATCAACCAACCGGCTACAATGGTCAAAGCACCAAGCAGAAGCGTAAAGAAAATGAGCGAGAACAACACACTGCCCGTCGTCAGGCCCGGCGAAACTGCCTCTTCGACTTTCTGCAATCCGTAAACAATCCAGGGCTGCCGTGCCCCCTCCGTGACAATCCAGCCGGTCGTCGCGGCGAGGTACGGCAAAGCCATAGCCGGCAGCAACAAACGGAGGAACCAGGCGCGCTGCAAAAATTTCCAGCGCGGTCGTAGCATGGCCAGCAATGCCAGTAAAATCATCAAAAGGCCCACCCCCACCATCAGACGAAAAGCCCAGAAAACAAGTGTTACCGGAGGAATATAACTGGCCGGGCCGTAACGGGCGAAATATCGCGCCTCAAGTTCTGCCTGCAAATCATTGATGCCCCGCACCTCGCCGGTGAAATTATTGTAAATCAGGAAAGACAACGCCTTTGGCACCTTGACTTCAAAAGTATTCCTGCGGTTTTTCTCGTCGATTCGGGCGACAACAATAAAATCCGCCGGCTGAGCCGTTTCCCAATGCGCCTCCGTGGCGCTGATTTTCATCGGCTGTACCCGTCCTAAAAACTGACCATGAGCATGACCGATCAAACCAAGCAATACCGCTCCCGTCAGAGCCGAAACAGCCGCCCAACGAAACGAACGTTGGAAGACTTCCGCCACCTTACTACCATCTCGCCAGAGATGCCAGGCACTGAATCCCAGCAGCAAAAAGCCAGCCGTTGCCACGCCGACGAAAAACACATGAAAGAATTGATAAGGCAAATTGGGGTTGGCCAGCAACGCCCAAAAGTCGGTCATGACCGCCCGTCCGTTTTCAATAGCATAGCCGACAGGATGTTGCATGAAGGAATTTGCAATCAAAATCCAGAGCGCGGAGAGGTTGGAGGCCAGCGCCACAAGCCAGGCCGCGGCCAGATGAATCCCTTTCGAAACCCGCTCCCAGCCAAAAATCCACACGCCCAGGAAAGTGGATTCAAGGTAAAATGCCAGCAAAGCCTCAATGGCCAGTGGCGCGCCAAAAATATCCCCCATGAAGCGCGCATATTCCGACCAGTTCAGGCCAAAATGGAATTCCTGTACAATACCCGTTACCACGCCAGCGGCAAAGTTAATGACCAGCAGCCGGCCCCAAAACTTTGCCATCTGCTTGTAAACTTCATCGCCGCGCCGTACGTAGAGGCTCTCGAAGAGTGCGATCAGAATCGATAACCCCAACGTGGTAGGGACAAAAAAGAAGTGGTAAATCACCGTAATCGCGAATTGCCAGCGAGAAAGAGAGACGATATCCATGTTGCCAGCCTCCTGTAACTTTGCCGTTTCCAATCACCGACCGATTTTACCGAATCTTATCATGCTTATCCAATTCTAGCCATAAAAATCGGCTGTTTTACCGGGCCACCTGTCAGGGAACGCCAGATTATGTATCATTCCAGTAACCACCTGCCCACCCGCGTCATTATGACAGCGAGCAGGTAATTACCTCGACAATGTTATATTTCGGCATAGTTGTCATTGCGAGGGCGTTCTTTGCCCGAAGCAATCCCCTGGTAACCGGGAGACTGCTTTCCCTACGCTATGCTCCACCACGTTCCGCTCGTGGCAGGCGGGACATGCGCTTCGCTCGCAGTGACATCCTTTGAGAATGTTTGCAACAGAGCAACATTCGTACTACACTCTTGCGTGGACACGGCGACGGTATTCCCACTGTACAGATAGGCAAATTTGTCGTAACATAACACTCTGTTGTAACTATTTAGCCCTGTCTCAAAACCGTTGTGGATGTCATGGCGAGGAGTGTTCTTTGCGACGAAGCAATCCCCAAGCGGTCTATTTCGCCTGATAAAGGGGAGATTGCTTCGCCAAAAAACGGCTCGCAATGACATGGCTGAGTAGTTACCACTGTCAGTCAAAAAATTTCTGGAGGGCACCTATGGCTGAAAAAATTGCCTGGATACGCACGGAACTGGAAACCCTGCGTCAACAAGGATTGTACACCTCCATCCGCACCATCGAGTCGCCGCAAGGGGCATGGCTAACGGTGGACGGAAAAAAGGTACTCAACTTTTGCTCCAACAACTACCTGGGGCTGGCCAACCATCCCGTCCTTGTGGCAGCCGCGAAACGAGCGCTGGATGAGATGGGGATTGGCCCGGCAGCGGTACGCACCATTGCCGGCACCATGACGCTCCACGTCCGTCTGGAACAGCGTCTGGCCGCCTTCAAGGGTGTTGAAGCGGCGATTACGTTCCAGAGCGGTTTCAACGCCAATCTGGCAACCATACCAGCCCTGGTTGGCAAGGAGGACGTTATTTTTTCCGATCGCCTGAATCATGCCTCCATCATTGACGGTTGCCGCCTGTCGGGGGCAAAAATTATTGCTTACGATCATTGTGATGTTCAGTCGCTCGAACAGGCGCTGCGCGAAAATCTGGCCAATTACCGGCGTGGTCTGATTGTAACCGACGGCGTCTTCAGCATGGATGGCGATATTGCCCCCCTGCGCGAGATTTACGCCGTGGCACAAAAATACAACGTTCTCTTAATGGTGGATGATGCGCACGGGGAGGGCGTTTTAGGACGAGGTGGACGCGGCATCGTTGACCACTTTGACCTACACGGGAAAGTGGATATTGAGGTCGGCACACTTTCCAAAGCCTTTGGCGTGGTGGGCGGCGTGGTGGCTGGCAACGCGACCATCATCGAATGGCTGCGACAACGTGGGCGTCCTTTCCTGTTCTCGTCTGCCGTCACTGTTCCCGACGCCGCCGCCTGTCTGGCGGCCATTGACCTCCTCGAAGCCTCCACCGAACTGGTTGACCGTCTGTGGGCCAACGCTCGCTATTTCCAGAGCGAATTGAAACGTCTTGGCTTTGACCTTGGACGAACACAAACCCCGATCACTCCAGTCATGTTAGGTGAGGCGCCGCTCGCCCAGCAATTCAGCCGCGAACTGTTCGAGGCCGGCGTCTTTGCCATGGCCATCGGCTATCCGACTGTCCCGCAGGGCAAGGCCAGAATCCGCGTCATGCTTTCTGCGGCCCATAGCCGCGACGATCTGGACCAGGGACTGGCGGCCTTTGCCCGAGTGGGCAGGAAACTGGGCGTGATTTAAACTCTTGCTCTCCAGGCTCTGCTTCATCAGCGAGGTGAAGAATGCGCATTGGCATGATGGCCGACATTTACCGGCCTCATATCAGTGGTGTCACCAACTACATTGTTCTCAACAAACGCCATCTGGAACAGGCAGGGCATGAGGTTTACGTGTTTACCTTTGGCGAAAGCGATCCAGAGGATGAGCCGCGCGTGGTGCGCACTCCCGGCCTGCCAATCAGCGAACACAACTTTTACTTCAACTTTCGCTACAGCCATTCCGCCAAGGCCCTGCTTCAAACCATGGATATTGTCCATGTGCATCACCCCTTCATCAGCGGTCAACTGGCGCTGCGCTACTGTCGCCCGCTCCACATTCCCATCGTCTTCACCAATCATACCCGTTACGACCTCTACGCCCAAACATACCTGCCACTCCTGCCCAGCGAGGTCAGTACGGCTTTCCTGCAAACTTACCTGCCTTTCTTCTGCGCCTCCGTGAATCTGGTCATTTCGCCCTCCGCAGGGATGGCTGATATCTTGCGCCAGTTGGGGGTTCAATCGCCAATCGAGGTCATTCCCAATGGGGTTGAACTGGAGCGTTTTCGCCGCGCAGAACCCTATTCTCGCGCCGACTTCGGTTTCGCAGCGGACGATATTTTGCTGATCTACATCGGACGGCTGGCGCCCGAGAAAAATTTGCCCTTCCTGTTGCGCACTTTTGCCGGCGTGGTAGAAGCGGTCGAAAAAGCGCATTTATTGCTCGTCGGCGGCGGCCCGGAAGAGGATACATTGAAAGCATGGACGCGTGATTCTGAACTGACGACGCGGGTCCATTTCATCGGCTTGCAACCTTACGATACATTACCGCGCTATCTGGCGATGAGCGATCTGTTCGTCACCGCTTCCGTGACAGAAGTCCATCCCCTGTCCGTGATCGAGGCCATGGCAGCCGGCTTACCGGTCGCGGGGTTGCGCTCGGTCGGCGTAGGCGACGTGGTACAGCACGGCGTGACCGGCCTTCTGGCAGAAAGTTCTGAAGTGGCTTTCGCGGCCCAGTTGACTCGACTTTGCCTGGACGCCGACTTGCGACGCAGGTTAGGCGCCGCGGCGCGCCAGGCCGCAGAACAATACGCCATCGAACGCACCACACAAATCATGGTTTCTCGCTACGAACATCTGATTCGCGAACTCGCGCCACGCCGACGCAGTTTGCGTTCCCGATTGCAGGGATGGGTGGCACGATGGCACTCCTGAAGACCAAGCCCCATCGCCTGGGCCGCCAGGGCGAAGAGACGGCGGCTCGCTATCTGCAGACAAAGGGTTATTGCATCCTGGAGCGCAATGTCCGCACCCCGCACGGGGAAATCGATCTCATTGCCCGAAAAGGCGAGGTCCTCGTCTTCGTCGAAGTCAAGATGCGGACCTCGGAGCAATTCGGCTATCCCGAAGAGGCAGTGACGCCACGCAAACAGGCGCACCTGCTTGCCGCTGCCGAGGCCTATCTGGCCCAACATCCTGAAAGCGATGAAACCTGGCAATTCGACGTCGTCGCCATCCTGCGCCATCCCAACGCGACCTTACAGATTGAGCACTTCGAGAATGTCATCCGGTAAACGAACAGGAACAGAGCCACAAAAGCCCCTCATTGTTATCGTTGGCCCTACGGCAGTTGGGAAGACAGAGATCGCCATTCAACTCGCCGAACGGCTGGCTGGAGAAATCATTTCGGCTGACTCGCGCCTTTTTTATCGCGGCATGGACATTGGCACCGCCAAGCCCAGCCTGGCCGAACGGGCACGTGTCCCCCATCACCTGATTGATGTGGCCGATCCCGATGAAACCTGGAGTCTGGCGCTTTTCCAGCAGGCGGCGACAGAAGCGATAGCCGCCGTACATGCGCGCGGACGATTGCCTTTCCTGGTCGGCGGGACCGGTCAGTACGTTTATGCCGTAACTCATGCCTGGTCACCCCCGGCAGTTGTACCTCAGTTGCGTCTGCGTTCGGTGTTGCAGCGATTGGCTGAGGAACGGGGCAGATATTGGCTACACGAAAAACTGGCGCTGCTGGACAAACAAGCCGCGCAAACCATTGACCCACGCAATCTACGGCGCACCATCCGCGCCCTGGAAGTCATCTTCTCTACTGGCCAACCCTTCTCTGCCCAGCGGCGCCAGGGCTTTTCGCCCTACCGTCTCTTCACCATCGGCCTGTCACGTCCCCGCCCCCAGTTGTACGCCCGTATTGACGCCCGCATCGAAGCCATGTTCGCCAGCGGCTTGCTCGACGAAACCCGTCACCTGCTGGAACAGGGCTATTCCCCCGATTTGCCCAGCCTGTCAGCCATTGGCTATCGTCAATGCGTGGCCGTCTTGCAAGGAAAAATCAGCCTCGAGGAGGCCAAAGCCCAAATGCGACGTCTGACACGCGCCTTTGTGCGTCGTCAGGCCAACTGGTTCAAGCCTGGCGATGCAACCATCCACTGGTTTGACCTCACAACAACCCCTGTCGAAGACATCGAAGCCGCCATTCGTGCCTTTCTGGCTGAAGAATCGTCACCGGCAACAACGGTAGCCAGCGTAAAAGAAACGGGCGTCGCCGGATAAGCGACGCCCATCGCCTTTTTGACCGGTAAAGGCCGGTCATGATAAGCCGCTTTTCTTACTGCGCCGGGTTCAGCACCTGACCCAGGAAAAGAATCTGGCCGCTGGCGAGATCGCGAATCAGAAAGATGAACGGGCGATCAACGGTCATTTCTACGCCAGCGGGTAAGATAGCCGTCAGGCGCATGACCACTGCCGTCGCCGCCGCGGCCTCGGTGCCTTTCTCATCCACCGCGACGAAGGCCTTGTGCAGCACTTTGCCAATATACAGGTCGCGTTCGCCGTCCATGCCAGAAAAATCAGCCAGCGATGGGTCGAAGGCATCCTTCATACCCAGCGCGCTCAAGGTGCTTCCCAGGTCAAAATCACGGGTAAACTTAAACTTGGGCAAGCGCAACTGGACTGTTTCCGGTTGCAACGTCCCCAGGATCCGGTTGAGTTTCTCCACATTCAGATCAGCCGTAAGGACCGCGAATTGACCCGCATCCGGCACGATAACGTCCATGACTGCCGTTCCACCCTGATAGGGCAATTCGATGGCCTGATAATTGTCGCCGCGCCCATACAGGACTCCGCTTAACTCTGCCGACATCATGGGCACCGCGATCTGCGAACCATCGAGCCGATAAAACGGCGCGTCACTGGTCGCGGCAGGGTCAAACTGGGTTTCCCAATCGGCCTTGAAGTAGATCGCGTTGACCAGCACCAGGCGCGTCATCGCGTCCAGCGCGCCAGCCGGGATCAAGTCCTGGATTTTTTCCTCCGTCTGCTGGCTGACCCACTGATTGATCTCACGACGCGTGGGTTCGCTCTGGGCAAAATCAGCCAGACGCACCCCGGCGCCATAGTTGACAGCCAGCAGATCCAGATACTCTTGACGAAACGTGTGATCCTTCTGCGCCCAGAGTGCATTGGCAATATGCAGGCGAAACGCCTGTCCCTGTTCCGCGGCCGCGCTGTTCTGTTCCAGATTCAGGTCCAGGCGGTTGAAGGCGGCGTGCAGGGCTTCATCAGGCAGATTGAAGTGCAGCGTCTGGGCCATTTGCGCTGCGGTGTCGCCACGCGCCCCGCCATAGGTCATCGCCAGCGCCAGCGAGATACTGTATGGAGAAACGATGAGGTTGTCGTTGCCGGCCAGGACGTGATACAGGTCCAGCGCAAACGCGTTATTGCCGTTGACCAGAGTCTGCAAATTATCCGGCGCGACCGGAGGATCGGTCAGGCGCGGCAGGCTGGACTGCACCAGACTGAGCGCAGGCCGTGGGGTGCAGGCGGTCAGGAATGTCGCCAGCACCAGCAAGAAAGAGAGCAATCTGGAAATGAGAGAATTCATGGTTACCTCCTGTTGGAATATAGGGTCAACTGCACTCCAGACGAAGCAACGAGAGAAAAAGTTCCCCGTTTCAGGCTCGTGAGGCAGTCGCCCTGCCCGCTATGACCTTGACCGAACCACAAAGGCTTGTATAATTACCTGTACCACATTCTACAAAATCAACTCGGGAGGCCTTATGGCAAAGAAAACTGGCAAAGTAATTGGTATTCTCACCGGCGGCGGCGATGTGCCGGGGTTGAATCCGGCAATTCGCGCGGTCACCATTCGCGCCCTGCGCGAGGGGTATCAGGTTATCGGTATCCGTCGCGGCTGGGCCGGGCTGGTTGACATCGTGCGCGATAAGGGTTACGACAACAGCAACAATTTTCTGATGCTGACCGAAGACATCGTCAACCGCGCCGGGCGCACCGGTGGCACCTTCCTGCACACCTCACGCACCAATCCCTCCAACGTCAAGAAGGAGAGTGTGCCCGAGCATCTTAAAGACAAATATAGCGCCGACCGCAACGACCTGACCGAAGAAGTCTTGAAAAATTTAGACTTTCTGGGCATTGACTACCTCGTTCCCATTGGCGGGGATGACACGCTCTCCTACGCCGTGCGCCTGTTCCAGGAAGGCGTCAAAGTCATCGCCATTCCGAAGACGATGGACAACGACGTGCCGGGCACAGATTACTGCATCGGTTTCAGCACCTGTGTCACGCGCACCATCGCGCTGACCAACAACCTGCGCACCATCGCCGGTTCGCATGAGCGCTTTCTGGTGCTGGAAGTCTTCGGGCGTTATGCTGGCTTCACCGCCCTGCTGCCAACGATGGCCGGCGCAGCCAACCGCTGTGTTATCCCAGAGTTCAAGTTTAACATCGAACGGCTGACAGAATTGCTGGTTTATGACCGCAACCGCAATCCAAGCCGCTATGCCATCGTACTGGTCTCGGAAGGGGCCATGTTCGAAGGCGGCGAGATGGTGTTTGAGGACCGCACGACCGACGCCTACGGCCATGCCAAACTGGGCGGCATCGGTGACCTGGTCTCCGCGCGCTTGAAAGAACTTTCGCCGCGTTTCAACAATGGCAAGACGATTGACGTTGTCAATCAGAAACTTGGCTATATGGTGCGCGGCGGCGATCCGGACGCGATCGACTCGATCGTCCCCATGGCCTTTGGCAACCTGGCGCTCGACCTGATCCTCAAGGGCGTGCATGGCCGGCTGGTTGTGCTCAAGAACGGGCGCTACGACAATGTCCCGCTGGATGTCATCACCGGCAGCAAGAAGGTAGTCAACGTTGACCTGTTCTACAACACCGAACGCTATCGCCCGAAATATGAATCCTTCGAGATGAAACCGCTGTTCATCATGACCAGCGAACTGTAAACAGCAAACTCCCCGGTAACCAGCAGCACCGGGGAGTTTGTTTTTTATCTTGTCGGCCAGTCTTTCAGGCTCTGGCAGCAGCCAGTTCTACCTGGGTATATTTCAAGAGTTCCAACACGGCCGCGGCGGTATTGCTCATCAACACATACCCCAGGCGATGGTCTTTTTCCATCATCTCCCGCAAATGCCTGGCCTCGAACTCGACCACCCGCACCGGCACATTATTGCGCGCCGAACAGATATAACGATAGGGAGGAATCAGGGAAGAAACGCCCAGAACTTCCCCCGTCGCGACTGATCCGACCAGCGCATTGACCACCGCACCCTCGCCGCCACCGCTATAAATCAAATCCACATCCCCCTCCAGCAGGAGCATTAACTTTTCCGCAGGCTTTTCCTCCTGCAGAATGATCGCGCCCTGGGGATAATGCTTCTCTTCGCCAAGCATGGCGATTGCCTGCAGCTGCGCTTCGTCAAGAGAAGCGAAGAAAGGATAACGCCGCAACAGTTCTGGGGAGACCATGTTTATCTTCTCCTTTCAAGATTAACGCGTTCGCCGAACGCGGCGCTACGCTGAGGTGATCAATTGCATCACTCTTTCCACGGCTTGCGGAACAGCCTGCCCCACCGCTGGCGAGAGTTCTTCTGAAAAATCATATACCTGTGTGGCCTCAATGGCAATCACGTACACTTCTTTATCTTCGGGCAAAGCAATACCCATGCTGCGGCCCACATTCAAGGCATTGCGCAACGAGGTATCATGAGCCGAGGTAGTATGGCCAGCACTCAAATCGGGCAACTCGGCCAGAGTAAAACAGTGGATACTTCCGATAGGATACTGGCCGGTATAAATAGCATCCACCAGAATCACACGCTCATACCCGCTGACGCGCTCCATCAGGCTCAAACCGCCCAGCGAAGAGCAATCCAGTTCTACATCTACGGGCAAAGCACGCGCCGCCAGCGCCTCGACCACCCGCCAGCCGACGCCATCGTCGCCAAGAATAGGATTGCCAAGCCCCAAGACCAGCGTTTTCATGAGCGGTTTGCCACAAGCCCCGGCAGAAATCCAGCATTACGACCCGAAGCGCTCAATCCACAAACTGTTTCAAGACTTCCATAACATTGCCACTGGCATCGCGGATCGTGACTTCCAGCGGCATACGACCAGGCAGAGAATGAGTAGCGCAACCGAAACAGGGATCATAGGCGCGGAAAGCCATTTCAATACGGTTGAGCAATCCCTCGGTCACGACCACGCCTTTCTGGATCAGGCTGCGCGCGGCTTTGTTGATGGACATACTGATCGGCGCGTAATTGTTGGTCGTACCAACAATCAGGTTCACCTTCGTTACCACACCGCGCTCATCGCTCCAGTAATGATGGGTAAGCGTGCCGCGAGGCGCCTCCACGATGCCCACGCCCTCGGTCGGCTTTTCCGTAGGGACAACGCGGACGTTCGGCGACGTGATTTCGGGATCGGTCGCCAGTTCGACCCAGCGCTCTGCGGCATAGAGGAGTTCAATCAGCCGCGCCCAGTGAATCGCCAGGCGTTGATGGACAGGCTTCCCACCAAGAGCGGCATAGAAGCGTTCGTATTCTTCCTGTGCGCGCGGGGTTGCCATACCATCCGCCGCATTCAGGCGCGAAAGCGGCGTCGCCATGTACACGCCAGAATCAGGCCCATCCACAAACCCTTTCCAGCCAACCTTCTTCAAATAAGGGAATTTCAGGTATGTCCAGGGTTCGACGTGTTCAGCAATATGGTCGACATACTCATGAGGCGCATATTTGACCAGTTCCCTGCCATCCGGCCCGACCACACGCACCTTCCCATCGTAGAAATTCACCCTGTTCTGCTCATCTACCAGGCCCATGTAGTACGTGCGATGGGTATAAATGTCACCCAGAATCAGGTCACGGTAGGCAGTGTTGCTCAGGACCATATCGTTGAAGAGTTTGAGGCTGAATTGAGCAAACTCAATGGCCCAACGGCCCATTTCCTCAATCTGTTTGCGCTCCTCTTCCGTAATTCCCTTGGTTAAACCGCCGGGGATGGACGTGCAGGGATGCACCTTGCGCCCGCCAATCATTTCCACCACCATGTGGCCATACTTGCGCATCTGAATGACCTTGCCGCCGGCCTCCAGCCCAACCTTATGAATCACGCCCAGAATATTGCGCTCGGCCACAGGAGCATCCGGCCCCATCACGAAATCAGGACCGCCAAGCGCGTAAAAGTGGGTCGTGTGATCGGTGCAATAGAAAGCCATGTAGAGCAATTCGCGCAGTTTCCTGGCCGTTGGCGGCGGTTCAACATGATAGACCGCATCCACAGCCTTGGCTGCCGCCATGTGATGCGCTTCCGGACAAACGCCGCAAATCCGATTTGTCAAAAGAGGCATCTCCTCTATCGGACGCCCAACGCAGAAACGCTCAAAGCCGCGCAATTCCGGAATCTGGAAGTAAGTATTGGCAACATTCCCTTCCTCATCCAGAAAAATCTCTATCTTTCCATGCCCTTCCAGGCGAGTAATCGGATCAATTGTGATTCGTTGCATGCGAGCCTCCAGTCACATTGTTCGCCTTACGGTTTTACGTTTTACGCTTTCTCCTGCCACGCCGCCTTACTGGCCCTAAGCAGCGAGCCGGCCAGATTAAAACGATAGAACTGGCCAACCGGATCCACCAACCCGTCCAGAATACGGTCTATCTCTTCCGGATCGTTGCTGTCGATCACCGACGCGAAGGCCGAGAGCAGACGCGCACCATAATCCAGCACGCCTTCCGCCGGACCGTAACAGCCAATGCACTGCGCGCCAGCGCGGGGGCAGCGAGCATTGCATCCGCTGCGAGTTGCCGGGCCATTGCAGGGAATGCCCTGCTCCAGTAAACACAATTCCGGATCGGCTTCCGTCAGTTGAATGCGACCGAACGCCTTAATTTTCTTCACATTGCGCTTGCGCGGACATTCATCGCAAACGGTAGAGTTACCAGCGCCGATCACGGTTCCCTTTGGAGGGAGTTGCGCCTTGCCCTGCAAGGCGGCAATGACCAGATCGAGCACGGCGGCAATCTGATGCGACTCCGGCGGACAGCCGGGCATGTAGTAGTCCACCTCGACTACCTGATCCAGCGTGCGCAGGACGGGCAGAAGCGTGGGAATGCGCACCTCGCCCTCCGGCGCGGCATAATGCGGTTGCGGACGCAGATTTTGCGGGTTATCGGTAGAAACTGTAGAAAACGCCGTATCCACCACTTCATGAACAGGAGAAAGATTGGCCAGGCCAGGGATACACCCTTCACAGGCACAGGAACCAAAGGCAACCAGAATCTGCGATTTGCGCCGCAGGAGATGAGCCAGATGTTCATTCTCATCGTTGCGAATGCCGCCGTTCCACAGGCAAATCGCAATTTCACCATCGGCCATTTTCTCCACATCAGCATACTTGGCATCCATGGCAACTGGCCAGAAAACGACCTCGAAGTTGGCGTCCACGTCCAGGATTTTTTCGTGGGTGTTCAGAACAGCAATCTCGCAACCGCCGCAAGAGGCGGCCCAGTACATGGCAAACTTGGGCTTGCTCATGCCTTCACCTCCTCGATGGACGATGGACCATGGTCAGGAGACACTGCGACCTTGTCGGCGGTCTGCAGTCCACGGTCTGGATTCCAGTTCAACGGCCCCAAGGCGCGCACTTCCTCGGTGAATTTGCTGACTTCTTCTGCAAAAATCGCGCCCTCCGCCGCGCTGGCCCAGAGAAGTTTCAACCGCTCCGGCTCAATGCCCAACTGCGCCAGGACGCGCCTCATCAAGCGGTAGCGGCGCAGCATTTTGTAGTTCTGGTTGAGGTAGTGACAGTCACCAGGGTGACAGCCGGAAATCAGCACCCCATCCGCGCCGCTGGCAAAGGCCTTGAACACGAAGGTCGGGTCCAGACGCCCGGAGCACATCAGGCGAATCAGGCGGACATTGGGCGCGTACTTCATGCGCGCTGTGCCGGCCATGTCTGCCGCACGGTAACTACACCAGTTGCAGGTAAAGCCAATAATCACAGGCTCAAACGGTTTGGGTTCAGCAGTATCGGCCATAAAGATTACTCCGTGGACAGGACCGAATGCCTTTCAGGCGTTCTCCTGTACCACCGCCTCCTTTCCGGCGAGATTCAAAAGCAACAGACCTTCAATTTGCGAGAGGATTTGCTCATTCGAAAAGCCAGTGCCCCGGATCGCGCCTGCCGGGCAGGCCGCCACACAGGTGCCGCAGCCCTGACAAAGCGCCGGATTGACCTCGCTGACCATCCGATCTTCGTGGAACACAATGGCGTTGAAGGGACACAGGTCATTGCAGATACGGCAGCCGGAACATTGCTCCTCGTTGATACTGGCGCGCACCGGTTCCAGGGCGATTTCCTTTTGTTGAATCTTGCTGACGATGCGCGCTGCCGCTGCCGCGCCCTGCGCCACACTGGAAGGAATATCCTTCGGCCCCTGGATACAACCGGCCAGATAGATGCCCTCCGTCATGGTGGCTACCGGGTCCAGTTTCGGATGACGTTCGATATACCAGCCGTCCACCGAACAGGAAATGCCAAATTTCTTGGCAACCTCTCTGGCATCCGCCGGCGGCTCCAGACCCGCAGAAAGGATTACCATATCTACCGGAATACGGCGTTGTTTGCCGATCAGGGTATCCTCTACCTGCACGATGAGCTTGCCTTCCTCGCCCGGATTGCGCGCCGCGTCGGTCACCTCGGCCACCTTGCCGCGCACAAAAATCGTTCCTTCCTCAATCAGGCGCTGATAGAACTCATCGTAGCCCTTGCCGGGCGTGCGAATGTCAATGTAAAAATTGTAAACGGTCGCGCCGGTCTTCTCATGCACCAGATGGGCAAATTTCAGGCTCTGCATACAGCAGATCGCCGAACAATAATTGTTATAGTTCCGGTCACGCGAGCCAACACAATGGATAATCCCCACCGACCTGGGCACCGTCTTCCCATCACGCAGGACGATATTGCCCCCGGTCGGGCCGGCCGCGTTCGAGAGCCGCTCAAATTCCAGACTGGTGAAGACGTTCGCCAGACGGCCATAGCCGTAGTTCGGAATACGGCGCGGGTCGAACAACTGCCAGCCAGTCGCCAGGATGATATTCCCCACCTCAAGCGTCAAAATCTGATCTTCCTGCGCAAAATCTATCGCCCCGGTCGGACAGAATTTCTCACAGGCTTTGCAGGTCCCTTTCTGGTAATACGTACAATTCTCACGGTCAATCACCGGGTACTTCGGCACCGCCTGCGGGAAAGGTACATAGATAGCCTTGCGATACCCCAGCCCGGCCTCGAATTTATCATCCACGACTTTCTTCGGGCATTTTTCCCAACACACGCCACAGCCGGTGCACAGGTCTTCGTTCACCGAACGGGCACGTTTGCGGACGGTAACCACAAAATTGCCCACGTACCCATCTACCTTCTCGACCTCCGCATAGGTCAGCAGGGTAATATTCGGATGATTACCGGCATCCACCATCTTGGGCGTCAGAATACAGGCTGAACAGTCCAGTGTGGGGAACGTTTTGTCAAACTGAGCCATGTGGCCGCCGATGGAGGGTTCGCGCTCAACCAGATAGACCGGATAGCCGGCCTCGGCAATTTCGAGGGCGGCCTGGATGCCGGCAATGCCGCCGCCGACGATCAGCGTCGCCGGATGGATAGGTACATGCAGCGGCTCCAGCGGCTCGTGATGCACAACGCGCCGCACACCGCCAGCCACCACTGCTTTCGCTTTTTCGGTAGCCGCGACCTTGTCCGTATGCACCCAGGAGACCTGTTCACGAATGGACACGAGTTCACTCAGGTAGGGATTCAGGCCAGCGCCGGCGCAGGCATTGCGGAAAGTCCGCTCGTGCAGGTGCGGCGAGCATGCCGCGACCACCACGCGCGTCAGGCCATATTCTTTGATGTCTTTCTGAATCAATTCCTGCCCCAGACTGGAGCACATAAATTTATAGTCCCGCGCGATGACAACCCCTTCTTCCTTCAAAGCCTCACCGGCCCAGGCGCTGACTTGAGCCACATCTACCACGCCGGCGATGTTCGTGCCACAATGGCAAACATAAACGCCAATGCGTTCCTTTGGTTTCTTCTCCGCGCTCATGACTGGCTCTCCTCAGTAGAGATAGATTTACGACCTTTTGGCAGAGGCGGCGGCATGGGCAAGCCTTCCGGCTTACGTGGGCGCGGCGGCTCGGCGTTCGCATCTGGCGTCTCGACACCGATGCGCGCCATGGCCGGGCGCGCACTGACAAATTCGCGCCCAAAGCCCAATTCCTCCGCCTTCCGTCCAAACGCAATGCCCATCAACTGGGTGAAGAACAAGACCGGTATACGATAACTGGTCTTGAAATAACCGTTCATCTGCCCCTGAAACACATCCAGGTTCATCTGGCACATCGGACACAGCGTCACGATAACATCGGCACGATATTGATCAGCGCCGGCCACAATACGACGAATGAGTTCAAAAGCAGTATCGGGGCCAATCTGGGTCATGTGCCCACCGCAGCAGGCGGTTTTCAGCGGAAAGTCAACCACTTCCGCGCCCAGGGCTTTCATCAAATCGTCCAGTTCAGTCGGGTGCTCGGTATCCGAGAAGCGCTGGTTGTAATCAGGGCGCGGCAACATACAGCCGACATAGGGAGCCACGCGCAGCCCCGTCAGCGGTTTGACCACCCGGCTGCGAATCGCCTCCAGACCAATGTCGTGCAACACCACATCCAACAAATGGCGCACCGCCAGCGTACCGGGCGTATAGTGCAAACCACCCGCCGCCAGCGCCTGATTCACTTTCTGCCCAAAGGAGTTATCCTCGTGCATATAATGATCGGCCTTCGAGAGGTTAAGGTAACAAGCCGAACAAGCCGTCACAACCGTCCGCGCGCCGTTGGCCTGCTTCTCGGCCAGAGCCAGATTGCGAGCAATCAACGCATAGGCCGGCATTCGTTCGAGGGCCAGGTACTCGGTCGCGCCGCAGCAGTTCCAGTCCTCTACCTCACGCATGTGCACCCCCAGGACCTCACAGACTGCCTGCATGGACTGATAATATGCCTTGGCGCTGCTTTCCATTGAGCAGCCGGGATAAAAGAGATACTCGTTCATGCCGCCTCCAGTTCTTTCGCACGCCGTAAGATTTTCTTCAGACTGGATAGCCCCTGAATACGCCTGGGCGGCAAGGGCGAAACGCCGCGTTTGACCAGCATCCCCAGCGCCATCGGCGCCATCGCCGGCAGACGCCGCGCCAGACGCGGATGTATCAACGTGTGGATACCGGCCAGCCCAATTTCAAAACTGCGCCCGAAGTTCTCCACATAGCCCATGAAGGTCTTGGAGAAATCGGACGCAGTCCGGTCAGGTACATACCCAGCCTCGAGCGCCATATTCTTGAGCGTGTACATGACATCGGTAATATGAATTTGCTGTGGACAGCGCACCGTGCAGTAATAACAGGATACACACATCCACGGCGTGTTGCTGCGCAGCACCTCCTCGCGCATCCCGGCGCGCAGCATGGCAAAAAGCGCGCGCGGCGTGTGATCCATGGCGCCCGCGGATGGACAGGAACCACCGCACGTACCGCACTGGATGCACATTTCCAGCCGTGAGTCTCCAGGAGTGCGAGCCGCCACTTCTTGCATCAATGTCAACGCTCCAGCAGGAGCCGCCATCGGATGAGATTCAGACATAGGCACATTCTCCCAGGATAACGAAGTTCAGGCAGACATCCCTCTCTCACGACGCCTGCTGTTAAGGATTATAGCCTCCAAAGTCAGGCGGCAAGAGTGGGATACGTCATGCCTCCTTGTGACGAAACTCACGAACCAAACGGGCTGATTTTACCACAATCTGCTCAGGAGTATAATACGCACCGAGACAAAAACCTCACGTTTTACGTTCGACACCTTACATCCCCTATCTCCCGGAGTCTCCCATGAACTTCGCTATGTGGCGCAAAGCCCTGACTGTCATCCCTCAAGTTTCAAAAGAGGAATGGGATCATCTCGACCTCGTTTCCCGCTGGCTCATCAGCACGCGCGCCGCGGTGCTGGTAATGACCTTTTTCTCTGCGTCGCTGGCCGGACTTTTCGCCTGGCACGATGGCCATGCGGTAAACCTCCTGGACTGGCTGGTGCTGACTCTCGGCCTGGTGCTGGCGCACGCCACCAACAACATTTTCAACGATTACACCGATTATCAGCGCGGCGTGGACGAAAACAACTACTATCGCACCCAATATGGGCCACAGCCACTGGCCGCCGGCCTGATGACGCGTCGTCAACATCTGACGTACTTCGCCGTTACCGGCCTGCTGGCTCTGGCCTGCGGCCTGTACCTGATCCTGACTCACCACAACGATACCATCCTCTGGATTCTCCTGGGCCTCGGAGCATTCTTTGTACTGGCTTACACCTGGCCGCTCAAATATCTGGCTTTGGGCGAGTTGTCTGTTCTCCTGGTCTGGGGGCCGCTGATGGTTGGCGGCGGATATTACGTGCTGACCGGCGTCTGGAACTGGAACGTCGCCTGGGCCAGCCTGCCTTATGTCCTGGGCGTGACGACCGTTCTGTTTGGTAAGCACATTGACAAATTGCCTGCAGATAAAGCGCGACGCATCTACACCTTGCCGGTGCTTTTGGGAGAAAAAGCCGCTCGCTACATCACCTTGAGTCTGATGGTCTGCGCTTATGTGCTGACCTTCGCCCTGATCCTGACGCGCTACTTTACGCCGGTCATGTTGCTGGTGCTGCTGGCTTTGCCAACTTTCCGCAAAATTTATCCCCAATTCCTGCAGCCCAAACCGGAAACGTGCCCCGAAGGATTCCCACAAGGTCAGGGAGGCTGGCCGCTCTACTTCGCGCCTCAAGCCTTCATCAACACTCGCGCCTTTGGGACCTGGTTCGTTCTCGGCCTGATGCTGGATACCTTACTCCGCCTGATTGGGGCGCATCTGGCAGGATGAGAGGCTGTTGCCCGCCAGGGCCATTGCTACTCGCGGCTATGCCGCTGTTGACGTAACTACCTACCATGGCTGATGGAGAACTCTCTGCCTCTTGTCATTGCGAGCGTAGCGCATGTCCCGAGCGCAGCGTGGGGAAAGCAATCTCCCGGCAAGCAAGGGGATTGCTTCGCCGCCTACGGCGGCTCGCAATGACAAGGATGGATAGTGGGTAGGTTGTTACCTGTCGCCTCAATAATACCGCCTCCCAAGACCATTTCGCCAGCGTAGAACACCGCTGCCTGGCCGGGCGTTGCATCGCGCACCGGCGTATCGAAGTCAATGCGCACCCGGCTGCCATCGTCCAGGGGCGTCACCTCGGCCCAGACCGGTCGCGCGGTATACCGTATCTTCACCTCAACTCGTAGCGGCTGCGACGGCGCTTCTCCGCGCACCCAGTTCACCGCCCGCGCCCAAGCCTTGCGCTGCCCCAGTTCCTCCGCTGTGCCCACAATCAACGCATTCGCGGCAGCATCCTTCGCCAATACATACAAGGGGGTCATCGTCGCAACACCCAACCCCTTGCGCTGACCTATCGTGTACGCAGGCAGGCCCGAATGCGTCCCGATCACCTGGCCATCCCGCCGCATCACCACGCCAGGCCTGAAGATATCCGCCGCATAGCGGCGTAAAAACACACGGTAATCCTCCCCGGCCAGAAAGCACAAATCCTGACTGTCGCGACGCAGCGCAGACGGCAACCCCCATTCTGCGGCCATCTGGCGCACCTCGGACTTGAGGTATTCCCCTACCGGGAACAGCGTCCGCTGCAGCTGCTCTTGCGACAGCACATGCAACACATAGGATTGATCCTTCGTCTGGTCTCTGGCTTTCAACAACACAGCCTTGCCATTTGCCTCTCCACGACGCGCATAGTGACCGGTCGCCAGATAATCTGCCCCAAATGCCAGCGCATGTTGCCATAAAAACCCCCAGCGAATCTGCCGATTACACACCAGACAGGGATTCGGCGTCTCCCCGCGCGCATAGCCATCGAGAAATTCCTGCACCACCGTCGCGCGAAACACCTCACCCGCGTCCACGACATAAAAGGGGATATCCAGTCTGGCCGCTACCCGGCGCGCCAGCATCATGGCATCGGGCGCGCAGCAGCGGTTGGAATCTTCCTTCCCCGGTTCCGACCACAACCGTAGCATGATCCCAATCACCTCATAGCCCTGCCGTTTTAGCAGCGCTGCTGCCACGGAAGAATCCACTCCGCCGGACATGGCCACGACTACTCTTGTCATCTTAACTCCTGGTCTTTTCCTTGTGCAAGCGGCGCGCTCTCTCTACCAGCGAAGGCAAGACAGCCAGAAACGCCTCCACCTGCTCCGGCGTCGTGCCCAGCCCCAACGTAACCCGCAAAGAACCCCGCGCCCACGCTGGCGTAAATCCCATCGCCAGCAAAACCTCGCTTGGTTCAGGACGCCCTGTCTTGCAGGCCGAACCCGAAGAGCAGGCAAAACCGGCCGCATCCAGTAACTGCACCAGCAGGTTACCATCGGCATCCCGAAACACGAAGGAAGCATGGTTGGGCAGGCGTTGCTCCGGATGTCCACTCAAGCGCGCCTCGGGAATCTCTTGAAGCACACGCGCAATCACATAATCGCGCAGCGGCTGAACATGAGCAATGCGTTCCTGTCGCTCCTCTTTCGCCAGACGCAAGGCTTCTGCAAATCCAACGATATACGGCACGTTATGCGTACCCGCGCGTCGGCCGGTCTCCTGTCCGCCCCCGGTAAGAGAGGGCACAAGCCCCGTACCATGACGCACAAACAGCGCCCCTACGCCCTTTGGCCCGTACAGTTTATGTCCTCCCAGGGCAAGCAAATCCACGCCGAGTTTCTGCACATCCACATCGAGATACCCCGCCGCCTGTACCGCGTCGCTATGGAACAGCACCCGTCGCTCACGGCAAAGCGGCGCGAGCGCCGCAATCGGGTTAACTGTTCCAACTTCATTGTTGGCGAACATCACCGACACCAGCGCCGCGTCTTCCCGGAGCGCCCCGGCCACATGCTCCGGCCTGACCTGACCGAACTCATCCACCGTTAGCCAGGTCACCTGTACCCCGGCATACTTTTCCAGATGCTCCGCCGTTTTGCTGACTGCCGCATGCTCGGTGCGTGCCGTCAACAAGCGATTACGCCCACTTTCCATTTCAGCCAGCATGACGCCGCGCAAAGCCAGATTGTCGGCCTCCGTGCCGCCGGCAGTGAAGATAATTTCATCAGGCCGGCAATTCAACACCCCCGCCACGGTCTCGCGCGCCGTCTCTACCGCCGCCTCTGCTCGCTGACCAAAACGATGCGCCGAGGAGGGATTGCCGAAAATCTCGCTGAAGAAAGGCCGCATGACGCGCAGCACGCGCTCATCCACCGGTGTTGTCGCCGCGTAATCCAGATAAATCATGGGGGAATTATAGCATGAGCCGCAATGGATTATAATTCAGGAGAACGTCTGCTTGCATTCCCTCCACCAGGCCTCTCCGATTGGAAACGAGGCCCGGTCCGCTGAAAAAGGCGGGAAAACACAACATAAGCGGGCGGCAGATAAGATCATCCGTAGCGTCACAAGGAGACCTCATGGCCTACAAAATTCACTTCGGTACCGATGGCTGGCGCGGCACCATTGCCGAAGATTACACCTTCGACAACGTGCGGCGCTGCGCCCAGGGATTCGCCGATTATCTGCTTCAACAGGGCAAGAAAGGGGAATGGGTTGTCGTCGGTCACGATAAACGCTTCGCCTCAGAACGCTTCGCCGCCGCCGTCGCCGAGGTGCTGGCAGGCAACGGCCTGCGCGTGTACCTGACCGACGGGGCGGCGCCGACGCCGGTGATCTCCTTTTCCGTCACCGCGAAAAAGGCCTGTGGAGCGGTAAATATCACCGCCTCGCATAACCCGGCCAGCGACAACGGCTTCAAGGTGCGCAATGCGTTCGGCGGCGCCATTGACCCCGAAGGGCTAAAGCGCATCGAAGCCCTTATCCCCGATGACATGCAGGGCGTCAGGCGCACGCCCTACCCCGAAGCAGAAGCCGCCGGCGATATCGTGCGCTTTGACCCCGCTCCAGCCTACCTGCAACATCTGGAGACCCTGCTGGATTTACAGCCCATCAAAGACGCCGGCCTGACCGTGGTGGTAGATTGCATGTGGGGCAACGGCGCCGGCTACTTCCCGCGTTTACTTGCCGGCGGGCGCACGCGCGTCATAGAAATCCACAACGAACGCAACCCGATTTTTCCCGAAATGCTGCGCCCCGAGCCTATCCCGCCGAATGTAGATGTCGGACTGCGCGCCGTCCGTGAGCATCATGCCGACATCCTGCTCGTTACCGATGGCGACGCCGACCGTTGCGGCGTAGGCGATGAGAATGGAGCGTTTGTCAACCAGTTGCGTGTCTATGGCCTGCTGGCTTACTACCTGCTGGAAGTGCGCGGCCTGCGCGGCCCTATCGTCAAAACCATTTCCACGACAACGATGCTCAATAAATTGGGCAGGTTGTACAACGTGCCCGTTTACGAGACAGGCGTGGGCTTCAAATACGTCGCGCCGAAAATGCTGGAGACCAACGCCCTCATTGGAGGCGAGGAAAGCGGGGGCTACGCCTTTCGCGGCCACGTTCCCGAACGCGACGGCATCCTGGCCGGCCTCTACCTGCTCGACTTCATGGTGCGCACCGGACGCAAACCGACCGGCCTGCTCGACCTGCTCTTCGCCAGAGTCGGCGGACCCCACTACTACGATCGCATTGACCGAACCTTCCACGGCGACCGCGCCGAGCGCGAAGCGCACATCCTCGCGGCCAAACCGGACACCATTGGCGGTCTGAAAGTGACCGAATTGGTCACGCTCGATGGCTACCTCTTCCGCCTGGAAGATGGCGGCTGGATGCTGATCCGCTTTTCGGGCACCGAACCTATCCTGCGCGTCTACTGCGAAACCATGCATCAGGATCGGGTACAGGCAATTCTACAGGATGGCTTGAAGATTGCTGGCCTGTAGCGGCGATTACAGGCAACCGCGCGCCCCCCTCACCAGTTATGTTGACCGATAGCCATTGCCATCTGGATTCAGCCGAATTCGACGCGGATCGCGCGGAAGTGCTCGCACGCGCTCGCGCGGCCGGTATCAACCGCATCCTGATCCCCGGCGTGGACATCGCTTCCAGTCGTAAAGCCGTGGCTCTGGCCGCCAGCGATCCCATGCTGTTCGCCGCGGTCGGCATTCACCCCGGCAATGCCCTGCAGGTACATCCCACAGATTGGGACGAACTGGAAACGCTGGCGCGTCAACCAAAGGTAGTGGCCATCGGCGAAATCGGTCTCGATTACGCCTGGGAACACATTCCCGCTGCGCGCCAGCAGGAGGTCTTGCAACGACAATTGAATCTGGCGGCGCGGCTGGGTTTGCCAGTCATCCTGCACCTGCGCGAGGCGCGCCGGGCACAAACTCCAGCCTGCGCCCGCGACTTGCTGGCTATGGTGCAACAATGGATCGAAACGCGGCAGCAGGACGCAGATACCTGCCACGCAAGGCGACGCCCGGACGCCGCACCATCTCCGGGCGTCTTCCATGCTTTCTCGGCCTCGCTGGACATGGCCCAGACGGTGATCCGCCTGGGGTTTTTCATCGGCGTTGCCGGCCCGGTTACCTTTCAGAATTCCCGGCGTCTACAGGAAATCGTTGCGGCTTTGCCTCTGGAACACATCCTGCTGGAAACCGATTCCCCGGTGCTGTCGCCGCATCCTTATCGCGGTCAGCGCAATGAACCTGCCCGTTTACGCCTGATTGCTGATAAAATTGGTCTGCTTCATCATCACACGATCGCCGAAGTAGCCGCCATCACCACCGAAAATGCCCGGCGGCTCTTTGGCTGGGAGTAGTCTGCTTGGAAAACAACACTTTCTTTGAACCCATTCAGGAACAACTGGCGCAAGTGGAAGAACGCATGCACGCGCAGGCGCGGGAGGCTCACCCAAACGTCCAGGCGGCCATCCAGCATTTGATTTCCGCCGGCGGCAAACGGATTCGCCCGGCGCTGGGATTGCTGGTAGGGAACATGCTGGGCGGTCAGAGCGAATCTCTCGTGACGCTTGGCGCTGCCGTCGAATTACTTCATACCGCCACCCTGGTCCATGATGACTTGATTGACGGCGCCCTGCTGCGGCGCGGCATCCCGACGCTGAACGCTCGCTGGTCGCCCGCGGCCACCGTCCTGACTGGCGACTTCCTGTTCGCGCGTGCGGCGGAACTGGCAACCGAAACCGGCCATTTAAATCTCATGCACCTTTTCGCCGAAACACTGGCGATTATCGTCAACGGCGAACTGACTCAATTCTTCGCCGAGCGCGGGGCCATCAACCGCGAAGATTACTACCGGCGCATTTACGCCAAGACCGCCGCTTTGTTCGAGATGACCTGCCAGGCCGCCGCCATCATCAGCGAAGCGCATACCGACGTGCGGGAGTCCATGCGTGCCTTTGGGCGCGATCTTGGCATGGCCTTCCAGATCGTGGACGACGTTCTGGACTTCGGCGGCGAACAACGCACGCTGGGCAAACCGGTCGGGTCAGACCTGCTGCAAGGATTGATCACGCTGCCGGCTATTTACTACGCCGAAGCGCACCCCGACGACCCTGACGTGCTGTGTCTGACCGGCAACCACTTCTACACCGAACACGAGCGCATGGAGCGCCTGGTGGAATCGGTGCGGCGCAGCCACGCCATTCAAAGTGCTCTGGCTGAGGCGCACCAATATATTCAACAGGCGCTCGCCCGGCTAGAGCCCATGCCTGCCGGCCCCTACCGCGCCGCCCTCGAAAACCTGGCCGCTTATATCGTGCAGCGCCATATCTAGACCCCTGTGCCGCCCCCTCCAGGCCGCTTCGCCAGCATGAAAACTTCCGATTTCGATTACCATCTCCCGCCGGAGTTTATCGCCCAAACGCCCATTGAGCCGCGCGATGCCGCGCGCTTGCTCGTGCTGCACCGCGCCCGCGGCGTCATCGAACATCGTACCTTTCGCGAAATCGGCGCCTATTTACAGCCGGGTGATTTGCTGGTGCTCAACCGGACGCGTGTTCTGCCAGCGCGTCTGTTCGCCCGCAAACCGAGCGGCGGACGCGTCGAAATCCTGCTCCTGCGCCAGCACGATGCCCTGACCTGGGAGGCGCTCATCGGCGGGAAACATGTCCGTCAGGGTACCTTCCTGAAACTGGAAACAGACCCACAGGGCGAATGGCCAGAAGCGATACCAAAGGTAGAAGTCATCGCCGAGGGCAACGGCGCCGAACGTCTGATTCGCTTCTCGCAACCTGTGGAACCGTACCTGCCGCGCCTGGGACATGTGCCTCTGCCCCCCTACATTCACGAACCGCTGCGCGACCCTGAACGGTACCAGACGGTGTACGCCACAGAACCCGGCTCCGCCGCCGCGCCAACTGCCGGCCTGCACTTCACCCAACGTCTGCTGGACGAACTGCAAGCGCAGGGCGTACAGATTGCCTACGTCACCCTGCACGTTGGGCTGGACACCTTCGCTCCGGTTACTGTTGAGAATCCGCGCGCCCATAAAATCCATACCGAATGGTGTTCTCTACCACCAGAAACCGCCGCGGCCATTCAACGCGCCCGAGGCGATGGCAAGCGCGTCATTGCTGTCGGCACAACAACCGTGCGTACGCTGGAAAGCGCCGCCCAAAACGCTGCCATAACCGACCGCAATGCTCCAGTCCCGCCGTATTGCGGCAACACCAGTCTCTACATCATCCCTGGCTACCAGTTCAAGATCGTTGATGCCATGATCACCAACTTCCACCTGCCACGCTCCACCCTGCTGATGCTGGTCAGCGCTTTTGCCGGCCGCGAGACCATCCTGCGCGCTTACCAGATTGCCATGCAAGAAGGCTACCGTTTCTACTCCTTTGGCGACGCCATGTTCATTTGCTAACCCACCGTTTCACGCTCCACATCTCACGTTTTCATTACCGCCTATGCACCCAAAAACCATTTGTCTCATCCCCGGCGATGGCGTTGGTCAGGAAGTAATCCCTGCCGCCGCCGAAGCCTTGCAAGCCTTGAATCTGAATCTCCACTTCGTCCTGGGCGAGGCCGGCTTTACCTGCTTCCAACAACGCGGCGAAGCCCTGCCTGCCGAAACGCTGACGCTGGCGCGGCAGGCTGATGCCGTCCTTTTTGGCGCCACCTCCTCACCCTCCACGCCGACGCCCGGCTACCGCAGCCCTATCCTGGCCTTGCGTCGCGAATTCGACCTCTATGCCAACTTGCGACCGGTTTTCTCTTTACCGGGCCAGTTCTCGCGCCCCGGCATTGACCTGCTCATCGTGCGCGAAAATACAGAGGGCCTCTACAGCGGACGTGAGCGACGCGAAGGCGACACCGCCATCGCCGAGCGCGTCATCACCCGACACGGCAGCGAACGCATCGTCCGCGCCGCCTGCGAACAAGCGCGTCAACGCGCCGCAGCCCGCGGCCGACAGGCCACGGTGACCATTGTCCACAAGGCGAATGTGCTCAAAGTGAGCGATGGCCTGTTCCGCGAGTGCGCCCTGCAGGTCGCCGCAGAATACCCCGATATCCTGTTCAACGAATTGCTCGTGGACGCAGCGGCGATGAAACTGGTCAAGTCACCGCAATCGTTCGACGTGCTGGTGACCACTAACCTGTTCGGCGACATCCTCTCCGACGAAGCCAGCGCACTGGTCGGCGGCCTGGGGGTAGCGCCATCGGCGAACCTGGGTCTGGGAACGCCGGTTTTTGAACCAGTGCACGGCTCCGCGCCGGATATTGCGGGCCAGGGTATTGCCAACCCGGTCGGCGCCATGCTTTCCGCCGCGCTGATGCTGGAAACGCTGGGCGAGCCTCAGGCGGCAGAGCGTCTGAGACAGGCCATTCTGGACACTCTTGCCCAGGGCATTTGCACGCCCGATTTAGGCGGCAACGCGACCACAGCCCACTTCACCCGTCAAGTCTGCGCGCGCCTGCAGGAACATGCATCCTAGTATCTGCAGCGACTCTATCCGGCAGGGAAATTTCTCATGGACGAATTCGAGACCCTTATCCAGCTGGTTCAAATCTACAGCCCGTCGGGGCAGGAAAAGGCGGCTGTCGAGTATCTCGTCGCGCGGATGCAATCGCTCCACTACACGCAAGCCTTCAGGGACGAGGCCGGCAACGCCGTCGGCGTCATGGGCACAGGGCCACGTCAGGTTGTCCTCCTCGGTCACATTGACACCGTGCCCGGCGCTATCCCGGTTCGCCTGGAAGAGGATCGGCTGTACGGACGCGGCGCTGTGGATGCCAAAGGGCCGCTGGCCTGTTTTACCGACGCCATCGCCCAACTGGGCGCGCGCCCCGGCTGGCAATTCGTTGTCATCGGCGCCGTGGAAGAGGAGCGCGATTCAGATGGCGCACGCTTCGTCGCCGGCCGTTACCATCCCGATTACGCCATCATTGGCGAACCCAATCGCTGGGACCGCATCGCCCTCGGATACAAGGGGAGCGCCTGGGCCGAAATCACCCTGCGCCGCGCGCAAGCCCATACCGCCAGCGGAGACGAAAACGCCTGCGAGGCCGCCGTCAACCTCTGGCAGACCATTCGCGCCCAGGCCGAAGCCTTCAACGCCGGACGCGAACGCGCTTTTGACCGCTTGCTGGTCAGTTTGCGCGGGTTGGCCTCAGGAGACGAAGACTATCAACAATGGGCACGGCTAAGCGTCAACGCACGGTTGCCTCTCGATCTGTCGCCAAGCGCATGGTACGAGAGCCTGCAGAAACTTTTGCAGGATTTCCAGCCCTTTGAAGCGACGCTGACACCAGGCGGCTATGCACTGCCAGCCTGCGCTTGCGAGAAAAACTCGCCGCTGGTGCGCGCCTTCCTCAGCGCCATCCGCGCCGTTGGCGGGACGCCAGCCTTCGTCTATAAAACCGGCACCGCGGATTTAAACGTCGTCGCGCCTGTCTGGAAATGTCCGGCGCTGGTCTATGGCCCTGGCGATTCCACCCTCGATCACACCCCCAACGAACACCTCTTGCTTTCCGAATATCGGCAGGCCGTGGCTGTGCTGAAAAACGCCCTGCAACGCCTGTAAGACCCAATCACTCTAAAACCGGCCTTTATCCAGCCGGTACAGGCCAGCGGCGCGCGCCAGCTGAACAGCCTGTCGGTACTCCTCTGACGTGATCGGCCGCGCCAGTTCAGGGTAACAACTTGCCCGATACGCCGGGCGGTACTGGTCCATCAAGTTGAGATAAGTATGGGGAGAAATCTCTCGCGCCAGAAAGCGCACGATCTCCGCTGTGCCTGCCAGACCATTGGGAAGGACAAGGTGGCGCACCAGCAAGCCGCGCCGGGCAATCCCGCGTTCATCCAGTTGTAAATCACCCACCTGACGGTGCATTTCGCGCACGGCGGCCCGATTGACCAGAGGATAATCGCTGGCTTTTGAGTAACGCAAGGCTATGGCCGCATCGGCATATTTCATGTCTGGCATATAAATATCCACCACCCCATCCAGTAATCGCAAAGCCGGGCGTGAATCGTAACCGCCGGTATTGTAAACCAACGGCAACCGCAGACCAGCCGGCGCGGCGAGCGCCACCGCCGCCAGAATGGGCGCCACCACGTGGCTGGGTGAAACCAGATTGATGTTGTGACAACCCATTGCCTGCAATTCGAGCATCATGGCCGCCAGGTCCTCCGGTTCGACCTCTTCCCCCAGATCGCTCTGGCTGATGTCATAATTCTGACAGTACTGGCAATGCAAATTGCAGCGCGCAAAGAAAATCGTTCCTGAGCCGCGCCAGCCGCGCAAGGGCTCCTCCTCGCCAAAATGCGGGCCAAAACTGCTAACGCGAGCGCGTTCTCCGCTGCGACAAACGCCCTGTTCACCCCGGCGGCGGTTCCTGTGGCATTCCCAGGCGCACAAATCGCAATTTGCCAGGCGCGCATAAGCCTCGGCAACCCGTCGTCGCAATTCACCCGTACGCGCCAGAGCCAGATAGGCAGGTTCAAACACCATGCGCACCCTTCACCGAGCGAACGAGATGTTCGCATTCTATCACGTTTCATCCTCGACTATAATTATCCCATGTCCTGGCGCGCGGTATTGCGGCAGAGTCTGATTCTACTGGTGATCCTTTTACTGCTGGTCGCTCCTTCCTGGCTGACCGGGCAGGCTGAACTTCGCCGTGCCGGTCATCTGGCCGCGACGGGACAGAACAAAGCCGCCGCCCTGGCCTACGCTTCGGCCGCGCGGCGGCTTTTCTGGAAAGCGGGACTTTGGGAGCAGGCCGGTCTGCTGGCGCTGGCCGCCAACGACGCCGTCCAGGCCAATCAATATTTTGATGCCGCGCTCCAACGCGACACGCTCTCCCCACAAGGCTGGATCGCTCGCGGCGACGCCTTTTATCAACTCGGCGCGACCGAGTCAGCGCGACAGGCCTGGGAACACGCCTTGCCCGAGGCCGAAGCCTGCCGTCGCTTGGCACGTCTGGCGCGCCGCGAGAAGTCCCTGAACAGGGCCATCACCCTCTGGCAACAGGTGCTTGCCCAGCAACCCGACGATGCCGAAGCCAGTTACACCCTCGGTCTGCTGCTGACGGCCACAGCGCCCCAACAGGCCCTGCCCTACCTGCTACGCGCCGCACAAAGCGACGCGAATCTCGACGAAGCAGTTCACGCTCTGCGCACCAGCCTCAACCGCGCCACCAGTGACCCCGCCTCCTGGTACTTTCAAGGCGGCCTGGGACTGACCGCCGTGCAGGCATGGGACCTGGCAGAAGTGGCTTTCCGTCATGCTCTGGCACTGCAAGCGGATCATGCCGACGCCTGGGCCTGGCTGGGCGAAACCTTACAGCAACAGGGGCAAAGCGGTGAAGCCGAATTGCATCAGGCTCTGCAACTCGCGCCCGATTCGGCCACCGTGCAGGCATTGTACGCTTTATCTTTACAACGGCAGGGGCAGAACGCGCGCGCCATTACTGCTTTCCAGAAGGCCCTGGCCCTGGCTCCTGAGGAGGCCGCCTGGTGGGCCGCGCTGGGCGGCGCCTACGAACAGGATGGCAACCTGAGCGCCGCTCTCACCAGTTACCGTCAGGCTGCGCAACTGCGCCCTCAGGATACCCTCTACTGGCGCGTCCTGATTCAGTTTTGCCTGCGTCACCGACTTTACCTTCAGACCATCGCCTTGCCTGCCACACAAACGCTCCTCCATCTCGCCCCCGACGCCTGGTATGCTCAGGATTTGCTCGGCCAGGTCTTGCTGGCGTTGGGAGATATGCCCGGAGCGCAGGTCGCGCTGGAGAAAGCCCTGAAAAGCGCACCGCGTCAGCCCGAACCCTATCTTCATCTGGCGCAACTTTATCTGGAAAAAGGCGATCGCGCCGCCGCCTGCCACGCCCTGCAGCACGGACAGACGCTGAACCCTGCGGCGATGCCCTGGGAAGCGCAACGACTCTGGGAACAATTCTGTTCATCCACCGCGACGCCATGACTCTACAACCGCCCACCCGCAGGATGAAGTCCCTGTACGCTCTCCTTTTTTGTCTGCTCCTGGTGGCCTGCCAGACCACTGTCTGGCAGGTTGCGTTCGCCCCGCCGGGCCAGGTTCTGTTCAAAGAAGATTTTTCCGACCCGGCCAGCGGCTGGCCGCGCCGCGAAACCGAAGAAGGCCAAATGGACTACTTTGGCGGCGCCTACCGCATAATCGTTCGCCGCGCCGATTACCACCTGTGGGCCCTGGCAGGCGCTGAACAGTACACCGACATCCGTCTGGAAGTAGACGCCGCGCCCTTGAGCGGCCCGCTGGAAAACCGTTTTGGCCTTCTCTGCCGCCATCGCGACCCCAACAACTTCTATTTCTTCGTCATCAGCGCCGATGGTTACTACGGGCTGGGCAAGGTTAAAGATGGCATTCCTGCCCTCTTTGGCCAGGAAATGATGACTGCCAATCCGGCCATTGTGCGCGGTTTTGCCGCCAATCATCTGCGTCTGGACTGTGTAGGCGATGCCCTCACGGCCTACGTCAACGGACAGCCGGTGGCGCTGGCGCACGATACCGACCTGCCCGATGGCCGCGCCGGATTGCTGGCCGGGACGTTTCACAGCGTCAACGTAGACGTTGTTTTCGATAACTTTCAGATCATCAAGCCATGAAAGTTTTTCTGGATACCGTGGGTTGTCGTTTAAATCAAGCGGAGATCGAACAAATGGCACGCCGACTGCGCGCGGCCGGCCATGAAATTACAGGCAACGCCGCCGAGGCCGAGCTGGCCATCATCAATACCTGCACTGTGACCAACGCGGCCGCCTCCGACTCGCGCGCTGCCGTCCGCCGCGCCGCCCGCGCCGGCGTCAAGGCGATCGTTGTCACCGGCTGCTGGGCCACGCTGGAGCCAGAGAGCGCCGCAGGCCTGCCTGCCGTGAAGCAGGTTATCCCCAACTCTCAGAAAGATGCCCTGCTCATGCAGGTGCTGGGGCTGCCGGTAGAACCCTTCGACCTGGAGCCTGTGGCGCGGGAACCCCTGCCGGGCCTGCGTGCGCGCACCCGCGCCTTTATCAAGGTGCAAGACGGTTGTAATAACACCTGCACCTACTGTGTCACTCGCCTGGCGCGGGGCGCAGCGCGCTCCCGTTCGATAGCCGAGGTACTGGCCGAAGTCCGCGCTGCGCTTCAGGGCGGCACAAAAGAAATTGTCCTGACCGGCGTCCACCTCGGCGCCTGGGGACAAGACCTGCCGCCGGCGCCCGATCGTTCGCCGCTCCGCTTGAGCCACCTGATCACCGCCTTGTTAGGCGAACTCCCTATCCCCCGCTTACGACTTTCATCGCTGGAGCCCTGGGACATCACGCCCGATTTCTTCTCGCTCTGGGCAGATGCGCGCCTGTGCCGTCATCTCCATCTGCCTTTGCAATCGGGAAGCGCGAGCGTTTTGCAACGCATGGCTCGCAAGACCAGGCCGGAGGCATTCGCCGCCCTGCTGGAAACTGCCCGTCGCCTCATACCCGCCATAGCCATCACTACCGACGTCATCGTTGGCTTTCCCGGCGAGAGTGAGGCCGAATTTGCCGAGACGGTTGAATTCGTGAAACGCATGGGATTCGCTGGCGGCCACGTCTTTGCTTACTCTCCAAGACCGGGCACCCCCGCGGCGCGTCTGGAGCCTCAAATCCGGCCGGAGATCAAAAAGGAGCGCAGTGCCATCCTGCGTCAGATTTTCGCCGAATCTGCCCTGGCCTTCCGCCGCCAGTTCCTGGGTCAGCGCGTGAGCGTCCTATGGGAGTCGGCCATCCCTGCAGCTGGTTCAGCGTGGACACTGGAGGGCCTGACGGACAATTACCTGCGCGTCACGGTCAGCGCGCCGCAACCTCGCTGGAATCAGATTGACGAAGTGGAAATTATTGGCGAAACCCCTGGCGGCTTGCTGGGTCGGCAGATAGAAGGGCAATCGCAGGCGCAGACGTGATCCCCATCATAGCCGCCAATCACCCGGTTCAAGACCGCTCCAGCAGCGCCCGGACGATGCGCGGCGCCGCCTGACCATCGCCGAAGGGGCTGACCGCTTTAGCCATCGCCGCGTAGGCCTGGGCGTCGTCGAGCAGGCGACCGGCGGCATGAAGAATCGCCTGAGGCTCCGTCCCAACCAGTTGCAGGACCCCGGCCTCCACTCCCTCCGGCCGTTCCGTGACCGCGCGCAGCACCAGCACAGGCACGCCAAAGGCCGGGGCTTCCTCCTGTAAGCCACCTGAATCGGTAAGCACCAGCGTCGCCTTTTGCAGGAGATGCACCAGAGGGAGATAATCCAGCGGCGGCAACAAGGTAATGTGGGGAACGCCGTCCAGCAGGCGATAGACTGGTTCCTGAACATTGGGGTTGAGATGCACCGGATAAACAATCTCGACATCGCCGCGAGCGGCCAGAGCGCGCAGAGCCTGGCAGATATTCTCCAGTGGACGGCCAAAGTTCTCGCGCCGGTGCGCCGTGACCAGAATCAACTTGCGACGCGCCTCGCCGCCGCCCGCCCGCTCCTCAATCCCCAGCCGCGTCAGAAGAGAGCGCACCGCTTCCGGCACGGGTTGACGGGCCACGAAGTACAGCGCGTCAATCACCGGGTTCCCCGTGACCACAATCGCCTCCTCCGGCACGCCCTCGCGCCGCAGATTCTGGCGCGCCCATTCTGTTGGGGCAAAGTGCAAATCAGCCACCACGCCGGCCACGCGACGGTTGATTTCCTCCGGAAATGGTTGCCATTTGTCGTAGGTGCGCAAGCCGGCCTCCACGTGCCCAACGCGAATACGGCGGTAGTAGGCCAGCAAAGCAGTGATGGCTACGGTAGTGGTATCCCCCTGAATCAGCACCCAATCCGGCTGCCAGCGCGCCAACACCGGGTCGAGTTCCTGAAAGATTCGGGCGCTGAGCGCGGCCAGCGATTGATCGGGACGCATCAAGTCGAGATCAACATCTGGGGTAATCGCGAACAGGCTCAAGACCTGATCGAGCATTTCGCGATGCTGCGCGGTAACGCACACATACGTCGCGACATCAGGGGTGTCCTTCAAGGCATGGACCACCGGCGCCATTTTGACGGCTTCCGGTCGGGTGCCAAAAACGCAGAGCACACGCCGCATTGTTCTCCTCCAGGATTTTCTGGAATGATCTACCTATGGGATGTAATGACACGGGCAGCAGGGAATGACAATTTTTCCAGCGCGCTTTATCCACCGCCTACGCCCAGGCGATACAGGCGAAAACCGGCCTTCTGCCAGGTCTCTTCCGGCCAGGCATTGACCGTGTCCACTGCCAGGCGGGCGGGCGTCATGGCGGCTACCTCCGTCGGTTGCAAGGCCACAAAATGGCTATGGCGCACCAGCAGAACAAGACATTCTGCCTCGCGCAAGGCCTCTTCCAGCGTAGCCATCGTGGTCACGCCGGCCACTTCTGCCTGCGGTTTGAACGGCTCGAAAGCCCGTACCCGCGCGCCTTCCTCTTGCAGCAAGCGCGACACGGTCACCGCCGGCGACTCGCGCAAATCGTCCACGTCCGGTTTATAGGCCAGACCGAGCACAGCGATATTTCGCCCGCCTAACGCGCCGAGCGCGCGCTGTACCAGCGCGACCACATAGCGCGGCTGATCATCGTTGACGCGCCGCGCGGCGGCAATCAACGGCGTCAGGTCAGGAGCGGCCTCCACAAAGAACCAGGGGTCAACGCTGATACAGTGTCCACCCACGCCCGGGCCAGGCGAGAGGATGCGCACGCGCGGATGTAAATTAGCCAGGCGAATTGCCTCCCACACGTCCACGCCGAAACGTTCCGCCAGGCGGGCAAACTCATTGGCAATGGCAATGTTGACATCGCGGTAAGTGTTCTCCATCAGCTTGACCATCTCGGCTGTTGTCGCGTCCGTTTCGATGATTTCGCCCTTGACAAAGGCGGCATACAGGTCACGCCCGGCGCGAGCCGAGGCCGGGGTCACGCCGCCAATCACGCGCGCATTTTCAATCAATTCGCGCAAAATCTGGCCCGGCAGGACGCGCTCTGGCGAATAAGCCAGGAAAAAATCCACGCCAGCTCGGAGACCCGATTTTTCCAGAACCGGCGCGACAAGGTCCATTGTAGTTCGCGGCGGTGAAGTGGATTCCAGCACCACCAGATTGCCCGGTCGCAGCACCGGCACGATAGACTCTGCCGCCGCGGTCACAGCGCGCATATCCGCGCGCCGGTAGCGTTGACCCGCATATTCGCCAAACCGATCCTCATAAAACGGCGTTGGCACGGCAATGATAAACGCATCCGCCTCTTCTGGCTTTTCACGCACGGTCAGACGCCCCGATTTCAACGCCGCCTCTACCAGCGTGCGCAAACCGGGTTCGTGAATGTGAATGCCGCCATTGCGCAACGTCTCCACCACGCGCGGATTCACATCTACCCCCACGACCTGCAAACCATGCGCCGCAAACGTGGAAGCCGTCGGCAGACCAATGTATCCCAATCCAATGACGCAGAGTTTCTTGAAATTCACAACGCCTCCTTCTCTCCTGGCCACTGGATTGTACCCCAGAGTCGATTACTGTACAAACCCTGCCTCAACCGATCAACAAAGCCTCTCCATGCTGGACTTATCCATGCCCATCCTGTTCGACGGTACGGGAAGACCGCTCTGCAGTTCATGGGATGTGGCCCATTTTTTACCTGCCGTGACCGTAGTTGGAGGGCAAGCCGTCCACGAATGCCGGACCATGAAGAAACGAATCACCGCTCTGCATTCGTTTATTCGTTTCCCCATTCGTGGACGGTCTGCTCCCGACGGGCTGGAAAGCCCGTCCTACGAAAGGCCGTGCTACAGGCGTCCGCTCTGCATTCGTTGATTCGTTCCCCCATTCGTGGACGGTCTGCTACCGACGGGCTGGAAAGCCCGTCCTACTGCGGTCTGCGCTCTGCATTCGTTGATTCGTTCCCCATTCGTGGACGGTCTTCTTCCCCGACGGGCTGGAAAGCCCGTCCTACTGCGGTCTGCGCTCTGCATTCGTTGATTCGTTCCCCATTCGTGGACGGCCACTCCCCGACGGGCTGGAAAGCCCGTCCTACTGCGTCCTACTGCGGTCTGCGCTCTGCATTCGTTGATTTATTCGTTCCCCATTCGTTGACGGCCCACTCCCCGACGGGCTGGAAAGCCCGTGCTACGAAAGCCCGTCCTACTGCGGTCTGCGCTCTGCATTCGCTGATTCGTTTTCCCCGAAAACTTGTGCCACACCCCAGTCCATGTTCCACGTTACCGTCCTGCTTAAGTGGGGTATAATTCAAGAGCCCGGCGATGAGTCGTTGACGGCATCGTCCCGATGGGGCATGGGGAACAGGCCAACGAACCCTTTCCGTCAACCACTCGAACGGGCAGATTCTTCTGGTCAGGGAAACGTTATATGCAACCCATCCGTGTCTCTATCTTCATCTCACTTCTTCTTTTGACCGCCTGTACCGCTCTCACCCCCACCCCCACCGTAACGGTTCTACCACCGCCGAGCGAGACACCCATGCCGACGCAGCCGTCAACCCCAACCGCGACGACCACCCCGACAGCCACTTCCTCTCCTGAGGGACTGTCAATGCCTGCCGGCACCCCAGCCGCCACCTGGGAAGGTTTCCCCATCATGCCGGAGGCGCTGGCCGGCGAGGATCACGGCAGTTTTTACACGTTCACGATAGCCGCCTCGCCTCAGGAAGTCCAGGATTTCTATGAGAGCGCATTATCCCAACAGGGACTGTCCTTGCTGGCTCAAGGTAACAGCCCCAATGGCTCTGTCCTTTTGATCTTCAGCGGCGATGCTGGCTCGTTGAGCATCAGCATTATCCCCCAGCCGCACAACATCCTTTACGTGATGTTAGTCAAAGAATAAACCAATCTTATTGACGGTGATCAACGATGAGTCAAGCCCACCAGATGAAAATTTACGGAGGAATCAAACTCTACGCCGGCACCTCGCACCCGGTGCTCGCCCAGAAGGTAGCCGATTACCTCGGCGAAACGCTTTGCGAACGGGACATTATCGAATTTCCCAACGAGAATCTGTTCGTCAAACTGCGAACCAGCGTGCGCGGCCAGGATGTGTACGTCATTCAACATACCGCCTCGCCTGTACATCGCAATTTGATGGAACTGCTCATCCTGCTCCAAACCTTGCGCCTGGACTCGGCAGCGCGCATCACCGCCGTCATCCCCTACCTGTGTTACGGGCGTTCGGACAAGAAAGATCAGCCGCGCGTCCCCATCACCTCGCGCCTGGTTGCCGACATGATTGAGGTGGCCGGCGCCGATCGTTACATGACCATTGAGCCGCACGCCTATCAGGTGCAGGGGTTTTTCTCCATCCCCGGCGATATGCTCAGCGCGCAATACCTGCTGGTGAATTACGTCAAAGAGAAAATCAAGCCCAAAATGAAGAAACCGGTCGTCGTCGCGGTTGACCTGGGACACGCCAAAAAGAGCCGCAATTTCGCCATGGGCATAGACGCTCCGGTCGCGTTTATCGAGAAGCGTCGGGTGGCCAATGATGCCAAAGCCAAAGCGTTGACCATCATCGGCTCGGTCAAGGGACGGGATGTGATTCTGGTGGATGATGAGGTGGACACCGGCGGCTCCATCGTCCAGGCCGCCAATCTGGTATTGTCGGAGGGCGCGCGCAGCATCTACGTGGCATTTATCCACCCCGTGCTCTCGCCGGGCGCGGTTGAACGTCTCGCTGCTCTACCGGTAGTCGAGTTCATCACTACCGACACGATCCCCATTTCCCCAGCCAAAGCCGCCGTACTGGGCAATCGCCTGACCATCATTTCGGTCGCCCCCCTGCTGGGTGAAGTGATCCGTCGCGCCCACGAAGGCCGCAGTGTGGGTGAGTTATTCAACGAATGAAGTAAACCGTTCTTGCACCGGTTTCGCTTCAGCAAATCGTCACCGTGTGTATCGTTCCGCATAAAGGAGATAACCATGAAAGGCAATGAACAAATCATCCAAAAACTTAATGACCTGCTGGCCGATGAACTAACCGCCATCAACCAGTACATGGTCCACGCCGAGATGTGCGACGACTGGGGATACGCCGCCCTCGCCGAGGCCACCGAAAAACGCGCGATCCAGGAAATGAAACACGCCGAAACGTTGATTGGCCGTATCCTTTTCCTGGAAGCCCGCCCCACCGTCAGCAACCTGCACCCCATGTACATCGGCGCGGAGGTCACCAGCCAGTTAAAGAACGACCACAAAGCCGAGCAGGATGCCATTCAGGCCTACAACGAAGCCATTCAACAGGTGGCTGCTCTGGGCGATAACGGCACAGCAGAAATTCTAAAGGCCATCCTTCAGGACGAAGAAGCCCACATTGACTGGATTGAAACGCAACTCAGCCAGATCGAGCAATTGGGCCTCCAGATATATCTTGCCCAGCAAGTGCGCTGAAACGGCCCGGTCTGGCTTTCCGGCATCCATCCCGACCTCGCGTCCGCTGGCAGGCCAACGCCAACGGCCCTGTCCCTGCCTGCCAGCGGACAGCGGACAATCTCATGCCGGTTTATGCCTGAACTTCCTGAAGTTGAGACCATCGTCCGCTGGTTGCGTCCACTTCTGACCGGCAAAACGGTCGTAACTGCCGAATTACTCTGGAGGCGGACGCTGGCCGCGCCATCGCCACAGGCGTTTCTCGAAACGCTGCCGGGGTATACCATTGACGGTCTTAGCCGGCGCGCCAAATTTCTCCACGTTCTGCTGAACCCTCCCGCTTCACTTTTATTTCACCTGCGCATGAGCGGCGATTTACGTCTCGAGTCGCCCGGTTACGTGGCCGGCCAACACGACCGCCTGCTTCTCCATCTGTCCGATGGACTGGTGCTGGTCTTTCATGACCCGCGCAAGTTCGGACGCGTCTGGCTGACAGACAATCCGGCCCCGCTCCTGGCATCCCTCGGACCAGAACCGCTCTCTGAGGCATTTACGCCGGACTGGCTGTATCAGGCCTTGCACCAGCATCGCCGCCGGTTAAAACCGTTGCTTCTCGATCAAACCTTCCTGGCTGGCCTGGGTAACATTTACGCCGATGAGGCGCTGCATCGCAGTCGCTTGCATCCCTTGCGCCTGTCGCATACAATTACCACCACAGAGGCCAGGCGGCTGCACACCGCTATCCGCCAGGTCTTGCAGGAAGGTATTCGTCTCAACGGCGCCAGCATAGACAATGTTTACCGCCATGGCAGTTTTCAAACCCGGTTTCGTGTGTACGGGCGCGCTGGAAAACCCTGCCTGTCTTGTGGAACGCCTATCGTACGCCTGACCATCGGTCAACGCAGCGCGCATTTTTGCCCCGTCTGTCAAACGAGGTCCTGAAACCATGTCGTGGAATCTGACGTCTGTCCTGCTACTCGTTGGTGCATTCCTGTTGGGTTACGGGATTGGCCTGGGGGAAATGTACTGGCGGCAATCCAGAAAAATCAGCCGATTGCAGGAAGAATTGCAAAAGAAAGAAACCGCTCTCAACGTGGACATAGCGCCGCCGATTCCGGCCAGCGCCTTGCGTCTCTGGTTCGACGCCGCGCAAACCGTGAATCTGGAACTGGATGGCGCGCGGCTGGATGCACCGGGACAGATTACGCCGGCGCAGCGTCGGCGTCTGATTGATTTGCTGAATCGGTTGCGCCCCTGGGTGGAAGGCCAGCCTCGACCGGCCGCCCCACCCCCGCCGGCTGCTGCCGTGCCCCCGTCCACGCCTGCACCCGCGCCCGCGCCTGCGGCCCCGGCACGCGTACCCCCTCTTGCGCCGCCATCCGCGCCCGTAGCAACCGTAGAAAAGCCCGCGGCCGCGATGAGCATCGTGGAACAGATTGACGAAATCCTGCAACGCCTTCTGGCCAGCACACCTTTCGCCGGGCAGGTGCGTCTGCGTGAACAGGTAGGCGGCGGCATAGATATCTGGGTAGGCGCAAAACGATACACAGCCGTTGACGAGGTCGCCGAGGCCGAGGTCAAAGCGGCTCTGCGCGCGGCCATCGCGGAATGGGAACGTCACGCCTGAAACGCGCTGTCTCTCCCGCCGCAACCGACGAAGTCCGGCCTCCTTCACGCGGCTTTTCCCCTGATTCGAGTACAATTGCCCCTGTGTTCCAACACCTGCGCGGTCCTCTCGCGGTGGTATTTCTGTCGTTCGCCTTCCCCTTGCTGGTATGGGGCTTCTGGCCCGCCGGCAAAGATGTGCGAACGCTGGTGATTGCGGCGGAAGGTATCCATCTCTTTCAGGCTTCCTCCTCCTGTCTTCTCCAACTCAACACGCCTCGCTTCGCGCGCGCCGGGGATACGCTGGGCATTCGCCTGCAGTTCACCTCGCAAGGCCGGTGGTCAACGGCCAACGCCGCGCCCATTCTGGCGCGCGCCCGCCTGGAAATGGACAACCTGGAAGTGCAGCCGTCCACAGCGGTCAGCCAGCCCATTCCAGACGCAGGTACTTACACCTTTTACTGGCGCGTGACCGGCCGCACGGCGGCAGATTATCAGGGGCGTCTCTGGATTCACCTCGTGGTCATCGCCCCCAACGGAGAAACGAGCGATCGTGAGCAGGCGCTGGCAGCCATGCCACTTCAGGTACAGACGCGCACCCTGCTGGGACTGAACGGCCCTGTCGCGCGCGGGATGGGCTTCGGCTTTGCGCTGGCAGGAGCGTTGCTACTTTTGCCATCCCTTTCCCTCAGGCGCGAACGCGACGTGGGTTAAGGGCGATGTCATCTCAACTTCAGGAGGCCTGTTGCCACAAGACGATGTCTGATTCAGCAGCCGAATTTGCTCTCCCACAACGTTTCCATTCGGAAAAACGCAGCCCGTTGCGCTGGGTTATTTCCCACGCCTTACGTCACTGGTGGCTGTTGCTCATCATGTTCATCGGTGCTATCGGCAATGCCGCCCTGGCCGCGCTGGTGCCCATCCTGACCGGCGAGGCCTTCAACGCCATGTTGCAGCCGGAACCCGATACGTCTGTTCTGCTACCCCTGGCGCTGATCATGGGCGGATCGCAAATTGTGCGCGCCCTTTCCCAATGGGGACGCAATTTCGGCGCCGAAATGATGGCGCAACGCATCGAACGCGATGTGCGCGCCGAACTTTACGTCTCTCTCCTCGGCAAGAGCATGACGTTCCACAGTCTCCAGCCAGTGGGGGATACCATGGCGCGCGCGACCAATGATGTACGCGAAGTGAACTTTATGTTCAGCCCAGGCCTGAACCTCGTCGTTGGCTCCCTGATTTTCCTGATCATGCCGCTTATCTACGCCCTGCGCTATCACCCCACGCTGATAGCCACCCCTATCCTCTTTACCATCGCTTACTTCCTGGCCTTGCGTCACTACCTGCGCACCCTCGAGCCAGTGACCACGCAGGTGCGCGCTCGTTTCGGAAAATTAAACGCCCACCTCTCTGAAACTCTGGATGGCATTGAAATCGTCAAAGGCGCCGCGCAGGAAGAAGCCGAAATCCAGCGTTTTGACGCCAACGCTCAGGCTCTTCGCGCCAGCATGGTACAGCAAGGAGATATTGAGGCGCGTTACCTGCCACTCCTGCTCTTCTTCCTGACTCTGGCCGTCGGTCTCCTGCACGCCATGTTGCTTTACCAGCACGGCATCCTTACGTTGGGCGATGTTGTGGCCTATTTTGGCATTTTGCTGATGCTCGAATTCCCCACCTGGACTTCTATCTGGGCCTATTCGCAAATCTCCCTGGGCATGGCCAGCGCAGGGCGCATCCTGGAACTCATCAATCGTCAGACCACGCTTGACCAGAACGTTCACGGCTATCAGGGCCAGATGCATGGCCGTGTGGAATTCCGCCATGTCTGGTTCGAATACCCATCGGCCAACGGCAGCGAGGCATCCGGCTCAGAAGCCGTCCTGCAGGATGTTTCGTTCACCGTCGCGCCGGGACAAACTGTGGCCATCGTCGGCCAAACCGGCGCTGGCAAGACAACGCTGGTCAAACTTATCAACCGCACCTACGATGTCACGCGCGGTCAGGTGTTGGTGGATGATGTGGACGTGCGTGACTGGAATCTGGCCGCCCTTCGTTCGCAAATTTCCATGATTGAGCAGGATATCTTCCTTTTTTCCCGTTCGGTTGCCGAGAATATCGCTTTCGGACGCCCGGATGCCAGCCGGGAAGAAATTGTCGCCGTCGCGCGCGCTGCGCAAGCGGATGAGTTCATCGAGCAACTGGAACAAAAATATGAAACCGTCATCGGCGAGCGCGGCGTGACCCTATCCGGCGGACAACGTCAACGGCTGGCGATTGCGCGCGCGTTTCTCACCCAACCGCGCATCCTGATTCTGGATGACTCGACCTCCTCCATCGACTCTGCCACCGAAGACCGCATTCAACAGGCGATCGCGACCGCCGCACGTGGCCGCACCACCTTTATCATCACGCACCGCCTTTCTCAAATTCGCTGGGCCGACCTGATCATCTTTCTGCGCAAAGGCCGCATCGCCGCTATTGGAAAACACGAAGACCTGCTCCAGACCTGCGAGCCCTACGCCCGCCTCTTCCAGGAATCCTCATCCGCCGTCTGAGGTTACGATGGGTTTCTACGAGAGTCTTCACGTGGAAGAGTACGACCGCCAGTACCGCGATCGCGAACTGGTGGGCCGCATTGTCGCCCTTTTTGCGCCGCAAGGCAAACGTGTGATTGCTGTCATCGCGCTGACGGTGCTGATGTCCCTGATCTCGGCAGCCGAACCGGTCGTGGTCAGCCGCGCGCTCGACAGACTCCAGGGCAATCTTTCCACCGTCCTGATTGCTGTCCTGACCGCCGCCATTCTCCTCATCGGCATTCTGGACTGGGGGCTGAACTGGGCACGCCGTAGCCTGACGGTGCGCGTCGTCAGCGATGCCGTGCTGGACCTGCGCCGCCGCGCTTTCCGCGCCGCCGTCAACCACGATCTGTCGTTTTACGATCAATTCTCCTCTGGCCGCGTTGTCTCACGCATCACCTCCGACACAACTGACCTGGCCAATCTGGTGGTCATCGTCACCGATGTGGCCTCTCAAGTCTTCCAGGCCGTTGTCCTGGGCGTAGTGATTGTGCGCACCGAATGGCATCTGGCGCTTTTGCTCTTCTCTTCCATTCCTTTCGTGTTCGCGGCCGCCCTCGGCTTTCGCCGCCTGGCGCGACGGGCCACGCGACGCGGCATGCAGGCCATGGCCGATGTCAATGCGACCATCAAAGAGACCGTTTCCGGCATCGCCATCGCCAAAAATTTTCGCCAGGAGACGGGCATCTTCGCCGCCTTTGATGCGGCCAACCGCACCTCCTATCGCGTCAACGTCCGGCGCGGTCTGGTGCTAACCCTTGTCTGGCCAACTCTCAACGGATTGAGTGGCATCTTCACGGCAGTGCTGGTCTATGCTGGCGGTCTGAGCGTGGCCCAGGGAGTCGTCACTGCCGGCGCCTGGTACCTGTTCATTCTAAGCCTGGGCCGTTTCTTCGATCCGGTAATGAACCTGTCTGCCTTCTGGGCCAACATTCAGGCCGGCCTCTCCGCCGCCGAGCGTGTCTTTGCCCTGATGGACGCCCGCCCCAATGTTGTCCAGAGAGACGAACGACCCGTGCCCCCCTTGCGTGGAGAGATACGCTTCGAAAACGTCTCTTTTCGTTACCGCGAGAACGAACCGGTGCTGGTGAACTTCAGCCTGCAGATTCACCCCGGCGAGAATCTGGCCATCGTCGGCCATACGGGGGCAGGGAAATCATCGCTAGCACGCCTGATTGCCCGCTTTTATGAGTTCCAGAGTGGCCGCATCCTGATTGACGGCATGGACATTCGCACCCTGAACCTGGCACAATATCGCCGTCAACTGGGGCTGGTTTCGCAAGTGCCCTTCCTCTTCGCCGGCACCGTCGCGGACAATATCCGCTATGCAGCGCCGCATGTCTCCGACGCAGAAATTCTGGCCATGGCGCGGCGCATCGGCAACGGTGAATGGCTGGAAACCCTGCCTGACGGTCTCGAAACTCAAGTCGGCGAGCGCGGCGCCCTGCTCTCCATGGGCCAGCGACAACTTGTAGCCCTGCTACGGGTCTTGATACAAAAGCCGGCCATTTTCCTGTTGGACGAAGCCACCGCCAACATTGACCCCTTTACCGAATGGCAGATACAACAAGCGCTCCGCCTGATCCTGTCGGAAGCCACCAGCATCCTCATCGCCCATCGTCTTTCAACCGTCAAGGCCGCCGACCGAATTATCGTCCTCGAAAAAGGGCAGATCATCGAGGAAGGCTCACACCAGCAACTTCTCGCACGGGGTGGTTATTACGCCACGCTCTACAACATTTACTTCCGCCACCAGAGTCTGGCCTACGTAGAGGAAATGCGCACGATTATCCAGGCCCAAACCCCGCCCCCCAGCCGCTAGTGCTGTGTTAAGCAACTTTTTATACAAATCGGTCATCTCATTGTTTAGCGCAAATTCACCTGAAAGCATTGAACCGTTTACGTAGGACGGTCTTT
>Ga0078972_1002958_pt1 | contig 53181 bp, 74 predicted proteins | sample YelNatPaOPGAMG01_FD_67568 | JGI IMG/M metagenome (GOLD analysis project Ga0078972, IMG submission 67568) | Hot spring thermophilic microbial communities from Obsidian Pool, Yellowstone National Park, USA - OP-RAMG-01 (SPADES assembly) (version 2) | ecosystem: Environmental > Aquatic > Thermal... | reverse complement strand
TCCCAACAAGTTTTTCAATACTTGACCAGTCCAAACTATCCGCTTTGTATATCTTGCCATTGCTGACAAAAACGACTTTGAGACTATTGATTTGCTCTCCACATACATAATACCTTGCAACGATTTCGCTTTTGTCAACAATGCCATCGAGGTTGGAGTCATATTGAGTTTTCCACATATCGCCATAATTCCCGCCAACAAGTAGGGGGGAAACATTTAAAACAATTGGTTGGGACTGAAAAGCTAAATCAACTTTTTCATCTATAACATTTAACTGCACTTTTTCTTCAATTATCATCATTTCTGTAACTCCCAAATGCCATTTACAAGCTCAACTCGATAGCCTGCGGAGTCTTCTTGTAAAAATGTCCAGCGATATTTCCCTACCTCCATATTGGCAAAATCGTTTCGGCTTGCCCGGATTTGCACTTTGTTGTTAACTATATCTTTTTGCACTGAATAGGAAAGTTTTATGTTTCCCTCGAAATCCAGCACAAAAGCATAAAAGGTATAGGGTGCAATATCATAAGGGAACCCAAATGAAATTGCGTGGTCCACATATCGCCGAACTACTACATTGTATTGTGCTGGTTCCATTCTTCGCATCCAATGTGCATTTCGAAATTGTGAGGATGCGGGATAAATACCAAATACAAATGGGAAAATAAAATTCAATACAAATTGGCATACTTTTTGTTCAAAAATTTAGAAATAATTCTGGCATACTTTTTGTTATGAGCACCCCCTTATTTGCAACATTCAGGATACAAAACTAACTTTTTCTAAAAATTTCTAAAAATTTCTAAAAATTTTTTAAAAAATATTTGGATTTTTAATTTTTTTGTTATAATTTTGTATTGAGTTCTTTAACGAATTTTGTTAAACAATTTTTTTAAAAAAGGGAGGTTTGAAATGGAAAAAAGAACAATGAACTTGACAGCAGCACAAGAGAAAGTCTTCCGAGCCTTTGCGAAGGCTTTCGGGCTCGTGCACATCTACGAAATCGGGGAAAACATTTTCCCAGAAGCAGTTAGGCGAGAAGGAATGAAGTTTTCGGGAACCATTAACAGTGAAACGTATGTGAATACCGAAGGAACTGGACTGATAGGGAAAGAACTTTGTTCCGAGTATACGGAGGCAAGAGGGAGGCGATACTGGTATGTTTTCAACCTGAGCCCGATGTGGGGAGAAGCTTACACGGTTTTTGAGACCGTGAAGCCCCGAAGCCAAAAGGTTTTGAAAAGCACCCTCGACGCCTACGAGATGCTTCTCAATGCGATTGAGGTCGATGCTGACCGACTTAATGAGTTTTGGAAGATTGATGTAGGTGATGCTGAAACCCCGTGGGATGCTATGAGAACACGACTCTGGAAATGGTTGCACCGAGAAGGGGTATGCTAAAAGAACGGGGCGGGTTCCCCCGCCCCTTCCATCCACAAGAACAAGGTTTGGAATATTGTTAAACAAAAAAAAGGAGTTCTGAAATGAGAACATTAGCAGCAGAAAACAGAGAAATGACACTCGGCGAATTCATTGCCGAGATGGAAAAAGACTGGGAATACGGCACCCAGTCGGTAGCAGAACTATTGAGGGGGATAATCCCCCCGAGCGATAGTGAAAAAAAGGTCGATGTGACCTTTACACTATCGAGTGACCAACAAGAAGCGGGAACCCGCTTCGTGTTTCGTTGGTATGTGACGGGGTATGTCCCCCGCATAGAAAACAGGCCACGATGCATCGAATTCAAAAGCGATGGATTCGTGGTCTCCTCAAATACAAAATTGGTTTGATGAGGGGAATATACGGGCTGTTTTCTTATTTCTCTATCTTAAACAAAAGGAAATTTAAAAATGAAAAAGCTACTTCTTAACATCAGCAATCACCCCTCCCGAGAATGGGAGGACGAACAAAAAGAGGGATGGGATATTATAGTTGATATCCCCTTCCCCAGCGTCGGTTCAAAATTGTCCCAAGCAGATGTCTATCTGCTCGCACAAAAACTTTTCCAGCAAATCACAGCGGAGCTGGAAAAGATAGGTATTGGAGAGGAGACATATATTTACATTATGTTAGAGGGTGAATTCTCTCTAACATATATGTTGACTCGGTTGCTTTTGGAAAGCAAGAAGTCTTTCAACTTCGCTTTCCCAATTAACGAACGCATTATTAGAGAAGATGGGGTAAGAGAATTCCATTTCTCTGGTTGGAGAATTTTCCCCAGCCTCGAAGAAGAGAAGAAGAAGAAGAAATTATTTGCGGTGCTTGGCTTCGAAGAAGATTGGGGAGCCAAGCATATTAAAAAGCGTTATCACGGGCGTGAACTCTCTCCCGCCGAGATGGAAAGAAATGGCATTCAAATTGAATGCCACTGCCACTACCCATGCGAAGGGCAACTTAATGAAGAGCAAGAGCGATACAGCCTGGTGCTGTATTCTCTTGTGACCGAGGGTGAAGAAGATACAATCTCCATCACCCTTGACGAGCCAACGAAGATAGGGATTGAGGGATACGATGTATCCCTGCTCAACCCCTGGGATGCTGACCCCAAAAAAAACTGGGAGGAAAACATAAGCGAAACGAACGTTGTTGTTTTTGAGGGGAAATTCCCCTCACCCTGTTCAAGATGTTCGATGTTCAAAAATTTTGTTTGTCATTGTTATGACTATAGGGAGGAACAATGAAACTCATCGTTACGAAAAATGAAGAACTCGCCGAGCCCTACTGCTATGAGCAATGGGACTCGGAACACAACACTTGGGTCGGCGTTGCAAAAGACTACGACCCTGAAAAAATTATTCCCGGTTGGCTGTGTATTGACGAGGCCGGGAATATCTATCCTTGGGACAACGACCGGGGAATCATCGTCGACACTCCACCAATAGACCAAAATCGATGGGAGGATTGGGCTCGACATCTTCTCACGAAAGGTTGCCCATCCGCCCGAGTAATCGCAGATTATGACCGGAAGGCAGTGCAAATATTACTGCCACCGGACATCTACGAAAAACTTGTAGCGTTTGCCAAAGATTCGAAACGCAGCATAACCAAGATGGTAGAACATATTGTTGAGAAATACCTTCGGGACCGACTGTTCCCGGAAGATTAAAATCACACTTTTTTTTATCCCTCTTGTGAAATTTTTATTTTCACAAGGGGGATTTTTATTTTTTTTTTATAATTTCGAATATTGTAGTATTTTGAGGAAATAAAATGAATAAGTTTGTTTCTCTTATTGTTCTTTCTATAACCTTAATAGGGGTAGCACAAGCTCAGACAAAAAATCCTGTTTACGATGACTCTTGTTGGGTTACTATAACCCGGGTTATTGACGGAGATACTTATGAGTTTTATTACGATTCCCAGCGGTATAAGATACGGTTGGTAGGAATTGATTGTTTTGAAATTCATAGGAATAACCGATTGCAAAAGCAAGCTGATGAGGCGGGAATTGACATTGATAAAGCATATTATTTGGGATGGCAGGCTTTGAGATTTGTAAGAGATAAGATTGAAAACAAGAAGGTTTTACTTTTCAAGGATTATACCCAGAACAATTTTGATGTTTATGGTAGGCTGTTGCGAAAGGTTTGGGTCGATGGATATTTTTTGGCTGATTCGTTGGAAGCCTTTTGCGCAAAAGTTATAAACAGAAAAAGATATTTTAGAAAGTGAAATAATACTCAAAATATTCCTAGTCTCGCTTTTGCGGAGACTTGTAACGATACCTATAAGAAAAATACCCATCAAGATTAGAACCACCTAAACTTTCAAGCTCCTTATCAAAAAAGGTGGAAAATCTTACGTTTTCCCAACCTACAACTTTTCCATAGATATCGTAAAACCTCATATATGGCAAATCTCGTGAAATAATATAAGCCCAAATATCCATCCAAGTAAAATTAGCAACCGGATGCACTTCGGGTATTTTTGTAAGATTACTATGCCCCTCAATTCGATGTTTCCTTGCCGATGACTCTTCTTTCCTTATTCCAACAAAGGCAAGGTCAAAACCTTCACGCAATAAATATGGTGTAACTTCTCGGTTCAAAACTTGCATCATTCGAGGTATCCCGTCATTTTCATCTTTTTCTAAAATTCGGCTGCGAATTACTCGATGATTCCATCCTAATTTTTTAGCAATATCTTTAATTTCTATAAGATATCGCAACGGCAAAAAGTTCCTCGAATAGTCCAATGTTATTACTTCAATGTCTGGCTTTATTTGCCAAACAAGATGAGTCATCACGAGACTATCTTTCCCGCCCGAAAATGAGCAATATGGCTTTTGAAAATCATTCAACGCATCTTTAATTATTTGTTTTGCCTCAGCAACTTTCTGAGTGAATTCCTCACTTTGACCCCACAAGGAAAATGTTTCACGCCAGCGTTTGTTCATAACCTCATCTTTTCGATAGTTTCTGGTAAAAGCTCAACTTCTGAACCCGGTGGAACACATTCTTCTACCATATCGGTTGACCAATAGGGCGGACGCCAAGCAAGAAGAAAAGAGTCAGCCCAACTTTTGCAAAATCTCACAGGTATGGGACGCATCGCTTTCCCTTCGTGAACTATGCTCTTGTCTTCATTAATTGTAGTTATCCCGATTCTGCTGATATAGCCCCAGCCTAAACGGGAATTATCTCCAAGTGAAACCAGCTCGGAAAGTATCTCTAATAATCCTTCTTTATCTCCAACTACATAGAATTTTACTAGTGGGGTAGGTATATAAATATGCTTCATTGCGTAATCTTTGAAATACCCTGAACCGTGATATAGTTTTTTTACGATTCCCAGCCACCTATCTTCTAATTTCTTATAAACTACTTCGGTTCGAGGCTTTACATTCTCAAAGAATGAAATTGAGGCTTGTGGAATTGCCCCAGCATAGCGAATCGGGAAATTGGGAAGTTCTAATCCTTTGGTGATTTTCGATATTGGATATTTCGCAGGCAAAAGATAGTAATCTTGACTCAATGCTTTGCGAAGTGCAAGGTGGGAAAGAACACCATCAAGATGCACCCAAGGATGGTTTAAAACCAAAGGCGTTGCGAGATATATTCTAACTTCTAACGGCTCATAATTCCATTTCTTTCCCCACCTTTCAGAAACTCCATTGAGAATTTTATCAGCAAAATAAAGATATTCTTTCTCTTCACTCATAGTCGTGACCCGACTTCTTGTAATAATTCTAAAATCCCTTGTTTGTTCTCATCAATGAAAGTAAAATATTTTTCCGAGGACGGAAAGTTGGGCGAATATTCAAAGAATACTTCCCCGGAACCTACCGAAGCCATTCCGCCAACATAAGGAGATTGACGGAATAACTCCATCATACGCCCGAATGTTGCATCTTCTAACTCATTTGTATATTCGGTGACAAACCAATGAAAGAACTTTGTTCCAGGTATAAAACATTCAAAATCAACCTTCATTTGCACAGCTTGTTCATCTTCTTCTCTATCAGCTCGTAAATCATCTCGACGAGTATTAAATGCTTCGTCAGTAAAGCTTCGAACGAATTTATTTGCCCTGGGGTCGCTTCGCAAAAATTCAGGCAAGAAATCTGAATATTCACGGCAAACTGGAAAAGCGTGTCCTACTTTTAGTTTCCCCTGTATCATTTGATTCCCAATAGCCCCACCCATTAAAGCAAGTGGTGGGAACATTTTCCGAATCTTGCGACGCAATTCTAAATCAATAACTCCCACAGTCGCTTCTGTGCTTTCCAAAGCACCACCACTGAAAAACACGTGATACAGCTTCGGATTGAGTTCCTCAACATTGTAATCCAAATTCGTAAAGAAATCCTTCATAAGCATTCTGCGAAGTTTTCCTCGAATAGCATTGCCGTTAATATAAGGAATCTGCACTTCCCCAAGTCCATCCACGAACATAAAAATTGAACGCAAAATCGGTGTGCTTCCTGTTTTTTCATTGCCACCGTGATGAATAGTTGTTTTTGCAATCATATAGCCTTCATACTTCTTAATCATTTTGAACCTCTAATTTGTTAAACAAAGAATTTTCCACATTTTCAATCTTTTTCTTTTCTTGTAAACGCTCACTCTTAATCTGTTTTGCTTTCATAATCGCACGCACACAAAAAGGTATATGCTCGGTCGAAAGTGTATTTAAAATCCAATACTGATGCGGTCGAATTTCGTCTAAAACAACTTGCGCTTCCTCGGGTAAACTTTGTAACCCGAAATAATTGCATAGTTTCGATGCAAAAGCATACAGATTCTCTCGCCGTGCTGCCGCTCGAACTCGATGGTTAAAAATATCGTGTGCATTCTTGGAAGTATGCATCTTCCCCCAATTAATTCGTGAATAGAGAATAGCAAGAAAATCTACAAGCTTTTGCTCTAATTCGTTATAATCAGCAGACATATACCATAACCTCCCATAAAGGTTGTGAAACAAACTCTTTTGCTTTGCGAAGTTCTAACTCGAAATTGTTCTCTATGCTGCGTCGATAAGTATACATTGAAAATTCACCGCTCGTAAGTTCTGTTTTGGAGACTTTTCTTTCCCGCAAAAACTTGATTAGTTCAGCAAATTCAACAACTTGCTTGTATTCCGCTAAAATACAGCCCACAAAGTCGGTATGAATGAAAAACTTTTGCTTCGAGAAACTTACATAACGAAAACCCTGTAACCATCCTTGCTTCTGCCCAGTGGAAGTAATGTATACCGCAAAAGGAATTGGCTTCTCTTCTGTTGTAAGAAATTCCAAAACCTGCTCTCTTTTTAAAAACTCAACTCCACTGGGCGTAATTTTCCAACTGCGTCGTCGAAAGTCTTGGTTTCTGAAAAATGCATTGCACGATGGACACAAAACGTTGCCATATGCAAGATAAGAAAATGCTGTAAAAGTGCTCGAAAATTCCACCGGGAAACCTTCTTCTGTTTCAACACCACAGAGAATACAAGTTCCTGCTTCTTCACCTTTTGCACTCCGCATTTCAGAGGGCAATAGATACGAAATTGCCTTAATTTCCTCCACTATACCTCCTGACAGTATTTTGCGAAACATTAAGAAGTTGCGAGACTTGACGGATTGAATATCCATTCGTTAATAACTGTGGAATAATGCGAGATAAAAATTTCGGGAAGGAACGCAAGAAAGGGATATAAAGATTGGTGCCTCCAAATTCCTGCACCAATTTCCTGAAATTTTCAATACCTATTCGTTCTGCTACCTCTCGGGTATCATCTGTGAGGTCATCAATTTGGAGTTGGTTGAAGATTTCCTTTTCTTTTGGCATATTCACCCAAAATTTGTTTTACTTCCTCGATGCTGCATATTACAAAATATTTCCCCCCAGCTTTTTCAATTTGCTCTTGGTTCCAAGCCTGCAAAGGCGATTGTTTACCTTTCGGGCTTTTCACCTCAAAAGCCCAGAACTCCCCATCAAGACAATATAAGATATCCGGAACTCCACTTCGATTTGCTACCACTACCTTGACTGCATATCCCCCCTGTGATTCAAGGTATTTTAAAATTTTTCGCTGTATGTCGCTCTCTCGCATTTGAGAATTGTTGATTTGTAACACATACTAAAATAATACAAAGGAGCCGAAGATATGCGGTCTTCGGCTCCAAAACGCATTAAACTTATAAGTTTAACTTATTAATGACTATCTTCAACCCCGGAGGGTTGAAACGCAAGACCGCCTGTGAATATAAGTTCTGGTCTGGCTCGAAAAAATTTAATAGGGAACATCCCTCGTATGCCTCGAAAAGATGGAATAGGGAACATTGTTCGACAGCCTCGCAAACAAATCATAAACAGAATACTGCTTAAAGCTCGCAATAATGCAAAGTAAATCATATGGTCTATGGCTCGCATATGTTTTTTGTTTAGAGAATTTAGTCTGGCTCGAAAAATTTTGATAGGGAACATGTAAAACCTGCCTCGAAAACTGATTATAAGAACCATCTCCCGCCTGGCTCGAATGCGATAAATGGATAACACACCTAATCTGCCTCGCACACATTTCTTGAACAACTGGACTAAAATAGCTCGAAGTTTCCATATGGGAACCATAAAAAAGGTGCCTCGCACAAATCCATTAGTTACAATGCTCAAAGTGGCTAAACGCATCATATTGCTTCGATTAACCTTTCTAATTCTGGTGGTAATTCTGGACGCCCATAATCAAATTTGATATCAAATCCGGGCGGTGGAATTAAATGCGTATGCTTATCGGAATATTGCAAAATGTATGGCTTCTCGACTGATAAGCCTTTGAGCTGTCGAGAAACCATCCAGTAATGCGCAAGAAATGTTTTTACAACTTTTCGCTTTGCTGCTGCATAGCGATGTGCATCAAGGCATTTCCCGAAACGCTTGCAAGCTGCACTCCCGCAATCGTCTGGGGTTTTCCATTTGGCATCATATTTCGCTCGCATCTGTTCGTATAACTCACGATAGAACCCCTTCGATTTAACAAAACTTTCACCTAAAAGCCAAAGTAATGTTTTTAGGCGTGGATTATAGTGCAGCTTCTCACCTTTTTGCCGTCTCTCAATTTTCCCATTAATGCAAGCATATCCTGAATATCGCCAAAGCTTGGAGATTGTGGGAAAACGCTCGATTGGTTCGAGGTAAGATATTAACACCGAACCTAAAACGGGTCCAATCCCTTTGACATCTTTGAGCCACTCTTTCCAGATTGGTTCATAACGCAGCGAAATTTTCATAAAGCTCTGCAAATTCCTTTCGCTTTGAAGCAAAAAGTGCAGAACTTTTTCTTTGAGATGCACTTGCGTCTGTTCGGAAAGCCCGCTATTTTTTGCAAAGAGCTGATTGTTAAGGGCAATCCGAACTCGCTGAATGTCGTAATAAGTTTCAAGTAGTCCTCTCATTTTAAATCCTTGACTTTGTTGAACATAAAATCTTTCTGAAAATATCGAGCTGTGTAATCTTTCTTTTTTTGCACAACGGAATAAATTTTTTTCTCTATCCCGTTTTGTGCAAAAACCCAATATACTTTTGCCTCGCTTTTTCTATCTTTATGGAAAAGTCTGCTTCGTGCTTGCCAATAGTTTGTTGCGGAAAAGTCGATGTTGTAAAAAACAATTGCTTCTGCACTGGAAAGGTCAATCCCCATCGAACCCGAAGCAACCTGCAAAAGCAAAATGGCATTGGAACTACGAGCAAAAACTTGTGGGTCGGTGGTGTAATTGGGGAAAACTTTGGTGAGTAACTCGAATTCAGAAATATATTTGTAGAAAATTGCAATTTTTCGCCCATAAAACCAACGCCAAATTGCTTTTGCTTTCGAGGTATCAATAATCTTTCTGCTTCCGCTCTCGCAAATAATTGTTCCTGAATATACTTGATGCACTTTCCAGAGCATTTTACTTGGATTATCCACTCGAACGACCTCGCCGTCAGGGAATTTAAAAATTCGATTGCGTAATAGTTCCTTCACAAAGCGATAGGTCTTCTCTTGCATAGGAACTTCGAGGATTTGTTCGTCAACATCGGTCACCTCGAAACCCGCCTGCTTTCGTGTATAGCTTACAAGGTAGGGGGATATGACGGCTTGGATTTTCGCTTCGTCTGCTTTCTCATACTTCCGCACGGAGACGCCGTTGAGCTGCATAGTGTAGACTTTTACATACTCATCAGCCCAGCGATAAAAATTCTTATGTGGAAATGGTGAGAAGTCGGAAATCCAAAACTGATGGAAAATTTGAGAGTAGCTCTCGGGTGTCGGCGTCCCAGAAATGAGAATAAGGTATGCATCTTGCACGATTCGTTTTAAGCGTTTCGCTCGGAGTGTAGGCTTTGGGAAGCCTCCAATGAGATGTGCTTCGTCTATGACTACTAAATCGTAGCCAGAACGAAATTTGTGTGTTTGCTCGTAGTTAGTCACATCCAGCTGGAAGTGTTTGGCGTAGCCTTCCCTCTGGTAATCCATTAGCACAGAGGGGAGGGCTTTCTTTTTTGTGACGAATAAAATTTTTCTTACCCCAATCAATCTTGCTGTTTCTAATGCGATAAGGGTTTTGCCTACCCGCATCTCCATTACGAGGTAAACAATGTGTTTATCCCGAAGTATCTCAAAGGCTTGCCGTGCTAATTCTATTTGATGTTCCCAAAGCATAAATCATCTCCGTTCCGATGTGTTCCGAATATCTGTTCCGTTCTGTTCCGCTGATGTATAGCGGAACAAAGGTATATGGAACAGTATGGAACAGATATTATAAAAAAAAGAAGAGAAAAAATATATATAAGGAATAATATGGGGTATAATGGGGAGTAAAATACGTCCTCTATAGGCAAAATTATCTGTTCCTGTTCCAAAATTCGGTAAATCCTTGATTTTTAAAATATTTATAAAATTTTTCCTTCTGTTCCATATCTGTTCCATATCTGTTCCAACCTTTTATCTGTTCCAAAAATCAAAACGGCATTTCTTCATCTTCTTCCTCTTCCTTTGTAGGTTTAGGTTGAACAACAGTGGAGGAATTTGGAGAATTAGATTTGCGTTTAAGGACATAAACTCTTTTTTTAGCTCCATTATCCCAGATTAAAATCTGTTTAGCATTGAATTTTTGTAGATTTAACCCAAGCATTCGTAAGCTAAGTTTAATTTTGCTAGCGGCTTCTGTTAATTCTTGAAAAATTTCAGTAGCGGTCATCAAAACCCAACCCTTTGCCCAAGCAACAGCTTGAATATCTCTTGGAGTCCAATTTTCTGGTATCTCAACAGGTTCAAAATATTTTTGAACCAATTCTAGTTCAATCGAAGGTAAGGTGAAATTCTCATTGTAATCAGTTATTTCCTCAATTTCTTCCGGTGAGAGTTTAAAGCTATGCCCTTCCTGAAACATTTTGTAAGCCTGAGCCATAAGACCGTCGGCAGAAAAATTACTCGGGAAAGAAATCGACTTAATTGGGATAACAAAAAAGCGTCGACTTCCTGTTGGGTCATTTAGGAAAAGGTTTCGGTTTAAGCTACCCATAAAAGAAGCGTGTCGAGGCAGAACCTCTGCATATCGAGCATAAGGTCGACGGATTTTAATATCTTTTCGAGTAATGAGCGATTTGAGGAAACCAATTTCCTCATTTGTAGAAGTTTCCATCTCGTCCAGATTGATAAGAATATTTTCAGCAACTAAGAGCAACGAATCCTTATCGGCTGTGGAAGGGATAGAAGTTTCAGCATAATATTTAGAAAGTGAAGGAGGGCAAAGAAGACGCAGCATTGAAGTTTTACCGATACCTTGTGGGCCCACAAGAGTTAAGCAGTGCTGATTTAAATCTTTTTCAAGGGCATTTGCAACAACGCCGACGACCCATTTTTTAAAAAGATTAGCGAATTGTTCCGGGATTTCTGTTTCAAAGCAATCGAGGTATTCTTGAATATAATCGAAGCCATCCCAAGGTGGCAAAGAGTAAAAATATTCTCGGAAGGGGTGGTAATCAGTTGCGAGTTGTCCTGAAATAATTTTACTAAAATATTCGTAAGGAACCCTATGACCTTGCAGTTTAAATTCAGTCCACCAAGCATCAAGATGTTGGTCTCGTAAGTTATCCCAATCCTCATCAGTTTTAAACTCTATCAAGCCAGTGACCAGGTTTCGGCGGAAGGATGCTTTTGATTTTAAAAAGTCGACTGCAATCTCAAAAGCCTCCTTTTGTTTTGCTATAACTTTTTCTTCGTGACCGTTAGTGCCATAGCCAAGTTTTAGCAGCTCCTTTGTAGCCTTTTGGAAATCCCCGTGATGATATAAGTGAGTAAAGAGGCCAAAAAGGTCATAAGCTTGATTTTCTTTCAGTTCAGGGACATTAGTTGAAAAGACATAAAATTTTCGCAAGTGAGGGTTCCAAGTAGCAGAGCAGGAGCTAGGTGCATATTCTTTTCCCGGGCGGAGCCAATATTCAACAAAACTATTCCCCCCAGTTTTTTTCCAACCCAAAGGAATAAGAATATCCTCGATATTTGCTTTTTGGTTGAACTCATCTCCCGGTCGAGTGCGAGTAGAGAGAGAGAAATTCGCATCGAAAGAAGAGCAAATAGAAAAAAGAAGGGCACGCTCGTGGGGGGAAATTCTGGGGATTTTTTCGAGCGTGCCCTGTATTGGGGTATACCCCGGTGTGGGAGCGATAACAACGAACCCACCAATGCCCCGTGTCTCGGCGATAGTCTCATTGTTTTTATTTCGGGCAAGAATCGTATTACCAGAGATTTTTTCGCAAGAGTAAATTATATGGTAACCTCCGGAGGGTGTAGATTCAATGTAAAGTGAATCCCAAAATTCCTTCGTGGTAAGTTTTCGGAGTTTTTCGAGAATTTTCGATGCCATATTCCCTTTATTATCAAGGTCAAGGCATTCAATATTATCCGTGCCCCCACAGATTATTCCGATGCCAGTTATTTCTCGTTTCAGGTTTTTCAGGGAAAGTAGAGTATCAAGTTCAGGTTCTGTGATTTTAATATTCTGATATTTTCGCCAAGATGAGACCGGGGCTTTTCCACTAGCGGGAAACAAATTTAGTTTTGTCTTGCGGTAAAGGTCTAAAATTTGGTTCTTATCCATAATTTCCCCCCTGCGAAAAATTTAGAATGGCATATCTTCTTCGATTTCAGGAGCTGATATTGTATCCGGGTCGAACGGGAAATTCAGAAGCATAGTCTCGAACCAAGTTTCGATAATTTTGTTGCGGTTCTCCTCTTTTTTTGCAGGTGGAAGTTCTTTCAGTTTTTTATTTAGCTCCTTATGTTTCCATTTCAAGAATGTGCCATTTTCCCTAACAAAAACCTTTTGGTTACCGTCAGGGTCTTTTTGCAAGATTATGCGAATACGAGTGTTCTTTTTAGAGATATTAAGAAGCTGATTCATTAAGCGATAAGTAAGCCAAGTATAAAAGCCGAATTGAACTTGAAAGATTTTTCCTTCATCGAAAAGAAAGATATCAAATTTCTTTTGTGAGCGATTTTTAAAAGTAAATTCGTGAGAGCCAACGCCGAGGAATTCACCCTCGATATAATCAAAAAATTCGTTTTGATACTCGAATTTTCCATTTTCGTTATCAAAAGAAACATAATGAAATCTTTGAGAATCAATTTTTCCGAGTCCCATTTTTAACCTCCAAATAATTTGAAATAATTTCAGAAAAATTTGCTTTAATTTGTTTAAGAGTAAGAAGATAGCCATAATTTTTCACGCTCGAATGTCGTTGGTGGTTAGTATCGAGAATTTCGATAAGCAAATCGATAGCTTTGAGTAAGAATTGTAAAGTTTCAGTAGGAAGAATGTCGGTTGATTTCATTATCAAACCTCCAATGATTCATAAATTTCTGCAAATTCCTCAAAGGAACCATAACCAAGCGGTGGGGTATCAACCATACATTCATTTTTCGAGTCCCAAAGGTAAATTTCGCCATCTTCAAAGATGCAGAGTTCACCCGGGATTATATTCTCAGGATTATATTTACTGGGTAATACACCCCATCTAATAAGCCATTCCTTTAAATCTGGGTCATTTTCAAAAAATTTTTCCAAATCCCGGTAGCGAAAAGGTGAGGCAAGGTCGGAATTTTTAATTATGATATATTCCATATTTTTACCCTCATTTTTATTAATTTTGTATTTGTTTTATTTTGATTTCGTGGCGGCTTGGAGCCCTTCCGAGAGTAATTCGGAAGGGCTCTGTTGTTTTTATAGTTGTTTCGCTCGAACATTTTAACCCTCGAAAATTGTTTCAATCTTGGATGGTTCAGGAAGTTTTCTTTCTGCAAGTATTTCCGAGTAAGGAACAATGCGAAGATTACCGTTCTTTTGGTTAAGCGTAAGTGTGCCAGATATGATTTTAATCTTAGGCTCGATGTCTTTATGGTCAATATTGAAAATTGCGAGATAGTTTTGAATTTTCTCTTTCTCTTTACTTTCTGTTTGGTCTTTGAGGTAGTATTTCAGGTCCTCTTCTTCGTCCCAATCCTTCGGAGCCCAGTTGAATAGTCGAACATCATAATCTTGCACAAGTTGTGGAAAATTTTCCTCAACTAAAAGGCGATACATATGCAATTGTGCTTCGTGGCTTTTGTAAAAACCGTGTTTTCCTGATTTCCAGTCCAGAATCGCAAGCACTCTGCGGGTTTTATTTTCAACAACATTCCCATCTTTATCTTTTTTAATGTCACGCTGCAAGATTTTTCCATTTTGTCCTGAGCCAATCGTGAGAAGACCAATTGCGTCGATTGTTCCAGCGAATTTGTATTGTTTCGAGATAAGGGGAAGTTCAGCAAACAAAGGTTCAAATTGATAATCGCAGAGAAATTCGTGCAAAGCGAAAAGGTCTTCACGGAGCCGAGTTTCCCAAAAGTCTGTTGGGAAGTCAATCTTGTTTGCGAAGCGATAATTATCGATGTAAATTTCGAGAGTGTCTAGATTAAATTCACCTTTTTTCAGGAAATCAGCCACGCAGATTGAGAAAAGCGTCCCATAATGAGCAGCTTGCTGACGGCGTTCCATCGCCCGTTCGTAGCCCCAGCGTGCAATCCATTGTATAAGCCACGTCTCCATTGGCATAACGTGCTGCAAGATAGTGGTAACAGAAGGGAATCGCACGAATTGGTTATCAATGTAAGCGAAGTAATAACGTTCCCGCTCAATTTTCGAGCGATAAACCTTCGGGATAGTAGTTCCCGAGAGGTTTAGGAGCGGTTGGATAAGCTCAAAGTTGTTCATAGTAAGCCTCCGATTGTGGGGTAAGTATTTTGTAGTCAGTGTAAGTTTCCAATAAACGACGCATATAATCGAAAGTTCGAGCTTCTTTCGATTCAAATTCCTTTATTCTTTGTTCAGGGCTTCGATAAGTGATAAAATCAGTATGTATTGCTCGCAAGTTATTACAAAGGATTGCTAATTGACCTATGAGGAGTTGATACTCCTCGATTTTCTTTTTAATTAGATTTTCGTTCATTGTTATTCTCCTTGTAAATTATTTGAATATTGAGAAGAGAATTTTCGATGTCCGATATGCGTTTTTGCAGCATTTGAGAAATATCTTTGTAAAAATCGGTTATAAATTTTTCCAATTCTGCGGGAGAGAGAATTTGAGAGATTATTTGGAATGCAAATTGAATAGCTTCTGAAGATGAAATATCACCTTCATTGTATTCCGAGAATTTGCTATCAAGCGATTCTTGAAAAGCAACGAGTTGTTTATATAAACTTCTTCTGATTGCGAAGAAGTCAAGGAAGTTAAATACATTTTCAATTTTTTCAGTCATAAATCCCCCATTTAATCATAATAAAGTGGTCTATTAGCGTTTTTTATCAAGGATTGTAAATCCCAGATTTGTTTTTTAATATCAAGAAGTTTGCCGAGAAAGTCAGTGGTAGGCTCGCTGTTCCTTATTCTTTCAGCAAAATTTTCCCCAAGATGTTGATTCGTTAGGTCAAGTATTTCCTTTATCTTTGTTAATATTTTTATTAAATCTTCATTGAGCATTTTAATCCTTTTATTTGTTAATAAAAATTTCAAGAAAGTAATTCAAATAAGTTATTCAGGCGGACTTCGTATCATAACAACCTCCATTGATAAGAGACAATTTTTCAGCTCTACGGAAATCTTCCCAAGAATAAAGAAAGCGTGAACCGATGCGGCAAGAAGGACGCAGCCAACCCAGTTCACGCCAAGTCATAAGAGTAATGCGGGAGATTCCCGTGAGCTTTGATAATTTATTAATTGATAACCTTTGATACTTATTTTCCATTTTCCAGTTCCGCAATTGCTTTTTTTACCGCAAAAAGAATTGCTTCACGGCGAGATGGTAAATTCAATTTTTGCTTCAAATAATCGATTAGTAAAGTCTCTTCTTCTTTTATTAATGCGATATTGCGGAAGGTTTTGTTTTTTGGATTTTTTTGTTTAATTTTGTTATGCATAATAAGTTTATAAAAGTTATGAATAATACCAAATACAAAATTAATAAAAAAAAACAAAAATGTCAAGTCTTTTTTGACAAATTTATAAAAAAAATTTTTGACAAATTTGTAAGTCTAATAAAATCAAGGTGTTTAAGTGGAAAAAAATTTTTCTGAAAGATTAAAAAAAATCATTGATGATAAGTTTGAAGGGAAGAAAAAGAAGTTCGCAGATACTTTGGGTGTTTATCCTGAGTATGTTTCACGATGGTTATCGGGTGGGAAGGGAATTTCGCAAAAAAATTTAAGAAAATTAAAAGAATTAGGAATTAATATTGGTTGGCTTTTATATGGCAATGGTGAGCCATACTTATCAAAGGAAAATCAATTAAAACCTGTTGAATATCCCGAGATGCTTATTCTTCGTCATTCAAGAGTGCCAGTTAATGCGGGAAAAGGTTATACACCAGAATTTATGGAAGAATATATTAAAGAACCAATTCGTTTATATTCCCCCAAATTTATTGCCTTTGAGGTTAATGGAGATTGTATGGAGCCTAAAATTCCAAATGGTGCAAGAATTATCGTTGAAGAGAATATTGAACCACGGGATGGGCAAATTATTGTTGGTGTTCTTGATGGAATACTTGTTTGCAAAGTTTTTCGAATTAAAGGGAAAGAAATTTGGCTTGAAAGTATAAATCCTAAATATGAACCCGAAAGAATCAATGGATTTCGAGAATTAAAAGTTATCGGAGTCGTTCGCAAAGTCGAATGGATTCCGTGATTTTATGTTAAACTAAATCAAAGGAGGTTCTATGGAATTACCAATTGAAATTCGGGGCTATTTAACCCCAGCACAATTTAAGCGATTTAACGAATTGACGGAATTCGAGCAACAGCAATTTATTTATGACTTTTGGAGGCAAAAAATTAATCCAACGATGCTTTTGATTTGCACTATTTTGGGCGTGCATTATCTTTACTTAAAACAGATAGGTAAGCAATTTTTATTTTGGTTTAGTATTATTTACCTAGTTATCATCGGTTATTTTATATGGTGGATTAAAGATATTGTTAATTATCAAAAGAAAGCAGAAGAATACAATCAAGCAATAATTCAGAAATATTTGTAAGTAATGCCCCGTTACGCCAAGCCGTCGAAAAATAGGTGGGTGCATCCACTGTATGTGCGTGCTTTCTGTTATCCACATAACGGAAAGGTATACACCTCTGTAAATGGGGTTCGTAAAGCCACAAATTTGCGATGGGTTCCGCAAAATAGAACCATTGCAATGCAAATTCTTACAGAAAGAATACAGGAATTCAAAAAATATCGGATGCACCCTGTAACTTTACAAGAAGCAAAAGAAGTTTTTTATAAAGAAGTGCTGGTTACACGAAATAAAGGCACACAAAAGAAATATTTTTCGATATTTAGACAATTTTTATCTGCTGATGATATGTTTATTGATGATTATGAGGCTATTCGACAGCATATAATCGAAGTGCGAAATACACTTCCGATTAGTAATAACTCGATGGATGGGAAAATGCGTTCTCTCCATTATTTTTTCAACTTTTGCGTTGAAAAAGGATGGATAGAAAAGAATCCTATTACCAAAGATATTCGACCGAAATATCAAGCTCCGCCTCCAAGAACATATAGCAATGAAGAATGGGCAAAAATCATAGAAGCAGCACAAAAGAATAAACGCCTACGGATTTCTTTGGAATTGGCATATTACACCGCAATGCGACTTTCTGAGCTTGTGAAATTGGAATGGCAGGATATAGAAGAGAATAGTTTTATAATACACGGGAAAATGGGGCGGATTAGATTATTTCCTTATAAACTTTTTCCGGAGGTTATTCAGTTATTAGAAGAAGCAAAACAAAATGGTTTTCCCAAACCTGTGCCATATCCCAGTGGGGCAATGCTTGCAAAGGATTTTAGGGAATTACGAAAGAAATTGGACATTGACCCAAGAAAGAATTTCCATACGATTCGCAAGACTGCTATCAATCGATGGAGTCAGTTAGGGATACCAGTTGATATTCGTGCCCGTCTTGCAGGTCAAAGCGTAAATGTTCAGTTCAAGGAATATATGCGGAACCCCGATTTTGAGTATTTCGAGAAACATTTAGCAACGATTTTGCAACGAACCAGCGGAAATGAAGATTTGATGCGGTGAGTGAGTGACCCCGTTAGGGTCACAACCCCATTTTTTAAGCTCTTCAAATTCAAGAAAATCAAGGGAAATCGAAAAGAGAAATTGTTCATAATTGTTTATAATTGTTTTCTTTTTTGTAATGATTTCGCAATGATTTTGCAACGTGCGAAATCGAACCTCGAAGGTAAATTTATTTCGCAATGATTCTGCAATTTACAAAATCGAACCTCATAGAACTTTCCCTAAAATAATCTTTTTATTCTCAATAGAGAAAGTTCTATCATCTGTTCTTTCAATGAGCGCAAAACCTGCGTTCCAAAAAGAAACTGGTCGATAGGGTGGACGTAAGCCACATAAAGCTCCAACAGCCCAGCCTCCAATAGCTTTTCCACTAAGTGTTGTTACAATATCTTCTTGTGAGCGATGGAAATGCCCACAAAGGACATTCTCAGCTGATTTTAAACGAATGTTTCTAGCAATGTTTACCAAACCGCCGCCAGAAGGAATTTCGTGTCCGTGAAGGACATATAATTTGTCAATTTTAATTAACTGGTTTTCATTGACAAAAGTAATATCGTATTGATATAATCGCAAAAGATTTTCGAGTTGTATTTCTTGAACTTCACTTAGTTCCTCTGCTTTTCGCCAGAGATAGAATTGTAAACGCTGTTCGTGGTTACCAAACTTATAAACTATATGCACATTTTCAAAACGTTTGCGGATGTATTCTAAAAATTTTCGTCCCAGCTCAATTTCTTTGTTGAAATCTCTATACTTTGGATTTCGGGCAAAGCTAGAAATAGCGTAGCAATCCAATATATCGCCATTTAGAATTATAGTAGTAGGTTGCCAGTTGTAAATATAATCCAGAGCAATTTTTAAATTTTCAACTGAATGAAAGGGAATGTGGATATCGTTTATAACCGCAATTCTATTTTCTCGGCTTGGAACTTCGTAATCCTTTTCTTCGTGATACCAACTTTCTGGTAGTTCAAGAGCGGTTTCGGTTTCAAAATCTTCGTATTTTTCAGCGATTTTGCTTCTTAATCGCCCTATAATTTGCCGCATAGTTCCGTGAGTATAAGGGAAATTTTCTCTCTCTAAAATAAGCTCAGCAAGTTTACGATTTGAAAGGAATGGGTTTTTAGCAATATATTCCTTGATTTTTTCTTCCATATCATAGCAACGTTGCCCATAATACTATTTTAAAGCGTGCAGAAGAGGCAAATGGGATGGTAGCTTTGGTTGCAATGGCAATGCCAAACAAATGTTGACTATTGTTGCTGCGAAGATAAAAATCAACTGATTTTATAGCCTTTGCGTCGGCAATATTATTAGATGCTTCGGTATGCTCAAACCAATCAGCAGTTTGAAATGAGACTTTTACAAGATTATTTTCCATTGGATAAGTATCGCTGAAAATATCGGAATAAACAAACGGATTGTTTTTGGAAACATTTGGTTGAGCCTTACAATTATTAAAGATATACAAATCGAATGCTGGTTTTACGAGGCTACCTGTTCCCCGAATTTCCTCGAAAACCTCAATTTTTTCGAGATGAATAAAAGAATCAACTAGCTCGGGAAAAATATTGTTCCAAACAATTACGCCATCGTGAAGATAATCACCTTCTGCATAAGAATTTGTTGTATCGACGGTTAAAGTTCCTGAATCAACTATGTCAATTATTCCTTTTTGATAGATATACTCAATTGTTTTTGCTCTCATAAAACCTCCTTTATATATGAAAAATTTATATATGCTTCAAATGAATCATTGATGTCAATATCTGTCCCATCTAGCATTCTTTGATAATTAAAAACTGGATAAATAAAATCATCAGGGGTTACTTCTATTATTATTGAACCTTGCACACAAGCAAAGGGGAAAAAATATCTTTGTGTTTCCCCGTATAAAATTTCAACAAACATAGGGATAACATTGAGGTGATAAGAAGATATAGGTTGTATTTGGTAAGGTGAAAATTTTATCAATTTTAGCTCAAAAGTTGTTAACTTCCGTAAAGATGCATTATTAAGCCACAAATCTAAATGAACATCTATTTGATATATCCCTTTGGGAAAAAGTTGGAATTCTTTTCGATTGGGGAAATATTGAATGTAACCATTTTCTCTATTATCAAGCTGGATGTTGGTGAAAGTTACTTTGTGGTTGATGCCTACCGGATAATTTCCGCTGAAACTACCATAAATCTTAAAGTTTGAGGTGGCTACTGGATGCCAATGGTTGATAGGTAGTGAAAATTTTGGGATTGTATTCTTCTTCGCTGTTTGGATTTCCGTCGTTGTTATGACTTGGTTTTTCAGTCCAAAGTAGTGTCTTTGCGAAATGCTTCTTGGTTTAGCTTCAATCAGTGGCATCTTTCCAGCAAAATAGTTTAACTTTCGTTGTTTCTTTGTATAAATCTATTTCGGTGTTCACGACTACAGGATATTGAGTTCCCCAGTTTAAATGTGGGATTGTGAGTTCAACTTTATGTCCAAGCACTGGGATAATGTCCATATACTCGAACTCCATCTCAAAATTTCCCACCTTCATCATTTTTTGTTCGATTACTTTTTGAATTATTTCGTGCATAGACTTTTGGTAGCGAAAGGAAACTTTCTCCATAAATTCACGGTCAGAACCGAATACTAATTCATCGGGAAGTGTAGAATCTCCATAATAGGAAAAATAACATTGGTCTGAAACTTTGTAAAAATCTTCCCCAGAAAAGAAATAGATACCTTTGGGATTGATTAAGTTTCGAGCATAGAAAAGTTGGATATCGTTTACAACCGATTGGGTTTCCGATGTATTTCCAAGACAAGCATTTGAGAAAAGAATTTCTATTTCGATTGATTTCTCTGCCTCGGTATTTGAGTTTTGATGCTCAATTGTTTGAAAATCAAACTCAAAAGCGTCTTCATTCTGCTGTTTTATTGAGCCTATCCAGTTCTTATTTTTTCGGATTGTTATTTCCTTGCCTATTTTTGCGGAATCAAATTGAGACCAAATTTGATTTTTCGGGAAAGGCTCAAAAAGTATTTCTAAATTCCCTGATGAATTATAGGCAAAAGAGACTTTTTGTAGGAAATTTTCGGCAAGCTTTTTCAAAAAGTCCCAAGTGGAAACAGTTTGCTTTGCTAATCCACCTATGATTAGATTATTGTCGTATATTTCCCAAACAATTTGGAGCTCGTTTTGTTGCTTCAATTGGTCTTTTTCCATTCTTTTCGAGTCCGTCTTAAAGGAATAGAAGTTCCAACCTGGTAGGAAATCGGTCGAGACGTTCCAATTTAGTGCTATTCCAATAGAATTTTGCCGTGAAAAAATTTTAAAAATATAAGAGGCAGTATAATCAATTAATTCTTTTAATTTGTTCCACGAAATAAACGCAACTCTTTTATTCCATCGCTGCACATACATTAAATCTACATTGCTTTCATAATAATAATCAATGATTCGACATTCATTTTTCACAGAAACATCGTCGAAATCCCAGATGACTTCACCAATAGCAAATTTCTCTAAAACTGCTCGAAAAGCGTCAATGAATGTAATTTTAAGTGTAATTTTATCGTTTTTTATAGAATATTCGGTCTCAGGTTTTCTTTCTTGGAATCCCCAGAAAACCAGTGAATTATCGACATAAACTTTTATGCTGTTAGGAATATCAAAAATTTTCTGAACTTGTCCATCCCAGCCAAGATTGAAAAGATACGAATCTCCGAAACCATTTTCCAAAGCATTTGCAAAATCGGAATTCCATTGTCTGAGTGTTAAGAAGTCGAATTCTAATTCCAGAACATCCGAAAGCTGCATACCAAATGGGAAATCGTTATCAAAAGCTCTTTTCAGATTAATTGTATTGAGTATGCTATCAAAAGGTAAGTCAATTATTGATGGATTAGAAAGATAGGTTGTATCACCAAGAACAAATTCGAGGCGAACTCGTGAGGTTTGATAGCGATATATTGCATTTCGATTAACTGCCATAAGGCATAACCTCTTTGACCGTAATAGTTATGCTTCGCAGTCCATTTTTATCTTCCTTGGTAATCTCATCGATAGTAATCCACAATGCCTGTGTTTGTGAGCAGTAGGAAACACGATAAGGAAAGTTGCCAAAATCAAGATAATGATATTTTTTTGACCAGAGATTTTCCGAAAGTAATTGGTCAAGATGAGTTGAATCAAAAGGTTTTGGAGCTACTTTTATAGTATAAGTATTGCGAACAATTGGACGTTTGATAATTGAATTGTTAAAATAGGTTTGTTCTTCCCCCTCGATTTTTGAGGTTCCATATATTCCGAGCACCTCAAAATTGGCATATACAATATCGCTTAATCCCTGTAAAGTGCTTATAGCTGGGGTTTTATTGTTTAAAACTATGTTTGTTCCATAAATTGTAATCGTGTAGGTCATATTACCGTCCAATCCATTGATTTACCACCGGTTTACGATTATCTTCGATATATACCCTATTTCGCACTTCTAATAACCTTGCCGATTGCAGAGCATTTTCGATTCTTTCCAGTCTTTGAACTATACGGGTGTCATTAAAAGGAATATTTATTATGGTATTTTTCATTGGAGAGCTTGTTATTTTTCGTTCTTTAATCTTTTCCTCATAAAATTCTCTTGCTGTTCGATTAGTCTTAAACATATATTCCAAAACTTCTCGGTTCTTTTTTATCATATCTTCATTCAGAACAACTTCTTTGGGATTTATCCAGATAAATTCTTTTCCTTGTGATAATTTAGATTCATAAAATTGTCTTGCTGTTCGATTAGTCTTAAACATATATTCCAAAACTTCTCGGTTCTTTTTTATCATCTCTTCATTCAGAACAACTTCTTTGGGATTTATCCAGATAAATTCTTTTCCTTGTGATAATTTAGATTCATAAAATTGTCTTGCTGTTCGATAAGTCTTAAACATATATTCCAAAACTTCTCGGTTCTTTTTTATCATCTCTTCATTTTGGAGATTTGCAGGTGATGGAATATAAACTTCTTTTCGAGATTGGGGTTTACTTTCAAAATATTCTTCTGCACTCCGTCCAGTTTTGAACATAAATTCTAAAACTTCTTTATTCTTTTTCGCCATTTCCTCTGTTAAAACTACTTCCTTCGGATTTATCCAAATTAAACGGGTATCTCTTGGACCTTTCTTCTTTCGTTCCTTAACACCTTCCATATATCCTTCTTCTGCTGCATATGCTTCTCGCATCAAAGCATACAAAGTGCCCATAGTAGCCAATGCAACTGGTATCATCCAAGGACCGAGCGAAGTAAAAGCACCCCAAATTTGCGTTGCATATGTTGCAACGAATTTCGGTAGCATTTGCAAAAGAGTTTGGGCTAAAACTTTTGTAGCCTTTTGTCCTTTTGCTGCACCTTCCATCAAAGAGAGACCCAAAATTATACCGGCTTGCTCGGCAGATTTTGCAAAATCTTCCGTGCTTCCTTTGGCATTAGCAAGAGTTTCGTTGTATTTTTCTGTTATAGCACCTTTCAGCCCCTCGGCAACTCCTGAAATACCCATTCCGACGGCTTTCCAACCGCTTATCATTTGCTTTTGTAGCTCTTTGGATTGCTCTGCATATTTTTTTTCAATTTCCAGCCGTCGTTTCATATATTCATTGTAGGAAATATTGTTCCGAACTGCATCTGAAAGAAGTTCGTCCATTCCCTTGCGTTTGTCTTCTTCGAGTTTTCTTTGTTCTTCTGCAATTTTCTTGCTTTGCGAGAAAATTGCCTCGAAAGCCGAGAGAATTGTTTTTGTCATATCTTCGTAAGCTTTTCGTACATCTTTTGCTTCGCCCGTAATTGCTTTTGAAACGTTTTGGGTTACTTCTTTGGCTTTCCGTTCTATTTCCCGATTGGTTGATTCTTGAAGTGATTTTCTTTTTTCTTGATATTGAGTCTCGACTGCAAAAATATATTGATTGTATTTTTCGTCAATCTCGGCTTTTTGTCTTTGGGTTTCCTCGTCAATTTTTACCATCCGGGTTTGCAATTCTTTTTCAACCCGCTCCAAATCTTCTTCTGTTGTAGCTTTTTCAATTTGTTTTTTGGTTCGTGCTTCCTCCAATGCATAGCGGATTTTTTCCTTCATTTCTTTGGCTGCATACTCAATTTTCGTTTTTGCTTCTTCACGAGCCAATTCCAAAGATTTTTTCTTTTGCTCAAATTCAACTTGAAGTTCATTTTCCTTTTGTTTTTGTTTCTCTAAAATGATTTGCTTTTCAATTTCCAGTAATTGGTATTGCATTTGAATTTCGTCAGCACCACTCTCTTTGATTTTATCTTTTTGAGCCTCTAAGACTGCTATTCTTTCCTCATAAATTCGCTCGGAAACGATTTTTTGTGTTTCTAATTGGGTCTCTTCGATTGATTTGGTCAGCGATGCAATTGTTTCCTGATATTGCTTTTTGAACGATTCTAAACTTTGGTTTGAGGTTTCTAAGGCACTGGACAATTTTTCAAACGCAGAACTTAACTCATTTTTCTCAATTTTTTCCTTTTTTAAAGAACCCAGTTTTGTTTGTAATTGCTGAATAGAGGCTGAAATACCCTGATAAAGATCTGAATATTGACTTTTTCCTTTTATGCTTTCCAAAAATTGATTAGATTCAGAGATTAATTTCTGGATTTTTGCCTTATTCCTTTTTAAATCTTCATCCGACATCGAAAGATAGCGTCCCAAAGCATCTTGCAAATACTTTCCTTGTTGGCGTAATGAATCAATTATTCCTTCTGCTACTTTTGCTCCTGTTTTTTCACCTTCTTTTTTTGCTTCATCTGGACGAAACCCTAAAAATTTCTCAACTGAACCAAATAGATTCCCTACTTTATTTGCAAGGTCAACTATCCACTGCACTGCTGCCTTAATTCCTTCATAAATTGCGTTGATAACGGATTTAACAGTTTCCAATAATCCTAACCATTTCAGAAACGATGTGATGCTATTGGAAATCCAGTTATAAACGGAAGCAAACAAGTTAGCAACATAACTAATAGCTTTTGCGATATTTTCCGCAAGAAAATTGTAGGCAGTTTTTAGCCAATTAACGATTTGGCGGATAGCAGCAAATACTTCTTTAACAAGTGAAACTGCAATTTTTGTTGTGATGTTCAAAACTTGGGTTGTAATTTGCAGAATAGATTTTATAACATTTCCGATTTCACTCAGGATGGATTTAAGAATATCTAACACATTTATTGATTCCCCTACTTGCTCGCCAAATAAATCTGAAAACAATTTAGATATTTCATCAAAAATAGATTTAAAAGATTGAATAATAGTTCCCACGGTGTTACTTATAAATTCTACAACTCCTGAAAGAATATCACCAACCAATTTTCCTATTCCTTCTAATAAAGGTCTTAAAAATTCAATTATTCCATTTATGAGATTTTTGACAAAATTAAAGATAGAACCTATTGAGTTAAAAAAGGAAGCTAAAGAACTTTTAGTAGAACTTAGTGCATTACCCCAACCTTCTTTTATGCCATTGAAAAGATTTTTTAAAATATTTCCTATTGGTTCATATATCATTTTGAAATATGAAAACAAAGCCTGGGAATATTCTTTTATTACGTTCATAGCCGATTTTATTCCTTCGCCGATTGCGGAAAAGTCTATCTTTTTTAGTGCTTCGTTCAATGGTTTTATTGCTTCGTTTACCAAATCGAAAAATCCTGATGCTATTTTATCTTTTATTTCGTTTAAGGTCATCGAAAAACGTTCGAATGTGCTATCGCTTCCTGCAAAATCTTCCTCTAATTGTTTAAAGGTTGGGGAAAGAGTTTGGAGAGCATTGTTGAGCTTCTCAGTTGTCGAAACATTATCCCGCAATACATTTGAAAGGGCAGGGAACCTTTTAGTTAGTCTTTCCATTGCCGAAGCAGCTTCGGGGTCCGCCATTCCACGAGTAAATGCACGAATAACTTCTTCACCACTTACCATTCCCTCTGTTACTTTCTCAACTCCCAATGCAAGTTTGGTCAACTTTTCGTTTTCGGGTCCAACTAGTCCCCCAAGACTCGCTACCTGTGCCGTGTATTCTTTTATTTGTTGCTTTGAGAATCCATATTGAAATGCTAATTCTGTTGCGAATTTATTTGCTCTTTCAATCTGAGTATCGAGATATTCCGTTGAAACCCCAGCTTGCATAAATGAACGAGTCAGCGAATCATTCATCTCGTCGATTTCAGCTCCTCTTTTATAAAGGTCTTGGAAAGCATTTGCAATTCCTTTGATTCCTTCGATTATCCCCGTTGCTGCTGCAATGCCTACCCCAAGCTTACCCCCGCCCGAAAGGATGCTACCTAAATTGAAATTACCGGATTGTATTTGCTCTTTAAACTTTTCTAAAAAGCCTTTCCCTGTGTTTTCCCCAAGTTTTTTCCCACTTTCGCCTACATCTTCTAAACTTTTATCAACTTCTTTTAAAGCCTCTTCAAACTTTTTGGATTCAGCAGTTACCTTTTTAAGTTCCTCTTCTAACTTTTTATATTCTTCTGAACCTTGTTTCCCGCTTACTATGAGCATTGCCATTGAGTTTTTGATATCGGTAGCCATTCGGCGAGCTTCATTAGAAACTTCTTGGAAATTTTTGGATAATATATTTGTAGGGAGATTTTTTAATTCGTTTTGAATGGCAATAACCGCCTTTTTTGCATCGGCGGTAATTCCCTCAACATCCAATCCTATGCTAACAAGAGCATCAGCTGCCATCGGTTTCCTCCCGTGGTATGTATTCTAAACTCAGTTTAATTGCATATTTCTCAAAAATGTCTACTATGTCCATCGTCTCGAAAATATTTTGTGCAATTTCAATTCGACCTGCGGAAAGATTCCAACAGATTGACCACCATTGCCGCTCTTCTGAATAGGGCATAATTGACCAGACATCCCAAGTATTTTCCTGCGATTCAATACTGAAAATGTCAAAATATTGCTGTAAAAGAGTGATTTCATTTAATTTAGATTCCAGTTTTTGAACGAAAAAGTTGCACCTGTTCAGAGATTAAAACTATATCTTGATTTTGCCAAAAATCACCCTCGAAATCTTGATTGAACCATTCATTCCATTGATTATCCCAACCCGAACGGTCAACAATCATTTTGAAAAGCTCCACTATGACTTTATCATTATGAGCAATAGTTTCAGGATTTCCGATTCGTTTTTGTAAAATTGAAAATTCCACAAGTGGTTTGATATTTTTTATTCCGTTCTCATCGGTAGGGTCAAAAGTTTGCAAGGCTTTTAGTTTTGCCTCGTCCACCTCGTCAAATTGTAATTCCGAGTATTTCTTTGCAAACTCCACTTTAAGTTTTGGAGTGATTTTGCTGACAAGATGGACTTCCTTTTTCTGATTTTGATATTCAAGAAACATAATTCCCCTCTATTTGTTAATAAAAATAAAAGACCGTTGTAATTTATCCCACTCAAAATTTTTCACTTCTTCTCGTAGCACACGCCAAACCGAAGGTATATCGATATCGTGTCCTGCAATTATTCCACCCTTTTTCACTTTCAAACGGGCAAGTTTCAAATCCAATTTAAACGCTTCGTAAGAATGTTCTCCATCAATATAAATTGCATCAAAAAAATGATGTGGAAAATCTCGTAAGAGAATTTCCTGTGATTTACCAACCTTTATAAAAATTTTGTCTAAATTAAAGCCGCATTTCCGCATATTTTCTATAAAAGCCTCTTTTAAAGGCTTTCCTAATTGCTCTAAAATCCTTTCGTGTTCGCCTTTTGTTCCTTCAAAAGTATCAATCACAATATGATTAACCTGTTTATCTGGATTTTTTCTGCAAATTTCTTGAAAAAATGCCGTGCTTTTTCCTAAAAATACACCAATCTCGCAAAACCAACCATCATTCGGAATGAAATCAAAAATCTGTTGGTATATTTTTTCTGCATCGAACCAACCGAAAATATCACGGTAGCCCAGCAAAGACTTGCTGGGCACCGCAATATCAGAATTATACTGCTGTTGCAAACCAGTAGGTTCCATAGCTATTCTGAGCTAATTGAGTTGGAGCTCCATTAGTTGCAATCATATCAGTATTCCAAATTGTCGTTGGGAGTGTATATGTCGCAGGTGCGGCAACGGCCAAAATGTTTACAGTCGTCTTCTCGAACTGCTTGTTGGCAGTTTGGCTCGAACCTGTTTCACCTGAATATGTCCCGACGCCAACAAAGACTTTTCGTTTCCCGCTCAAAGTTCCGAAATAAACCGCATAACCAAAAAGCTTAGATGTGTCGATATTCGCATAAGAGAGCTGTGTTCCATCTTCGCAATCATATTTAACTTCCTCGATAACTTTTTCGGAAAGATAGGTGCTTAAATGCGTGAAAAACGCTTCGTCCGATGCTATTTGGTCGACCTCCCAACTTAGTGATTTTTTCGTGGGGTGTCCGGTTGATTTTACGCTTGCGATGTTATCAAAAGTATACACTTTGGTTGCAAATGCATTGGTTCCCAAAGCGAATACCTCGATTAGATTACCACCTCCAACAGGAGAGTGGATTGAGATTGTTCGTGCCATTTTAACCTCCTAAATGTTTTAACATAACACAACTATTAATTAAATAATCTTGATATCGTTTTTGTTCGAGTATTTCTGGGTTTTCTACTATGCCTCGAATATTTCGCCATAGTTTTTCCTTCATACGCTCGACAGGAAGAGAATACCCTTCGTGTAGTATGTTGAGTTTTGTGTCAAGGATTCGATATCCGCTCTCAACAATGGCGGGGTCAATAACCTCGTGAATCGGGAACCGCCATTGAAATGGCGGAAGGTTACGAAAAACACGCACGGTTGGGACAGCTAATCGCAGAGCCCTTTCTTTATTTTCTGGATTTGGTATATTCGCACAAAAAGACCATTGCGTGCCAGCTATACCGCCAATATCTTCTGGAACCTCGTGCAGCAAATTCCATAACCATTCGTGTTGAAATGGGTCTAATCTTTCGTCAGCATCAATCGAAATTATCCAATCAGCATCACAAAGACCTTTGGCGATATTTCGAGCACGAGAAAAATCCAACATTCCGGTAAATTTATATTCATAAAGTTGTAAATGCTCATCATTGCGAAGTTCCCGCACTTCTTCTTTCTCTCCTTGGTCTGTTTTAAAAATCAAAGGTTTCACCCATTTGGGCAAAGAAAGTAAGCAATCAGGTAAAAATTCATTGTCAATCGTCGAAAAAAGTATGATTGCTGTTACTTTCATCCTATAACCTCGATTGGAATTTTAAGAAGATATTCCCCGTGCACTACTTCTCCATAAAGTGCATCGAAATACATTTTCCAAGTTTTATTTCGCACATTAAACTCCAAGAAACCTACATCTTCTGCTATTTCTATGCATCGTAAAATTTCCTGCGGAACTTCGGTATTTTCTAATTTGATTTTGCGGAGATATAGCTCAAATTTGTGGATTATTCCCACATAACCGCCATCTAATGCCATTCCACGCTCGAAACCTGAATAAAGAAGAAATGCATCCACCATCGAACTCGAAGTATCAATCCAGCTCATAAGGTCGCCCATAAGACCAAAATTCACTTGGAGATTGAATGCCTCCGAAAGTGTAATCTCTGCACCCTCAAAAATGCTACTAAAATTACGCACGTTTCACCTCTATTTTTTTGGAAATAATATTTTCGAGTTCCGAGACCAAAAAGTTCCTAATTTCTCGTTCCTCTCGTATTTTCCACTCTCCGGAAAGAGCCAGTCCCATAAAATAGTAAGCCTTTTTTGCATAAGTCCTTCGGTTTCGAGCCACTCCTGTTTCCGATTGCAAACCTAAGATTTTCGGTATCTGCGTTGGGTCTTTGGTTGAAATCAAAATCCGAAAAACTACTTTTCGTAATCCTGTTTGTATGCCTACAAGTTTCACATCCAGCGAAGAAAGAAGATTACCTGTTAATCGAAGCTTATCCTTTTTGCTTTTGGATGCCCATTCCGTGCTTCCATATTTCCTCACAGCATACTTGTAGGCTTTTTCTTTGTTGTAACTTTCGTTATAGCCTCCAAACTTCCTACTAAAAAGGTCATAACCTGCTAAAATTCGCTGAATAATGAGTTTCAGAATAAATTGACAAAGCCTATTGCCTATGTCCCTAAAAACATTTGGGTTGGCAAATAAAGCCGTTGCTTTTTTTACTATTGCTATCTCTAAATTCTGAAACTCTTGTGGCTTCATCGTGTTATGATTAACGCTGTTATACTTGGAGATTTATTCGAAATAAGTGAGCCAAGGCGAGCTTTCCGCTCTCGATACAGCTTGTCGTAGAGGTGCATCTTTGCGTAACTTACCGAACCCTCTCCTTGATTTTTTTCTGCGAAAAACCAATATAATTGCCGAAGTGCAAGCATTTCTTTGAGGTATTCCTCATTTGATTGGAGGAAGTTGCTGAATTGTGTATCATCGGGGCTTACCCCAAGCACTTCCTCTAAATCCCAACGCATATCGTTTTTTGCTTGCACGGCTTTTAGATTTTTACAATCTGTATCGGTTAGAGCTTGCAAAAGCTCGCCCTCTTTGGCTCGTAAATATTTAGGCTCTGCGAAAAAGCTGTCCCAGTTCATTTTATTTTGTGATTAACCTTACGACTCGAATTAATTTGTCATCTGGTGCAACTTTTGTCCAATTGCTTCCTGTTGCTAATTGAGCAGTTGTTGGGTTATCAATTCCAGCAGTGAAACTTACACCCCGGAAACCCACAGCAAAGTGCGAATACCAGTATAATTTATTCGTGCCTCCACCTACAGAAGGGTCAAACTGGGAAAAAATATTCAATGCTTTCTGAAATCCAACATAAGCAGGTTGCCCACCTAAAATATAGGTCGGATAATACCACACATCAGTGTCTTGCCACGGGGCACAAATAGTATCATTCACAATGATTCGCTTGCCCCAATAGGTTGGGATTTGTCCCTGCGTGAGAAGACCATCGGTGAAAACAGGTGCTAAAATCGTATAAGTCAACCCCTTTTTCTTTAAATCCGCAGCAACTTTGGAGTGCATAATCATTGCGGTCATACCCTCGCTGGTTTCCCCAAGCACGCTTTGTAATGCATCTTCAATCGGTCCCGCATCGATTTTACCATCTCCACTACCTGATGCATCGTAGGTATGCGATGTAGCAAGCGCACTTGCGAATACTCCATCGAAAACAGCTTTGACTTTTTTCTGTATTTGGTTGATATTATATTGTGCAATTTGCGGAGCCAAAGCCTGCAATGGGTCAATTCCCTTAGAAACAATTTCGACATCTGTTACTTGAATTGCATTACCTGTTCGCAGAATTGGAGCAAGCTCAGCATAATCCTCTAATTCGTTAGGAGTTAGCTGAGTGGTTTTCGTAACACGCACGTCATCGCCGATTACATCGAGCGATTTCAATTTTGGTATTCGCAGTAAAATCTCTCCTTCTTTAATATTCACGCCTGTATCAAACTCGATATAAGGCGAGGTAACTATATTGGCGATTTTTACCATTTCGGTAACGACCCAATCGCCCCAGATTTGCGGTTGAACTGTTAATGCCATTTTTTAGCCTCCTAAAATGTTATACTTCTTGTTAAAAAATTCATTCTTCATACGTTCATAAACTTCTGGATTTTGCAGTTTTAACTCCAAGAGTTCGTCTTGGGTCATCTGTGCAAAATCCTTCTGTGGCAAGGGTCGACCTTGAACCACCCCGGGACTGCTTTGCCGTTTTTCCTGTTCAGCTAAAAAGTCCTCGACAATGGTTTCTAATTGCATAACGTCCCAGTCCTTATACTTATCTCGCTTGTCTTCGGGAAGCTTTGCAAGTAGTTTTTCCCGTTGCTTTTCGACTATCTTGTTATACTTCTCTTCAATTTCGCCCGCTTTTTCTGCTAATGGTTTCAGCTTTTGCACTTCTTCTAATGCCATCTTTAATCGCTCCCGATATTCTTTGTTCTCACGGCGAAGTGCCCGGATATAGTCCCGAATGTTTTCGGGTAAATCACTGATACGGGATTCTTTCCCTTTGGATTCGGTTGTTTCGGGTTCATCCCGAAGTTCCATTGTTTCTTGTGCTTCTGCACTCATTTTTCTTTCCTATTTTTTTCAACATACTTTTTTAATTGTTCAAGTTCACTGCGTAATTCCTTCATCTGTTGATGAAGGAGATTGATTTGAGTCCATATTTCCTGTATTTGCGAACGCTCCTGTAAGCGGATTGCTGTATGGTTCGCTGCTTGAACCACTTGATTTAGATAGTCCGAGTTCATTGAACTTTCTCTTGTTTTGTTTAACAAATTCTATTGCTTCCTCATCTGTATTAAGAAACTCATTCCCCGAGAGTTTGCGAACAAAGGTGAGAGGAGTGATAACGCCAAGTTCCGCCTTGGTTTGATATATCTCGATTTCTTTGTCTGTATCGTAGGGTAACTCAAAATCTGCATAATCAACATTTATCTCAAAGAAAGGTAGTTTTGGTTCTACTATCTCTGCGTTATTAACCATTACAAGCGATTGGAATAATTGATTTTCGTATTTCTGCATCATATCAATAAATTTCGCCCGCTTTTCTATAAGCTCCCAGCGGTCAACAAGCATTGCCACTCCGCTCGGGAAATTCGGATTAGACGATATCGCAGAGAAGGGGAGAGAGTAGTTTCTTAAAACTATTTCTGTTAATCTCTGTTTTGCATCGATAAGCTCTAAAAACATTGCTTGTGCAGATTTATGCTCAATATCGCTCTGAACATCATCTATACTCTGATTGGTTATGTGAATTAATTTACTGGGCGAAAGGGAAAAAGTCTCGCCTTTAACATAATCGCCGAGATTTCTTGCAAGCCAAAAACCAACTGTGCCATAAACTAAATTTTCCTCAATCAAATAATTCAGCAAATTGATTTGTAATTGAGCTCGAATGAGTTCCCATTGCCCGCCTCCAAATACATCTGCGTTCTCACTGCTTCGTAAAAGAACCCACGGCACGGATGGATTACCTTCGGCGTCCACATATTTATGTTCAACAACAGTTACTATCTTCCCATTGTATTCAAACTCAACTGGTTCTAAATTGCTATCTAATTGTTGGTATGTTTCAGGTGTCCAGTAATGAAAATAGGTGTAATAATCTTTTCGATTCTGGGAAATGTCGACTTCTTTCATAAATGGTAGCCAAATTTCTAAAATTTTGCCGTTTTCATCTTGCTCTATTCGATATAAATCGGGTGGTATCACCTCCCACCACCATTTCCCTTCCTTCTGGCGGGGTCGCATTATGCACTCCCCAGCTAGCCACATAATCTTAAATGCTTGGTCAATCGCCAAATTGAAACCCGATTTCTTGATTATATCTTCAACATAAGCCTTTTGTTTTGCTGTAAGCCCTAAATACTCACGGTTTGGTGCTTCTTTATATAAATTGCATACATTTTCAACTACCCTCATCACAACTTCGTTTTCGGTGGGTATATTCTGCATTATTTTATTCAGCTGGTCTGTTTCTTTTTGGGTTGAAAACCAAGCAGACAAATAGGTATAGATTAGTTTCTTTCTGTCCTCAACTCCTAAATCACTATTGTGAAGAAAACAGGTCATTGCCCTTACAAAAGATAGCAATGGCACCTCATTAATGAACTTTGTCTTTCCCCATATCGCCATAAAACTTGAATCGAAGGCTTTTTGATAGAAATTTATCATATCACATCAACTATTACTGACTTTGAAAAATTATAAGCATAATACGAAAGAGCATCGCTTGGGTGTGTTCGCTCTGGATTGCGGTCATCGAGCGAAACGCCATCCTCACGCCAAACTACCCGTCGTAAATCATCTATCAGTCGCTTGCATTTTTGCTTGTCAACAAAAAGTCTCCGCTCACCAAGAGTATTGCAGAACAAACCATTCAGCATTGCAACCCGATTTTTGATTGATTTTACGGGTCTAATTTTCAATCTTGGCGAAAATCCAAAGCCTCGAAGAGTTTGTAATATCACTTCGTAATCGCTTTTCGTAGCACTGCTCTTCATTGCGTTGCCCGTGTAATCCCCTGTAACCCAAATCTCGCCTTTGAACTTCTCTTTTCGTAAGTATTCCCCTATTGCTTCGGCCGTGTAATGTGTATTTGAGTTGAAATATACAAACTCTTTGAAAGCATATACTTTCCCTTCTTTCTCTTGTAGTAATATACAGCTCATTGGACGCTCGCCAACATTGAAATCCCAAGTAAGAAAGATAGGAAGATTTTTCTGTGGTTCATATTCTGTAAGATTTTCGTCCGAAAAAGCATAATAAACCATTCCAGTTTCGTCAACAAATTCCGCTTCGTATTCCTGCTTGAACGTCCGTTCATCAAGTTCCCGCTTCGCCTGTTCTATTTCTTCTTGCGAAACCCATCCGCCATCAATCGTGCGGAAATGATACTTCTTGAACTGCTCAGAACTATAAATATCAAAAAGCAAATCACTTCTACCTCTTGGCGTTCCTATTACAAGTGCTTTTCCGTTTCGGTCAGAAAGTGCAGGACGAATTACTTCATACCACGCTTCTCGTGGAATATCTTTCGTTTCGTCAATTATAACACCATCGAAACCTAAACCCCGTATTGAATCATAATTTTGAGCACCGAAAAGGCGAATCTCGGCATTGTTTATCAATTTTATAATCAGTGAGTTTTTTTCGCAAGCTTCTATCATACTTTGTGGTATAATCGAAAGCAGAATTGCCCAGAAAATTCCTTTTGCCATACGATACGATGGAGCTACATATCCGAAAAGTGAGTTTGGTTTCTTTGCCCATTGGCGCATCTTATATGCAGACAAAAAGGTTTTACCAAAACGCCGTCCTGCAATCAGCAGAATGAAACGGTTATCATCTGCATATACTTGATATTGCGGTTTTGAAAGATATGTAAAAAACTCCACCCGCTTCATTGCTTTATCTCAATTGTCTCGCTTATATGAATTGCTTTTTCTGTTTGTTGCTCTAAAACTCTTTCTAATAGCTTTTTGGTATTTTCTGGACCCAAAAACTTCGACCGTTCGGCAATTTTATTTGCGAAAAGCATTTTCATATCCTGCATTGCATTTTTGAACCAAACTTGATTGCCGAATTTTCGCTCCCATTTTTCCAACTGGGCGAGTGAAATGCCTTGATATAACCAAAAAGCCTCCCAAAGAAAAGGAATCTCCTCCCCCTCGAAAAAACTTCGTAAAATTTCGCCCAAAAGTTTATGAACCTGTAAAGCCTCTTGGCTTTTGGGTTTCTTTCCCCATCCTTGTATGATTGTGCTGAAATCCATCTCATCTTACTCGCCCAATCATAAAACCTAAAATAATTCCACCGCCAATTTTTGCAGCATCTATATACCACGGGTCTTTTCGGGTTTCTACCTTCAATATAGGTTTCTCAATAATTGTAAATTTCTGAATAGTATCCGGTTTAAAAACAATAGATGTTGAGAAAAAATTCTCAGGATAATTATAACAAACAGAAATATAACTTTTGCTGATTGATGTATCAAAACAAGCGATATATCGTGTTGAGTCATAAACTACAATTGTATCTCTTTGTTCCTTTATTCGATAGGCGATTTTGCCCTTAACCTTTTCAATACGAATTGTGTCTCGAACTAAAATTGTATCTTGCTTCACTATTGTTTGCACTTGCGGAGTATCAAAAAACCTTTCATATCCCCACAAAAGCAGGAAAATTAGAATTACAAGTATGTATAAAAAGTCTTTCATTCTTCTGTTGGTGTAAAATATTCTATTCTAAAACTTTGTGAATCAATAATTGAACGCTTTTTCCTATAAACTCCATCACCATCTCGAAGATTACCATCGCCTGTATTTCCTTCTATCGTCTCTCCGCTGATTTTGTTCCAATTCACTACAATTCCTATATGTCCTTTCCAAGTATCTCCCCGCTTCCAAATCACCAAAAAGTTTCGCCCTACCTGCTTGTAACCTTTGGCAACGTGCTTTGCCTTTATACTTCGCTTCGTCACAAAATCCATTGCTAAACCACTACGAATAGGCGGATATTTCGCCTTTGCTTCTTCAAGAACCCACGAGACAAACGCTGCACACCACGGCGAACCTTTGGGTATTCCTACGAAAGCCTGAAATTTTTCAACCCAATAGCCACGATTATGTCCGCTTTCACGGACACCAACATATTTTTCCGCAGTCGACACTAAATCAGCCAACAAGAATGGCGACTGCAAGAAAAAGAATAGCAATAGCCACCAAAAATATCGCATAAGCCACATTCCCGGACTTTAACTCCTCGATTGTGTCAATTTCTTTCATAACATAGCGGTCAAAAAGATAGAACACCGCAAGAAAAATCGATAGAAATAACAAACTTTCACCAAAAGTGCCAAATGCTGGGAAAAATACCAGCAAAAGAACCAAAAGAATTAATCCTAGAAGACCTAAACTTATGGTGAACTTTTTCATTTTTTCCCCTTTTTTATTTTCTTTGATAAACCTGATTCAGAATAGGCTATCGCAATTGCTTGTTTTTGTGGATAGCCTTTATGAACAAGCCTTCTAATATTTTCCGATATTGCTTTACTTGATTTTCCTTTCCCGCAAGGCATATCACTTTGCAAATAATATTGAAACTATTGTAACTCCTAAGCTCACAATGAAGGCAATAATCCCAGCGAAAACGCTAATCTTTGTTTTCATTTCGATTGTTTCAGCAAGAGATTGCTGACGCCAAAGATTTACCCGCTCTTCAAGTTTGTCTAACTTATCCTTGATTTCCTGAATACTACTCATAATGTAATATTTCAGCTCCTCAAATCCGTTTGGTTGCTCTTTTTCCATTTTGTCCACCTCGTAAAAGCTTCGTCAAATCAATTCCATTTTCTTGTAACACAAGGAAGATAGCCTGTGCAAGCCTTTGGATTTGGTCTTCGTCTAGTTCTATAATCCAATCATCAGCTATGAAATGCAGTATTTCGTGAAGAAGAGTAACAGTTTTGCCTTTTGGTGTCCCCTCTGTTGATATCCAAATCTTACATCCCCGAACATCCGCCTCCCCATAAGTCCCTCTGTCAAACCTCGTAGGTTCAACAAAAATCAATTCAACTTCCTTCCCGTTAATTTTTATCTTCGTATCAGGCATTCTCCCAACCCGCAAAAACATCCGCCTTCAAACTATCGTAGCAAGCCTTGTAAATCGCATCAAAGGGGGTTGTGTTTACCAACTCTTGCCTCAACTTCTCTTCTATCACACCCATCCCATTATACATCCCCCACTGGTATTTTTCGTAATCCCCAAGCCCTTGCTCAAACCTTTCCCTCTGCTCTTGGTCTCGAAAAATAAGATAGGTGATATGATGGTTGCCGTGTTGAAAGTCAAACTGGAAACTTACGATTTTGAGATATTCGCCCGTGTTGGGATTTCTTAAAGCCATATTACACCCTTGTTTCTGTTGCGAAAATGTTCAGCGAAAACCGAACCTGATTTGTTGAGTCGTGCTTCACCTCAATTTTCAACGCTTCGTTAGTATCGTCAGCCGAAACTCGCACGTCCCAGTTCGTTGTTCCTGTATCCGCTCCTGTGACGGTCTTGGTTGGTGTTCCTATTAGAGTAGTGTTATTCGAAGCGTCCCGCTTAATTGCCCCCTCGATTTTCCAAGTCTTGCAAGTGAAGTTTGTTTTGTCGATTGCGTTGATTTGTATTAAGAACTGATACACGGAACTTGCTACGATAGTCAACCTCGCCGAACTTCCGTCAATGAACAACTCTTGCCACGCCCCGCTGTTGCTGGCTAAATCTTCTTCGACATATTTTTGGATAGTGAGTTGTGCTTTGTTGTTGAGTGCGTCCGTTGCCGTGCTTACAATTTCTCGATTTCGTTCTGCTTGTGAGTAAGTCCCGATGGCGACGGTATTGTATTGTTTTGTATTTGATGTCGCATAATTCCCAACACCAACACCAAAGTTATAGTTGTTGCCAGCAAAATACCCAACACCCACACCATAGTTATAGTTGTTGAAAGCATCAAACCCAACACCTACACCATAGTTATAGTTGTTGAAAGCATAATTCCCAACACCAACACCATAGTAATTGTTGTTATAAGTATTTTTCCCAATCGCAACATTTTCCCCCCATTCAGCCACCCAATCGGTCCCATCCCAACGCAATTCTATCTTGCATTGCGGGTCAAGGTGGTAGTAAATTGTGCTTGTTGTTCGGATTATCAAATAATAGGTTGAATCGTATGCGTTTTTATTCCAAATCACAAACTTTTGCCCAGAAGATAAGCCTGTCGTAGGAAGATATATATTTTGGTTAGCAGAACAGGTATACATCTGTATTGGCGCATCGCTGGCGGTGAGATACTTGTCCACCGTCAAGTTTTCGATATTCACCGCCTCGCCACCAGTTGCGATGTCCTGTTCGGTTATTGTTTTGTTCGTATCACTCCAAGTAAGAACCTTTGCCATATTATGCCCGAATTATTGGTTGTTCAAACTCAACATTGATGGTAGTTGTATTTGTAGCAACACCGACCGCTTGCACGATATAGCCAGAAGTTGTAGGAGGGGTAGTAGTCACCGCTCCCGCCGTTGCCGAGAGGAAATATGTTGCACCAGGTGTTAGCCCGCTCAATTGCGTATTTGAGCCTTCGAAATACACAGTTGCATTACTTCCCTGTGTGATATTATCCAGAACGAACCCGTGAGCCATTTTGGAAATGCTTGTAGCGTCTGCTTTTCGAACCTTCGGTGTTCCTGCATCAGAGAAGATATTCACAAAGTTCCCCGCCGAAAGATTTTCATAAGCGGGTAAAACAATGGTATCCGCCCCGATACCCGTTGGAAGCAAAGAAGAATGCAACTTGCCGTCTGTATTCAACGCTACGATTTTCCCCGCATCACCCGCACCAGAACTTGTTGTGGTTGCTTCTTGTTCTTTCAGTGCTTTGGAAGTATCGTCAAATTTCAAATACTTGTCTGCCATTTCTTACCTCCGAATTGTTAAACCTTTTTCAAAAATTAATGTATTTATATCACTTGCAAAACCTATTTCACAAATATTTCCCGTTGGATTAGTAGTAATATCCCCGTTTGTTCCGAGAAAATACTTTGCACCTTCTGTTAACCCCCAGCCTGTGTTTCGAACCTCGCCTCGAACACAGACCAATACACTTTCGTTTTCGTTCCCCGCTTGAAGTGTAATCCCAACAAGTTTTTCAATACTTGACCAGTCCAAACTATCCGCTTTGTATATCTTGCCATTGCTGACAAAAACGACTTTGAGACTATTGATTTGCTCTCCACATACATAATACCTTGCAACAATTTCACTTTTGTCAACAATGCCGTCGAGGTTGGAGTCATAAATATTCGGGTTCATTCCTTGTAAAACTATTGCTTGTGCAATTTCAACCGCCAACTCTTCTTTTGCTATTTCGATATCCATTTGCTCTTTTTTGATTTCAAGTGTTAAGTCCATCGTGTTCTCAAAACTGGTTTTACGAACTCAATCTGGAAAATCGAACTACCAACCCAACCCGAAGGCATCTCGAATTTGATTTCGCTCCAATAAGTTCCCAAAAGATTAGCCGTTTCGTTTGCCGTCAACTCTAACGCTACTTTTGTATCATTCCCCGCTACAAATCTTTTCTTTATCACGGCGTTTGCATCACTATCTTCTATGTTTTCTTTCAAAGTCCACCAAAAAACCCACCCATTGAGGTTCTGTGTTATCCCCTCATTACTGACGCTAATCACTAAATCCAAAGTATCCCCTGCTATGTGAGTAGTCTTTTTCATTTTGCTACTGCCACCCCGATTAATACACCAGTAACAAGTCCCGCTCCACCCCAAATCCAACCTTCCCAGCCCTTTTCATACCATTTCCTTTCCTTCGATTGGTCAAGGATTTGGAAAATTGTTTGTCGCACCAAAATTGTATCTCTTGGAATTTTTAGGGAAATATCGAAAGTCGAAATAGGAAAATTAAAGCAAACTTCTAATCCGCCACCAGCAAAACTTGTATCATAGCAGGCTCGGAAACCTTCGACTTGTTCGGTATCGTTTGTTATGAAAATAGTATCTTTAATAACCTTTGGCACAATTTTTGTTTTTTGAATAATCAATGTATCGACTTTAACAAGCGTATCTACTTTCAGAACAATTTCTGGGGTCTGGTATCGTTGTTCTGGATTTTTCCCACTCGGTTCATTTCCACAATACCGAAGCCAAAACACCAAGACAAAAAGCAAAAGCAAAAGAATTGCAATCAAAGTTGTTCCGTTACTTTTCATATTGCACTCCTACTAAACCCCGAAAAGCTTTTCGCCCCAACGGATAGAAGATGTTCCGTTTTTTGATTGCCGAACCCTCTCGGTTGCCAACTGAAACATTAAATGCATAAGTTTCCACCCACCCGCCACCTAATACTTTTTTCACTCTTTCAATATGTCCTTCCCAACCCTTCGGAACTCGCCAAATCACAAAATCGTGTCGCTGTATCTTTTTCCCTTTTTCCCCACGTAGTTTCGCAAGGTCAAAAATTACATTTGCTATACCCGTTCGTGGCAACGGGTTCTGTATTCCCAACTCACGGCTCGCCTGTTCATAACACCAGTATTGCCCTGCGTAACAATATGATGCACCCGCAGGGATACCGACTGCGTCTTGGTATATTCGACAAAATCCTGTATTTTTACCGAGTTCGTATTTTCCCATTTCCTTCTGGCAATACCACTCACTACGCTCGACCAGTGGAGTTTGAATGTAGTAAATATACTTCGACAGAGGTTTTGCCGTGCAAAGAAAAGCAGAAAGAATTACAATTGTAACAACACTACGAAACATAGACAAAATAAACCCCTGCAATAATCAAACCAACCAACAAATGAACACCCACAAAAACTTTTCCCGCAAACTCGATAGCCTTTGCCCGTTCCTCATCAGAAAGCAATTCGTCATCTCCGTAAATAAGTTGTTTCGTGAACATAAGCCTTGTATAAGCATACAAAGACAATTCAGAAAGAACAACGGCAACGAACTCGCCAATTACACAAAAGAACAATGCCCCGATAAAGACTTTGAAATATTCGTAGAACATTGTGCCTGCTATAACCGCCACAAGTCCAACGATAACGAAATAGAACCAATACCTTTTGAGCCAGTTCATATTTTTTCCCCTATCTTGAAACAGACAAAATCCATATATCCGTATACATATTCACCCCGATATTCGAGGAAGGTTAAGTCGTTTAGCATCAAGGAAGTGAAACCTTCCAAAAATGTTTGCAAATGCAAAGCATTCACGACTTGGTCTGCGATATCATACCAAAGAAGTATGTTATCTTGCCGTGTCCAGACTTCTACCCGAAAGTCATAGCGGAACTTGTATGGAACACCAGCCGAAGTCTCGTCTATCGGTGTAATCTTTCCGAGCCGAATACTGACCAGTGCTTTGAGGTCGGCAACACTTGTTGGTATTTTCGAATAGGCAACTTGCACACCTCGAACATTCTGTTGTATCGTCTCCCCGATTTGCTTAACTATTTCAAGCATTTTCGTCACCTTTCCCAAAGATATCAAACCAGTCACTACGCCAAAGTCCACTACGGCTCGATACAAAATAGGCGGAGGTTCGGCGGTTCACCACTCCATCTATCTTACTTTTCAACATTTCCGCCATCGTGCGGAAGTCATCTCCCCCACGCCTCCGTAGGATAAAAACCACCGTCGCCTCCGCCCATATATCGTTATACAACTCATCGTCTATCTTTCCCGTTAACATCGTATCAATATACCTCTTTGCCATCGAAACACAAGTTGTTGCCCTTTGCATCATCTGTTGTGTCCACTCCAACCCCTCTTGCCACACCTGTTCGTCATCGAGATATTGCCCCAGTTCATCTTTGGCTCGGATTGTGAAAACTAAATCAAGTATTTCGTTTGTAGTTGCCATATCCCTTACACTACATCCGCAACTATAATCAAGTCTGGATTAGGAACAATTGGCAACGGCCAACTTTCAATAGTGACTTCCACTTTTTCTTTGTATCGCCCAGGGATAGTCTCAACCAGCATATCCTGTGCAAATACCTGTGTTTTCCCTGTATCGTCAACTCGCACTATCGGTCCGAAGTGTATAGCAAGGTCATCACTCGGGGCAATCAAAACAACTTTGTCAGAAGCAAAGGCATCACTGGTTCCGTATACGTTTGAATATCCGTAAACATCCAGTCCACTGAATGTTCCAACATACAAAGCCCCTGAGTCGATAGTATTATTCAGGTTTAATTTTCCAACTTGGTAATTCAAATTATTTAAGGCTTTCAAAACTGCTTCATTGGAAACGAAGGCATCGAGGGCGTCAGCCCCCATTAGAACTATTGTTGGTGATGTTCCCGTCCTTCGCCATATTGCCTGCTTCCATTTAATTAAGTCGTTCAAAGGCTTTGCCGAAGTAGAACTCCACGCCGTCGTTGGTGTGACAAAGTGTTTGTCTGTTTCAAACCCGAAATTGTATTCGTATGTTACATCGTCACCAGTTACTACAATTTCCCCTTTCGATATGGCTTGTGCACACATCCATTCGATAGTATTCGTCACTCGGTCTTTCAGTGCTTTGAGTTCGCCGAGAATAATAGCATCGGCATTGCTGATGACGTCATTAACGCTCGAAGGAACGACTTGCACCGAATTCGAGACGGTCGCCAAATCACGAACATTAAGAGCCTTTGATTCATAGATACGGGGCAAAGAAAACGATTTTGTATTTTTCCCAACCTCACTTGCAACTGGCGACGGGTCTGCGTATTTGCCTCGAAACTTGGAAAGGTTTTTACCTTGCACAATCTCTTCCCAAGCGATTTTTTCGGTTGCGTGTTGAATCTTGTTTTTGAAAACATTTTGCATCAAAAACTGCGGTTTCCCCTCTATTTTTTGAACCGCTACCGTCAATTCGACCCAATCATAAATGTTGATTGCCATCGTTCACCCCCCCCTTAAATGATTACAATATTTCCATAATAATAAATTCCTGCGGAGATGGTTACACCTTCGCCCGCAACGAGTTTGTCTTTTTTGAATGTTCCCTCAACATACATTAGACTATTAACGTCTCCGCCCGAAGTATCAACATCTTCTGCCAACACGCCCACAAGATTCGTTAGGCTTGTGCAAACTACATACTTCCCGTTGGCGTTTTTCTGCAAAAGTGTTCCTCTTTTCAGAGCACCCTGCTCACTTGCGACTGTAATTGGTGCCATTCGGGTATTGTCAAAGGTCGCCAAAATATCGTCAAAATCGGCGAACGTCCCGAGTGCTTGTGCAATACTTGTCAAGCTTCCCATTTTATCCCCTCAATTTTTTGTTGAACATATCTACTTTCTTTTCGATTTCGTTAAGTTTATTCTCAAAGTCTGTTGTTGTTCCCACTGCAACATTGGGTCTTAAATCAGGCTTCGGTATAACTTTGATTAGTTCTGTAATTGCTTCAAAAAGTGTATCCTTCTCAAATTCGTAATCCGTGCTTCTTTCGAAAACCGCCTCCAAGACTTTTGTTGCCTTCTCTTTCACGGCTGGCGGAAGGTCACGGGTTAGTTCCTTTGTCTCGGCTTCGAACCGAATTTTGGCATTCTCACGCTTCGTTTTTCTCAATTCTTCTTTCAACGCTTCGAGTTCCTTTTCGAGTTCTGCTTTCTCTTTCGAGACCTTTTCGAATTCCTCTTGCATTTTGAACTCCTCTAATAATTGTGAAACATCTATTTCTACTGAATTTTCGAACTGAACTGGCGGAAGTCCTTCGATTGCAGGATTTTCCACAAACCCGATATGGCGAATGGTTGCTAAATCGGGTTCTAATGCAATTGAGACTTTATCAAAGTTCAATTGTTTCAATCGCTCTAAAATTGGTTTTGAAATCTTTTTAAGTTGTGCTTCCAGAACAACTTTCCCGTCCTGTATCTTCTTTCGTATTCCCTTCGCAAAGCCAACGATAGGAAGGTCATCTTCTGGATGGCGGATTGTCAAAGGAATTTCCCTATCTTTGTTCGCCTCATAAATCCGCTCAACATCTTCAGGTGTCCATTCTTTTTTCGCCCCGCTGTTGTTATGCTTGCCGTTCCAGAAGATTGTGAACCACTTACTTTTCACACTTTCGAAATTGCTTGCGTCTACTTTTGCTAACAAGGTTCCCGCTTCGTCAAAAACGTCTTGATACCCGAATTGTCCCGCTCGTTGACGGATGGCAATAAGAGCGGAACGATACACTTTGCCATTTTTCCCAAACGGAAACTTGTAATGGGCCTTTGTCTCTTCATTTGCCTCGTCGTCAATGGCAAGGAACCATTTTGCATACTCTTTCCAATTGCCATCGCCGAGAATTGCGTTTTCGTCTTCTGGTGTCATTTCCCAAGACGACTTCGTATCGACTTTGCCTTCTTTAATCAGGGCAACAGCGTTTCGCACGCCTACTGGATTAATTTTTACTGCCATAATCCCCCCCTCTTTTCAATTACAAACTTAATAATATTTTTCAAAATTGATACAAAAAACGCCCGTTTGACATAAAAAATTTTTCACCTTCCAAGTTTCTTTATAATTTCACCTTTCGAGACTAAAACACTTTCCCCCTTTTTCCCAAAGTTCTCTAAAATTGCATCTTTTGATATCGGTGTCCCGAGAGGTGGTTTGTAGGAATAAATTCTCTCGGGGGTTAAACTTTTCCGAAGTCCTTCCTGTTTGAGTTTGTATTCGTAAACTTGTCCCTTTTCTGCATCTACGCTCAAAAAGTTTTTGACCTGCTGATATTCCTTTTCTACCTTTGCATTATGGCTCTGAATTATATTCCAAACACGCTTAATTTGAGACGCATTTTCTTTGGCCCAATTAACAAGACTTTCTGGGGCATCTTTTGTTAAGCCTATTCTATATTCTTTTGCTTGTTCGTTGTAATAAATAGTCATTTTCCCACTTTCGAGTGCTTTTTGTATCTGTTTTTCAAAAGGCGATGGTGCTTTTATCCCGCCAGCACCACCTCCACGACCTAGTGTTCCCGCTCCACCTCGACCACCCATTTACACCTCCTGTTTTTTCTTTTGTTTTGAAATTTTTCGAATGAACTGAATGTGAGAAAAGAAGTAGTAAGTCTTTGGAAAGTTGACGAGATAATCCGTCCCGTAACATAATATAGTTTTCGGAGACAAACGATGTATCATTTCCGCAAGTCCCCGCTCGAACATCTCAAAATCCTTAACACCTACGCTCGAAATTGCTACGACACTATTTCGGGGTATGCCCGCAAAACAAAACGAATAACTCCGTTCGTCACTCCACGATACAGTCGGGATTACCCAAAGCCCTTGATTTTCCCAATATTTTCCTACCGCTCTGTTGCGATAAGTATTCCATATTTGCTGTGCGAGTGGCAAATTGTAATACAAAGAGAAGTCTGGGGAAAGGACGAATGCTGTTTTTCTCAAAGGTTTGACATACAGGTCGGGTCGCTTCCAAACCCGCTCGAATTGGTAATCGTAGATAAAGAAGTGTGTTATAGAACGCTTTGCTAATTCCTTTTTGCTTAATATCCAATTAAAAGGCACCATTGTATATTCGTTCCAATTGAGGTCATCAAAAACACCAGAAAGTTCAGGAAAATCGAAAGGATTGTTAAGGTATTTCATTGTAACCCCATTAATTTTTCTAATTTCGAGACGACTTTGTCTGGTGTTAAGTGTATTTGAAACGCACGAAGTATTACATCTTGCACAAAACTATCGGGCAAAGTAGCCCAAGGTCTTGCGGGAAACTTCCGAGTTCCTGTTTGGTGGTCAACACCATACGCCATACTTTCGACTTCGATTGTAATACCTTTTGCATCAGGTTTGACCCCGATGGTGATATTTCGATACAAGTTTCCCGTATCGATTAATGTTTGCCCACCCTTTTTCAATACTCTTTGGCTCGGTTTCCACTTCTTATTCCCGCCACCGAAAAGTCCGTCGCCATATCGCCCGCCGACTTGGAAGTTTTTGACAATTTCTCGCCTTGCACCTTCGCCGATATCGGCAAGGAAGGGTGGATAATTGAGAACACCAGTTAACAAATCAAGTTCATTCATTTAGCCACTCCGCCAGTTTTGATAAACCTTCGGCAACATAGTTCGAGAGTTGAGCCATCGCATACTCTTTGCTAATGCCAAACTCCTTTTGCCACTCGTCAAGTCGCTCCGTGTAAGTCTGATACGCCCCCTCAAAACTCCCAAACCCTTCCTGCGGTTTTAACCCTTGTTGTTCGAGGTTACGCAACTTTTCGGTTGAAGTTTTTGGATTATAAGCATCTTCTGGTGCAACGACCCACTGACTACGGCAATTGAAATGTAACGGAGGTTGTAAGGTCTGATATTCGATACTATCCGCAGGAACAACCAACCCGTTGAGTTCACGGCAAAGGTCGGTCGTTCGCTCATCGTCGACGGCAACGAATTCCCGATATGGAAACATTTCTTTGCTGGTCAACTCCATCATCTCATAATGCACTCGGTTAAAGTGGTTGGCAAAGTTGGTTCGAATAATTGTGTTCCATTGATAGCCATCTTCATACCAACCCTTTTGACGAAACGCTTCTGTGATGTTTCCTTTTACTTCGTCAATTGAGCGTCCCTCCTTAATCGCCTCACCAAGTATATCCCGTAGCGTTTCCAAAATTCTGGTGTTTGTAATATGAGTAACAGCAAAAGCGAGACGGCGAGATGCTTCTGCGGTTCGCATCATTGTATCGCTCGGAACCAATTCCCTCCGTATCCAATATTGCCAAAAACTATTTTTACGAACTTCGTTGAGAAGTGTTCGCAATTGCCGTCGCATTTTGCTCTTGTCTCGAAAGTCGAGTTTTAAGTCTTCTGGCATCGTTCTATTCCTTTAAGTTGGCAAAACCCACAAACATAGCCAAATCGACGAGGTTTTGAAAAGTATCAAGGAATTGTTTTGTTGGAAGTTCGGGCAAAAGTTCCTGAACATTGTTCAATGCATCTTCTAAACTCATCTTTCCATCCAACCAAGATTTAATTTTTTCTATCGCTTGTTTGGTAATCGGCGGGAGTGTTTCGTTACCCAAATTAAAGAAGGCATCCAGAAGTCTTTGCTGTTTGAATACCGCAGAAAGTTGATTTTTCCGAAGTTTTGAAAATTCAGTCGCTTCGAAAAGAACATCCTCGTCTGCGAGGTCATAATTCTTTTTCCAGTATACGGGTGAGAAAGGCACGCCAATTTGAGCTAGTATTTGGTCTCGTTTGGCTCGGTCAAGATTAAGAGCCGTTGGCTCACGGAGAACAAAGAAGGAGCGGTCAGTTTCATTAGGATAATGGAACCGCATCCAGTAACCAATAAGTGTTTCCATTTGTGCTTCAATGAAACGGCAATCGGCTCGTGTAATATCTTCTCTTGTTTGTATCGCACCCCATTCGTTCCCGAGTTTTCCTTCGGTAGTAGTTACCGCCCGCTCGTGCCCCAGTATAGCGACGGCGATTGCTTTCTTACATTCCTCAATCAACTTTTCGATACTATCGATTTGCCCAGCATTGCTCACGATATACTTTATTTGTGTGTTAGGGTCGTGAACCACGATACCTTCGCTTACCATCGCACTCAAATCGAGACCCAAGTTCTGCATTTCCTCTCGGGGCATTGTGGTGGAAACATCGGCAACGGGAATGCCAAACTTTTCAACATACTTTACCCAAACCTTAACCGCCATTCGAAGGAACTCCCAATACCAAAAGATTTTTGTCAGTAATGCTTGCCCATATTGTTCCCGTAGAGTATCTCCGAATTTGCAAACCAAAAATTTCTCTTCTGGGAAAACTTGTTCCCCGCCACCACCGACATACACAAGTTGTCCCTGTTTGATGCGGAAGTTTTCGGGTGGGCGTTGTATTATTTCAACAGGTTCAAAGTTTTCATTCCAGTTTATTTCAAAGACTTGGAACCCGAAAAAGATTGTGTCAAGCATTTGAGCAAAAAGTCGATTTAGGTTCAATCGTGAAAGCCATTGCTGTATTTCGTCAGCGTGGTTGCCTTGTATTTCCCAGTCTCGGGAAAGAACGGGTGATTTTCGAGCGGAAATACATCCAGAGACAAAAGGTTCGTTTGCTATGCGATACAAAACCTCGAAGCCTCGAACCCCGATTGAAGCAAGATACTTTTCCGTAGGTGGAAGCAAAGAAAGGTATTGAGCCAATCGGTCGCCTGCGTCAGCAACATTTTGCATTTGAACTATAAGTTTGTCAACTTCACTTATCATTTCCCCTCCGTTTTAACTTTTGCAATATAATCTAAATTTTCCAAAACAACAACTTCTTTTTGGAATATACCATTTTCTACCGCCTCGATGCGTTTTTTTGCAATTTCAACATATTCCTGATTTATTTCAATCCCAATAAAGAACCTCCCCAGTTTTTTACACGCCATCGCCGTGGTTCCGCTTCCCAAAAAAGGGTCAAGGTATATTTGGTTTTCGTTGGGCATTAAAGTGAGTCGCACAAGATATTCCATTAGCCTGAGTGGTTTGACTGTGGGATGGTTGTTCTGTTTCATAGTAACCCTGCCGTTTCTACTATCTCCACAAACGTTTGCATTAAGTCCGCCACCTACTTTTTCGGGCATACCCTCCAGCCCTGCATTTCGTTCCGACCTGCTTGCTTTTGCGACATAAAAGAAGCGGGAAGCTCCACCAGCATCTTTATGTCCTCTCGGAGTCATACCTTCTCTGTTAAGCGTCCACGTTGCTCTTTGAATATCTTTATCCTCGCTTAATCCAAAAGAAGACCTACTTTTCCCGCTCTGCTCGTCTAATATCTCGGCGCTCGCCTCGTCTAATAAAAGGTTTGCAGGGAAGCGACCCAATGGATGGCTTTTTTTAAGTCTACCCTTCTGTTTATAACGTAAAAAAAAGCTCGTTCCCCCTTCACGTTCCCATTTCACCCAAGTCTCGTTCGTAGGTATCCTCGCCCCATCTATATTTAGTCCCGCTACGCCCCATTTTAGGGCGTTTTCAACAAAGGTGCCGTCAAGGGGTTTCATTGCAAGGATAATTGGTTCATAGGCGGGTTTCAATGCAGTGCCGTAGTTTTTCCATTCTGGATATGCATCACCAAGAGCCTTACCAATATTTAATGACTTTGTAAAGCCTTGCCCATATACCCACATCAATGTATCTCTTATCTTCCAGCCCGCATCCTCTATCCCACAAGCAAGCCTGTGCCAAGTTCGTGTGCCACCAAAGACTAAAAGGGTAGCCCCAGGCTTTGCTACTCTTAAAACTTCCGAAGCCCAACTCCTTGTCCATTCTTGAAATTTTTGTAAATCAGTCCCAAAACTATCCCACTCCAGCCCCATAAAAGATAATCCATACGGCGGGTCAGTTATAATTGTATCTATACAATTATCGGGGAATCGTTTTAGAACCTCCATACAATCGCCTTTGATAATTGCATTTAGCGGGAGTCCGCCCATAACCCTAAAACCTATCTATTAAACTCAACCTCTTTTTCGGAACAAAAACAAAGCCTTGCACTTTTCCTGCGTGAGAAAATATTGCATATCGCATTGCGTCCATCAGGTGGTCATTGAACTTAACGGGTTCATCTAAAACATTGCCATTCTTATCCGTTTTCCATTTATAGGCTTTGATTTCCTTGATTAAGTTCGAACTACTACGAGCGATTTTGAGTTGGAAGCGTTTAACGAAATCTATGCCATTTTTGACGCTTCCTTTCCCTTTATCGGCGGGAAATATATTCAAACCCGCAAGAGCGATTTCCTCAATGAAGCGTGGCTCTTCTGCATCGGCATATATCGGTTTGTTTCGTTTAACATTTTCTTTAAGGAACTCAATTAGTTCGTTGTTTTTCAGGTTAGTTTGATATAATAATTCCCGAAGGTAAAAAACCTTATCTCGCATTTTCACTTCTACAAGAGCAGTGGGGTTGTTATAACCAAAGTCTAACCCGTAAAAAATATCATCTGCACTGATTGTTTCGTAAACAGCATCATCGATAATTTCGTAATTGTCGTAAATAATATTAGAAAGTTTGACATATTCGCCCAATCCATATTTAATCCAGTATTCGGGGTCAATATGTTGTAGCGCTTCGAGTTCCCTGACATAGTCTTCTGGCAAGAATTCGATAGCGTCGAGGTAATTCGACCTGATTACCTCGCAATTTTCATTGGGGAGAACTTTTTCGTTTACCCAGCAGGGTTCAGGGTTAAGAGCCAAAAAGATTTGGTTGACTTCGTTTTTTCCGTGCGGAGCCGAAAGACGAAGTTTGAGGATGCGGTAGTCTTCATAATCGAATTCGTTTGCCTCCTCCATAAAAATGTAGTTAAATTCGGTAGACTTTATTTTTTCAGTTTCGTCAATAGAAGCGAAGACAAGGTAATTCTTTTTGAACCGAAAAGTAAAATCCTGCCTGTTCTCTTGTATTAAGTCACGAACTGCCCCTGTTTGTTCCAAAAGTTCCCGCCAAGTAACAAGAACACTTTTTTTAAGGGAAGGTAAAGATTTTCGGCAAATCAAAAACTTCTTGTTACTTTCGTTGAGGAACCGCATCAAAAAGAGTTGGCAAATAGAATATGTTTTACTACTTCGAGCCCCGCCGATATTGATTACAACAGGCTTCTTTGTCCGTAGGTTTTCAAAGAATACCCGTGTTGCCTTCCACTGGATACCCATATCGTTCAACTTTGTCCCTTTTTCTCTTGTTTATCATCACGAACACGAACAATTTCGATTTGGAAGTCTTTGCTCTCGATATGCCCCTCAACCTTCTGAATGTTTTTCCACTCTTCTGGTGCACGATTGCAGAGCCAGAAAATCATTGCGGTCACGTTCCCGTCCCTCGCTTTATTGAAAAGTGCTTTTGCTATGCTCACTTTCGCTTTTGATTTGCCTCTTTTTATTGCCTCGACAAGTTCGGGGTCTTTTTGCTTCAAACGGGAAAAGGTATCAGGAACAATGCCTAAAAGAATAGCAATATCGGCGTCGGTCATACCAATGCCTGCATACATTTCAACGAGTTCGTAGTCGATTATTGTTTTTTTACCTTGTGCCATAATCAACCCTTTCCGCTTTTTTCCCTGTAAATTGTTCCCATCTATCTATTATAACTTGGTTTAGGATTTCATCTTCTTTTATTCTTAAAATATTATATCCTAATTCTCTTAAAAAATCATCTTTTCTTTTGTCTCTTTCTACCTGTTTTTCTAATGAGTGCCAATAATTTCCATCTACTTCTATGCACAAATTCATTTCGGGGACATAAAAATCTACCCAATATTTTCCTATTTTATATTCTTGTTCAAATTTTATTCCCTGTTTAATTAAAAATTCTTTCATTAGCCTTTCAATAGTAGTTTCTAATCTTGATTTCATATAACAGCCGTGTGAACAATACCTTTGAATTCTTATCTTCTCACTTCCAAATCTTCCATTTCTATCATTTTTACCCCAAAAAACCTTTTCACATATTGGGCAGACTCTTCGCTCCGCTCTCTTTAGATGCAGGTAGTGTTTTCCTTTCTTTTTTGAACCATTTTGTGACCTTAATTTATATCCACATTCTTTTGAACAACATATTTGCGATAATCTTTTTAATGGTCCAAAAACTTTCCCACAAATAACACAATGCCTATAGGTCTGTGGTTTTCTATTTCCACCTTTTTTATTATCTTTTCTGTTCTTTATTTTAATATCGTAGGTCATATTTCAATCTTTTTTCTTTTTTTTGCCAGTAAATTTCTCAAAACGTTCACAGATAATCTCACAATAAATTGGTTCTATTTCCATCATATAACATCGGCGGTTTAGTTTTTCACAGGCGATCAAGGTTGAACCTGAACCCCCGAATAAATCTAAGACAATATGCCCTCTCTCCGAAGAATTTTGTATTCCATATTCACACAATTCTATTGGCTTCGCTGATAAATGTTCTCTTTTACTTTCTCGATTAAATCGCCAAACATTTGGTTTCCCTATTATTGTTTTAATCCCCGATTTTCTTTTTTCTGTCAATTTTTTTTGCTCAGGAATATTTATCAGGAAGATAATAAATTCGTGACATAGCATATACAAGGTTCCCAATCCGCCGCCTTTATCCCAAACAATACAATTTTTAATCGGCAATTTTACGGTCTTGCTTGCTTCCCACCACGCAGCATAACTTCGCCAATCTGAAAAAACATAAATATGAGAAAAAAGTTTGGAGAACGTTTTGCTCATTTCTAAAACGTCACGGAAAAAAGGTCTTATCATTTTATCGTCTACAATTTTATTTTGTAAAGCGGTCGAGCTACCATAAACAGCATAAGGCGGGTCAGTAAACACCATATCCGCTTTTTCGCCCTTCATTAACTTCTCTACATCCTCCTTTTTTGTCGCATCCCCACACATTAAACGATGCTGCCCTAATTGGAAAATATCCCCATATTTAATATGGGTTTCTTTTCGGAGTTCTGGGACTTCGTCTTCTTTCGGGTTTTGTTCGGAATCTAAATCAAACACTTTATCAAGTTCTTCACTTTCAAACCCTACACTTTTTAGTAAATCTTCATCAAAATTCGCAAGTAAGTCGAAGTCCCACTCACCCAAGTCCTTATTCAAACGAAGGTTGAGTTCTTTTTCCCGTTCGATATCTGGGATGTTTACGTAAACAACAGGAACCTGTTTAATGCCTAGGTCTTTTGCCACCCGCAATCGGAAATGCCCGCCTACAACAATATTTTTTCTGTTTTCAGCAGAATTTACAATTATTGGGTCAACCAGTCCAAAGCGTTCTATCGACTTTTTTAAATCTTCATACTCTTTTTTCGACGCTTTTCGAGGGTTGTATTCGGATGGTCGTAGTTCGTTTATATCAACATATTCAACTTTGATGTTTCCCCACATTTTTTGTTTCCCCGTTTTTTAAAAAATACGCCCTTAAATTCAAACCCTTCTTTTCCTTCATTTCGAAAATTGTTTCCATCTTTCACCTCCTTTAATTTGTTTTGAGTTTCAAAACTTCTTTTTCCCCATCTAAACAAAGCCCGAAGCATA
>Ga0078972_1002956_pt1 | contig 53209 bp, 43 predicted proteins | sample YelNatPaOPGAMG01_FD_67568 | JGI IMG/M metagenome (GOLD analysis project Ga0078972, IMG submission 67568) | Hot spring thermophilic microbial communities from Obsidian Pool, Yellowstone National Park, USA - OP-RAMG-01 (SPADES assembly) (version 2) | ecosystem: Environmental > Aquatic > Thermal... | reverse complement strand
GCTTCCTGGTTCTGGAGGAGAAGTTAACCAGCTGGTTGGCAAACAGCCCGCTTGGGCAAGCTGCGGTCAGCCTCCATCCGCCCGGAAAAAGAGTGCGACATATCCTGACCAGATTGTCCAGCCAGGAACCGGATGATTGGTTAAAGGTCAGGCTACCAGCCTTATCTGGCCCTCATGCTTCTCGTCCCTGGGTAACACTATTGAAATCACTCTCGGAGGCTAAACTTAATGAGTTATGATTTTGTCTCTCTTCACCCTCCTTACCGCCAAATTTTTGACTGTAACCATCCAGTCGCCAAAATTGACCCTCAATTTGATTTGGTCTATAATTAACATGTCACCTGAGTAGGAATCCGGTTTAGGCAGGAAAAAGTGCGCGAAGCTTGTGGCATTTTCGGAGTTTTTGCCCCAGGTGAAGACGTAGCCAGAATAACCTTTTTCGCATTGTTCGCCCTCCAGCACCGCGGTCAGGAAAGTGCAGGCATTGCCACATCCGATGGGAAAAATATCCAGGTTTTTGCCCGTATGGGTCTTGTCTCACAGGTCTTCAGTGAAGAATCCCTGGCTCAACTTAAAGGTAACATCGCTATCGGTCATAATCGCTATTCCACAACCGGCTCCAGCCGCATCTGCAATGCACAGCCAATCCTGGCGGGCGAAGGTGAAAATCTTATCGCCGTGGCACACAACGGTAACATCGTCAATTCCGAGCATCTCTATCAGGAACTTTGTGAAAAAGGCTATACTTTCAAAAGTTCCACGGATTCAGAAGTAATCGCCAATCTGATTCACTCTTCACCCGGTCATGATTGGGTAGAAAAAATCCGCCATGCCATGCGCAGAATCAAAGGAGCCTATTCTCTGGTCATCCTGTCAAAAAATACTCTATTCGCTGTTCGTGATCCTTTTGGTGTCAGACCTTTGTGTTTGGGCAAGATCAATGGACACTGGGTAGTTGCCTCTGAAACCTGTGCCCTCGATCATATCGGAGCACTTTTCGTGCGGGAAATCGAACCGGGAGAAATCGTCTCGATAAGCACACGGGGAGTGGAAACTTACCATGAGCCTTCTGAGAGACAGGCGACCTGCATCTTTGAATATATCTATTTTGCCCGCCCCGATAGTGTAATCAACGGACGGCTGGTCTATCTGGCACGTCAGGCTATGGGTGCCAGGCTAGCAGAAGAATATCCCGTCGATGCCGACCTTGTTGTTGGTGTACCTGACTCTGCCACGGTTGCAGGTATCGGCTATGCTCAAAAGTCAGGCATTCCTCATGGTGAGGGACTATTGAAGAACCGTTATGTCGGTCGCACATTCATCGCCCCTGACCAGCGTATGAGGGATCTTGGTGTTAAGATGAAATTTAACCCGCTTCCTGAGATTTTAAGAAACAAGAGAATTGTCCTGGTTGATGATAGTATTGTTCGGGGTACCACTACCCCCAAAGTAATAAACCTGCTCAGAAAGGCCGGGGCAAAGGAAGTCCACATGCGCATTTGTGCTCCCCCTATTCGCCACCCCTGCTTCTTCGGCGTGGATATGGCTTCCAAATGGGAGCTGATCGCAGCATACAAAACGGTGGAGCAAGTTAGAGAATTCATCGGCGCCGATTCACTGGGCTATATCAGTCTGGAAGGGCTGATTCAGGCTGTGGGGCTTCCTGAAAACAAGTTCTGTACAGCTTGTTTTACGGGAGATTATCCCATACCGGTGCAGCTACATATGGATAAACTGGCACTGGAAGCTAGATAGCTATCATCAGGCGTCGAACCGGATTCCCGCCTTTCAAACCAGCAAGGATGAAATTTATCCGTCGCTACGCGATCCGGCTCTGGATTTGACTTTCACATTAATACACGGTTTAAAAACTAAATGTTATAATTATTTTTGCTTGCTTCATATCCAGAAGAGGAGAAGATCATGGAAAAAATGACCTACGCCGCCGCGGGTGTAGACATCGATGCCGGATTAAAACTGAAGAAAATCATCGCTCAAATGGCTCAGCCGACGTTCGGACCGGAAGTCATCCGTGGAATCGGATTCTTTGGTGGTTTATATGAATTTAAAGGCTTTCAGCACCCCGTGCTGGTTTCGCATACCGATGGAGTGGGCACAAAACTGAAGATAGCCATCGCTCTGGATAAACATGATACCATCGGTATGGATATTGTAAACCATCTGGTTAATGATATTTTCACCGGCGGAGCCACCCCGTTATTCTTTCAGGACTATATCGCTATGAGTAAACTCAATCCTAAGAGGGTGCAGGAGATTATTAAAGGTCTTGTAGTAGCCTGCCGCGAGGTTGGCTGTGCCCTGATCGGAGGCGAAACGCCTGAAATGCCCGATATTTACGTCGGTGACGATTATGACCTGGTAGGCTTTATTGTCGGCGCCGTGGAAAAAGACCAGATGAAACTGGGCGAAGATATCCAAATAGGAGATATCCTTATCGGCCTCCCCTCCAGCGGCCCACATACCAACGGCTATTCCCTGATTCGCAGGATTTTTGGTACCGAACCCAAAATCCTCAATACCATCTATCCGGAACTGGGACGTACACTCGGCGAAGCCCTGCTGGAACCGCATCGCTGTTATTATAACCAGCTCAAACCACTGCTTCCCTCAATCAAAGCCATGGCTCACATTACAGGAGGCAGCTTTTTCAAGAATATTCCCCGTGTTTTGCCGGAAGGTCTGGCAGCTCAAATCGAAAAACAATCCTGGGAAGTACCTCCCATTTTCCGCCTCATCCAGAAAAACGGTAAAGTGGACGAAAACGAGATGTACCGTGTTTTCAATATGGGAATCGGTATGGTGGTGATCTGCTCCAAAATCAACATTGACAAAATCATCAAGGCTGTTCCCGGCTCACGAGTAATCGGGCAGGTTATCCAGCAACCTTTAGCAGGGAGAATCGTTTTCGGGTAAAATATTCTTAAAGCCAGTTATCAAATGGTCATAGCAAATCCCCTCATCCTCAGCGGATGACCGGCGAATCAGGAGAAGAAAGATGTCTGACGCTGTTATTGTCATCGATATGATACGGGGATTTATGGAACAGGGGTTTCCCCTGTTTTGTGGAAGTAGGGCACGCAGGATAATTCAACCAATCCAGAAGCTGCTTGAAAAAGAGCTTTCTGCCGGCTCAAAGGTATTCTTTGCGAACGACCGGCATGCGCAGGATGACCCCGAATTCAAGATTTTTCCGCCTCATGCCGTTGCTGGCACTCTTGAAGCTGAATTGATTCCGGAACTCGCGGAGTTTCCGGGTGAAATTATCAGTAAAAGAAGTTATAACGCCTTTTTGAGAACCCCCTTGCGAGAAAAACTGCTGAGCCTGAACCCCGATAAACTGATAATATGCGGGGTGTGCACCGATATCTGCGTCATGCACACTGTTGCCGCCGCCCGCGAATCCGGCTTAGAGGTTGAAGTACCGGTTGACTGTGTAGCCTCGTTCAATGAAGAAGGACACCGTTTTGCACTGAAACACATGCAAAATGTTCTTGGAGCAAAATTAACGAGCAGCAGTGGCATTCTACCGGAAACTGCGAGATTTGAGCCGAGTGCTAAAGTGCTGTCCGGCGAAACAACCGATGTTTACTTTAAAAATACCATCGCTATACTGAGTGCAGAAAAAATCAACCCAATGACTACCATGGAAATTTTTCCGAATTCAGCGGGTGTTTTCTGCGGGGTTGAAGAAGTTAAAGAACTGCTCAAGCATATCCTGCCAGAAGGCTCTGAGGTATGGGCAGTGCCCGAAGGCGAAACTATCGAGCGCAAAGAAACAGCCATGTGGATCAAAGCGCCCTACCTGAGTTACGGGCTGTACGAAACAGCCATTATCGGTATCCTGGCACACTGTACCGGCTGGGCAACCGCCGCTAGGGAATGTGTTAAGGCTGCTCAGGGAATACCGGTCATCAGTTTTGGTGCCAGGCATGTACATCCAGAAGTAGCAGCCAGAATGGACTATTCAGCAATCATCGGTGGCTGTGCCGGCTGTTCGAGCATAGAGGGAGCAAAGCTGGCAGGAATCAGACCTTCCGGAACCATGCCACATGCCCTGATATTGATTATGGGAGACACGGTAAAAGCAACACTGGCTTTTGACCGGCATATGACTCCCGAATTGCCCCGCATATCGCTGGTGGATACGTTTAAGGACGAGGTAGAAGAAAGTCTGAGGGTAGCTGAAGCCCTGGGCAGCAGGCTAAACAGTGTACGTCTGGATACACCCAGCGAAAGGGGCAGGGTAACCGTAGATCTGGTCAAAGAAGTACGCGCTAAATTGGATCTCGCCGGTTTCAAACACGTCGGTATCTTCGTCAGCGGCGGGCTTGATCCTGAACGGATTAAAAATTTCGTGGATAACGGCGCTCCTGTAAACGGATTTGGAGTGGGTAGCTATATCAGTGGAGCAAAACCGGTGGACTTCAAGGGTGATCTTAAAGAAATTGATGGCAGGCCTGTGGCCAAACGCGGACGTATTCCAGGATTGATTCCCAACCCGAAACTCAGAAGAATCATTTAGAATTTGCAGGTTATCCTAGCCTGAACAATGGCGATCGCTTTTCTTTGATTGCCAGGGTTTATAATTTTTTTCGAGTATAAAATCCTTCAATCCTCTTGCCCGGCGGTAGCTGCTCAACGCTACCGGTAAGTATAAGAGACCAACGAAAACTGCCAAAATGATAGACTCGATTATCAGAGCCACGGGGAAACCGAAAATCCAGAGAAACAGAGGATATAAAACCATGCCAGCGGTAATCCCCAGAGTAACATTGCTGGTAACCACGATTACCGCTATAAGAACTGGCAACGTGCAGGCTAAAGCCACCGGGGCAAGTACCAGAAAGACCCCCATGGTTGTAGCCGCTCCCCTGCCTCCCCTGAATTTGAGATAAACCGGAAAGATGTGTCCCAGTACCGCGGCGAATCCGGCGGCAAAAATCCATATTCCTGCGATACCTGTTATCCTGGCAATCTGTACTGCCAGAGCACCCTTGCCAATATCTATCACGAGGACTACCAGACCTGGCACGAGTCCCACCTCACGGGTTGTATTCAATGCACCGGCATTACCACCACCTACCTTTCGAATATCAATACCTCTCATGAGGCGGCCGATAATATACCCGCTGGGGAATGAACCTAGCAGATAGCCAATAGAGATAGCCAAGAATTCAAACATTCACTTCCACCCGAAAGGCCAGATATTTAGATTAAATGATGAAAATCAACCGGTCTGATTACCGATGTGTCGGATCAGTCAAGTTCTTTATGCAGGTCTGCTAATTATATTTTAACCCCCATCCTGCACCTTCCTCCGGGATAAAAACTCCAGAATCAAACCTGCTACTTCTGAAGGCTTTTCTGTCACAAAATCGTTGAGGTTGCCTTCCAGTGCCACCACCCATGCCTGGGGCAGGCATTTTTTTAATAACGCCAGATTCTTGTCCAGCAGAGTTCTTTTGAAATGCGATTTAGTACCGAATAAGTACAGCAAAGGAGCCTTGATCGAACGTGCAACTTCCTCGATATTCCGGGAAGTCCCGCGCGTAAACTCGATCTTAAAGGGAATTTTATGATCGGACACATTTGCAATTCCCCTTGTGCCCGGTTTCGTGAAATTTCCGCTCCCGGCAGTTAATTCCGTATACCATCTTGCAGGTTTCGTTCTTTCCTGAAAACTCTTACCAGCAACCAGACTTGTAAACCGGAGAGAAATATCGCCCGGCACCGGCAACCTTAAAGAATACTCAGCCGGTGCCTCTGTTCTGGTCTCAGGTGCAGCCAGATCGCCCTCGATAAGCACAATTTTATCAACCAGCTCAGGATAGCGGGCGGCCAGATCAAACACGATTGCTCCGCCATAAAAGCCTCCAGTGAGAATCACCTCTCCCAGATTCATCTGTTTAATCATCCCTGAAATGATATCTGTTTGTGATCTCGTAGCCTGATTAATCGTAGACCTGAGATTTGTCAGGGACTCGATACCGGCATGGTCCAGAGCAATCAGACGGTAACCAGCAGGAAACGCTGCAATAAGCTTTTGCCAGATGCTGTATGTCCGGTAAGAACTGGGAACCAGCAGAACCGGTATTCCCTGCCCGATATCCAAGTAATGAATTCTGTATCTGTTGACCAGAATGAACCTGTCCGTATCGAACCGGCTCCTCCCAGAAAATGGGATAACCGGTTCGGCGGTGTTTCCAGTATCCAATTTCTGGCTCCCGTACATTAAAAATCGGTTAAATAAGTTTCAAATCCCTTTTCCTGCAGGATTTTATAAGTCTCACCCGCTTTTACCTCATCCTCAAAGAGGCTGAAAAGCACTGGACCTGAACCTGCCAGATGCACTTCGCTGGCACCTGCGTCCAGAAATACCCTTTGGTAATGAGCCAATCGAGTGTAACATCGTGAACCAGCTCTGTCAAATGCATTGAAAAGGCCTGAAATGGTGCCCGTCCCTGAATTTGCCACGCCCTCAAGAAAGGCCTGCGTATGCTCACCTGCGGAAAAATCTGTCGGCTCCAGTGACGCATAAAGCTTGCTCGTTTTACCCTCGATATCCGGCAGCGGCGGTTTTAGCAAAACAACCGATCGGTGAGGCAACGGACGGATGGGTGTGATCTTTTCCCCCCTGCCTTCGATCAGGAGGCTGCCGCCATACAGGAATAACGGCACATCCGACCCCAGCCTGGCCGCCAGTTTAAGCAGGTCCGGCATGGCCAGTTTGAGAGTCCACAGCATGTTAAGCCCCCTCAAAACAGCGGCTGCATCACTTGAATCTCCTCCCAGTCCGGATGATAGAGGAATTCGCTTGTTAATCTCAATCAATGCGCCACCTTTATAGCCAAACTCTCGTTTCAACAATTCCGCCGCCCGGGAAACCAGGCTTTTATGAGCCGACCAGCCGGGAAGATTACACCGGTACTCCATTCTTTCATTCTGAAAAAACTTGAGATGGTCGCAGAGATTGATGGTCTGAACAATACTTCTGATCTCATGATAACCATCCTCTCGTTTTTTCAGGACTTCAAGTACCAGATTAAGTTTTGCAGGAGCAACCACTATCATCATTCCGATTCAGTCCCCCCGTCAATGATTCTTTCCAGACAAGCCCATTCCTCCAGGGATAAATCTTCCGCCCTTTTTTGAGGAGAGATTTCGGCTTTATCCAGTAAAGATAAAACTTTCTGCTTGGGAAGTTCAAGTCCTCTGGATAACGAGTTGACTATCTGTTTTCTGGCGGAACTGAAGCCCGCCCTGACTATTCTGAAAAATCCTTCTTCGCTGATTACCGGCACTATCGGTTGCGGCGAAAGGGAAATCTTTAGAATTGCCGAATCAACCTTCGGCGCAGGATAAAAATTGCCTGCCGGTACGTAGCCTGCTATGCGCGGATGTCCGTAAAACTGGACGCTGACCGCTAGAATACTCATCTCCCCGGGTTGGGCTACGATGCTTTGTGCTACCTCTTTCTGCACCATTATCACCATGAGGCTGGGTTTTAATTTTGCTTCGCAAAAATGCCGGATAACCGGAGCTGTGATGTAATATGGAAGATTGGCCACTACCTTGTACTCTCGCTGACTCTGTAATTCCGGTGGAAACTTCGCCTTTTCCCCGGTAATTAATTCGAGTGGATCAACTTCCAGAATATCCCGGTTGATAATCGAGATATTGGGCAAATCGGTAAACAGATTTTTCAATATCTCCGCCATATTGCTATCCAGTTCTACTGCGATAACCCAGCCGGCAGCCCTGACAAGCTCACGGGTCAAAACCCCCAATCCCGGACCAACTTCCAGAACGATGTCAGAAGTTGATAATTCAGCAGCCTCAGTGATGTTCTTCAAAACCCCGGAATTTATCAGAAAATGCTGTCCCAGACCTTTTTTTGCCCGGAGACCATATTGTTTTAATAATCTCCTGGTTTCAGAGAGTAGGGAATGGTGGGGTTGTTCAGATTTATTCATTATTTCAGGTATCTGAGGCTGTGCCCTCACCTTCGATCCCGCACCCCGGCTTGCCGTTTTCAGCCAGCTCTGGTCAGGTATTCCTGCGGCACCCAGAAACTACTATTTACCGTTGCTTCCTCTCGGATCTGGCGGGGTTCATAGCGCTCTGCCGCGCAGGACCCGACCTTCATCGCCACTTAAATCCAGCAGTCCCGCGGTTAAAGGACCTCCGGCGAGAAGTCAACCCTGCTATAGCGGATTGCAGGTACAGGGCACCGCTAGTTCCCCGTCTAGCACAGCCTCAATCTCATGCTATCTTTTCAGATTGTCTTTGTCAAGGAAACCCCTGTTTCACGCTCGTAGATGATTTCACACGATTGGTGTATACTTAGATTGCAAGGCTGAAATCTGCACCCGGTCTATCCAGCCAGAAGAGATACCGGATCGAGACGATTTCTAACGTCCTGATTGCAGGAAAAGTGCATGCCCAAAACGGAAAAAACCAGAGTAATTTACGTCTGCCAGCAATGCGGCAAAGAAAGCCCGAAATGGGTCGGGCACTGCCCGGAATGCCAGTCCTGGAATACCTATGTTGAAACCACTGTTACACGGACGAGCGCGCCGTCTGTATCAGCCAGAAGTAATCCGGCCCGCAAACTGGCCTCTGTCGAGCTCAAGGCAACCGACCGCACTCCTTTGCCCTTTGATGAGCTTAACCGTGCTCTGGGGGGAGGACTGGTATCCGGTTCAGTCGTTTTACTGGGAGGTGAACCTGGGATAGGAAAATCAACCTTGCTTCTCCAGGTGGCTGAAATGGCGGCTTCAATCCTGGGGAACGCGGTTTATATTACCGGAGAGGAAACCGCTCATCAAATCAAATTGAGGGCAAAGCGCCTGGGTATACAGGGAGAAAACCTGTATCTGATTTCCGAAACCGATCTCGGGGTCATCCTGAATGAACTGGATGAGCTAAATCCGGGATTTGTGGTTATCGATTCTATTCAAACTATCGGGCTCCCAGAAATCGGCACCGCTCCGGGAAATATTACGCAGGTCAGAGAATGCACCCTGCGCCTGCTGCAGTGGGCAAAGGCCAGCGATGTTCCTGTCTTTATCGTCGGTCATGTAACCAAAAGCGGGGAAATCGCCGGACCGCGGGCACTTGAACATATCGTGGACGTGGTTCTCTATTTTGAAGGTACTCCTTACAGTAATTACCGCCTTTTGCGCTGCGTTAAAAACCGCTTCGGTCCCACCAGTGAAGTAGGAGTATTCGAAATGTCCGAAAAAGGACTCACCCAGGTAGAAAATCCCTCCCAGATTTTTCTGGTAGAACACGAAGAAAATATCGGATCAGCAATCGTTCCGGTTCTTGAAGGAAACCGACCTCTGTTGGTAGAGATCCAATCACTGGTAACCACATCGTATTTTGGTATTCCCAGACGTGTTTCAAATGGCATTGATTTCAACCGGTTGCTGATGATCATCGCCGTTTTGACCCGCAGGGCGGGACTTAAGCTCGGAAACCAGGACATTCTGGTTAATGTCGCAGGAGGCTTAAAGATTGATGAACCTGCGGCCGATCTGTCCACTGCCCTGTCTATAGCCAGCAGTTTTTTCGATGCGGGGATTAAAAAAGGTCTGGTCGCCGCCGGGGAAATCGGCTTGAGCGGGGAATTGCGTTCTATCTCGCGCCTTGACCAGAGAATCTCCGAAGCTGCCAGGCTAGGTTTCAGGTATTTCCTGCTACCACGCAGCAATACCAGAAATCTGGCTCCGTTCAGCGGGATAGAAATCGTTCCGGTGAGTACACTTAAAGAAGCAATTTTCAAAGGTCTTGAAGGGAGAATCCACCGCGAGAAAAATCCCGAAGCTGCTGCCTGAAAGCAATACCATGTGCATGACTTTACCACCGGTAATTATGCCAGTTTTAGTTTTTATATTATAATCATTGAGAAATGAATACAATTGACAGGGTGTGCGCTATCATTGTAGCCGCTGGCGAGAGCAGGCGCATGGAAGGCATTGATAAGATCATGGCTGACCTTAACGGAAAACCCGTCCTGGCGTGGTCAATTGAAGCACTGCAAAAAAGCCCGGAAATCGAAAGGATTGTAATAGTCAACAGTCTGAAAAACCTGGAACCTGTGCGCTGCCTCGCAATCGAGCAGAAATGGCACAAGGTTACGGGAGTTTGCCTTGGCGGTCGCCGTCGACAGGATTCGGTGGCAGCCGGACTGGCTTTAACCGGGGATTGTGAATGGATCCTGATTCATGATGGAGCACGTCCACTGCTAACTGAAGAACTGATTAAAAACGGCATCGAAGCAGCCAGGGAAACTGGAGCCGCAGTGGCAGCAGTACCGGTCACAGATACCATTAAGGTTGCAGGCGAGGATATGATTGTTAAGGATACACCACCCCGCTCCCGGTTATGGGCAGCCCAGACTCCCCAGATTTTTCGCTCTGATATAATAAAAGAGGCTTATAAACGGGTTAATGATGAGGTTACGGATGATGCCTCGCTCGTTGAACAGGCTGGTTTCAGGGTAAAGCTTTATCCCGGCTCGTACCAGAACCTGAAAATTACCAGCCGCCACGATCTCGAAATAGCCTCACGGCTTCTTAAAAAGGGTGATGGAAATGGCTGGTAGAACCAGAATAGGCATAGGTTATGACGTGCATCCGCTGGTAACCGGACGCAAATTGATTCTGGGCGGAGTGGAAATTCCCTTTGACAGGGGACTGGATGGCTGGAGCGATGCCGACGTGCTGGTGCACGCCATCATGGATGCCCTGCTGGGTGCCGCCGCGCTGGGGGATATCGGCACCCATTTCCCGCCCGGCGAACCTGAATACAAAAATATCTCCAGCCTTATCCTGCTGGCTAAAGTCAAAAAACTGCTGGATGAAAACCGCTGGCGAATCGGCAACGTTGACGTGATGATCCTGGCAGAAGAGCCCAAACTAAAGGCTCATATGGAGGCAATGACCCGGAATATTGCCAGCGCACTGGGTTTAAGCCCGGCGGATGTCAGCATCAAAGCCGGAACAAACGAGAAAATGGGTTTTGTCGGCAGGGGAGAGGGCATAGCGGTCGAAGCCATCGCCCTGCTGGAATCTATGACGGACGGCTGAATTAGTGTTCTGCCGGAATTCGTTTTATAATAAACTGGATATCGATGTTATCTATGATTGCTTTCCTATCCGCTAGATTTAACCCTCTGAGCCTGAAGTGCATCTGTATTCTGCCCCGGCATGAACGGGGCATACGGACACTTTGCAGATAAAGGAGGGTTATTTCCATGTCTTTGATTTCAAGCATTCGTAATGATATCAGGAATATCTATAATTGCGATCCAGCAGCGCGGAATATCTTTGAGATAATATTCGCCTATCCGGGATTTCATGCACGCCAGTTTCACCGCCTTGCCCATATGCTGTTCCGCTGGCGTATTCCTTTCCTGCCCCGCCTGATCTCCCATATCAGCCGTTTCCTGACGGGCATCGAAATTCATCCGGGCGCGAAAATCGGTGAAGCTTTTTTTATTGACCATGGAATGGGTGTAGTCATCGGGGAAACTGCAGAAATCGGGGATTACGTAACCCTTTACCAGGGAGTTACGCTGGGAGGAACCAGCCTGCAAAAAGTCAAAAGACACCCAACTATCGGTAATCATGTCGTGATCGGCGTAGGCGCCAAGGTTATCGGCAATATCACTGTTGGCGATTACGCCAGAATAGGTGCCGGCTCGGTAGTCATCAAATCTGTTCCACCCAACTCCACAGTGGTGGGCAATCCCGGGCGCGTCGTGGCTGTCCGCGATCCCGAAACAGATACGGTAATGAGATTACCTGACCCGATTGGTGAAAAGATCGAAAATCTGGAAAAGCGCGTTGCTGAGCTTGAATTGCTGTTGAAACAAAAAGGGATTGAAAAAGGGGAAATGAATGAAAATCTATAACACGCTGACCGAAAGAAAAGAAGAGTTCATCCCTCAGGGGGATGTGGTCAAAATGTATGTCTGCGGCATCACACCTTATGATCACAGTCACCTGGGGCATGCCATGAGTGCTATTTTCTTTGATACCATCCGCCGTTATCTGAAATACCGCGGATACCAGGTTAAATACGTCCAGAATGTAACAGATATCGAAGATAAAATCATCAACCGCGCCAACCAGAGGGGCATCGCTCCAGCCGAGCTGGCGGAAAAATATACCCGCAGTTACTTCGAGGACATGACAGCTCTCAACGTATTACCACCGGATATCACTCCTCGTGCCACCCAGGAAATCCCCAAAATCATAGAAATAGTCCGGGGACTGATGGAGAAAGGATTCGCTTATCAAACCCCCGATGGCAGCGTTTATTTTCGGGTTACCAGGGTTCCTGATTATGGCAAACTTTCCCATCGGACGCTGGATATGATGATGGCAGGAGCCAGAGTTGAAATCGATGAATACAAGGAACACCCGATGGATTTCGCCCTATGGAAAGCTGCCAAGCCACAGGAACCCGCCTGGGAAAGTCCCTGGGGAAAAGGACGCCCCGGCTGGCATATCGAATGTTCTGCCATGTCTTTAAAATATCTTGGTGAAACACTGGATATCCACGGAGGAGGACAGGACCTGATTTTCCCCCACCATGAAAATGAAATCGCCCAGTCGGAGAGCTTCACCGGCAAAAAACCGTTCGTGAGATACTGGATGCATAACGGCATGGTGCAGGTCGGCACAGAAAAAATGAGCAAATCGCTGGGTAACCTGGTTACCATTAAAGACGTTCTAGCCAGACACAGTGCTGACGCAATCCGCATTTTCATTCTGAGCTCACATTACCGGAGTCCTTTGAGCTATTCCGAAGAAGGTATTGAGAGTGCCGAAAAAGGAGCGGAAAGAATGACACGGGCTGCCAATCGGGAAGAAGTTAACGGCAATTCCGGTTCTCCTCTGGATGTCGAGCCTTTCCGCAGGGACTTTGTTGAAGCCATGGATGATGATTTCAATACCGCACAGGCTATGGGTATCCTTTTCGACCTCGCCAGAGCTATCAACCAGGCAGCGGATGCCGGACAGCCCATCACTGCTGCCCGCAAATTATTAAAAGAACTGGCGGGGGATGTATTCGGTCTGCGGCTATCAACCCGGGAAGCAAAAACCGAATCACTGGCGGCTGCCCCGTTTATTGAGCTGCTGGTTCAAACCCGGTATCAATTAAGACAGGCCAGGCAGTATCAGCTTGCCGACCAGATCCGCGCAAAACTGGCAGAACTCGGAGTGATACTGGAAGATACGCCGAAAGGCACCGTCTGGCGGATGAAAAACTCCTGATTTAAATGACTTAAAAGGGGGCTTTGCGAAGCCCCCTTTCTGCTACTGGTTTTTAGAAGATGCGGGAGGAAAAAGCTGCCTGGCAAGTTCCCCGCTTCTTTTCTTCACTTCCTGGATAAAGCCTTCTCGACCCAGGTCAAACCAGTAAGGATGCCATTCCATGTCCTTCAGGTTATCTATCAGCGGTAAGATCAGGTCTGCCGGGATAGAAATTATTATTAATCCTTCAGGAAGCACACCCCTGGCTTTCATGCTGTAGCCCAGACCTGAGATTGTATAATTCATCTCACCACTGACATAGGGATAAGCAAAAATCCAGCTGCATGCCAGGCAGGTAGTACCTTTGCTATTCCACATTTTACCACTGGCGTAGCTGCTGGCTCTCAAAATGATTTCTGCCTGGGATACGCTGGCTGTGATAATCAGGATGTCAGGCTCGAATGACATCTGGTCAACCGGAGCCAGCGCCACGTACTTCACTGAATCCGCGGAGAGAGTCGGAATGTAAGCATAGATGCGGCTGTTCGCCTGTGCATTTTTAAACATGGAGAACATCGAACCCAGTGCACCGCTGTGCATTAACGGCGGGAAAGGTGACATTCCCAGTATTTGTTCCCCGCATTGAATATTCTCCCGGGTCACATAAAACGGTCTGCTGGTCTGTGCCTCTTTGAAAAGTTCGCAGAGCGCCAGGCTTTTGTCCAGCGGCTGGATACCTTCCGGTTTGCTCAGCGAATATTTCACTCCTACTGGCTTACGTTCAAATTTGAATTTCTCAAAAATCGTGTAATCTCGTGGTAGTGCGCTCATTTTCCCTCCCTCTAATTTATTGCAAAATCATCCCTAGGTTTTACTGGATAACAGTACCCTTTCCCGTGTCAGCGAACCTGCTATCAGGTATGAAACGCCGGCACAAATTACAATCAAACCCAGATAAATATAATAAAAAGGCACTTCATACCCCATTTGAGTCAGAAAGGTAGAACCGAAAAAGAAAAGCAGAAAGATTCCCGTAAATGCCAGATTGGCTATTCTGGGATTGGAGATAACCAGTTGCAGATAAATCACCAGCAGTGACACCGAAAATATCAGCAGAGGCACCAGGATCAAAACCGTGACGATTGCCGCAGGTTCCACCAGAATAAAGCTCCCCGTTCTGGGAATTATCAGGACAAAATTCATAACAATATAGGCCACGATCGAAATCCCGATTGCAACGACCACGCTGGGCAGAGTCACACCCAGGGTTTTGCCAATCCAGATTTGCTTTAAACTCAAGGGGGTCGCCATCAAAGATTCCAGATTCCGCCTGATTTTATCCATCACCACGGAATATGCCGCAAAGATGCCAGCAACCAGAAAAGCATAGATCAACGGTAATGTGTAAGCCAGGCTGTTTAAAAAGACCCGGCTGGTCTCATAAATCACCTGCTGGCTGACATTCTGACGAATCAGGTTGTTCATTAATGAGTTGTAACTGCTGGAATAGGTCAGGGATAGCACGATCAGTATTACGATATATAGATAAGTCCCCCGGCTGCGAAATGCTTCCCTGACGTCTTTACGTGCAATAACCCAGATTTTTTTCATCCTATTTTTGCTCTGCCTCCTTCATGATCCTGGTGTAAATCTCCTCGAGTGAGGCTTCCTGTCTTTTTACCTGCTCAATTCGCACATTTCTGGCAGTTAAAAAAGCAATCACCCCGGATACATCCGCGTTCCTGTTCATGTTTAAGGTTAAAGTCCTGTTGTGCTGATTCTGGATTTTTACCTCCGGGATCCTGCCGAGTTCCGCCAGTATATCCCCGGGGACGGGTTCAACCGTTTCAATTACCACTTCTCCCCGGCTCATTTCACGCTGCAGGCTCTCCAGATCGCCAAACAACCTGATCTCTCCCCTGTGGATCAGAGCAATGCGGTTGCAGATTCTCTGGACTTCATCCAGATTATGCGAGCTCAGCAGAATCGTTCGTCCTTCCCGGTGAACCCTGTCCAGCATGATCTGGCGGATTTCTATCTGTCCGGTTGGATCAACACCCGCAGTGGGTTCATCGAGAATCAGCACTGCCGGATCATGCACCAGCGCCCTTGCCAGTGCCAGTCTCTGCCGCATCCCCTTGGAATAACTGCCCACCTTATCCTGAATCCTATCTTCCAGCCCCACCAGTGCAATGACCCATTTGATTCTTTCTGTACTATCCTGCAGACCGTAGATCCTTGTATAGTACATCAAATTGTCAAAAGCGGATAAATTATCATAAAGACCGTCGGTCTCCAGCACGAAACCGACCTTTTGGCGTGCCTTTTCGCTCTGTGCATCAACTCCTAGAACAGTTGCCCTGCCAGAAGTTGGTGCCATCAATCCCAGAAGAATCCGAATTGTGGTGGTTTTTCCTGCGCCATTGGGACCCAGATAACCAAAAATATCCCCGGACTGCACAGAAAATGAAACATTTTTCAGAATTTCCCGGCTTCCAAGCGTTTTGGAAACACGATCGAGCGTGATTACCTCAGACATCAATCCAGCCCTCTATGCAGCACATTTTGAGTAATTATACCACAAAAATGTACCAGCTCAGAAAACAGGTGCTGATAGACCGAGCTAAATGGAAGCCAGCAGAACCGCCAGTATTCCCGCCAGAAAGATGCCGTCAAAAACACCCGCACCGCCTATACTGATCATGTGGGCTTCCAGCTTTTTGAAATTCGGCCAGTTTAGCAGGTCGGCTCCGATCAGCGTTCCCAAAGTACCGGAAATATAGGCCACCGGTGCTGGATTATCCCTGGCAAGCAGGAAAGCCAGTCCAGCCGAGACCAGCGGTGGCACAAAGGCAGGCATGACGATGCCCATACCCGGCACTGGCCTGGCAATCAGCCGCGAGATGACTATCACCGCCAGCGTGGCGATTAGTGTAGCCAGCCAGTCAGCCTTCGGCATCAGGTAAATGGCAAAGGCTACCGGAATGATTGCCCCTCCCACATTAACTGCCACTGTCTGGGTAGCAACCCTCGGCGGTGTATAAAAGAAAAACCGGGAGAAAAAAGGCTGCGGCTCAGTTAATACAATGCGCCTCCGGGAAACCGGGATATTGATAAATCCCCCGATCAGCGTGCTCACCAGCAATATAATGGTGGTTGATTCGGAAAGACCCAGTTTGGCATAAGAAATGGTGATAACATTAAAAAGCAAAAGTATTATGACAAGCGGTAAAATGACGATTATCGGTAGTAACAAAGCCAGGCAGCCCATAATATCTCAATTATACACTTTTCTGCCGAAATGTAGAGAATTTGTTACGGAATAAACAGAGTATTATAATGTTAACAATTACTTGTGCATAATAGCATAAAATAAAAATAAGGGGATTCCATGGAAGATAGAGTGGCAATTTTTATCGATGGCAGTAATCTGTATCATTCTTTGCAAAACAATTTCGGTCGCCATGATTTGAACTTTACCGCGTTTGCCACCAAGCTCTGCGCAGGCAGGCGGCTTTTCCGGATTTATTATTACAACGTTCTCCAGGACCCCAACCAGAACCCGGAAGGTTACCGCGAACAGCAGGAATTTCTGGAAATCCTGCGCAAGACTCCGTACCTCGAAGTAAGGCTGGGCAGTACCAAGAAATCGCTGGGAATCGAAAAAGGGATTGATGTGATGATTGCCACCGACCTCCTCTATTTTGCCTGGAGCGGGTTTTATGATGTGGCTATCCTGGTCAGTGGCGATGCCGATTTCGCCTATGCTGTCCAGGCAGTCAAAAACATGGGCAAGCACGTAGAAGTCGCCTACTTTGAAAGCGGCGCCTCCAAAGATCTGCTTGAAGTTGCCGATAATCGCTATTTGCTGGACAGGACTTTTTTCACCGATCTCTGGGTCGCCAAAAGACGTTCCCGCCGCTACAGACCTGCTACCAAGTTCAAGCCTGCCGGTCCGGGCGGATTTATTAATCCGGTGAATAACATTTAGCCTGGCTGACGTTCTCCCTGACTAATTGAAGGTCTGAATAATATTTTCCATGCAGAAGAAGATGGATATTAAACTTTTAGCACTGTATTTCGTCATAGGTGGTCTGACCGTTGCAGTGACCATTTATTTCGGTAGCCACGGAAAAGGTCTCCTGGCAGCTTTTATTGGTTTATTCCCAGGAGCAACTGTGATCACCTTCACCGCCATTTATTTTCAGAGTGGCGTCAGGGCAGTCTCTTCTTATGCTCGGGGAATGCTGATCCTGTTGCCTCCCTGGATAATCTATGTATTGGGTGTAATGTTGCTGACGCCGAGGATTGGGCTGCTACCCGCTCTGCTCATCAGCATAGCAGTTTATGTAATTTTATCCCTGCTGATTATCCGACTTACCTGAATATATGGGTCTGGAGACGGGTAAATTTACTTCCCGTTACAGAGAAACGGGAGAGTTTTCTGATCAGAGAGAAGCTCCGTAACCAGCTTTACTGACGGCTTTGACCAGTTCTTTCTCATCAGCCAGACCGGGGTCAAAAGCCACTACCGCAATGCCGGCTTTTCGATCTATGGAAACGGCAGAAACTCCTTTAACTCCTTTTAATGCCCTTTCCACATTCGCCTGACAACCGGCACAGCTCATACCGGTCACCTTCAATACCACTTCTTTTACCATTGTAATCTCCTGATTATCCGCTTAAATCTTTTTTTATTTGTTCGAATTGTTCGCGCGTGATTTCACCTCTAGCGTATCTTACCTTAGCTATTTCCAGAGCATCACTGCGGTTTTGTGCGGAACCGCTTGAACCACGAGTAACCCTGCTGACACCCCAGACGATCAGCGCGATAATTCCTCCCCAGAATACAACAAATAATATCATGCCAAACACCATCCACCATCCCATTCCATCATACCATCCCCACATCATATGATCACCTCCCGGTTATCTATCTTCTTTCATTTTATTACCTGCAGACTGATTTTTGTTTATCTTCAAATAACCGGGAAAAAGCAGGGAGCGGATGCACTCCGCTCCCTGTAATTGAATTGACTTTTCTGAATCTGGGGTTTATTTGGGATTGTAGTTTCTGAAGAACCGGGTCTTTTCGAGAGCCGCATCATAGATAGCATGCATCTTATGGAAGGCTTCTCTCTCGCCCATGCCCTCTCTGTCTTTGATGAACATGAGCTCTCTCTCATCCGGGCTGTATTTCAGGTTGACGCACAGGGTATGATAGGTGATAACTTCTTTGAGTGAGGTGAGACCCATTCTTTCCATCATATGGCGGCGGGCAACTCTTCCCATGACTACGGCATCTCTGGGCAGCGTGGAGCAGGCGCCAGCCAGGTGATGAACTTCATCTTCCAGAATCTCTTCGGGGACTGCCTTGGTGCAGTAACCGATCTCCTCGGCCTCTTTACCGCTGATGGTTCTACCGGTGATGATGGCTTCTACCACCTTCTTGGTATGTCCCATAACCAGCTCGAGCGGCAGGGTCGGCAGACCACCAAATGCCAGTCTCTGCCCTCTCTGGGAGAACTTGGCGTTCTCGGCAGCTACCACAATATCCGAGCATTTGACAATGTACAGACCGGCTTCGATCGCCCAACCATGTACCTGGGTGATCATGATCTTGTTGCAATCCAGCATGGCTCTGGGGAAACCATAAAGCTGATCCTGGTCAACCTGGAGTCTGATTCTCTGAGATGGTCTGTTGGTGGGACTTCCGCCGTACACCCTGTACACCATCGAAAGGTCGAAGCCAGCGCAGAAGTTTTTTCCGGCTCCCTTGATCACAACCACGTTGCAATTGTCATCATGGTTGATGCGGGTGAAGGCATCAATCAATTCGCCGGTCATCTCTTCCGGACCAATGCTGATGGCGTTATTCTTGTCCGGACGATTCAGGGTAAGGATTCTGACCTTCGGATATTCCGGATCTGTTTCCAGCTTGATCGTTTTATAATTGGGTGGGAGTTCCTCGTTTTTGTAACGTACCGTGTAATCTTTTTGCTCTTCTGCCATAGTATAGCCTCCTTGTATTTTTCTCTATTTTTACATCAAATTACGGCCAGTATAACTTTTCAGCCTCTTTCTTAAGCTCTGCCCGGAAATCCGGATGAGCTATATTTATCATCTCCAGTGCTCTCTGCCTCTGGGTTTTGCCTTTCAGCCTGGCAATACCATATTCGGTCACGATGTAATCTGCCATAATTCTGGGTACGGTGACGACGGTTCCCGGATCAAGCACTGCCTTGATGCGGGAAATTTTGCCGTCGGCGGCTGTTGAGGGCAGGACGGTGATGTTGCGGCCGCCTTTGGACAGGTTGGCACCGATGGCGAATGCGGTTTGCCCACCTGCTGCGCTGATCAGGCGGGTACCGATAGATTCGGCACTGATCTGACCGGTCAGGTCCACCATTACCGCCGTGTTGATCGCTACCATGTTATCGTGAGCGGCAATTGTGCGGACATCCAGCACATATTCTGCCGGGTAAAGCTCGAACTTGGGATTCATATTAACCCACTCCATATCCTCGAGCGTACCCCCACCGCAGGCAGTGGCTACCGCTTTGCCGGTGTTGATAGTCTTGTATTTGCCGGTGATCACTCCTTCCCGGATGAGCTTGATGATTCCTCTAGGAGTTGTCTCAGAATGCCAGCCCAGGTCATGCTTGTTATCCAGAATACCGAGCCGGGCACACCATTCGCTGGTCGAACCAACACCTATCTGAAGCGTATCGCCATCTTTGATCAGTGTGCCGACATAACCGGCAATCGTCTTCTCAACCTCTCCGGCTTCAACAGTCTTACGACCGAGCAGATCGGTGCTACCAGGTGTTCTGCCGGAGGGAGTATGCTCCACAAAGTAATCAATCTCGGAGATGTGGACGTAGTTTTCCCCGTATGTTCGGATGAGGTTCTTGTTGACCTCAGCCATCACCATCTTGGCTCCCCGTAATTCGGAAAGCTTGGTCCAGACAGAAGCACCCAAACTGCAGTAGCCATGTTTATCCGGAGTGGATAATTCCAGCATTACCACATCCGGCGGTCTGGTGCCTTCCACGTTATAAACAAAACCCAGTGATCCAATCGCAATATCACAGCGTCTTTCGGCAATGATCTGCCGCACTATGGGTAGAGGAAAACCAATCTCGATGGAAAAGGAGGTCTCCCAGCCGGGATCATACCAGCCGAAATCTCTACCTGGCGTGCGTACCGATATGGTAACATTCTCCAGATCTCCCAGTCGGGCAGCCAGTGCCAGACCGAGAGCCTGGGGTTCATTTCCCTGGACGAAGACCACGCGGTCTCCAGATTTAATGTGGCTTACTGCCTCCTCCGCCGTTACCAGTTTACGTTTGTATTCCTCTTCCCAACTCATTTCACTTCTCCTGCTATCCAGAATCTATTTACCTGCTCAGGGAATACCCGAATTAAACCATTTTGACCGGGGGCGGGGTTACCCGCCCCCATATTGATTTTAAACCATTATCTGCAATCTTTGCGTACACTGGATACTAGTACCTGATCGAAGTGCAGCGGCAGGTGAGACAGCGTCTGGCTTCCTTAATGCAGGTCTCCTTATCCGGGAAGCCCAGATGGATCTCTTTGAAGCCCTTGCGCTCGCTGACGGGCAGAACTCTGGTCGAGTAACGATCCTCTTTCTGCTCTTCTCTCAGGTGGAAGGCGAAGACGGTATCCTTGACATCGGCAATCTTGGGCTTCGGTGGCTCAGGCGGCAGTTCAACGCCCTGCAGGTAACAGTCGATCGCAGTAGCGGCATCTCTGCCATCTGCCATCGCCTCGATCATCAAACCGGCACCCAGGATATCACCACCGGCGAACACACCGGGTACATTGGTGGCAAAGCTTCTGGCATCGGCTTCGAGCGTGCCTCTCTTGGTTACCTTGATCTTGCTGCCGCTGGCCAGGAAGTTGAGGTCTGAAGTCTGACCGATCGCGGTGATAACCATATCGGCATCAACCTTCTTGGTGACACTCTCATCATACTTGGGATTGAACCTGCCATCCTTCTCATAGCAGGAGGTGCAGGCTTTCAGTTCAACTCCAACGACCTTGCCGCCCTTTATGAGAATTTCTTTCGGACCCCAGCTATTGTCGATCTTGATGCCTTCTTCCTCAGCCTGAACGACTTCGTATTTCTGGGCGGGCATTTCTTCACGGCATTCAAGGCAGATCACCGTGACGTTGGCGGCACCCATTCTCTTGGCTGACATCGCAACATCCATGGCGACACTACCGCCACCGATGACGATGACGTTGTTGCCGACGGCGACTTTCTTGCCGGTATTGACATCTTTCAGGAAGGACAGCGCCTGGAGTACACCCTTGGCATCTTCGCCCGGGATGTTGAGCCTGGCACTCTTCTGCAGACCGGTGGCAATGAACACTGCCTTGTAGCCCTCTTTCTTCAGTGCTTCAACATCATTGACCGGGCTGTTGGTCTTAATCTGGACGCCCATCTTCTTGATGGCTTCGATCTCCCATTTGACCACATCTTTAGGTAGACGATGGGCGGGTACACCGTAGGTCATCATTCCACCGGCTTCCGGAGCGGCTTCGAAAACGGTAACCGGGTAACCTTTTCTCGCCAGGAAGTAGGCAGCGCTGAGACCGGCAGGTCCGGCACCGACTACGGCGACTTTTTCTTTCTTGGTTACCGGCACGTTCTCCGGCAGTGCCTGCTTCTTCAGGTAATCGGGCAGGCCGTTCGCCATCACCCAGTCGGCAATAAACCGCTTGGTATCATTGATCGCGATCGCCTTTTCCTGATTCTCCTCGAATTTACCCCTGTTGCACTCAGTTTCGCACGGATGTGGGCAAACTCTACCGATAACACCCGGGAAGGCAAGCTGTAATTTCAGCGTGCGATAAGCTTCATCAAACTGTCCGCGTGCAGCCTGGAGCATATAGCGGTTGATATCCAGGTGGGCTGGGCAGCGATTCTCGCACGGCGGCTGATTCGGCGGAGGAAGTGGACGCAGAATCTGGGCGGTGAAGGTGGTGTTATACTTAGGATCATATTTTTCACGACCGATGTTCGGGTTAACGGCGCAGCGGATAGCCAGACCGCGATTGAAGCGGGCTAGACAAACATTGCAGCGCAGGCAGCGCACGATTTCGTCAACGCGGCCTTCCTGCACCTTGCGCGGCCATCTCTGATCGGCCACAAGCTGGCGGCCCATGGTGATCATATCAGCCCAGCCGTTGCGCAGAACTTCTTCCGCCAGATATGGATCATGCTGTCCAGGTACGATCAGGGGGATCTTCAATTCGGGCTTGAAATGCTTGGCATGTTCAATGAAGTCCTTCTGATCCTGCGGGAAGAAGTACTGTCTTGCTTCATAGGAACCATCGGAAAGATGAATATAGGTAGCGCCGAGCTCCTCGCACCACTTGGCGACCTGAATCAGTTCATCTTCATGAATACCACCGGGCATGTGCTCATCACCGCTTAAGCGGATGCCGAGCGTATAGTCCGGGCCAACTCTTTTTCTGGTGGCTACCAGCAGGTTTTTAAGGAAGCGGAATCGGTTCTCCAGTGAACCACCATACTCATCGGTGCGCTGGTTGGAACGCGGTGACAGGAACTGATGAATCAGGTAACCATGCGGTGCATGGAATTCGACCGCATCGAAGCCGCAGATTCTGGCAGCCTGCACCGCATCCGGGAAGGTCCTTTCCATGTAATGGATCTCTTCCAGAGTCAGGACTTTCGGAGTGGTGGTGGGGCTCTGCGTTGCGGCTCTGGTCTCATATCCACGAGGCATGATTCTCAAATCGTAGTCCTGCGGTCTCTGGGAAGGAATCGCAGAAGGTGCACCCGGGACTTCGCCGGAAACCTTGCTTGAACCCTGGCGACCAAAGCTGGGGGTAATCTGGATGAAAGCCCTAGCGCCGCACTGCTGGATGGCTTCCGCCAGGTTCGACATACCCTCGTAATAGGCGCGACCGCTGATGCGCGGATTGCCGAAGCTGGTCGTCTTGGCGCCCCAGTCTGTTGCGAAGGTGCATTCGATTGTGATGAAACCAGCGCCACCTTCAGCGCGAGCTGCGTAGGAGTAGATACACTCCTCACGGATAAAGCCGTTGACGTCAGCTCCACCGGTGGTGGTACATGAACCACCGATGCGGTTCTTGATTTCTAGTGTCCCTAGCTTAATTGGGGATAGCAGTATGGGGAAATCAGTAGCCATTGTCTCTCCTTTCTCAATTATTTATTATTTCTATACTTTCACACGGCGTCTGACTTCAATATTGAGCAGTTTAGCCAGATTTTCGCCGAAAACCATCCTTTTAACTTCCTCGGTAACTGGGGCAAAGCCATAACCTTTTTGCAGATCTTCCGGCATCTGGAAATTGCGCCACGCATCAACAGCCAGACGGATTAAGCCGCCCGCACCGTAGAAATCGGTACCCCAGATGCATCTCTCCGGACCGGCATACTGAATCGCCTCACCGACGATTTCAGCCAGTCTTCGCGGGGCATTCTGCGCCCAGGAAAGGATCAGACTGAAGCTGATGTAAACATTGGGATGGGTGAGAGCAATCATGTTGAGGTCATGGCAGTAGGGGTAACCGGCATGGAAGGCGATGATTTTGAGATCCGGGAAATCATTGGCAACATCTTCCAGTAAAATTGGCAGACAGTACTTGGACTTTCCCGGAGGACACCAGCTAAAACCGGTGTGAATGGTGACCGGGATGCCCAGTTGCTGGCACCTCTCATAAAAGGGCCAGATCCGCTCATCGTTGATATAGGTGTCTTCCGGAGGATAGAATTTTACCAGCTTGCAGTTTCTTTCTTTGACAAGATAATCAAGTTCCCAGAGGACATGCTTCATTCCGCGGTGAATCATCGGTCCCACATTCGCCTGCAGGATAAAGCGGTCCGGATATTTTTCACAGGCAGCGGCAATATAGCCGTTGGTTGACCACTTGGTGGAGAATCCGGTGGTATCCATCATTGATTCCGGCAGGACACATGCCATGTCCACGCCGAAGCGATCCATGTAGCTGATCAACTTTTCAGGTTCGGGGATTTCCTGCCCTTCTGCCTTGGGGGCATGCGCTTTTGGAGCTTCACCGGGGGTCTTCTTTTCGGCGGCGCCAAAAGCCGCTTTGGTTCCATCCGTGCCGGTCCACCACATCTTGTAGCCGGGGAAATAATCGATGTACTTCTTGATATCACCGCTCAGATGGCACTCAACGTCTATCTTGAAATAATCGTCTTTTACAAATTCGGGTCTTGCCATTTACACCATCCTTTATATTTTCTTACATAACGCTTCTCTCCAGCGTTTATGCACTCAAAATTTTTCAGGCGGCTTCAGGCACGCAAAAACCGACGGGCGAACAAAAAGCAGCTTTGCCAGTCGAATATTGAGGCCTCGTAGCAGTCGTCTTGCATATTTTAACACTACGAAAATTCTTTGACAAGTTGAAAACATTATGTCGAGTAAATAATGTGACTAAAATCATTGATTTTCGGCACCGCTTATTATCTTGCTCGCTTCCAGCCGAAAAATCAAAAATATAACATATGCGATATATATTATCGTAATTTGACAATCGTACACTGAAAGTTATAAAATTTTCACATCCTGGTACCTCCTTTTTCTTTATATAAGAATGCAGGTTATTATGCACCCGAAAGCTTTGATCGGCTTTAAAACGGGTCTGGAAATAAATTTTGTTACTCACTTTTACGCCAGCGGTAAAAATTATGCTGAATCTAATTACTCCACGAATACAAAAGGAGGTATTTTGTGACTAAAAAGAAAAATGCAGTAATCCTGGGTGGTGGTGTCAGCAAATTTGGGGTGAGAGCAGCTACCTTATTTGATATGCTGCAGGAAGCAGCCCGGGCTGCAGCAGATGACATCCCCGGCTTGAAACCCTCTGATATCGACGGTCTCATTATCGCCAGCACCATGGCTGGCAGACATTCCAACGCTCTGAACACGGCTCCTCTGGTAGCCCAGCGACTTGGGCTCAAACCCACTTCAATCTGCGTGAGAATTGATACCCTCTGCTCCGGCTCCAATACCGGTATCATCCTCGCTACAGGATTGATTGAAAGCGGCATTGCTGAGGTAGTAATGGTCTGCGGAGCGGAAAAAGTTTACATGCCCCAGAGATGGGAAACCAATTATACCCAGTTGATGGTCAACGATCATGACTGGGATTCTGCCATGGGGCTGGGTGTACCGCCTCCATTCTTCGCCATGATCGCCAAGATGCATATGAAGCGCTACGGCACCACCAAAGAGCAGATGGCCGCGGTTTCCGTAACCAATTATAATTTCGGTGCTTCCAATCCCAAGGGTCAGTTCTCCGGGAAAACCCTGACCATGGAAGAAGCCCTGTCCGCCCGCGTGATCGCTGACCCCTTCACCCTGTACGACTGCTGTCCGCTTTCGGATGGCGCTTCGGCTGTCATCATCGCCTCTGAAGAAAGGGCTAAAGAGATGTCGGATCGACCGCTGGTTTACATCCGCGGTACCGGTCAGCATGCCACCCACAGCGTCTCAGCCAACTGGCCAGGTGAAACGCTGGCTGAATGGCCGCACCTGAAAAAAGCCGGTGAAATAGCTTTCAAAGCCGCCAAACTGACCCCCAAGGACATTGACGTACTGCAGGTACATGACTGCTTTACAATTTCAGAGATTATTGAGCTTGAAGAGCTGGGATTCTGCAAGAAGGGAGAAGGCGGACCTTACGTGGCTTCCGGTGCCATTACCCTGAAGGGCAAACATCCTGTGAACACCGATGGCGGACTGCTCAGCGTGGGGCATCCCTTCGGCGCTTCCGGTGCCCGTCAATCACTGGAAATCTGCCGGCAGTTGCAGGGTCGCGCCATCAATCAGGTGAAGGGCGCCAAATTCGGTCTGGCGCACAACCTGAGCGGCACCTGCGCTCAGCATACCGTGATCATCTATGGTACCGAGCCGGTTGACTAGGTCGGACTTTTAGAACGAAGGATCAAATTTGAGGAGAAGAAAATGGCAGAATTGAAAACAGCCCAGATTGTTGGTACTCCAGCCCTGGATGGTAAATATATTGCTGAAATGGATCAGTGGCCGCTGGAATGCCCTGAATTTAACCGCAACTACACGTTTTACGATAACCTGAGAGCCGGTAGATTCACCACCACCAGATGCAAGAAATGCGGGCATATCGCCTTCCCGCCTGGCGTTATCTGCCCCGCCTGCTGGTCGGAAGACCTGGAATGGGTTGACCTCCCCAAGCGGGCCAGGGTGGTGGCTTTCACCGAGACTCTCGCCGGAGCGCCGGCGGGCTTCGATTGTCCTTTGATTATCGCCTGGCTGAACTTCGGCAAGGATGCTCCCCTCCGCCACCTCCTTGCCCGCATCATCAACTGTCCGGAAGGCAAATTGAAAGAGGGAGATGAAGTTCAATTCGTGGTCTTCGAGGTTCCGGCACATCCGATTGATGTAAAAAAAGAGACCAAAATCTGCGAGCGGGTTTTTTACGCGTTCGAGCCTGTAAATAAGTAAGCCGCTTTCCCTGAATAAGAGATTAAGGAGCTACGCCAGATGAAAGAAATCAAGAACTTCGTCGTCCTGGGCGCGGGGGCAATGGGCGCTCAAATCGCCGCGCTGGCTGCCGAATCCGGCTTTAATGTGATAGTCCGCGATCTTGAAGAGAAATTTTTACAGAGAGGTCGCCAGATTATCGAAGCTAACTACGATAAAAGAATCCAGCGGGGTCGCTTTACTGAGGAACAGAAAAAAGAGGTACTCGGCCGCATCAAATTTGTCACTGACCTTAAAGAAGCGGTAAAGGATGCCGATTATATCATTGAGGCGGTACCGGAAGTGCTTTCACTGAAGCAAAAGGTATTCGCCGAAGCCTCGGCACTGGCACCAGAAGATGCGGTTTTTGCCACCAATACCTCGTCCTTGAGTATTACCGAGATCGCCAAAGGAGCTAAAAGACCGGATCGCGTGGTGGGTACCCACTATTTCAATCCCCCCAGCACCCTGTTGCTGCTGGAAATCATCAAGGGTGAGCAAACCAGTGCAGAAACAATCGAGATAGCCGACTACGTCGCTAAGAAGATGGGACGCGAGATCGTCCACGTCAAGGACGTGCCCGGCTTTCTCGTCAACCGTATCTGGGTTATCATGGCTAATGAAGCCGACTGGGCAGTCTCACAGGGCGAAATCAAAAGCATCCAGGCGGCTGATTCCGCTGCCCGCTACAAGCTGGGACTTCCCATGGGTTTGCTGGAGATTGACGACGTCCTCCAGGGCGGTGCGATTGATACCCGCTATCATGTCCTTGAGCATTTCCGGGAAACGCTGGGAGAAAGCTACCGTCCCGGGCCGCTCACCGAAAAAGCCTTTAAAGCCGGTCATTTCGGCAAGAGAACCGGTCATGGCTATTATGACTGGTCTGCTGGCCAAACCAACGAAATCCCCATGAATGCCGGAGTTGATGTTGATCCGATCCGCTTCCTTGCCATTGGCATCAATGAATGCGCCAAGCTGATTGAATCTGAATCCACCACGAAAGAAGAAATCGATCGCGGAGTCCTGCAGGGTCTGAATTACCCGCGGGGGATTCTGCGCATGGCAGACAGCGTGGGAATTGATAAGATCGTGGCAGAGCTCGACCGTCTCTACAATACCTACCACGAGGACCGCTATAAAGCTGCCAGCCTGCTCAGGAACATGGTTGCCCAGGGAAAATTGGGACGCAAAACCGGTGAAGGTTTCTATTCCTACGGTCCGGGTGAATTCGAATTCGTCAAATTGGAAATCAACCGTGAAACCAGAGTCACCAGGTTGATTCTGAACCGACCCTACCGCGCCAATGCCCTGAACATGGATTTCATCGCTGATATCAATAAGGCCCTCACCGAGCTGGAAAACGATCCGGATGTCCACTGTGTCGTCATTACCGGTGCGGGCGCCAACTTCTGCGGTGGCGCCGATGTGTCCAGTTTCGCTGCCGGCCGCATTGACAGCGTCATGAAATTTACTGAAGCCGGTCAGGACCTCTATACCCGTTTGGAAACCTATGCAAAACCGGTTATCGCGGCGATCAATGGTCCGGCAATGGGTGGCGGATTTGAGCTCGTGCTCTCCTGCGATATCCGCATTATGAGCACAAAAGCGCAGCTTCGCCTTCCCGAGCTTAACCTTGGTCTAACCCCTGGACTGGGGGGTACCCAGAGATTGGTCAGATTGCTCGGCATAGCTCGCGCCAAAGAACTTGTCCTGCTCGCTGATCCGGTACCTGCGGATAAAGCCTTAGCCTGGGGTATCGTCAACTTCATCGCTGAACCTGATAAATTCAATGCAGTGGTTGATGATATTGCCCGCAGGCTGGCGAACGGCGCTCCGCTGGCTCAGAAACTGGCAAAAGAAGCCTTCTACTACGGCAGTCAGGCTGATCAGCGCACCGGGCTCTTTATTGAAGCTACCGTTTCAGGCGACTTGATGTTTACCAGAGACCTGAATGAAGGGCTCACCGCGATGAATTACCGCCGCAGTCCCAAATTTACCGGGCAGTAGTGCTTTTTCCGATTAGCTTTTGATTTTATATACTGTCATTCCTGTACGTCCTTCCAGACTCTTACTGGAAGGACGTTTTTTCCCAGGAGACGCATTCCTCGGCTGGCACTTTTCCAATAAAGCAAAAGAGTAAGCCTTTTCCCTATTACGTCATTCCGAGGAATCCTTCCAGCTTACACCCGGTGCCGTCATTCCGAGGCTTCCTGACGGTAAAGCTCGTCAGGAAGCCGTGGGAATCTCAACGAAACGCACTTTACCATGTTTTATAGCGTCCACCGCCTTTGAGATTGTCACGTCGGTCAATGCTTGCGCCTTGACCTCCTCACAATGACGTAATTGGAAGTGCGACTTCCCGTTCCGTCATTCCGAGGCGTACGTCCAGATAAACTGGACGTACGCCGTGGGAATCTTCCACCTTTTCACACTTTTCTTTGACGCATTTCTAGTGGTAACCTGTTAATCATATCAAAACGATTCTATGTGTACATCATCACCAATCAGCATAATTCTGTCTTTTACACCGGTGTTACCAGCAATCTGACAGCCAGAATCTATGAACATAAAATGAAAATAGTCCCCGGTTTCACCAGTAAATACAATCTGGATAAGCTGGTGTTCTACGAAGAACAATCAGATTCTCTGCAGGCTTTCGCACGTGAGAAGCAAATCAAAAGCTGGAGCAGACAAAGGAAAGTTAACCTAATAAACAACCAGAATCCCTCCTGGCACGATCTTTATTACAGTCTGTTCTAATTTTTTCTTGAGATTGCCACGTCGTTCCCTCCGGTCACTCCTCGCAATGACGTATTGCGATTAAGTTTCGTTGCCACGGAAAGGCACATTCCCCGCCAAGCATAACTTCCCATTTATCATCATGCCGAAATTTACGATGCATTTTTTACGCCGTCATTCCGAGGAGTCCTTTCAGCAGTTTCCTATTACGTCATTCCGAGAAGTCCTTCCTCAGAAGGACGACGTGGGAATCTCAACAAAAGGCACCCATGCTATTATGCCGCCCCCCAGATTGTCACGACGTCCTTCCAAGATTATTGGAAGGACGTCTCACAATGACGTATCGGGGAGCATTGCCCTGTGCCGTCATTCCGAGGAGTCTTTCGTCAGCTTTTTTTACGCCGTCATTCCGAGGAGTCCTTCCAGTGTAGCTGGAAGGACGACGTGGGAATCTTAATGGATAATTAAACTTCCAGAAAACATCTTTGTATTATGCGGAAGGTTGCTTTACCTTGAGATTGCCACGTCGTTCCCTCCGGTCACTCCTCGCAATGACGCCATGTGTTTTGCTTTTCGCTGTAATTGCCACGTCGTTCCCTGCGGTCACTCCTCGCAATGACATTACTTTGATGTGCTTTTTCAGCATTTTTTAAAATTTGATAATCTCCTTGCTTTCACATTATAATGCGATAAAAATACCACTTTACCCGGAGGAATACAGATGGATTTCGCATTTTCACCAGAAATGGAAGCCTTTCGCAAAGAGGTCGCCGAATTTCTGGAAAAAGAAGGTCCAAAGGACTGGGATGATAAGAAGGTCACCTTCTTCGATTCCTCCAGCCAGGAAAACTGGATCCAGACCTACCGCACCATGGCGCGCAAACTGGGGGCGAAAGGCTGGCTATCCCTGCACTGGCCGGTGGAATACGGCGGGAAGGGTCTCTCGCCATTCTACAGGCTGATCCTGAGGGAGGAACTTTCCCGTCACCACTCACCGGGCTACGATTCTATCGGCGCCGGCATCGTGGCTCCTGCGCTGCTGTTGAAGGGTACGGAGGAGCAGAAAAGGCGTCACCTCCCCGGCATTGCCAGCGGAGAGGTGATCTGGTGTGAAACCCTGAGTGAACCCGGGCACGGATCGGATCTCGCAGCGATTGAAACCTTCGCCCGCGAAGAGGGCGACTACTACGTGGTGAACGGTCAGAAAATCTGGACGACCAACGGGCACTTTGCCGACTGGAATTTCCTGGTGGCGCGCACCGACCGTGAAGTAACCCCTAAATACCGCGGGCTGACCGCTTTCCTGGTGGACATGAAAACACCGGGTATTACCGTTAATCCCATCATCAATATGGCGGGGCATCATGATTTTAACGAGGTTTTCTTTGATGATGTCCGCATTCCGAAGGAAAACATCGTGGGAGGCAAAAATCAAGGCTTCTACGTCGTGATGTCCTTGCTGGATTATGAAAGAACCTGTGACACCGCTTACGCCGTCGCCGCGACCTATCTGGAAGATCTGGCACAGTACGGCGAAGAGCATGGCCTTTTCACACCGTCACTGCGCTACCGCCTGGCAGAACTGCGGGTTGAGTGCGAGGTAGCACGCCTCCTGCATTATCAGGTAACCTGGATGCAGAGCCAGGGCAGGGTGCCCAACTACGAGTCCGCCATGTCCAAGCTCTTCAGCTTCGAACTGCACCAGAGGGTGGCAGAGTTCGGCATGCAGTTACTGGGTGAATACAGTTTGCTTGCCGAAAATTCACCGCTGGCACCGATTTACGGGCGCATCCCCTCGGTTTATCTCCGCTCATTCGGGCACAGCCTCGAACAGGGCACCTCCGAAATAGACCGGGATGTGATCGCACAGCGCGGCCTTGGATTACCCAGGTTAAGGTAAAGACAGGAGGTAAATTATGGATTTTGGTCTGAATGAACAGCAGGAAATGCTCCAGAAATCCGCCCGTGAATTTCTGAACGATGAATACCCGGACAGGCTGATGAAGGAAATCGCCCGGGGCAATCGTGAATTCCCTCCCGAGCTTTGGCAGAAGATGGCGGATCTCGGCTGGCTTTCCCTCTCACTGCCGGAGAATTACGGCGGTTTCGGTGATTTTCTCGACCTGATGCTGGTGCTGGAGGAGATGGGCAGAGTCAATCTGATCAGCCCCTATTTCACGACCCTTGCGCTCGGAGCTGCCGCCATTATCGAAGCTGCCAGCCCCCGGCAAAAACAGATGATTCTACCTCCGCTGGCGGAGGGAAAATTGAAGCTCACGCTGGCAGTTCCTGAGCCAGATGGTATCTACGGACCGGAAGGTATCCGGCTGCAAGCCACCCGGCAGGATGGCTCATACATCCTCGAGGGAGTCAAGATGTTTGTGCCGGAGGCTGAGTCTGCCGATTACCTGATTTGCGCAGCCCGCACGTCTGCAGGTGATGTTCAAACAGAAGGCATTTCCCTCTTCCTGGTGGAGAAAAATCTTCCCGGTATCTCACTGCTACCTCTAAAAACCATTTCCGGTGAAAGGCAGTGTCGCGTGGAATTCGCCGGGGTGAAAGTTCCGGCGGATTCTCTGCTGGGTGAAGACGGGAAAGGCTGGCGGTACCTCGCTAAAGCATTGTCAAGGGGAGCGGTCGCGCGCTGCGCAGAGATGATTGGCGGTGCAAAAAAGGTACTGGAAATGACCCTTAGTTACGCTAAGGAACGCGTCGCTTTTGGGCACCCCATCGGCGCTTACCAAAGCATCCAGCACCGCTGCGCGGATATGCTGATTGACCTCGAAGGTGCCAGGCTGGTAACCTATCAGGCTGCCTGGTTGCTCAATGCCGGTCTGCCGGCCGATGATAAAGTCGCCATTGCCAAAGCCTGGACGGGGCAGGCATATCGCCGGATTGTAACCTCGGCTCACCAGGTGCACGGCGCGATCGGTTTTACCGAAGACCACGTTCTGCACTGGTATACCCGGCGCGCCCGCGCGCAGGAGTTCAGCTTTGGCGGGATTGATTATTTTTTGGAGCAGATGGTAAGGGATGTTGAGTTAAAGTGATGGGGAGATTTGTTAAATACAGGTAAGTACCGTTAAATACCAGTAGGCCAGTATTCCACCCCGCAACCCGTTAATGCTGTCTTCCTGTTTGCCATTTTGCCGTCATTTCGATTAACGAATGCATTTTCTCTATTACGTCATTCCGAGGCTATTTGCCAGAAAAGGCTGGCAAATAGCCGTGGGAATCTCAACGAAACGCACTTTTCGTTGTTTAACTTTTCGCCCCACCCCCCAGATTGTCACGCCGTCCTTCCAAGATTATTGGAAGGACGTCTCACAATGACGTATCGGGGAGCATTGCCCAGTGCCGTCATTCCGAGGAATCCTTCCAGCTTATACCCTGTGCCGCCATTCCGAGGAGTCCTTCTAGCTTACACCCAGTGCCGTCATTCCGAGGAGTCCTTCGCCAGAAGGACGACGTGGGAATCTTATGGATAAACAAACTTCCTGGATTCATTTTTCAGCCGGAAGGTTGCTTTTCCTTGAGATTGCCACGTCGCTCCCTACGGTCGCTCCTCGCAATGACGCCATGTGGTTTGCTTTTCATCTGGATTGGCGCGGAGGCAGAAAGGCGTCAATTATTTGACAAATCCCCCTTTTTCTCTTTATCTTTGAAAGGTAAGGCGTTAAATTTTTTTCAGGAGAGAAAAACCATGCTGACCCCTTCTGAACTCCAGCGTTACCAGCGGCAGATCATGCTCAGCGGCTTCGGGGAAGCCGCCCAGGAGAAGCTCAAAAAGGCGAGGGTTTTTATCGGTGGAGTGGGCGGGCTGGGCTCACCGGCGGCGCTCTACCTGGCAGCTGCTGGCATCGGCACCCTGCGCTTCGTGGATGCGGACGCGGTTGAACTCAGCAACCTTAACCGGCAGGTCCTGCACTGGACCAGGGACATCGGCAAAAACAAGGTGGATTCCGCCCGTGAAAAGCTGGCTGCCTTGAATCCTGAAATCCGCCTGGAAGCCATCCATGAAAAGATCACCGAGGAGAATGTCGTCTCGCTGGTTTCCGGCTGTGATGTGGTGGTGGACGCCATGGATAACCTGCACACGCGTTACCTCCTGAATGAGACGGCTATCTCCCTGAACCTCCCTTACTTCCACGGTGCGGTTTACGGGCTGGAAGGGCGGGCAATGACCATCTTGCCGGGGAAAACTGCCTGCCTGATGTGTATCTACCAGGGAGTCAGCATTTCTCAGAAAGTGCCTGTCATCGGAACGACCCCCGGCGTTATCGGCTGTATTCAGGCGACCGAGGTGATCAAATACCTGACCGGTACCGGGCAACTGCTGACCGGCAGGCTTTTAATCTATGATGGACTCAACATGCGCTTCGACGAAGTGAAGGTTAACCGCAATCCATCCTGCCGGCACTGCGGCTCTATATCCCCAGTTCCTCCCCCACCAGCACCAGGTTAATCCGGTTTTTTTCCCAGACCATCGCGCCCTCGATCACCACCGTGTAATTGCAAATGCGCCAGTCCAAATTGCAATCGGCGCATTTACCGGTCCGTACGCACGGCAAATTGCCGAAGTCGGGTGCCTGGTGTTTCGTAAAGTGCCGTCGCGCGTTCAGAGGCGCCGCCACTTCCCGGATGCGCAGAATGGCTTCTTCCAGGTTGTTGACCAGCTTATTGGCACCGGCTACCAGAATCACCTTATCCGGACCATAGATGACCGGAGCCACCCGGTTGCCCCTGCCATCGGTAAAGACCAGCCTGCCGTCTAGGGTGACTGCGTTGACCCCTGAGAGGAATACCCCTGCATCGAAAGCCTCGCGGGCGAAGCGCTTCTGCCTGTCTTCCGGGATCACGAAGGAGCCGTCCGGGTTGCGCTCCAGCGGATCAATCAACTTGTTCTGACGCCTCTTTTTCAGCGCAGGAAAGATGCCGATTTGATCTAAAGTAACCGAGTCTCCCCTCACTACCATCACCCCTTCGGGAATCATCTCCAGCACCTTCTGCAGTGCCTCCTGTGAGTTATCCACGTACAGGGCATTGATGTTTTTCTTTTTCAAATTCTGGATTGCTGTTTCAGCCTTCTTCTGGAATAGCCACTTTTTTTCTGCGGATAAATCGTTTTCGTTGACCATCTGGCTCCTTGCAGGTTTCTCAAGCGTATTTTATCATATGTGAACCTTTTTAAGCAAAAGGTTAAGTGCATTTTTAATTATGTACCCCCGCCCCATATTCTCACGTCCTTCCTTTGGAAGGACTCAGAATGACGTTATGGGAATACTTCTTGCGAAAAAGCTCAGAATGACGTGACGGGACAAGCACCTTTCCAGGCAATGCCCTATGCCTTAGATTGTAACGCCATTTTCCCCATGCCGTCATTCCGAGGAGTCCTTCCAGTTTCACTGGAAGGATGACGTGGGAATCTCAACGAAAAGCATTACTCCACAGGGCGTCATTCCGAGGCTTCCTTTTAAAAAAGGAAGCCGTGGGAATCTCACCTGAAACATGTCATCATATTGCGCTTCCCCCCATATTCTCACGTCCTTCCTTTGGAAGGGCTCAGAATGACGTTTCTGTAAGTGGCATTCATTCATTGGCATCATCCCTAACCAGAAAGGCGAAGGCACTATTTATTGGCGTCATTCCGAGGAACGAGGCGTAAGCCGAAGTGACGTGGGAATCTCAACGAAAAGCACTCGTTCAGTTACGCACCACCCCCAGATTCTCACGTCCTTCCTTTGGAAGGACTCAGAATGACGTAATGGGAATACTTCCTGCGGAAGGGCTCAGAATGACGTAATGGGAATGCTTCCTGCGGAAGGACTCAGAATGACGTTTCTTCGGTGTTTCCTTTTCAGGTGACGCCCCACTCCCCAGATTGTCATGGCATTCACCGCTGGCGCGTTGAATACCTCACAATGACGTACCGGGGCTGGAATGCCTCACAATTACGTTTCTGGGAAAATACCCCAGCATTACGCATCCAATCATTATCCCATAAAAAAGCCCCCCGGGAATACCGGGGGGCTTGAACCGTTCAGGTTCTATTCCGCCTTACGGCGCCCATCTTCTAGACCCTTCTGGTTCTGGCAATCAGGACGATTACTGCAATCACCAGGATGGCGCCGATTGCGATGATGACCCAGATGTAGAATGGGGTCGGTGCGGGCTCTTCAGGTTTGACCGGATGGGCAGCCTGATAGGCCTTCAGATCGGCTTCGCTGGTGAAGTACAGACCAGAATTGGCATCGAAGAACTTCGCCGGCGGAGTGACCGTGACCGTGGTGGTAGCGGTTGTGGTTGATGGAGGTGGAGGAGTCACCGGGGCAGACACGGTGGTGAATGCCTGGGACACCCAGTCGCCTTTCACGCCGGTGTTGCTGTTGACGGCTCTGACTCTCCAGTAATAGACCTTACCGTACTCCAGCGTCTTGGTCAATGTCCAGACATTGGTAGCCAGGTTGGTCTGCTGGTCGATCGGGTTGACGAAGACCGGGTTCTCGGCGACTTCCAGGTCATAGCCGGTAGCGCCGTTGATCGGTGACCACTGGAAGGTGGGCTTGATCGGGACATTGGTGGCACCCGGACCCGGTGACAGCAGAGCCAGCAGATCGTTGCCTGACTGCGTCAGCTTGACCACGAAAGATGTGGTCGGTGACCAGTTGCTCAGTAGCGGTGATGCGGCTTTGACTCTGACTCTCCAGTAGTAAGTTGTGCCAGGTACCAGATTACCGGTAGCTGAGTTGGGCAGCAAAGTTCCAGAAGTGCTACCAGAATAGACAATATTGATGAATCCAGCATCCAGAGCTACCTGTACATCATATGCGGTTGCGCCGGCATAAGCAGTCCAGGTGAAGGTGGTGTCCTTGTTGACCGAAGATCCGGCCGCCGGAGCAACTACTGCCACGGCATTGGTCATGGTATCGGTGAAAGCCTTGATGCTGTTGCCACCAACAACTGCATAAATGTTGTGGTTGGTGGTGGTGGGATTAACCACTGTATTGGTGAGCTGCAGAGAACTCACTATTGCGCCGGCACCAGTGATTGTATCCCAACCTTGATCAACAGCGGTTGGATTCAGGGCACGAGCAATATCAGAGCCGCTAGCAGCATACAGGTTGCCGTCATTGGTCAGAACTACAGATGGTGTAATAGACAAACTCTTATCCAAAATCTTCGTCCAGGCAGTTGAAGTTCCGACAACGAATATGTAAATGTCGCCATCAGCAGTTGCGGCATAGATCGTGCTGTTGGTTGAATACTTAGTATCAACAGCGACTACAGTCGCCCCAGCACTCAAAGTTGCGCCAACCTGGGTGAAGGTCAGACCGTCATCGGTTGAGCGGTAAACATTGCCGGCTCCAGTTGCGGCATAAATATCAGAGGTCGCAACCGCGACAATGGACGTAACTCCGGCGCCGACATTAGCGAACACTGCATTTCTTCCGGCTTTGTAAATGGCGCCATCGCTCTCGCCATAATAGTAGGTGTTGGCATCGAGCACTGCGAAGGCAGAGACATCACCGGCACCAGCCAGATTCCGGGAAGTCCAGGTGCTGCCAGCATTGCTGGATTTGAGAGCTCTGCGATTGGATTTCGCCAGGTAAACAGTGCTATCGGTACCGTAAGCAGGTGACGGGAAGATGCCGATAATGTCACCAGCGGGATCGGTTTCGTTATAAACACCCAGCCAGGAGGCACCTGCATCAGCAGTCTTGAAGACGATCTGGTAATCTGCTCCATCCTCTACGAGCAGGTACATGGTGTTGTCATCAATGACCTTCAGGTCCTGATAAGAGAGGGAACCACTGATACTGATCAGGGAAAGCAGGTTGAACGTTGAGGCGTCATCCGTGCTCAGGTAAACTGCGCTACCGGTTCCACCGGTTGCCGCCAGCACTTTGCCGGAAGCACCGAGTGCAGTGATAGCATTTGTGCCTTTGGTATTCTTGGAGGGCGAAGCGACCACGGCAGTGCCACCCAGACCGGTGACCTTCATAACTGTACCACCGGCAGTGCCAACGTAGGCTTTGCCATCGCCGATATTGCCGCTGATCACGACGCTGTTAACGTCAGTTGTAGTTGAAACGCCACCAAGATCAAGATCTTTGGCGGTGCCGCCGATTCCCACGCGGTACAGGTCATTGCCTGCGAGACCTACAAATACATTGGGTGAGCCAAACAGGTCGAAATCGGCAGCAAAAGCAATTACCGCTTTGGCTGCGGTTGCGACGCCTAGATCAACATCGGGATAAATTACGCCCCAACCGGCACCGTCATCAACGGTCAGTTTCACATTGGCTGAAGCGTTATCAGTAATGGCTAAACGAAGATTATCCGTGGTATAATCGGGTGAGAAAGCTACTGCAATTACCGGATCAGTAATCAAAAAGCTGCTTAAACCAGTATACAGACTCCATGTTTTAAGACCACCGCTGGCACCAATAAGCATGGTCAGGTTTCCAGATACATCGGTGCTCAGGGCAATGGAGGAAATACCGGTCTGTCCGGTTACCGGATTGAAGAAGCTGCTGCCGCCGTTGGTGGACAGGTAAACATCGGTAGCGGTTGCCGCGGCAACGGCTTTATCCGTGGCGTAGTTGGGCGAAACTACCAGAGCGGTTAAAGTTAAACCAGCTAACGCTGTTTGTTTGGTCCAGGTGGCACCACCGTTGGTGGATTTGTACAGCCCTACGCCGTTGTCATAGGCGAACAGGGTCGTGCCATCCGGCGCGGCGACAAAGAAATCAATACTGCCGCCAGCTACCAGCTGGTAGGTTAAAGTTGAAGGGGTGCCTACTGCCGTCCAGGCGTTCGTGCCGGCGGAAACGGGGGCGACGGGTACGAGCAGTCCGGCGAGAATCGCCAGGGTCAGCACCAGACCCCAGATTTTGAATATTCTACTTTTCATCGACTTTTCAAATCCTCCTTAAGGATTGATCTGAGATTAGTATTTTGAAAATTTCATGATAAAGATTGGTTTAAGCCCTATTTCTTTATCATGAAGCCATTTTCCAGAGAAAAAAACTACGTAATTTATCCTTCTACTTCCCCTTCCGGGTTTCCGTCATAACCTCACCTCCTTTCCAATATTTTATACAAAGCATAATCAACCCATTTATACAGGGTACAACTATATATTATACCACTACCTGTCAACAGCCTTTAAGTTAGCCTTAGCTTTGCGCCTGTTCTGCTTATTATAACGCAAACTTTCTGAAAAAGTTAGCACCTTCCTGCCGCATTTTCAAGGTTATGCGTAATTATAGTATGCGGAGAAAGGAAAGTAAAGAGCAGGAAAAAATAAATACTGATAATATTAGAAATAAGTATCAGTAAATACCATTAGTCCAGTAGCCTCCTCCCTCCATACATTAACAATACCCTTTATTTACCCTCATTCCGGGTGGTGAAAGGCGCAAGCCTTTTTTATTTTGCCGTCATTCCGAGGAATCCTTCCAGAATTTTCCCAATGCCGTCATTCCGAGGAGCGAGGGCAAAAGCCCGAGCGACGTGGGAATCTCAACGAAACGCATTACTCCACAGGCGTCATTCCGAGGCTTCCTTTGAAAAAAGGAAGCCGTGGGAACCTCAACGAAACGCACCTTTCCATGGTTACATAGCGTCCCCACCCCCTGAGATTGTCACGTCGTCCTTCCAATAAAATTGGAAGGACTCCTCACAATGACGTATCGGGGAGCATTGCCCAGTGCCGTCATTCCGAGGAGTGCCTTCACCAGTTTTTTCTGCCGTCATTCCGAGGAGTCCTTCGTAAGAAGGACGACGTGGGAATCCCCTGGATAAACGAACTTCCTGGAAACATCTTTGTATTATGCTGAAAATTACTTTTCCTTGAGATTGCCACGTCGCTCCCTGCGGTCGCTCCTCGCAATGACGCCATGTGGTTTGCTTTGCGCTGTGATTGCCACGTCGCTCCCTCCGGTCGCTCCTCGCAATGACGTATTGCGGTTAAATTTCGTTGCCACGGAAAGGCATATTCCCCGCCAAGTATAACTGCTAATTTGCCGTCATGCCGGGAATGGATCGGGGGTAGATGACCGGGCGGTTTGGACAACCTGCCCTTTTTTGTGAGAAAATTCCAGAGGAATCCCGGGCTGGCTTCATTTAAAATCTGCCAGGCACCCGGGTAACATCCGATAAAATCGTTCAGAAAGGAATCAACCTCCATGAAAATCCTCTTTGTGGCGGCAGAAGCCAATCCGCTGGTGAAGGTGGGCGGGCTGGGCGATGTGGTGGGCTCACTGCCCGCCGCTCTGAATAAACTGGGGCACGATGTGCGCATCCTGATCCCCAGCTACGGGTCGCTGGATATCAACCGCTTTCCCCTTAGTCCCGTCATAACGGACAGGCACATCACCCTGCCGCACGGGCGGGAATCCTTCAGCCTCTACCGCACTTCCCTGAACAGGATGGTTGTCTATACCCTGGCGAATGCCCGCTACTTCGGCGGCCCGCAGGTCTATACTGCTGCCGACCTTGAGCGCTTTTACTTCTTCAGCCGCGCCGCCTTTGAACTCCTGCCTGAACTCGCCGGCTGGCAGCCGGAGATCGTCCACTGCCATGACTGGCATACCGCCCTGCTGGCGATGTGGTGCCGCTCAGCCGGTTACCCCTGCGCCACCGTTTTTACCATTCACAACCTGGCTTACCAGGGAGTGTTCGATGATTACTTCCTGCGGCGATTCGACCTGCAGAAATACTGGGATGATCTTCCCACCGGCGCTCCCCGTCCACCCCTCTGCTTCATGGCTCAGGGCATCCTCAGGGCAGACCTGGTGACCACGGTGAGCGAGACCTACGCGCGGGAAATCGCCCTGCCGGAATACGGCATGGGGCTGGATGGCCTTCTGCGCTACCGGCAGACTGACCTGGTGGGCATCGTAAATGGGCTGGATTACGACGAGTGGAATCCGCAGACCGATCCCTTCCTGCCGGTGAATTTTTCCGCCGAGAGTTTACCAAAAAGGGTTTTCAATAAATACGCGCTCCAGCGCACCGCCGGTTTTCCGGTGGATGAAAAGATACCATTGATCGGCATGGTCCAGCGGCTGGATGAGCAGAAGGGACTGGACCTTCTCGCGAGCGGCATAGACCGCCTTTTCGCGGAAACACCGGTGCAGGTGGTGGTGCTGGGGCGGGGCTGGGATAATTATGAATCCCTCCTGCGTGACCTCAATTCCCGCTATCCCGGCCGCTTTGCCGCATTTATCGGCTTCGCTGAGCCGCTTTCCCACCTGATTTACGGCGGGAGTGATATCTTCCTGATGCCCTCCCGCTTTGAGCCGTGCGGGCTGGGTCAGCTCATCGCCATGCGCTACGGTGCCCTGCCGGTGGTGCGGCATACCGGCGGACTGGTGGATACCGTGCCGCCCTTCAACGCCGATCTTACGCGGGGCAATGGCTTCATTTTCCACGAATTTACCCCTGCGGCGCTAAACGGAGCGGTCAGTCAGGCTGTTGAGGCTTTTAAAAATAAGGGAATCTGGTACCGGGCGGTGCAGCGGATTATGGGGCTGGATTTTTCCTGGCAGGCATCCGCCAAGGTTTATGATGGGATTTACCGCAGGGTAACCAGTGAAAAGAAGGGGTAGCCGGGCGCCTTATAATGACGCACAGTATCCATCATTCTAGGTAGTCCCTCCAGCTTACATCCAGTGCCGTCATTCCGAGGAATCCTTCCAGCATTTTCCTATTACGTCATTCCGAGGCTATTTGCCAGAAAAGGCTGGCAAATAGCCTCGGGAATCTCAACGAAACGCATAAATGCATTTACATGCCCCTCCCCCCAGATTGTCACGACGTCCTTCCAAGATTATTGGAAGGACGTCTCACAATGACGTATCGGGGAGCATTGCCCAGTGCCGCCATTCCGAGGAGTGCCTTTAGCAGCCTTTTCTATGCCGTCATTCCAAGAAGTGCTTTCAGTAGCTTTTTTACGCCGTCATTCCGAGGCTTCCTTCGTGAGAAGGAAGCCGTGGGAATCTCCCGGATAAATTAACTTCCAGAAAGCATCTTTGTATTATGCGGAAGGTTGCTTTTCCTTGAGATTGCCATGTCGTTCCCTGCGGTCACTCCTCGCAATGACGCCATGTGGTTTGCTTTTCACTGTAATTGCCACAACGTTCCCTGCGGTCACTCCTCGCAATGACGCTCGGGGAATGCCCTCCCTTGAGCAAATTTGATTCTTCAAGGGTACGTCGCCGCACTGCGCAATAAATATTGTAAAATAAAATAAGATAGTTGAGGATAAGATAAAATCATCATGATTCCCTGGTCTGAATGGTTCTCCGTTCACTGGACAGAGGTGCTTTATCCTCTGATCGCCTTCCTGGCAACCTATCTTGCCGGGTTGTGGATCCGTGTTTATCTCTACCGCTTTTTAACCCGCCAGACCGCCTTGAATAAATGGCGTGGCAGTAAAATTACGCTGGAAACCCTGCGCCGACCCATCCTGGACTGGTTCCTACTGCTCGGAGCCTTTATCGCCATCCGCATCTCCGTTTTATCCGCTGATAATAAGCACCTCGCCGCGCAGATTATCGGCAGTCTTTTCGTCATCTCTCTGGCATGGACTGCCATGCAGCTCGGCGAAAAACTGCTCCGTCTCTACGCAGGCGGTACCGCCATCCCCCAGCGCCCGGTCTCCATCACGGTGAACGTCATGCGGATTACAATCGGCATCATCGGTCTGCTGGTGATACTCGATCTCTGGGGTGCACCGGTCAATCCCATCCTGCTGGCAATCGCGGTGATAATCTTTGTGGCGGTAATTGCCCTAAGGGATACCATTCCCAGCTACGTCACCGGGTTTCAAATTCACACCGGCAGGCAGATCAAAGTTGGCGATTTTATCCGGCTGGAGACCGGCGAAGCCGGGCAGGTTACCGCCATCACCTGGCAATACACCCGGATTCAGTCTCTAGACGGCGATCAAATTATCATTCCCAACAGCAAGCTGGCAAAGACCACGGTGGTCAACTACGGTCGCCCGGTCAAAAAAGCCCTTGACCCCTTCCATTTTTACACCCGCCTGCATCTCAGGGAGCTGACCGGGCAGAAGGCCAGCAACATCACCGAACTGCTGAATATCTTAAAAAATGTAGGGGATTCGGTGATTTACTATCATTCCCACCACTTCCTGGAAGAACATCTGGCGCTTTCACCGGAACCCACCAATGATTTCGCCATCTGGGTCAGCACCGCGCTGAACAATGATATACTGGCAGAACAGCTCGCCAGCATTGATACCTTCCGCTTCCCCAATTTAACTGTCCTGAAGCAGCGACTGGTTGAAGTGCTGGAAAACTATCTCAAGGACCACCCGGACGATCGCCGCTGTCCGGAGGGAGAGGAGTTTTATTTCATCCGCTCGATCAGCTTTATCCTGCCCACTCCCTTTGTGGCGCACGATTTAAGGGAATTCGTGGAAATACTGCGCAAGGTTACCATTGATTCGATCTATTTCCATATTTTTGAAGCACGCCTGCGGCTCCAGCGAGGCTCCAACGACTTTTCGATCTGGATTACGGATAGCCTGGGAGAAAAGGAGCTGGCGGATAAAATCGCGGAAATCGATCCCTATGTTTACACGCTGGAGAACCTGCGCAACCGGATTATCGAACTGGCAGAAAGTTATCTGAAATAGGAGTGAAACTTGGTCGCAGTGGTGAAAGAAGAACATCACGGTCAATCCCTTGCCCGCATCGAGGACTATGAACCCATCGTGGGAAAGGGCTATATCGAGGAACTCCGCCTGCTGGCGAACCGCCTCTCCGGCAAGAGGATCCAGACCATCAATTCCACCTTCGTGGGGGGAGGGGTGGCGGAGATACTTTCGCACCTGGTGCCACTCTGTAACCAGCTCGGGGTGGATATCCACTGGGATATTATCAAGGGCACCGGTGAATTTTTTGAGGTGACCAAGAAATTTCACAACGCCCTGCACGGTGCTAAGGAAACCATCACCCCGGAGGAATACGCCTTATATAAGGAAATCACCCGCAAGAATCTGGAGGAGATGAAGCTCTTCGGGGATATTTTCTTCATCCATGACCCCCAGCCCGCCGCCCTCATCCAGAAAAAGGAGGAAATCGGGCGCAAATGGGTCTGGCGCTGTCACATTGACCTGTCCAACCCGGATCAGAATGTCTGGGGTTTTTTACGGGAATACGTGGTTAAATACGACTCGGCAATTTTTTCCGCGCCTAACTTTTCTCAGGTGCTGCCCATTCCGCAGTATCTGATTTCACCTTCTATTGATCCCTTAAGCGATAAAAACCGTGACCTCCCACCAGAAACGATCGAGGCGGTTCTCAAGAAATACGGCATTCCGCAGGACAAACCGATCGTGCTACAGGTTTCCCGTTTCGATTATCTCAAAGACCCGATCGGGGTGATCACGGCTTTTGAAAGGGTACAGCGCAATATCAACTGCCAGCTCATCCTGGTCGGCGGTACCGCCAGCGATGACCCGGAATCAGAAAAAGTCCTCAAGCACGTGCGCGAGCGCGCGGGGGATAATCCCGATATCCATATTCTCGCTATTCCGCCTAACTCGGATATCGAGATCAACGCCTTCCAGAGAGCGGCGGCGGTGGTGATGCAGAAATCCCTGAAAGAAGGATTCGCCCTGACGGTGAGTGAAGCCCTCTGGAAGAAGAAGCCGGTGATTGCTTCTGCGGTGGGTGGAATTCCCCTGCAGGTTAAACACCGCTTCACCGGTCTGCTGGTGCACAGCATTGACGGTGCCGTCTTTGCCCTGCGACAACTGTTGACCAACCGCGATTACGCCCGCTGGCTGGGCGAGAATGGACATCTTTATGTAAAGCAGAATTTTCTGGTTACCCGGGAGTTAAAGGATTACCTTCTTACGTTTGTAGCCCTGGACACCACGGGAGATGTGATCTACCTTTAGGTTTGTTCAGCTTTGTTAGCTGTCTATGCCTAGGTTTAGACGGGGTATCGCCATTTCATTATTGCTTATTGCATCCTGCCCCTTAGATTGTCACGTCATCCTTCCAAGTATATTGGAAGGACTCCTCACAATGACGTCAAGGGAAGAGTGCCTTACATTGACTCCTGTTGTCGTCATTCCGAGGCTTCTTACCAGCCTATCCTTATTACGTCATTCCGATGCTTCCTGACGGGCTTCACCGTCAGGAAACCGTGGGAATCTCACCGTAACGTTCCTTCCCATGCTTTACATTATGCCCCTCCCCTTAGATTGTCACGGCATTCTCCGCTGGCGCGTTGAATGCCTCACAATGACGTCATTGGATAGACACCTTTCCAGGTTACGCCTTATTACCCAGATTGTCACGTCATTATCCATAAACGTCATTCCGAGGACTGCTGTCAGCAGCTTTTTTACGCCGTCATTCCGAGGAGTGCCTTCACCAGTTTTTTCTGCCGTCATTCCGAGGAACGAGGCGTTAGCCGAAGTGACGTGGGAATCTCAATGAAGCGCTTCTTACTCTGTCTCATTTTACGCCTCCCCCCAGATTGTCACGTCGGTCAAGGCTTACGCCTTGGCCGTCTCACAATGACGTATCGGGGAGCATTGCCCAGTGCCGTCATTCCGAGGAATCCTTCCATCACTTTTCTATGCCGTCATTCCGAGGAGTCCTTCGTAAGAAGGACGACGTGGGAATCTCCTGGATAAACAAACTTCCAGAAAACATCTTTGTATTATGCGGAAGGTTGCTTTTCCTTGAGATTGCCACGTCGCTCCCTGCGGTCGCTCTTCGCAATGACGTTCCTGCCCGTTCCCACCAACCAGCCCATTTCAGCACTTTCCCCGACGGCAGAAAACATGCTATGATATTTCAACAAAGGGTATACCCTGACTATCCCTGATAAATCACTGCAGGAGAGATGCATGGAAAATACGACTTCCTATTCAATCTCTGAGGCTGCCGAACTCCTTAACCTCAGTGCCAAAACCATCCGCCGCTACATCAAGTCCGGCAAATTACCATCCATCAAGGTCCAGACCAAATTTGGGGAAGAATATCGCATCACCGAAATACCGGAAGCCCTTAAGCAGGAAGCCGAAGCCCAGGCAAAGGCAATGGCGAAGGTAGACGTGGTCAGGGAAGAGGATGAAGAACCCAAACTGGATATCCAGCAGTTATATCAGGAGAACATCCGGCTGGCAGCCCAGCTCGGCGCAGCCACCGAACGCATCCGCCAGCTTGAAGAGCAGATCAAGCTTCTGCAGGCTCCCCGTGAAACCCCGCCCCCACCCCGTTTGCCCTGGTGGAAACGGCTGTTCGGGTTTAAATCGTGAAACGGTGATTCCGGCAGGATTTACAAAAGGGGCACACCGGTTATGCGGATGGTGGTTATTTCGGTAAGTCGCCTGACATCATCCGAAACCAGGATTTCCAGATCGTCCAATTTAATTCTCAGCTCGTTTTCTCCCGGCTCGTCCAGAGACAGCCTGAAATATGGCCCCGCACAACCGTCTCCCTCGATGGATAGGCGCAGGTATTTGCCGGGGTTCTGAGCCAGGACTTCCCTGATTTTATCTTTGACGGTTTCCGCTATTTCAATCATTTTATGCAGTTTAATTTTACTATATCGTGGTCCAGGCGTAAAAAGTCGACGTAAATACTTGCTATTATCCTCCAGTTACATTAGAATCCAGAAAAACATCTTCAGATTTCGTCATAAAAAGGAGGGGTTATGTCCGAATCAAAGTATGCAAAATATGTCCTGAGAGAGCCGAAAGGGAAGCTGGAAAGAGACGGTAAAGTCATCTTTGAAGGGATTCTGGGCTTGCCCCAGCAGTTGAACACAAAATGCCAGCTGCTCTATTCAATCGTAAAGAAGGCGCATGTCAACGAAGCCACTCCCCACATCCACGATTTCCCCATCGTCATGAGCTTCATCGGTGCTAACCCGGATAACATCTATGATTTTGATGCGGAGATCGAATTTTATCTGGGAGGAGAGAAGCAGGTCATCACAACCACCGCGATCGTTTCCGTGCCCCCGGGGCTGGCGCACTGTCCGCTGATTTTTAAAAGGGTGGGTAAGCCGATTGTCTTCCTGGAAATCATGCTCACCGATCATTATATAAGAAGAGAAGTACCGCCGGAAAACAAATGATTGGCACCTAACGGCTGCAAACTGCGGTTTACCGACCAACGAGACACAGATCTGCAGGAGGTAACATCAAAATGAGCTATGCTGGAGGAGCAGGTGCCGCCGCTGCAGCGATCGCGCAGGCGATCAAAGCCTCCGGTGCCATCGTCAGCCTAGAACCGGATGAATTCAGCAAGATTCTGGCGAAGGCAGAAAAACCGCTCGTGGTGATAGCCAGAGGCGGGCTGGTAAAGCCGAATTACCAGTATCTGACGGCTTACAAGGGGCTGATTTTCTTCACAACCTCGAAAACCGAATTGCTCCTGCCGGGCAGCGCGGAAATCATCACGGCGAAAAGGATTTGGGTACCGGCGTAGAAACCAGTATGGAGAAAATAAAAACTGGCAACGACTGGATTTGAACCAGTGACCAAGGGCTTATGAGTCCCCTGCTCTACCGCTGAGCTACGTTGCCATCCCTTACTCTATATACCACAATCGGTATAACCAGTCAATTAAAGAGCAGTTGAAATAACCTTTCCGGCTAACCGTGGAACAAAATGGAGCGGGAGACGGGATTCGGACCCGCGACCACCTGCTTGGAAGGCAGGCACTCTACCACTGAGTTACTCCCGCCCGCACTATGTAAATTTTAAGGCATCCTCAGGATAAAAGCAAGCAGGTTTCCATCCCCTATCGACGTATAAGACACAGATTGGACAACGGCTTTCGAATGCTGTTATGCTTTTTATGACGATCAATGTTAATCCGGATAAAAGATGCCGCTGGTCAGAGATATCAAAATTGAGCTTAATCTGGACGAGGTACTGCGCCGCCAGGAGGTGCTGAAACCGGAAAGAATGCAACCCCGCATGATGGATCTCATCCGGGAATTGCTGGGGATTGTCCCTGAACTGGTTGAGCCAGCCTATATCTACGAGTATTATCCCATTAAAGAAGCCGTGGATGGACGCATCGTGCTTTCTACCGGGGATATCTTTACCAGCCCGGACATGGTTGAAGTTCTTTCCCGTGCGCAGGAGATGACCGCCGTGCTGTGCACAATCGGATCCCGCCTGGAAAATACCGTGCAGGAATTCTTTGCCAGCGGGGAATCTTTGCGGGGGATCCTGCTGGATGGCATCGGCAGTGCGGCAATCGACTGCGTTTCCAACGCCGCCTGTCAGCGTATCGGCGACGAAGCCGCCGCCCGCGGCCTCACTTCCTCCAGCCCGATAAGTCCCGGCATGGGCAGGATTCCCATCGAAGAGCAGAGGCGGCTCTTCCATCTCGTCCAGGCGGAACAAATCGGTGCCCGGATCACCTCGACCAACATGATTATCCCGCGTAAATCCGTTTCCATGTTTATCGGTATCGGAAAGGATATGCTCAGATGGCACCCGGTGGAAGTCTGCGAAAAATGCAAGCTGCGTGACACCTGCACCCACCGGAGGCGCGCCTGATAAAATGTAAGGGGATTTACCAAATTTAATGATAAAAGAGGCTGCCGATGACATATCAAATCGAATTTGAGCCGGTGGGCAGAAGGGGTCCCTGCCCGGAGGGCGCATCCCTCCTTGAATGTGCCCGTCAACTCGGCGTGGGACTGGTCAGTATCTGCGGGGGGCAGGGCAAATGCCTAGCGTGTAAAATCAGGGTGGTGAAGGGCAACATCAGTCCTCCCACCTCCACTGATGAGAAGGCTTTTTCCCCGGAGGAATTGAAGGAAGGCTGGCGCCTGGCCTGCCTGACCTATCCCCAGGGGGATTGCCTGATTCACGTACCGGCAGAATCCATGACCACTCTGCAGCGCACCCAGGTGGAATGCGTCGAAGTAACCGTTAATCCCGAACCGGCGGTCAGGGCGATCAACCTGCAAATGCAGGAACCGACACTGCATGACCTGCGTTCCGATATTACACGGGTCTATCAGGCCTTGCATGAGCGGGGTATCCCCTGCCAGTCAACCGATATCAGCCTGCTGCGCAACCTTTATTCACCACTGAGGGACAACCGTTGGCATGTCCAGGCTTCGTACAGGAACAACGAGATCATCGCCCTCTCCCCACCCTCTACCCGCCTCCTGGGGCTCGCAGTAGACCTGGGTACCACCAAGATCGCCAGCTACCTGGTGGATCTCACCACCGGTCAGACCCTGGCGTCCCGGGGTATCATGAACCCGCAGATCAGCTATGGAGAGGACATCACCAGCCGGATTCTCAACGCCCTGAAATCGGCGGAAAATGCCACCAGGCTGCAGAGTCTGGTGATCAATGCAATCGACGAGGTCGCCAGAGACCTCGCCCTGCAGATTGGTGCCAGTCCAGAACATATCGTGGATGCCTGCATTGTGGGTAACACCGCCATGCATCACCTTCTGCTCGGGTTACCGGTCAGGCAGCTCGCTTATTCACCTTTTGTAGCCGCCGTTCAGGAATCACTGGATATCAAAGCCCGGGACATGGGACTGCACCTGGCTCCCGGGGCTTACGTCTATATTCTGCCCAACGTGGCGGGATTTGTCGGTGCCGATCATATCTCCATGTTGCTGGCAATCGAGGCAGGCAAAATACAGCAAACCACTATTGCGATAGATATCGGCACCAATACCGAGGTTTCCCTGATTCACAAAGGACTGATCGCCGGGGCTTCCTGTGCTTCCGGGCCGGCATTCGAAGGCGGGCACATCAAGCACGGCATGCGGGCTGCCAGTGGTGCCATTGAACGTGTGCGCGTGTTTAATGGTGAACTCACCTATCAGACGATTAATAACGCCCCACCGGTGGGCATTTGCGGCTCGGGAGTGATTGATGCAATCGCCCAGTTCTATCTGGCGGGCATCATCGATGAAAACGGGAGAATCCAGCCCGGCAGTAAATACGTCCGCGAGGTCAACGGACAGCGTGAGATCGTGCTGGCTGAAAAGACCGGCAGCAACAACGCGGTCACCCTGACCCAGCACGATATCCGGGAACTCCAGCTTGCCAAAGCCGCCATCCGGGCAGGAATTCAGGTACTGCTGGAAACCGGCGGTTGCAGGGAAGAAGATATCGAGCAGGTGATCATCGCCGGAGCATTCGGTACCTATATCGATGTCAGCAGTGCCATTACCATGGGCATGCTGCCTTCGCTACCTCTGAACCGCTTCCGCCAGGTGGGGAACGCGGCAGGACTGGGAGCCAAGATCGCCCTCATTTCACGACCGAAGCGGAAAGAAGCCGATGAACTTGGAAAGCGCCTGCGCTATGTTGAACTGGCTACCGCTCCCGGATTTATGCAGACTTTTGCACAATCCAGTCACCTTGGATTGTACCGGATAAAAAATGGAAGAAGAGAGGTAATAGACTGATGGAAACCAGAATCACCAGTGCCACCAAAGAAGTTATTATCAGCGATGAGCGCCCGACCGTACTGATTGGAGAGCGCATCAATCCCGCTGGTAAAAAGAAGCTGGCCGAGTCTCTGAAAGCCGGAAACATGGATATAGTCCGCAAGGAGGCAATTGAACAGGTGCAGGCAGGAGCCGATGTGCTGGATGTCAATGTGACCGTTTTCGGCATGGATGAGACTCCCATCCTGCCCGCCGCAGTGAAGGCGGTTATGGAGGTTACCGACGTGCCCCTGTGCATAGACAGTGCCAACCCGGACGCCCTCCGCGCCGCGCTGAAGGTTTACAAGGGCAAACCCCTGATCAACTCAGTCAGCGGCGAAGAGAGATCCCTGGAAAGGGTGCTCCCGCTGGTCAAAGAATACGGCGCTGCCGTGGTGGGTTTAACCCAGGATGACAACGGCATTCCCAAGGATGCCGCCACCCGTATCGCCATTGCCGAGAAAATCGTCAACCGGGCAGTCCAGATGGGCATTCCCAAGGAGGATGTGGTCATAGACTGCCTCGCCCTGGCGATTGGTGCCGATCCCATGTCCTGCGTAACGGCACTCCAGACCATCCGCGAGATCAAAGCCCGGCTGGGAGTCAATATGACATTGGGCGCCAGCAATATCTCCTTTGGTATGCCGGATAGAATTTACATTAATGCCTGCTACCTGGCAATGACCATTGCTGCGGGTGTTACCTGCCCGGTCGTGGATGTAGCCAAGGTGCGCCCGTATATCCTGGCCACCGACCTTTTGCTTGCCCGCGATAAGCGCGCCAGAAGGTATATCCAGGCCTGGAGGGAAAGAACCGCCGCCCAGCAGGCCGCTCAACCCAAACAGTAGAAATCACCGGAACATTTTTAAAATAGCTATTGCACTTTTGGTCAAAATATAGTATCTTTAAAACAAATACCGGCGAATGCCGGGAAAAATTGAATACGCAGGAGGCTCAGAGAGCAAGTCCGGTGTGAATCCGGCGCAGTACCGCCTGCTGTGACCCGCTCCAAGCGGGAAGCCAGAACGCTGAGCCAGTTGAATTCCTCCGCGGGAAAGGAGGTGGGAAAATGGCCAGGAGCCTTTAATCCCCCTCGCTGATGAGCAGAGGGGGATTTTATTTTAGCCGTAAAATTGATTTTAACGAGAGGATTTCTGCATGAGATTACATAAAATCTGGCTTTTTCTGGTCATCACCCTGATCAGCATCCTTGTTTTAACCGCCTGCTCATCAAATACCACCAAGCCGGCAAGCTCAAATCAAGCCGTCTCCAGCCCTTCTCCCACGCCGACTGCTTCGACGGTGGGCACCTTTACCGATGATATAGGCAGGACGGTCGAAATTAAACATTATCCGCAGCGCATCATCTCACTGGCACCCAGCAATACTGAAATCGCGTTCGCTCTGGGATTGGGCGACCGCATCGTCGGTGTGACCACCTATTGCAACTACCCGGAGGAAGCGAAGACCAGGGAGAAAATCGGTGGCTACAGCGACGTGGATATGGAAAAAATCGTCGCCCTCCAGCCCGATCTCGTCCTTGCCTCCGATATTCACAAGAAAGAAGTAGTGCCGGCTCTGGAGAAGCTGGGAATACCCGTACTGATCATCCGGCCGGGCAGTATCGAGCAGATTTTCAAAGACCTGCAGACGGTCGGGCAGGTCACCGGTCAGACCGCTCAGGCGACATCTCTGGTGACCAGTCTGCAGAAACGGGTGGACGCGGTTACAGCTAAAACCGCCGGTCTTGCCGCAGATCGGAAGCCCCGCGTTTTCTACGTCACCTGGCATGATCCCATCTACACCGCGGGCGGGGATACGATCATCGGCGACCTGATTAAACGGGCAGGCGGGGTGAATCTGGCAGACGATCTCAGCGGATACGCTACCATGACACTGGAAACCGTGATCGAACGTAATCCACAAGTCATCATCGTGATGAGCAGTATGGGCGATCAGAACACCTCATTCAACTATATCAAAACCGAGCCCAGACTGCAGGCAACCGAGGCGCTTAAAAACGACCGGGTTTACATAATAGATAGTGACATTTTCGGCAGAACCACACCGCGGATTGTGGACGGCCTGGAACAGTTGCTGGGCATGGTACACCCTGAACTGAAATAAGGAGAATTGACAGGAAATGGCGATTGACCATAAAATACTGGCTTCTCGCAAAAGCGGAGAGCTGGCGGATTACGCCAGAAAGAGCCGCATCCGCCTCTATTCGATTTGCGGTATGGTCATAGCCGGTGTTTTCCTGGCAGTGCTGGCGTTGACGGTGGGCAGTGTGCGCATACCGCTGGGCACGGTCTGGAGCGTCCTGGTGGCGCACCTGCCCTTTGCCGGCTCGGCGGCGGGTGATGTCTCAGCCACCACCGAAATGATTCTGCTGGGCATCCGGTTGCCCCGGATACTCATGGCGGGGATTGTAGGAGCGGCGCTGGGTGTTGCCGGAGCAACCTATCAGGGCCTCTTCCGCAATCCGCTGGCCGATCCCTACCTGATCGGAGTAGCACAGGGGGCTGCCCTGGGAGCCGTGACGGGCTTCATCATCCCCTGGACAATCCTGGGCATCTATTTTATCCCGCTCTTTTCCTTTGTGGGGGCGGTGGGGGCAGTCGCCATCGTTTATCTGATCGCGAGGGTGGGAAAAACTTTGCCGATGACTACCTTGATACTGGCGGGGGTGGCGGTGGGTTCGTTTCTGATCTCCATCACCTCTTATCTTACCCTGATCGCCGGCGATAAAACGCACGGCATCCTGACCTGGATGATGGGCAGGTTTTCGCTGAGTAACTGGGACCAGCTAAAAATGGTTACGCCTTATATACTGGCAGGCATCGGGGCAATCCTGCTGTATGCCAGACCTCTGAATGTCATGCAACTCGATGAAGAGCAGGCACAGCAGCTCGGCATTAACGTGGAACAAACCAAGCTTGTACTCCTGATTGCCGCTACCCTGATCACCGCGGCGGCAGTCTGCTTTGTGGGCACCATCGGTTTCGTGGGCATCATCGTGCCCCACGCCGTGCGCCTGGTATGGGGACCCGATCACCGCTCACTTCTGCCCCTATCGGCCATCAGCGGTGCCATCCTGCTCATCCTGGCAGACACCGCCAGCCGGACACTGATGGCACCGGGTGAAAT